>WNGQ01014443.1_pt1 | contig 12072 bp, 10 predicted proteins | sample 5407661 | NCBI WGS metagenome assembly WNGQ01 (sample SAMN13153382, study PRJNA577476) | soil metagenome | isolation source: 60 cm soil or saprolite under Garry oak tree replicate 2 | place: USA:California | collected 2016-06-15
TGGGTCTTCCTGAGAAGATTAAGCAGATCGAGGAGGAGATGAAGAAGACCCAGATCAATAAGCACACCGAGCATCATATCGGTCTATTGAAGGCGAAGCTTGCCAGAGTGCGGGCCGAACTCGAGGCTTCCACTTCGAAAAGTGGGGGTCCAGCTTTCGAGATTCGCAAAGGCGGAGACGCAACCGTTGTCCTCATCGGTCTCCCCAGCGTTGGTAAGTCTACTATCCTCAATCGTCTGACGAATGCAAAGTCGAAGGTTGCGGCCTACGCGTTTACGACGCTTACTGTAGTCCCGGGAATATTGAGATACAACGGCGCTGACATTCAGATTCTAGACCTCCCGGGAATTATCGGCGGTGCCTCCTCTGGAAGAGGGAGGGGGCGCAGAGTCCTCTCTGTGGCTCGTAACGCTGACCTTGTCCTGTTGGTCCTGGACGTTTTTCAGCCAGGTCAGGTAGAACTGTTGAAACGTGAGCTTCACGAGATGGGTATTCGAATCAACCAGAAGCCACCCGATGTGATGATAACAAAATCCGGCAAAGGAGGGCTAGCCCTAACAACCAGCGTCAAACTCACCAAGCTCTCACAGGCGACGGTCAAAGGGATAGCTGAAGCATACGGGCTAACCAATGGCAGCATTCTGATCCGTGAAGACATCACAGACGACCAGCTCATCGATGTCTTAACGGGGAACAGAAGATACGCCCGGGCACTCGTCGTCCTCAACAAGGTGGATCTAGTCAACGAGCAGTATCTCGCCGTTGTGAAGAAACAAGTTGGAACTGATTTCGTGCCCATATCTGCAGAGAAGGGCCTGAACGTAGCCCTACTGACTGAACGGATCTGGGAGACACTGGATTTCATACGAATCTATTTGAAGCGTCCAGATGGAGAACCTGATTTCGAGAAGCCTCTCATTCTCCCCGCAGGCTCCACCCTGCGAGATGTCTGTAAGAAGATTCATCCCAGATTTGTTGAGGGCGCCAAATACGCGTTCGTCACAGGGTCCAGCGTAAAATTCGAGGGTCAGAGAGTAAGCCTAGACCATGTTCCAGTTGACAAGGATGTCGTCACGATAATGCGATAGCGGAGTTGATCGTGATCACGAAACCCTCCAATTGTTCTCTATGGTAGTCTATTCATATTCGGTATCTATCGAACCGGTCAATTTCGTGACACTTAGTATTAGAATTCTCAGGTTTTATTCCTAAGCGGATGCTATTTTCGGACTGTCAGACAGCGTTGCTCGAAGAGACACGTTCTTCAACCTTGAGCATGCCCACTATTGCGTAATTCTTCGCCCTGTAACCGAATGGTTTGCAGACAAGGGACGCTTTTTTTTCACGCCATATTTTCCCGTTCTGTTCTAGATCATCTTGAAGTCGACCTGTGGGATGTCTGCACGGATCATGCTTCCTGTGCAGCCGTCGATGATGGCGCTGTAGCTCTTTCCCTTGTACTCATACTGTACGAACCAGAGTGGCGCGTGCAAATAGGTAGGTTTCTCAACAGTGAAACTGGTGTCGAACTGTGTTACTTGGTCCACTTCCTGTTTCAAGAGGAATCGCTGGTTCTCCTCCACTTCATTTTTCGCTCGAAGGACGGCTTCATCGCTGTCTAGTTCGCTGTTCAGAAATTTCGCTTGTCCCTCTATCTTAGTGAAATCGAAGGGTATCTTTCCTTCAGCCGGGACTCTATAGTCCCGGGTTGGGAATTCCGCAGCCTTTCTTCCCAAGACTAGCCAGTCGTACTCATTCTGGATCGTTCCTTTTCGTGGAGTCGGCGGTGAGATTCTCTCGAGCAATCCTTCGTATGTGCTGGTGGCAGTAAGAGGTACTAGCCAGAAGGGAAGGTATCTGAGTTCTAGCATTGTGAGCTTGCTTTTCTTGGCCAGGTCTCCTGGCTTCATGAATCCGGACCTCATCCAGTCCTGTAGATCCATGGTAATTCGGGTGTTGTTGAGGTTGTTGACTATGAGGCTATGCTGGAGCTGGAATGGAGCATTTGCGCCCACTACAGATGTGTAGCCGCAGTATCTGCAAGTAGCCACCAGTTCGCCAGGGGAGAGGTTGAGCTGGGCTCCGCAGTTCGGACATTTGATCTCTGAAACAATCTGAGACGTGGCCAGGATTTTCCTCTTCTTCTGGGATAGAATTAAAGAAGGGCCGGATTAAGTTCTCTAGGATCGGAGATGGATCATGGCGGGACTTGGGGCGTTGAAGCGTACGATGGGCTTCACGATCATCTTAGTCTTCACGATCATCTTAGTGTTCGCCATATTTCTGGGTCTTATCACTCTGATCTCCGTCTTCTTCATCTCAGACCCCGTCACAACACTTGCTCTGAGTCTGACGGGCGCCTTCTTCATAATTCTGCTGCAATATCTGATCGGTCCTGTCATAGTCAAAGCTACTAGCCGGCTCCACTATCTCGCTCCAGGTGAGAATCGATGGCTGGAGACCAAGGTTTCCCAGATGGCCTCGACGTCAGGCATTCCCATGCCACGATTGGCGATCTCACCTGACCCTACCCCAAATGCGTTTGTGTTCGGCCGGACTCAGAAGAGCGCCACTCTGGCGGTTCATCAGGGACTTCTTCAACGGTTGGACGAGGACGAGATAGAGGGCGTCATCGCACATGAGCTCGGTCATGTCAAGCATCGTGACTTTATCGTTGTTACGATGATCTCAGCCATACCATTGGTCGCGTATCTCATTGCACGGTCTGTGCTTTGGGGAGGCTACGTTAGCGGGTATAGTGGTCGGGGGTCTAATCGCAACAATAGTGCTGGGGCGCTGATAATCATCGCCGTCGTTGCTTACGTCGTCTACATCCTGACGACATTGCTGGCTTTGAGGCTGACGCGTCTGCGGGAGAGCTACGCCGATGCCTACTCCGCTTATCTGACCAGACAGCCTAGAGAGCTGGAGAGTGCTCTGACCAAGATAGCTTACGGGTTGTCTTTGGCTCCGGGCGAGCCGCATGGTGCTAGAGCCTTCTTCATTGAAGACCCGGCACAAGCAAAACAGGATGTGGCACAGATAATGGATCAGAAGTCAAAGTATGATTTGGATCATGATGGTGTCTTGAGTGAGCGTGAGTTGGAGATGGCGATGGAGGCTGAGGCCAAGTCAAACTGGCGGAAGGCTGCTCAGCTCTTCATGACCCATCCACCCACTTACAAGAGGATTCTCATGCTGCGAGAGATCGAGCAGGAAATGAACACCGGGACCTTTCAAGAGTCAAACATCTACCAACATGTCTGACAGCACTCTCGCTGTTTGACGAGGCAACACAACAGAACTATAAACAGGGAAGGAGCTCAAGTTCCCTGAATAGTCATGAACCGTGTTCCCTGGGCCCCCCTCAACGCCGGAGTCTTCCTGATAATATTTGGAGGATTGATTCTCCTCTCATTCTTCAACATAGGCGTAAACCTCTTCACGGTGTTTCCTCTCATCTTCACAGTCTTCGGAATATGGCTGGTTATCGAAGCGTTCGTATTCCCACCAGCGAATGCATACGCTCCTCCCCGGATAATGGTGGTCGGCTGGGGCGCTCTGGTCGCGGGTCTGGGCCTTCTCTGGTTTGTCGGAGCGACCGCGGCAGAACTATTGCCTGTCGCTCTCGCGCTCCTACTCGTGATCGTTGGGATAGGTGCTGTGGGATACAGTTTCATGAAAGCCAGCCCCAAGAGTCCAACAACTTCAACGTCCTAGCCTGTGTTTGACCCTAAGGCCCGGTATGTTCGGAGCCTCTTCTCGAAGGTCCCGTTAGAATATGATATTCTCTTGGGCCTGCTCTCCTTCGCTCAGGACAGGCGATGGCGAGCCTATGTTGTAGACCACACCAGACAGAAGCGCAATGAACGGATACTTGACGTGGCTACCGGGACGGGGCTTTTGGCGGCTGATTTCGCTAGGATAGTCTCTCGCGACGGATTTGTTGTCGGAGTAGATCTTACGATCTCCATGTTGAAAACCGCCCGGGGGAGGTTGCAGGCAAGGAACGTTGGAGACAGGGTTGACTGGGTCTTGGCGCGAGCTGAGAATCTCCCGTTCCGTGATGATTGTTTTGGATCGGCCTCCATCAGCCTCGCCCTCAGAAATGTCTCCAGTGCCCAGTTGACTTTTCGCGAGATGTCACGCGCCACGGTCCCGGGCGGGGTTGTGATATCACTGGATTTCGCTCGTCCACGAAATCGCATCTTTCAAGTCTTCTATTACGACTATCTCCTCGGTCTCTTCCCATTCTTCGGCCGAATAGTGTCAGAAGCTTGGGGCAGAACATTGTCCTACTTGGGCCGATCTATCTTGAAGGCAAGAACCGGAGAACAGATAGCGAATCTACTGAGGGAGGAAGGTCTTGTTGACGCAGTGTCAGTTCCCTTGACGGCCGGAATTGTTTGTGCAGTCTACGGAAGGAAGCGATAATGCGCGAAAGCAGTCCGTCAGGCTGTCCCGGTCAGCGCAGAAAGAACTCCGCTAGCGAAGAAGATCAGTCCAAAGGAGAGAAGAACGACCCCGGCAATCAGATCCAACAACCATCTGGGTACTCGCATCAAATAATCGTAGGACACCGCGGATACAGCAACCAGAACAATGAGGCTGACGGCTGCCCCAATCAGTGTCCACTGGATATTGAACGCCCCCGCAGCTGCTAAAACGAGGCTCGCTTCAAAGCCTTCAGTGAGAGTAATAGTCAGGACTGGTAGGGAGTTGGGTACGGAGAACCGTATTGGTTGAGTTGAATCGATTGCTCCTTCCCGCTTGAGATCTTTCTCAATCACCTCTCTTCCCATTCGAGCCATTTTTTCTCTGAATGACTTGTGTTTGATTGCGTACTTGATGAAGCCGCGGAGGAACCGGCTTGAGAAGTAGAAGAGAACGATTGCGGTTGCAAAGTCAATAATGATTGCAGGGAGCAAGAGGAAAATCCGCCATACGACTAGGAACGTGATGATAGAGCCTAGTCCTCCTGCGATGACTTCGCTTCCCTCAATTAGTATGGCCTTGAAAGCGAGGAGGAAAGATCCAATTATGATGACTGTATCAGTCATTCGTATATAGATCCGTGTGCCGTTTTGCCTGCGTTGCTGGCTCGCTTTGAAAGCGCATGTCTTTAGAGTTTCTTCGCCCTGATCCATGGCAGTTCTGCGCGTTTGTTTCTCTCAACGTTAAAGCCTCATTTCTGATCTAGATGGAAAGCAGTTGCCGAAAGTTCCTCCTGCGAAGCTGAAGATTGCTGTTGACTTGGACGGGGTCTTAGCTGAGTCGATGCTTGTCTGGTGTGCGCGAGTCAACAGAGAGTTCGGCAAACGTTTGAAGATGGAGGATCTTGACAGCTGGTCGTCGTGGAACAAGTTTTCAATCTCTAAGGATGATTTCTATCGAATACTAGACGAGTCATGGGACGAGTGGCAGGAGATTCCTCCGACAGAGCCGGAGATCGGCGAGAAGGTTGCGCGGATTGAGAAGTTCGGTGATCTTGACATTGTAACTGGCCGGAGCAAGAGAACGGTAGAGGCCGCTAGAAGCTGGGTCGACAGCCAGAAAATTCGATACCACCGTTTCGTCAGGGTCCTAGGCTGGAGAGACAAGATTCTCCTAGACTACAATGTCTACATTGATGATGCTCCCGACCTCATGCCCCAAATCTCACGCAGTCCAACTGCATGGGGTGTGCTATATGAGAGGCCGTGGAACCGGAGCGTGGGAGACATGCCGAAAGTTCTGAAGGCCAAGAGCTGGGGGCAAGTGCCCGCGCTTTTGAAGCGGGTTCAAGCGAGTAAGAGTTAGACTGGTAGATTCTGGAGAGACCAGACTATTATACGGGACGCTTCCTTTCCTAGAAATTCCGGGTAGAGACTTTGAAAGGCGACTTCCAGATTCCTGCAGAGCTCTACTACACTAAAGAGCACGAATGGGTCCACGTTGAAGGCGCTGATTGTCGAATAGGCGTCACGGATTATGCGCAAAATTCGCTTCACGAAATCGTGTACGTCGACCTTCCGAAGGTGGGAGCAAAGGTGGCGCAGATGCAGAGTCTTGGAACTGTGGAATCTGTGAAGGCAGTCGCTGACGTGTATTCCCCCATTGCAGGTGTTGTGCTTCAAGTCAACAGCGAACTTTCTGATGCCCCTGAGCTCGTTAACAAGAGCCCGTACGATAAGGGATGGATTACGATGATCCGGCCAGACGATCTGAGGAAGGACCTTCCCTCACTGATGAAGCCCGAAGCTTACCGGGACTTTGTCAAAACGATAACAGAGAAGAAGTAGCTCCCTCGTGGAGCTTGTGACAATTGGTATGCCTCTAGCTTTTACCTCTCGTAGACTTTCCTCAATTTTGGACCCACTTTTTCCCACCTAGGAGATTTATCTCTCTGAAGCGTAGTGGGATAGTTCCTCTAATGTCGTGAATCGAGTAGTGCAAGAAGCATTCACCCTCCTCTCACCACCCTTGAAGGGTCTGTTGCAAGAGGCCGGAATCCGTGTCCCCACTCCGCCTCAAGCAGAAGCGATTCCCTTCATCATGCAGGGCGAGAATGTGTTGGTAATTGCCCCTACCGGATCCGGCAAGACAGAGGCCGCTCTTTTACCGCTCATCGACAAGATGGTCCAAGACGAGAATCGACAAGGAATCTCGCTGCTCTACATTACTCCTCTCAGAGCGCTAAACCGAGACCTACTCAAACGACTGCAGATCTGGTCAGTCAAACTGGGCTTCCAAGTCGAGGTCAGACATGGCGACACTCCTGTTGCTGACCGAAGGAGAATGGCAGGGCGACCCCCTGACCTCCTCATAACCACCCCAGAAACGCTGCAAGCGATCCTTCCTGGAAAGAGAATGAGACAACACCTTCGACACGTCAAGGCCGTGGTGGTCGATGAGGTTCACGAACTGGCCGGAAATCGTCGGGGCGTCCAGCTGACAGTTGGGCTGGAAAGGCTGAGGGAAGTTCGGCCCGACGGGTTCCAACGGATAGGACTCTCAGCGACCGTGGGGAATCCCGAGGAGATTTCTCGATTTCTCGGAGGCTCTGAACCTGTCAGAATTGTCCAGATTCCATTAAGCAAGGATACTAGGTACAAGATTGAGTATCCTACTCCCGGCGAGGAGGATCAAGAACTCGCACGACGCCTGTATACTGCCCCCGAAGCGGCCGCACGGCTGGCACTCGTGTCTGATCTTGTTGATGCGCATGATTCGACTCTGATCTTTGTCAACAGTCGGGTCAATGCGGAGATGTTGGGTTCGAAGTTCAATTTGATGGGCCAGAACATAATGGTCCACCACGGGTCTCTTCCGAAAGAAGAACGGGTAAGAGCTGAAGAAGCATTCAAGGCCCGCCAGGTCAAGGGACTCGTTTGCACAAGCACATTAGAGTTAGGCATCGATATTGGATCTGTCGATCTTGTCGTTCAGTATATGTCTCCGCGTCAGGTCAACAGTCTTGTTCAGCGTGTAGGAAGGTCCGGGCATAGTCTGACTAGGACCTCTCATGGAGTTCTAGTATCTGTTTCAACAGAAGATCTCTTGGAGTCGATAGGAGTCATTGAACTGGCCAAGGAGGGACGGCTCGAACCAACGGTCATTCACCACAGAGCGCTCGATGTTCTTGCGCATCAGGTCGCCGGACTATTGATGGACTCTGAGGGTAGCGTCTCCCTCTTCGCCATCAAGGAAGTCGTGAGGCGAGCGTTTCCCTACTCTCAGCTTGAGGAGGCTGAGCTGGAGAAGGTTGTCGAGTTCATGCGGAAAATGGGGTATCTCAGACGAGACGATCAGACGCTGTTTCGGACATCGCGGACGAGGATGTACTACTACGAGAATTTGAGCATGATTCCGGACGAGCGGCGATATCAGGTGGTTGATCTGACCAACCAGCAGTCGGTTGGAATTCTCGGCGAAGAGTTCATGCTCACGATGGCTCATGTCGGCTTGAACTTTATCGTCAAGGGACGTGTCTGGCAGATGAAACAGATCACCGATGACGGGAAGGTGTACGTTCTCCCGATCAACGATCCCACCGCAGCTATTCCAGGATGGGACGGACAAATACTTCCAGTACCAGGTGAGCTCGCTGTGCGCGTCGGAGAGTACCGGAAACAGGTCGATAAATTGTTGGGCGAGCATAAGACTCGCGTCCCGGCTGTCGAGAAGTTCTCACGAATATGGCCAGCGGACCCGTACGGAGTACGCAGGGTTGTCGAAGAGATAGAGACTCACAGAGCGACTGGCGCACCCGTCCCGACCAATGAGAGGGTTCTGATCGAAGGGTTTGATCGATACATCATAATTCACACTCACTTCGGAGACGTCCTCAACTTCACCCTTGGCGAGGTGATCGAGGAATTCTTCAGACGCCAAGGGCTCGTGCGAATGTGGTGGTGGGACTCGTATCGGATACTTTACGAGATGACCGCGGACACGGCAGATCTGGATCTGGAAGACCTCTTTCTCAAACAAGTCTTCGGAGTGGACGAGCCGGTACTAGGAGGGGCTTGTCACGGTGTTTTGCACCGACACTTTCCATGGGAGCTGCAGATGAAACAGATCGCTGAGAGGTTTGGGGCGTTGAGTCGCGGCCGTCTCATGTATGGTGGTGCAATGAAAGAGCTGCAGGTCCGGTTCCGGCTAACTCCGATCTACGACGAGACAATTCGCGAAGCTCAGGTCGAACGGGCGGATTTTGAAGGGGTCAAGAAGATCTTCAAGCAGATAAGAGAGCGGAGTATGGACGTTAGATTCTTTCGATCCAAAGACAAGCCTACACCACTAGCCTACCATATCCTCTATCGTCACGTGGACATTCCAGAGCTTATCGCTCCAGAGAATGTTGCAGCTGACAATATGGCCAGGTTGCGTATTTCAATCGAAGGCCGAGCCATCGACCTACTCTGCTTCGACTGCGCGAACCTTACAACTGAAATCACTGTCGCGAGTCTTCCGGAACATCCTTCTTGTCAGAATTGTTGCTCTGCTCTCCTGGCTCCCGTCTTCTGGTCAAGCGCATACGTGACTAGCGTTCTTCGAAAGAAGCGGACCAAGCAGTCACTGGACGAGAGTGAGCAGAAGGCTTTGACGAGAGCACGCCGTTCAGCCGACCTGGTTATTGCATACGGAAGGAGGGCTGTAATTGCACAATCTGTTTATGGAATTGGGCCTCAGACGGCCAGCCGGGTTCTAGCCAAGATGCATGAGAGCGATGATGACTTCTACAAGGACCTCTTAGAGGCCAAGCTGCAATTCATTACGACCAGGCCTTACTGGAATAACTGAGGACTTTCTGTCATACTACGTCACAACAACTGACCGCGCGACTCGTCTCCGTGAAGCGGATGGGCGAGATTTCTTCGATTCTTGTCTAAACCGGAATTCGACCTTCGAGTCTGATTGATGGTTATTCTCCAACTTTTGATTGATGACTTTCTTCAGTCCTCGGTCAATCTCATAACCCCAACTATTTCGCCCCAATTCTTGGGCAACTTTGATAGTCGTGCCCGATCCCAAGAAGGGATCCAAAACGGTCTCACCGTGAAAGCTGAAAAGTTTGATCAGACGTCTGGGAATCTCTTCTGGGAAAGCCGCAATCCCCTTCTCCAGTCTGGTCCCTAGCGGAAGAACATTGGTGATGTTCCATACTGTCAGGTGCCATTCGTGGTCGTTATAGTCATGTAGAGAAATCTTCGATTTTTCCAGGATCGTTGAAGAAAGTTCTCGGACGTAGGAGTAGTCAAACTTTCCTTTCTGGAAGATCAGAATGCTTTCCTGAATGTTGTCGGGATAGTAGTACATCGGATATGGATGCTGAATTACGACGCCGCTTCTTCGACTTATTCGTACGTAGCCTTTTGGTTTGACCCACACTATCCGATCACGATATCGAAACCCAGCATCCAGCATTAGCCTCGTGATGTCAGCAACGACGGGATACTTCTCTCCCTTCACGAGCATATCATCCGTCACAAAACAGGCCACTCGGCCAGGTGCTAGCACTCGGTAGAGGTCGCGGCACAGATCATCAATCAATCCAAGAAACTCGTCGTAGTCTTTGAACAGGTTCGGATAGTCGAAAGGCGCGTTGTAGTAGGGCGGGCTCGTCACCATCAACTGGACCGATTCGTTATTGATCTCCCTCATCGTCCTGCAGTTTCCGAAGACGACGCGGTGGACAGTGCCCATTTTTTCTCTGCGAGCTCCAAATTATATTCTGGAATCGAGTTTAAGGATTCGTGGAATCACCGCTTGCGTCCGCGCAGCTCGAAGAGGTTTCGTCGCAAATCCTTTTCAAGTCCCTGCCTGTCTCCTTTTCGGCAACAGGCTCTGCAGCACGTCCTTTACGACAAGAAATCGCGTATTCTACGAGATTATAGGTCAATGCATGTTAGCTTACCGCCGAGCAAGGCTGGGAATTGGGAGGAATCTCGAGAATGATCTTTTGCAGATCAGCAAACACCGCATCATTGGATAACGGGATCGATTGACCATCTACAAAAATGCATGCTGATTCGCCGGGCTGAACTGGATTGCCAACTACCTGGCTGTAGTCTATCGACTCTCCCCAGACACTGAGGAACTCATACAAGGTGAAATCTCGAACGGTATTGGATTCTACATGAATAGTGCCCGAACTGTCCCTTGTGAGAAGAGGGGACAATCCATTCACACCGTACCGATCAAGGGAGTGGTCTCGCCACAGGTCACGATCGATTCCTATGTTGGCCGGGAGGGTTTCTGACGCGCCACGTATCAATATCGAGAGCTGAGGATGAATATGCATTCGAATCGTGTTTACGCTTATGACTTCTGCCGCCGCAGCTGAAACTAGCACGATGGCGATTCCGATTAGAGCGTAGAATAGGATTCTTCTCGGCCGGCGAACCCTCGCACCTCTCGTTACCCTGGTCTCAGTCTTTGGATGGAGAAGGGCTAAGGCGCGCTTGGGATGAGTCTTCCTGTAGTGACGTGCGAGATTCTTTCTCTTAACGGGTTCTCCGCAAACGGGACAGACGTCAACTTCTGACAGTGGCCTTGTTCCTCCCATCAGGGGAGAGTAGACTGGTGACTAGTGTCGACTGCCCGATTATATGCGTTCTTGCAATCTCATATGGGACGCCTATCCATTCTTACGAGTGGGGCGAAGGAGCATGATCGACTCACCCGCGCCCAAGCATATTCTATAGAATATCTAGGTAAATCTCATGGTATCTTGGTGTTGCTCGTGATGTCTGAGCGTGGACGTTACCACAAGGGTTAAAACCGCTACTCCGATAGACAGTTCCGGAAATATCCATGAAGACACAGATTCTTCTTTCGGTCATTCTCGTCTCAGTGCTATCACTTGCCCCAATCTTCACTGGAGCCATTTACACTGGCTCGGACGCAACTCCATCTCCAGATGGCGTTCTTACTGACAATGCCATAATCGTACTCAATGACCAACCATTAGCCAGCTATGATGGCCACGTACCCGGCTATGCCAGGACAATGCCGACACCGGGCAACAAGCTCGACTTGAACTCGCAAGCCGCTCAGTCATATTCTGCATATCTCGCAAACGAGCGGGGTCTTGCAAAAGGCTGGATTAAGAACAACGCGCCTGAGGTACAGGTCATCGACGAATACTCTGTTGTTCTGAACGGTATCGCGGTCCAACTTAACGGCCATAACATGAATCATCTCGTCAATGCTCCCGGAGCGAACTGGGTCGTCCCAGACTATCTCTTCCACTTGGAGATGAACAGATCTCCCACGCTCATAGGTGCGCCTGTGCTGTGGAATGCGGTCGGAGGACAGAGCAACGCTGGAGCAGGTGTCAAGATAGGAATTATTGACACTGGAATCGACCAGACACACCCATTCTTAGCCGACAACACGCTGCCAGCCCTTGCAGGATTTCCAAAATGTGATGCTATCGACTCCGCAGTAGGCATCGTCGACACTCAATGCAACTTTGTAAGCAACAAGGTCATAGTCGCAAAAGTCTTCGAGACCAGAACCAATTTCGACGGTCATGCCGCCCAAGAACACGGCACACACGTATCCGGGATAGCCGCGGGTGTCGCC
>WNGQ01006412.1_pt1 | contig 12071 bp, 9 predicted proteins | sample 5407661 | NCBI WGS metagenome assembly WNGQ01 (sample SAMN13153382, study PRJNA577476) | soil metagenome | isolation source: 60 cm soil or saprolite under Garry oak tree replicate 2 | place: USA:California | collected 2016-06-15
CTGGCGTAGCCCTGAATCCTTCAACGCCCGTCTTCATGCTCGAAGACATACTCTCCTTCCTCGACCTGGTGTTGATTATGACTATAAATCCTGGCTTTGGCGGCCAGGAATTCATACCAGAGACACTGCCCAAAATTGCACGTGCGCGCCAGATGATTGCCCAGCGGAATTTGCATTGTGATATAGAGGTCGATGGTGGCATTCACGAAGCAACAGCGCCGCTGGTTGTGCAAGCAGGGGCTAACCTGCTCGTTGCAGGCTCCGCTGTATACAACGAGCATGAGAGCGTTGCCCAGGCTATGGAGAGGCTGCGCAAAGCAATTTAATGCTGGCATATCTCTTGTGCTCTTTTTCCCGATCTCTGTGAGTTTAGGAGGCTACCGACGTGGCAAACCGACAGCATCTCAGCACGCTCAAGCAGGGCGTTGCTGCCTGGAATCAATGGAGGAAGGAAAACCCCGATGTTCGACCCGAACTGCATGAAGCTGCATTGGCTGGTATGAATCTCAGCCGGGCCGACCTGACCTCCGCCAATCTGAATGAAGCAAACCTCTCTGGGGCGGACCTGCGCGAAGCCACTCTCGCGGGCGCATCTCTCAACGATGCCAACCTGTACGAAGCCAATCTCCACAAGGCCGACCTCGGCTTCGCGGACCTCACCTTTGCAGACCTCAGCAAGGCAGATCTCACATCAGCAAGGCTCTGGAAGACTGATCTCACCGCGGCCAAATGCGCCGGTGCGAACTTCGCTACCGCGAACCTCTCCATAGCAACGCTTCGTGAAACCGACCTTTCCACGGCAAACCTCAACGGCGCAGAGTTAAACTATGCCATCCTGGTCGAGACAAACCTTAAGGAAGCCAACCTGACTGGCTGCTCTATTTATGGCATCTCTATCTGGGATGTTCACCTGCAAGGTGCGATCCAGGCAAACCTGGTGATCACGCTTCCCAATGAACCTATCATCACCGTGGACAGCCTTGAAATAGCGCAATTCCTCTATTTACTGCTGCACAATGAAAAGGTGCGCGAAGTCATCACCATTATCAACTCCAACATAGTACTCATTCTGGGCCGCTTTACGCCCGAGCGGAAACCAGCGCTGGAGGCCATTCGGGATGAGTTACGGAAGCAGCACTATTTACCCGTTTTGTTCGATTTCGAGAGGCCGCTTAGCCGCGATTTCAGCGTCATGGTCAGCACGCTGGCACACATAGCCCGCTTCATCATTGCTGACCTCACCTATCACAAAAGCATCGCGCGGGAATTGCAAACCTTTGTGCCCCATATTGCGGTACCAGTCCAACCGTTACTGAGCAGCTCAAAGAACGTCTATAGCATGTTCCCTGAGTTCAAGAAATACCCCTGGGTGCTGCCTGGATACCGCTACAAAAACCTGACAGACCTGATTGCGTCACTCGAAGCCAGAATTATCAAACCAGCCGAACAAAAAGCAGCAGAATTAGGAAGGCACTAGTATGACTATGCACGATGACATCACCGATGTTCCTGGTATGCGCGTTGGCCACGATACCAATCTGGAGGCAGGGACAGGATGCACGGTCGTGCTCTGTGATGTGCTGGTCATTGGGGGCGTTGATGTTCGCGGAGGCGCTCCAGCGACCCATGAAACCGATATGCTGCATCCGATGCAAATGGTAGAGGAGGTTCACGCCATTCTTTTGACGGGAGGAAGCGCCTTTGGCCTCGGTGCGGCCAGTGGAGTCATGCGCTATCTCGAAGAACATAGTATTGGCTTTGATATCGGAGTAGCACGCGTGCCCCTCGTCCCGGCCGCAGCAATTTTGGACCTGGCCTTTGGTTCAGCCAGTGTTCGTCCCGACGACGCTGCGGGTTATCGGGCATGCGAGCAAGCAACGACAGGCCCAATTAAGCAAGGCAACGTTGGCGCGGGCACAGGCGCCACCGTGGGCAAAACACTAGGCCCTGAGTTTGCCATGAAAGGAGGGCTTGGGTCCGCCAGCACGCAACTGGCGAACGACATAGTTGTCGGGGCGCTGGTTGTCGTCAATGCGTTTGGCGACGTGGTTGACCCACAGACACAGCAGGTCATCGCTGGGACACGCAGTCCTATAGAACCGGGCCTGCTATTCCTTGGCTCCGGTCCCTTTGGGAACACCACTATTGCCGTCGTCGCCACGAACGCTCCACTATCCAAAGTAGCTGTCAACAAAGTAGCTCAAATGGCACATAATGGCATTGCGCAGGCTATTCGTCCCGCACACACTATGTTCGATGGCGACACCATCTTTGCCCTGGCATCAGGTTCCCAGCCACAGGTGCAGCTTGATCCACTACAGGTCAGCATGATAGGCGCAGTGGCAGCTACCACATTAGCGCGAGCCATTGTCAAAGCCATTCGCCATGCAACTGCATTGCATGGCATACCGGCTGCAGGTCCTATGTCCTGAACTGAAATTGCGGAAAATGGCTGTGCCGGGCATCAGGGTTGTATCATCATAAACAGTACAACACCTCCACTAATCAGCATGACTACAATACACGCTAGCAATACAAGAGCGAACGTATAGCTGTGAGGAGCAGGTGTAAACTCCTGCAAATTTCCGCTCGGACGCCGGTCAAGTCGGGGTGGTAGTTCCCGCTTAGCGGTCAATGCCTTCAAACCACCCGTCGCCAGATCCCACGAGTGAACTGTAAAATCATTGCCATGATCATGAACAATCGCTCCTGAGAGTCCTGTACTGTGCATCTGTGAAGGAGAGAGCTGCATCGAAGAAGATGCATATGCAGATGATGAGATAGGGGCAGGCATCGAGTGGGCAATAGAAATCGAGTGCGGGTGATCAGACAGGAATCTTGGAGACTGAGCGTCAGGTACGGGTAGTGTCACAACTTCTCTCCGCTCGGGGCACTGACGGCCAACCGCGTCTCTAAAGGGTCAGTGTACAGTGAACGCTCTACAACCTACTTCTTCTGTTTCTATTGTAGTTAATGAGTTGAAAGAGTCAAGGGACCATGACTATTGGGTACACTTCATACAACATCCAGCACTTCCAGGAGGGCATTGAGCATACGTGCAGTGGCTCCCCAGATAGTATAGGAGCCATATTCGTAAAAATAGACCGTGTGTGTCACACCACTGCGCGTCCACTCCTCCGTATGAAAAATAGCCGGGTCGGCAAGGCCTTGCAACGAAGCAAGAATCAGCTCTGTGACCTCAGCTTCCTGTAAATACAACACCCCCAACCCTTGTGGAAGAAAAGCAACCACAGGTATAATCACGAAATTGCTGACAGCAGTGAACCCCGGCGACAAAACACCCAGCACCTCTACCCTAGCAGGATCTAGCCCGACTTCCTCCTGCGCCTCGCGCAGGGCAGTCATAACCACTGTATCATCGCCAGATTCAACAGCTCCACCGGGAAAGGCGATCTCGCCACTATGTGAACGCAGAGTAGCAGCCCTGCGAACAAAGGCCAGGTGGGTCTCCCCTGCATGATCAAATAACCCCAATAAAACGGCTGCCTTGCGAGCATGAGGGTACTGGGCTTCGATCACATCGGCTAAAGAGTCAGCGCGCTCTGCAGGCTCCAACCGCTCTTTTAGGATCGAAATGACTTCCGCGCTATCGTGTAAATTCATATCGTCCATTGTAGCACAAGCTCAAATAGAGCATGATCTGGTTCTCATATTACTTGCATCGCTGTGATACAATGTGACAAACAAAAACACATCGGGGAGATGTGCTAAATGGTCAAAGATTGCTTGCATTCAGGTACGGCTTTTGGTATAATTAGAGCATCGAGTGGGGGTATGCTAACGTCCGGGCTCATTTTGTGTTCGTATGGCGGCTTCCCTATCTGCAAGCATCGTTTCGTATGAACGTTCTAGAAATAGGGCAAGAGTAGTCACGTAGCCAATCTCGTGAATATTTGAGATTGAAGAAGCCTGAAGACTGAAACGATCAGGGCCTAAAGCATCCTCCTCCGATAAAGCCAATGTCCGAAAGTGCACTCCCCAGAGTCCCGGCGTGAAGATGAATTCGTCCCCTTTGGGCAGGATTTCGCCCGGAACTGCCTTGATCAGCAGGTGAGATGACTCAGATAGGACTGGCAAATACCGTGGATCGAAGGGGGTATTTTACCCATGCAAGCACAACAGCACGACGACCTTTCGACAATGCCAGCGGCAAATCTTAAGAGCGGACGGGTACAGACGATGTACGAAGGAAATGACCCAGAAGAGCAAAACAACAACACACCGGAGGAGACGAGCGAGATCAACGAGATGGAAGTGTTGTTGCGCGAATCTGCCACTCCCATCACCATCAAACGCGGCGATGTCGTCGAGGGCGTAATCGTGCGGATAGACCAGGACGAGATCCTGGTTGATATTGGCCTCAAATCCGAAGGCGTTCTCTCGACCAAAGAACTGCCGGCCAATGGCTACGGCTCCTTCAATGAACTGCACATCGATGATAAAATCCTCGTGTACGTCATGCAGCCCGAAACACCCGATGGCCACGCGCTGCTCTCGCTCAAACGAGCCCACGCCGAGCGGCAGTGGCGCATCGCCGATCAGCAATATCGTGACAATGAACTGCTCCAGGCACGGGTGATCGATTATAACAAGGGCGGCCTCATCGTTGATGTCGCCGGCATTCGCGGGTTCGTGCCCATCTCTCAAATCCTCAATCTCAAGCGCGAAGAGGTCGCTGCTGGTGGCGAAAGCCAGGAGACAGCAGCCAAGCTGGCGAGCATGAGGGACAAAGAACTCCAGCTCAAGATCATCGAGATCAACCGCACGCGCAATCGCCTCATCCTCTCAGAGCGCCTGGCAGTGCAAGAATGGCGCCAGCGGCGGCGCGAAGAGTTGCTCGATGAACTCAAACCTGGGGAAGTACGCAGGGGCGTCGTCAGCAATCTCGCAAACTTCGGTGCGTTTGTCGACCTGGGAGGCGCTGACGGACTGGTGCATATCAGCCAGTTAGCCTGGAGCCGCGTCAATCACCCCAGCGAGGTGCTCCATGTCGGCCAGGAGGTCGAAGTCCAGGTCTTGAGCGTTGATAAAGAGAAAAAGAAGATCGCCCTCTCGATCAAGCGCGCAGAGGTCGATCCCTGGACCACCGTGGAACAGCGCTATACACCCGGCCAGCTTGTGACCGGGACCATTACCAAGATCGCCCCCTTTGGCGCATTTGCACGCATCGAGGATGGCATCGAGGGCTTGATCCACCTGTCTGAACTGACGCCCGGGATGGATCCAAAGGCAGCGCTGCACGAAGGGATGCAGCTCCAGTTGCGTATCTTGCGCATCGATGCCGAGCGACGCCGGCTGGGATTGAGCCTGCGCCAGGCCGACGAGGTCGATGCCAAAGAGGTACCCAGCGAGCCATCAGCAGATAGTGGCGGCAAAGGTGTTGCAGGTGATATGATGTCATTGGAGGAAACTCCAGCACACCAGGAGGCTGTTACAAACCAGACAGAGAACAGCACCCCGCGACGCGGCGAAGGAAGAGGGGAGCGGCGTGAGCGCTCAGAGCGCCCCAGCGAGAACCCACTTCTGAGCAATTTGCCGCCAGGTGGCCAAGGAGAAACCACGGCTATGGCTGAAGCATTTCGCCGAGCCGACCGCCAGCGTACCAAAGAAGATACGGAGGCGCCTGAAGAGTAAACAATCCTTAGCCTGTTGCGTTTGTTGCACCTGAACAGATGATCTCGAGACCTCCTTCCTGTGATACCATATGGTAGAGCAGCGAGGAGGTCGATTGTTTATCGTAAGTAGTTCTGAGCGTATTTCAATCAGATGGGAGGCCAGGGTTGTTATCCTTGACGCCATATGGTGGGTATTGTATGATGAAGTACGAAGTTTACCTGAGCGACACAGAGGGCTCGGTTCCACCCTCTGCCATTGAAAGGGGGGTGACAAACAGGTGAACGATAAAGATAGGTTCGACAAATTCACAGAGCGAGCCAGGAAAGTTCTGAGTCTTGCTCAAGAGGAAGCCCAGCGCTTCCAACACAACTACATTGGCACAGAACATCTTCTACTTGGGCTCGTACGCGAAGGCGAGGGTGTTGCCGCAAAAGTACTGAGTAACCTCGGCGTTGAACTCAACAAAGTTCGCAGCGCCGTTGAATTTATCATTGGCCGTGGAGACCGCATTGTGCTCGGCGAGATCGGTCTTACTCCTCGTGCCAAAAAGGTGATTGAGCTGGCAGTTGATGAAGCTCGTCGCCTGAACCATCACTATATCGGCACAGAGCACCTCCTGCTGGGACTGGTACGTGAAGGTGAAGGCATCGCTGCAGGTGTATTGGAAAGCCTGGGAGTCAACCTCGAGAAGGTGCGCACTCAGACGATCCAGGTGCTCAGCCAATCAGGCGCTCCTCACGAGCGCGATGCTAAGCATTCCAAAACACCTACCATCGACCAGATGGGTATCGACCTCACCGCCGCTGCCCGCGCAGGAACCCTGGATCCGGTCATTGGTCGCCACCAGGAAATCGAGCGTGTCATCCAGATACTCTCTCGACGCACCAAAAACAACCCGGCGCTCATCGGTGAGCCTGGCGTTGGTAAATCGGCCATCGTTGACGGGTTGGCACAACGGCTCGTCGCCGGAGAAGTACCAGAGACCCTGGCTGGCAAACGCTTGCTGACGCTTGACGTGGGCTCACTGGTAGCAGGGACGAAATATCGCGGTGAGTTCGAAGAGCGCCTGAAGAAAATCATCGAAGAAATTCGCAGCAGCAAAGATTGTATTATCTTCATCGACGAAGTTCATACGCTCGTTGGTGCCGGAGCGGCGGAAGGTGCGGTTGATGCCGCCAACATCTTAAAGCCAGCGCTGGCCCGCGGCGAATTACAATGTATTGGTGCTACCACGCTGGATGAATACCGCAAGTACATCGAGCGTGATGCTGCCTTGCAAAGGCGCTTCCAGGAAGTGATCGTGCGCGAACCAAGCGTTGAGGAGACACTAGAAATCCTTAAGGGTATTCGCGAACGTTACGAGGCGCATCATCGTCTCGTCATAACCGATGAGGCGCTCAAAGCCGCCACCGAGATGGCAAGCCGCTACATTACCGATCGCTTCATGCCTGACAAAGCCATCGACCTGATTGACGAGGCTGCCAGCCGCGTTCGCATGCAGAACTCGCTGGCTCCCCTCAATCTAAAAGAGGCAACTAAGGCACTGGATGCAATACTGCGCGAAAAAGAAGCGGCTATCCAGCAACAGGAGTACGAATTAGCAGCCGAACTGCGCGACCGCGAGGTGAAGTTGCGCGATCGCATTGCCAAGCTAGAGTCTGGCTGGCACCGCGAGCGTGGCAGCGATAAGCCTGCAGTTGGTGAAGAGGAGATTGCCCAGATCGTCTCAATGTGGACTGGCATCCCCGTCATGCGCATCGCTCAGGAGGAATCGCAGCGCCTGCTCCAGATGGAAGAGGCCCTGCATGCTCGTGTCATCGCTCAGAACGAGGCCATCGAGAAGATCTCCCGCGCTGTGCGTCGCGCTCGTGCTGGACTGAAAGATCCCAAACGCCCCATCGGTTCCTTCATCTTTATGGGACCTACTGGCGTGGGTAAAACCGAACTGGCGCGTACTCTTGCTGAATTCATGTTTGGCAGTGAAGACGCACTCATCAAAATTGACATGTCAGAGTTCATGGAGCGCCATGCGGCTGCTCGCCTGGTCGGTGCTCCTCCCGGATACGTAGGTTACGAAGAGGGCGGTCAATTGACCGAGGCGGTACGGCGTAAGTCCTATAGTGTCATCCTGCTCGACGAGATCGAAAAGGCCCATCCAGACGTCTTCAACATGCTGCTCCAGATCCTGGAGGACGGCAAGCTGACCGACGCCAAGGGGCGCACAGTCGATTTCCGTAACACGATTGTCATTATGACTTCCAATGTCGGCGCGGCTTTGCTGAACAGGGAAGCCTCCATCGGCTTCAAACAATCCAAGGACAAGGACAAGGCCCACCAGAGCGAGTACGAAACAATGAAGTCGAAGGTCCTGGGCGAACTGAAGAATACCTTCAAGCCCGAGTTCCTCAACCGTATCGATGAGGTCATCGTCTTCCACTCCCTGCGGATCGAAGAGATGTACTCCATCGTTGAATTACTTCTCAATCGTGTCCGCACCCAATTGACCGAGCAACAGTTGGAGCTGGTTGTACCGCAAGCCTCTAAGGACTTCTTGATTGAAAAGGGCTTCGATGCTCAGTATGGCGCGCGTCCGTTACGCCGTACCATCCAACGCATGGTCGAGGACCCGCTGGCAGAGGGACTCCTGGAGGGCAAGTTCCGCCCCGACGACCTGGTGGAAGCCATCGTCGTTGATGGTGAACTCGTCTTGCAAGTGCGTAACCGCATCGAGCAGTTACCCGCACCCGCAACTCCCGAAGCAGCCCTCTCGGCAGGTGGCGAGGGCAGCGAGCCATTGTAAAATTACGGAATCACTAGACGGGCGACCGCGATGGTCGCCCGCACTATATATTCATGCCAAAAACACGCACGAAATATATTTGCCAGCAATGTGGTGCTGAGCAAAGCAAATGGATGGGCAAGTGCCCCGACTGCGGGGCATGGAACACCCTGGAAGAAGTGGCAGAGATCCAGCTCCCACAAAATTCCGCTCAGCAGCGCCGCCAATCCTTACTTAGAAATTCCCCCATCGCGCAGGGAACCAGCACTCCGCTCGTCCTTCCTGACATCAAGCCACTCAGGCAAGAGCGCATCACAGTTGGCTACCCCGAGATGGACCGGGTGCTTGGTGGAGGTCTTGTAGCGGGCTCGCTCATCCTCATTGGCGGCGAACCTGGTATTGGCAAATCCACTCTGCTCCTACAGGCCTCAGGCGCCATCGCTAAAAACTTGGGTCCCGTCCTTTATGTCTCCGGCGAAGAATCGATCGAGCAGGTTAAGATGCGCGCTGAACGCCTGAATATCAGCGGTGAGCGGCTCTATTTGCTGGCAGCCATCGAGATGGATGTAATCACCGAGGCTATACATCAACTTAAACCAGCTCTCGTCGTTATCGACTCGATCCAGACTGTCCTCTCCAGCCACCTGACGGCTGCTCCGGGCAGTATCAGCCAGGTACGCGAATGCACACTCCAGTTGATGCAACTGGCCAAAAACACTCTCACGCCTATTTTCATCATTGGCCATGTCACCAAAGAAGGCACCGTCGCCGGACCCAAGGCTCTTGAACACATCGCAGACGCCGTGCTTTACCTCGAGGGAGAACGCTACCATACCTATCGCCTGCTGCGCGGAGTCAAGAATCGTTTCGGCGCAACACACGAGATTGGTGTATTTGAGATGCATGGAGATGGGCTCTTAGAAGTAACCAACCCTTCTGCTGTTTTTCTTGCCGACCGGGTCGCGGGAGCCACAGGTTCAGCGGTGGTCGTCAGCATGGAGGGTACTCGACCTCTATTAGTAGAGGTGCAGGCGCTGGTCACACCGAGCAACTTTGGCATCGCACGCTGCACCACCAGCGGCATCGAGCACAACCGCATTCTTATGCTGCTCGCAGTGCTGACCAAAAGAGTAGGTTTGGCCATCGGCAACCATGATGTCTATGCGAATGTTGTCGGCGGTTTTACCCTGGAGGAGCCGGCCATCGACCTGGGAGTAGCAATCGCGATCGCATCGAGCTATCGTGAGAAACGTATCGCACCTGAGACCGCGCTCATCGGTGAGGTAGGCCTCTCAGGTGAACTGCGCGCCGTCAGCCGCCTGGGATTGCGCGTGCGCGAGGCTGCTAAACTTGGTTTCAAACGCTGCATCGTTCCCAAGGCTGGTGGCGGCGCCCAGGTGCGCACTGAACTCAACTCCAGTGTCCCATCCGACTTTGAAGTTTTTCCTTCCAGTTCGCTTGCAGTCGCGTTAGAAGTAGCCTTACATTAGAGAATAGCTATTGATTCCTATGCTCTAACGGTGTATACTCCATAATCGTTATAGAGATTTTTTGCAATTCTATAGGCGTGTCTCGTAGTATGGTATACCGGCCAGGCAACATCAATTTGCCATCATTATTATTGTTATCATCACCAACCTTGCCAGCATACCTTACCTCGCACCGCCCTCACAGGTGCGTTGAAGGATACCCATAAAGAGTATCCCGCGCGTACCGCATCGGAGGATGAAGGGATGTCTAAAAATACTGTCGCTCGCATTATAGGCGCCCTGGTCGCTATTGCTATTGTCGTCTGGCTCTTCTTTTTCAACCATATAGTGCTGCTCGAAGCCCTCCTGCACAACAACTTCTGGTGGCGTGTGGGGGTCTATGGCATTATCGCTCTGCTAGCAGCTATCATCGCTTTTCTCATATCTCCTTACATCTCGGTCATTCCATACCGCTGGCTGCGGGATCAGATACGGGGCGCCGCCGCCAGTGACCTGGTTGCAGCAGTCATAGGCCTTTTCGTCGGACTGATCATATCATTCTTCCTTGGCTTCCCCCTGTCCTATCTACCTGACAGCCTGGGACGCATCCTACCTCTGGTGGGAGCTGTCCTCTTCGGCTACCTTGGGGTCACCGTAGCGGTACTACGCAAAAACGACCTCGCGCACTTCTTTCAAACATCCATCTTCTCGCGCCGCAACCGTGAGCGCGACCGCGACGAAGAGCACGACAAGGACCGTCACAAGGAGCGCGACAAGGACCGTACCTCGTCCCCAGTGCCGGTGACACAGATACTGCTGGATACCAGCGCCATCATCGATGGGCGCATTGCGGACATCAGCCAGACAGGGTTCGTCTCCGCTTCGCTAATCGTGCCCCGCTTTGTCCTGAATGAACTACAGCACATCGCCGATTCGCCCGATGCCATGCGTCGCAATCGTGGCCGGCGAGGCCTGGACATGCTCAACCGCCTGCAGAAAGACACGACTGTTCCCATCGAGATCATCGACGCTGATGTAGAAGGCGTCGCCGAGGTCGATAGCAAGCTTGTTAAAATGGCTCGCACACTGCACTGCCCTATCATTACCAACGACTTTAACCTCAATCGCGTCGCAGAGTTGCAGGGCGTCAAAGTCCTCAACATCAATGAACTCGCTAATGCCGTCAAACCCGTTCTCTTGCCCGGCGAAGATATCGAGATCAAAATCATGCAGGATGGCAAGGAATTAGGCCAGGGGGTAGGTTACCTGGATGACGGCACAATGATCGTCGTTGAGGGTGGGAGACAATATATGAACACGACTATTGAAGTTACAGTGACGCGGGTGTTGCAAACTGTCGCGGGGCGTATGATTTTTGCCCATCCTAAACAGAACGGTGGTAGCAGTTCAGCATCTCAGTTTCCCTCCAGACAGAGACAGGGTTGAGACATGCAAGACACTGCTGCCGCCATTATCGTTGCCGCGGGTTCTAGCCGCCGCAACGGCATTATTCTCGTGTCCAGTGCCGGGCTTATAGCAGATGCCACTATGCTCTGCCAGGCAGAGGGATGGCGCAAGATCGTTACCGTCATCGCAGGAGGTCCACGCAGGCAGGACTCCGCGCATAACGGCCTCGATGCTCTTGCAAAAGCCGCGCCAGGCAGCGCATGGGTGATGATTCATGATGGGGCTCGTCCACTGGTCACTCCTGCCATACTGGAGGCCGGTCTGAAGGCGGCCCAGGAACACCAGGCCGCCACCAGTGCTGTGCTGGTGAAAGATACCATCAAGCAGGTACAGCTAGGGCAAATTACTGGCACGCTTGATCGCTCCCATCTCTGGTTGGTTCAGACGCCACAGGTCTTTAGCTACTCGCTCATTCACCAGGCACATCACCTCGCGGATGCGCAGCAGGAGGCAACCGACGACGTGGCCCTTGTAGAGCGCCTTGGTCAGCGCGTCGCTATCTTCCCCGGATCGTACACTAACGTCAAGATCACCAATCAAGAAGATGTACTTCTTGCCGAGGCGCTGCTACAAGGAGCCTTATGACAACTCGTATCGGCTTCGGCTACGACGTTCATGCCTTCGCTCCAGGCCGCCCGCTGGTGCTTGGAGGCATCTTCATCCCGTACGAATATGGTCTTTCCGGTCACTCCGATGCCGACGCGGTCCTCCACGCCATC
>WNGQ01008362.1_pt1 | contig 12071 bp, 6 predicted proteins | sample 5407661 | NCBI WGS metagenome assembly WNGQ01 (sample SAMN13153382, study PRJNA577476) | soil metagenome | isolation source: 60 cm soil or saprolite under Garry oak tree replicate 2 | place: USA:California | collected 2016-06-15
CCCTGAGGCGGGCCAGGTTCACACAGGTCAGACGCAGATCCTCTAAAGCGCCGTACGCTGACCAGAGCTGCCCGCGTGCCATCGGGGTGAGGAAGTGGTGCAACAGGTCATGCCAGAACCAGTCGATCAGGCCGCGTAAGGTCTCGAGCTGCTCGGCCTGAGTCGGTTGCTGTCCTGAGAACACTGCTCCTGAAAGGCAGCCCGTTTTATCGAGCAAGACCTTATAGGGTCCCAGGTACATGTGCGTAAAGCGGCTCTCGCGGCCAAGAGCAAGTTCACCCTCTGTTCCGTCGGACAAAATGAAGAAGAGAACAGCAGCGTCGCCCCCGTGACCGTCTTTCAGGAACATCGGCTCACCTAACTGTCGAATAAAAGCCGCGCGCGAAGCTGTGAAGTCGCTGTAGGCCTCATCTGCGATGATCAGACCGAAATCGAGGTCAGAGTAGGCATCAGCCGTCCCCATTGCATAGGAGCCGCTGAGAAAAGCGGCCACCACCCGCTCATCTGCGAGGCCTGCGGCGACAAAGCGGTTCAGGACCATCTGCTGGTGCTCAGGCAGCTGTATCTCTGGTGCATCCATAGTGTGGTTTCTCCTGTTTCTCCTAGTGAAGCCTCGCTCTCTCTCCAGTTGCTGCTATTCTAGCATACCGATGAGAGCATTTCCGCGGCTCTCAAAGAGATGGGAGTCTGAGCTGTTTTCCCCAAGAAGCGGCATGACAACTTCTCCCATCCCTGTGTTGGCTACTTGGCACATCCGTTCGTATAGTGGATGATTTTTCTCTTGATTTCGCCATTTTTCTCGCAGCTATAGTTATTCACAGATGAAGGGATGCAAGAGCATGTAGCCTATCTAAAAGCATTCAGTGAAAGTCATTCTCTTCCACAGAGTAGGCGGCAGAGAGAAAGTTCGTTTCAAACACTCCAAACAAACACGTGGCGCTCGGTATGTAATCTCCTCAGGTAGTTCTGCTTCCTTGTTAAAGCGCTCAGGCCACTCTTCGGTACTCGTGGTGTAACCCACCTAAGACCGGAACTGAGATGATTCCTTCATCAGACTGAGCTGATGGCAAGCAGATACCTTCCCTTTCAGGAACCTGCTGACGGATGCCTTGATGTGGTCGCGCACGGTTGAAATACTCGACGTAGGTACGTAGAACACGATGCAACTGCTTCTCATGGAGAACCAGTATGTGGTCAAGGCACTCTCGCCTGACACTCCCCAGAAAGCGTTCACAGATCGCGTTGGCTCGTGGCGCATGATAAGGTGTAGTGAGAATCTCGATGTCGCTCGTTACTGCAACACGAGCGTAGCAGGGTCCAAACTTGCTATCATTATCACGGATGAGATACTTCGGCGTTTGTCCATACGGAGTCGCCTCCCGCAGTTGTTGTGCGGTCCAAGCGTCGGTAGGAGATCCCGTCACACCGACGTGGATCACTTTCCGTGATTTCAGTTCGATGATGAAGAATATAAAGAGCGACCGAAAGAACAGATCGGTGACCAGGAGAAAATCGCAGGCCCAAACATCAGCAGCGTGATTATGGAGGAAGGTCGCCCACTTCTGCCCTCTTGGACGAGGCACACGAACTTGCCTCATATATTTCTGGATCGTTCGTTTGCACACGCTAATACCCAGCTTGAGCAATTCGCCTCGGATGCGCTCAGCTCCCCAGAGCCGATTGTTTTTGACAATCTCTTTGATCAATGTGATCGTCTCTGGAGAGAGTTTCGGCTGTCTCGAATCCGTCTTTGACCTGTGTTTCCAGAACAAGCGGAAAAGCTCCCGATGCCACCGAAGCAAGGTCTCCGGTTGCACAATGAAGAGTGCCTGCCTCCAGGTCCGAATCATCCTCGCCAGAAACAACAAGAGGAACCTATCTGTCTTCCCACAAGCCGGTCGTTTGACTTGTCGACGCAGGATGATGACTTGCTGCCGCAATAACGCGTTTTCGACAAGCAATTCGGACTTCCCTCTGGCAAGATCTGCGATCGTTCCAAGCAGAAGGGAGGTGGAGTGCGGTTTCATCCAACGAACAATGCTATCGTGGAGCGCGTTAAAGCAAAGCGCTATTCGTTGTCTGATAGAGATGAGAACAGGGAACACAAGCTTCTCCTTTACAAAGAGAAAGAAAGGTACTAAAGTATGAAATACAGGTATGCTCTCTGATTCTACCTTTGCCACTTCTCTACTACAAGCAAAATGGGACTTGTAGATCGCTCTGAGAAGGCCTTTTTCTGAACGGATGTTCCAAGTAGCCAACACAACAGGCCCGTTGTCGGACAATAGCCGAAAACCGCGAGTTGCGGTCAGTTTGCTACAGTAGCATTTCTCCCACTCGCGTTTGGTCAAGCTTGCACTATTAAGCTTGAAATAGATGCTCAGGCGTTGTTCACGTAGTTGCCTTCGCCCTGTTTAACACTATCAAACCAGTCAGCAAAATAGTTCTGTACAATATGGAGGGCCGAGTAGATAGTGAATTCTGCCGTTGCTAATAACCCCTTTGGATCATGAGCTAGAGCTAGTGGTGGCTGGAAGTTGTCACGAAAGTTAAAGCGGGCGTCGGTAGCGTAGTACTCCTCTATTTCGGCCTGACGCCTCAACTCGGCCTCCCTGGCTCTTCGTTTTTGCTGGAGGCGCTGCTCCACTTGCCGTGCCCGAGCTTCGTCTATCTCTTCTAGTTTATCGAGATCAACGTCTGGCTGCTCGTCCATTGTACGAACGATGACACTAGCTGGACCGAAGCTGAATCGTTCTGCGTTAGCATCATGGAGTAATTCGGGCAAGCGAGACTTGATTTCTAGATAACGCTTCGTATTGACTATTAGTCTTTTAAAACTGAGGGGTCTAGCTGCTCTGTAAACCTGGCATAGTGCTTCATACAATCGCTCAGCCTGCTCAGCCTGCTCAGCCTGGTCGGTAGGGAGCGATCTTTTGATACGATAAAGTGGTAAGAAAGCCTCGGCAACAGCGCCACTACTGATATAAGCGTAAATACCGTTCTTTGGTGACAGTGTTTCATTTACTAATTGGTTGAGTTCACTCCGCTCCACCTTCTTACCAACTAGTTTGCCTAGTTCAGTAAGTAGCTCATCAGGCACCACTGCCCAAACATCACTCGGTATATCAAATTCATCTTTGCCCAGTACGCGTCCGCCTCGACCCAGTCTCTGGATAAACTCATCAGAACTACGTGAGTCGAACAAGAGGAAGTCAATGTTCTGTCTTTTCTTTCCTAGTCGTTCAAAGTTGTAACCAATGTCGACCGTCGGAGTAGCCATTAACAAGTCAGCATTTTTGCTCTGCGCCCGCCACTCCCTATTTTCTGCTCCAGTCAAACGACCGAGCCGCTGATTGTCTTTGCCTCCAAATTCCTGGTAGAGTCGGTTGATGCGCCATAATGCGCTGCTAATAAAGGCTCCATGTCGTCCTTGCTGCAACCAATCTAGTACCATACTTTTCTCACTAGTCGCTAAACTGACAAGACCATCTTCGAGTGCATCAGCGCTGTATAGCCGCAGACGAACAGGAGCCAACGCGGGAATAGTTGGCAGACCAGGTGGATCGTTTCCGGGTTTGATATATTCGATATCAAGGTTCAGGCGAGATAAGTAATCCTGAACCTGTTGTACTGGCGTAGCAGTGAGTAAGCAGATTCGGCGCCCTTCGCTGAAGTAGCCCCACTCACGTAAGAGAGTAAGGAAGAAGAGAAAGTTGGCAAGTTGTTTGGCGTTGTAGTAGTGAAACTCGTCCACCACTATGTAGCTGAAATTCTTGATAAAGGCTCTGAACAGTACCTTCTGGTCGTGTGGATTACCTAAACCATAGAGGGCATAGTAGAAGATATCGGGATTAATAACCAGGACGTAGGGATGATGCCCTTCAATATGATACCCATCGCTGTCGGTCAGTACCGAACCAGGGTCCTGCAACATCTGGTGCAGACGATCACCTTGGCGCACAAATTTTCCACCAAGATGCTTATTACCCAGTTCTTTGATTGTTGCTGCATCAAGGCGCAGCACGATGTGAGAAAGTCCGTTGTCATTGATAAAACGCAGTACATCCTGCTCGTGCTGGCGCAGCAGTTCGTTAGTTGGAGCAATGAATAATACGTTGGCGTTGTTATACCTGCTCTTCTTGTAAGCCTCATCCAGATCTAGCAGGCGTAGCAAGGCAGCTTTGGTCTTCCCTGTACCAGTATTGTAACTGTTGACGACAATGTGAGCATGCTTGGCACGATAGGTACACCATTGATGGTATAGCGGTGGATTACCTAATGCGTTCGCTATACGCTCATAATCTTCAGCATGAGAATCGGCCAGTTTCTCATAATGAGGAGCAAGCTCAAGCTCTATCATAATTTCTCTACCCCGTATCGCATGCCTGTGGGTAGTAATGTATTTCTATCCAATTGCCAAAATCGCCCACCCATCTCCACATCCCGCAATATTGGAGCAGGATGGATGTTGTAAGTGGAGTAGACCAGGAGAGAAGAAGTATCCTCTAAGTCGGCGCCATTGAGGAGGCTGGCAATCCTGGTCGTATCTCGTTCTATAAGTTGTGGCGTGACCTGTTCCTGCCACACAATGCGAGCCTTACTCATGAACTTACCTAGCCGGATGTAGGGCAAAAGCCGTGGCCCCCGATCAGCAGCGATGAGGTGATCACGATCAAGCAGGTAGAAACGGGCGCGGCTGCCTAACCCTAGCATCCGAATGCGCCCGCTCTGCGGAAAGTTCATTGCCTTGACCCTGGCTCGAGTAGTGGCGATGGCATTCTTATCAAAACGAAAGTAGTAGCTATCAGTTTGACCATTAAACCTCGTAAGAGCCATACGCAAGCTGCTGAAGCTAGCAGGCGTAATGTAAAGACCTTGCTCATTCAGAGGCGCAAGGTCTTCCTTATAGCGCGGCCCACCGTTCCAGCGATATGGCGCGTTGCACAGACCAAGCGCATATGTCAGGGCATAGTTGCCAATTAAGGGCTCACTCGCGTAGAGTGGATCAATTTCACGGCTGGCAAAGAAGGTATGCTCCAGGAGGAGCAAATCAGCTGGATAGATATGCATAACTGCCCCCTATCTGTCATAGCTATCACTTAATGCCTTCAATGCAGCAACCATATGCTCCGACCCATAATAGAGCGCGGCTACTCCGTTCAGCTCGGCTTGCAAAGTTTCACCTGTTAGTAGTAATGGCTTGCGGCTGAAAACACCGGTAATCAACTTATCACTGGCCGAAGATACTGCCCGCTCTACAGCCTCGTCAGTAAGAGGGAAGGGAAGTTCATCTTCGTTCGCGGGCTTTAACAAATCATGGACCGCCTGGGTCAGTTCGAGGTTGCTGAACAATTCGCAGTCACTAAAAGCGACCGTCACAATTCTATTCTTCACCCTACCCATCCTACTGGAGATCGCTCCATAGCGGTCACTACGTAGTATGTTACCAATAACATACTGTAGCTCAGCCAAGGTCACGTCCTTGAGCGTCTCAATGTCAAGAAAATGAGTTTGGGGGCGCACGTATTCATCCGGATTAATGCTTCTGCTAGCTTCTCCAGTCTCAGGGTTACGCATTGTGCCAGTATCGAAAGTTGCGTTGAAGGTACGACGAGCAGCTACCTGGGCAACAGTACCAAGAGAGTAGGCGTCGTCAGTAAGTACACGACTCTTCTGCGCTCCGTTACCACCAGCAGCAAAGCCATACAAGTAGCAATCTATGCACTTTTCACAAGGTGCATTAGTGTTGAGCATACAGATTTTGCCATCCTTGTTGGTTTTGAGCAATTCATGCTCACGTAAGAATTCTCGTCCCGTTCGCCGCTCAACAGCCGTCTGTTTGCGTTTGCTAATGACCACACGCCGGATTGGTGTAGTATCAACTAGTCCCGCGCTAACCGTTTCTTTCACCAGTTCTTCACCGCTACCTTCAGTACGAAAGATAGTTTCTGATTCAGTCTTGCGAATGATGAAAAGACTGACGTAGCGACCCCGAGGTAAGTTGCTGTACTCCTTCAACAGGTATTGCTGATATTGTTCAAATGCCGCCATAGTTTGATTTCTCCTTCTGACAAAATGTCCAAATACTATTCGTCGGTTTGACTGATTTCCTCAGCTTGCTCAGTATCAACCTGCTCTTTTACTCGCTCTGGCAGAGCATTACGGAAGTAAGTGAGGTAGGCACTGCGAATTAACTTAGCACGCTGCTGCAAGCGATTAACATCACCACGATGCGCTTTGATCAATATGCCATCAAAGAAGTAGTCGACATACTTACGAATCTGCTCCTGCTTGCCTCTGCCAGGTTTATATCGTGCATCAGCAATGCGGTCCATATGATCGAAGATATCCCGCTCAGAGGCGGAACGCACCAGGTCACGCATTTCTTCCTTCGGCTCCCGCTCCAGGTTATCAAGAATGATATCCAGTGGCTTGAGAATAGAATTGCGCTTGAATGAGCGTCCCTTGATATGCTGTTCGGCGGCCAGGGTAGCCATCTGCTTCAGTGCTTCCATAAGGTTTTCTCCTTTTACAATATTGGCGAGCAGTGGCGCGACGCGCTTGCTCAAATGAGTAGCCAGATTTTCAGGTGAGATACCTTTGCCACTGCCTGTGTCTTTGATCTTCTTCTCAATTGCTAGATCAATGACGTAGTAAATGGACAGAGGATCGTCAGTAGCAGCGGTAACTATTTCAAGTACCAGTTCATCGCGCGTCTCTCCGCCCAGGCGTAGTTCATGCGGTAATTGGTACATAACATGCAACCGCTTGCTAATGTTCTCATAGGCAGCCTGGTCATATTCGTCAGGCTGCTCGATACTCCACTGATTGTGGCGTTTAAAATATTTCGCGTCATCTTTCGTCTCATTTTTATCTCTGTAAGTCTCAATGCTGCGATACTCGTCAGTTGGCAATAGCCAACGCACATTACGAGGTACTCCATCAGCGAAAAAAGCTAGTGTATGATCGGTCATATATTCATTGGTGAGTAATGGTATGGGCGTTCGCGACAATACCACGCGACAGCCAAAGAAATCGGCAATCATTATGGCATGCGTGAGTGCAAAGATAAATTGTTGACCGTAGTTCTGACCAGGTGCGTTAAGTGGCAGGATGGGGATATTGCCCACTGCATCGCTAAAACTTGGTACACTTACACCGTTGATTTTAGTAGAATAGCCTACGAACTCACCTCTAAGTTCCCTCTTATTCTGGCTTGCTTGCTGCTCAACTTGAGATGCCAAACTTCGCTCAAGCTGCTTTCCCCACTGCTGAAAATAATTATCAGTGTTTAGGAAGAAACATCGGTTGTCCTCATGGCAGACGTTTTTTAGCGTGATATACATCGCATTCAGATGTTGTGCTGTAAAGAAGGCGTAGGGATAAAGGTGGAGATAGAAGCAGGTATGCTGCTCGCTGTTCTTCTTGAAAGCAACCCGCACTAACTTTTCGAGAATGAACTGAACCCTACATGTCGGGCATACATTCCTTTTTGGCTCTCTGCCCCCACCTTTCAGCCTGTTACTGAATGCTTGAACTCCAATATTTTGGGGTACATCGGACTCCATCAGCTCCACAGAAAGTAATGGTGAGCTACAATTGCAACACTGCTTGTGATTGTCTTTGACATAACGTTGTAGATGCGCCATAAAATCACGCGTATCACCGCTGCTGATTTCAAGGTTGCTAGCAAGGTAGTCACTGAACGCCTCATTCTCTACAGGAGCAGCTACCTGCTCACCTGTCAGATCAACTATGTCTGCCAGGAAGCGGTCGAAGAGGGAATCTATCTCGTCCTCGCAATCACGGGCAATAAAGTAGCCACGCTGATAATCGCTTATCTGGTTGTAGAGAGCATAATTCTCATCAGGCAGGTTGAGGAGGGAGTAAATGTGTGTCCAGGGATCACGTTTATGAGCCTGCTTTAACTGACTCTCAAGATGATTTTGCAGCAGATTGCGATAGGCGGATGCCAGTTCGCCGCGCCTGAGCAGAGCTTGGTCAAGTGGCACTATTGGTAGCTGGCTGTCCAGTAAAGCATCGGCAAGATTAGCAGTAGGCGAGTTACTAGCAATCCTTGCAAGATTAGCACGCAACTTTTCATTCCGTTCATTATGACTCTTCTCGGGATAGCGCTTGCCGTCAATGATTCTGCGGATTACATACATGATGTCGGTATAGTTTGCTCCACTTTCCACAGCGGCATCAGCAACCTGAATGCCTATTGGTTTTGATTTGATAAACCGGTCGAGATTGCTTACTTTTTTGTCAGCTACTATCTGAGCGATGCATTGAGCCACCGTTGCAGTATCGGTGGTAGACCAGGTAAACTGCTCACGCTCAGGCTTAAGGTAAGCAACTCCATTTGGATAATAGAGCAGGTCAACGATAGTACTGTGATCACTATGTGTATGTCGCTCACGCAAGTAAGCCACTACTTCGTTATGAATGATATTGCTAAGTAACCCACGGTTTTCTCCCAGCCTATGCTTGATCCAGCGCCATCTTCGCCCAGATATACGATTGATAACAACGATGAAACTCTCCTTGTGATTGCTCTCAGCCAGAGTATGGGAGAGATCAAGGTTATCTACTGCATACAAAAGCTCACCAAATTCCAGGAGTCGCTCATGAAGCAACTTATAACTGTGTTTACCTTGATCTAAGTCGAAAACTGGTGCAGCATCATGTTGGTGCAAATGGATGAGCAGTTTAATGTCTTCTAAATACTCTTCCCATTCATAGAAGTATCGGCCAAAGTCGATACGCTGTAATTCAGTGCCAATGTTCTCACAGGTGGCTATGTTCGTAAAGCTCAATTTAACATCTCTTCCACCGTAGGGAGGAATCTTGTTCATGTCATGAACTGTATAGGCTGCGAGCAGGAGTCGCTCTTCAATGTCACTCATCTCCACTATTCTGGCAGCGCGTAGTTTATGTAGTACCGCTATTCCATCGAGCACATGGGCATAGTAGTTCTGACCTTGCTTGTTGCCGCCTTGTATAATACGCCGGTAGCTAGTCATTGGGCCGCTCGCTACCTCACGGTAGTATTCGGCCAGCAGATCTGGCTGATCTTCATCTTCTTCGCCGCTAGTTCCTAGCCATGTGAGTTCAATATCTGTCATCTTCCTAAATCACCTCCTACAAATTGAGTTTTTTAGGTCAACAAAATTATAACCAGGGCATGAGACCTCAATTGAGGTCACTCATCCTGTGTACAATAGATTTTGTAGAGTTCTGTCGCGATGGTGCGCATCTCTTTTACCAGCTCGGGTGGCTCCAGTACGACACAGTGCAGGCCGTAACTGAGCAGGATGCGGCGGGCATCAAACAGGTCGGTGATGTGGGCGGTGATAGTGGCCGAGCCATCGGCATGGGTCTCCACGACCTGGCCGGGGAAATGTTCGCTGACCTTGTTGCGGGCGATGATGGGACTGAGATGGTAGCGAAGCAGCTTCGTGACAGTACGAGGTCGACTGGGGCTTATGGTTGGGTGGAGCACCTGGGCGCTGCCGGGAACGATGTAATCGAGACGAAAGCGCAGTTCTTTGTTCCAGTCGATGCTCCAGCCAGACAGGTAGACGTGCCCGCGCTCGAAGACCAGGGGACGCGGCTCAATGACGTGGCGACGCTCTTTGCCGTCGCGAGCAGTTTTGTGGATAAACTCTACCTGCTGGCCGCGCAGTATCGCTAACTCAATCTTGTTGATCGTATCGGGGTCGGCAAGTTGATAATCGGTGGTCTCGTGCAGATCGATGCTGAAGGACCGTCGTCCAGTATCCAGGGCATTTTGCTGGTCAGTAGGCAACAAACTCACCAGGTAATTGAGCAGAGTTCGTATGTCATGAGCATGGAGGATCGTCGAATCCGTAAATGTGTCGAGCACCATAGCAAGCGTGGAGAGCTGCGCCTGGTCGAGACGGAGGCCAAAGGGAGAGTTGTGCCAGGTATAGTATTTGCTGCGGCGGTCATAGGCTATCTCACAGCCCATGAGACGCAGGGCGTGGCGATCATGACGAAGCTGGAAATGCTGTTGCCTGGCTGTAGAAGCGGGGTCGGTACAGCGATCGTCATCAAATAAGTTAGCCTGGTTGAGAGCAGCTACAATGTCACTCTGCTGGCGCGGACGAAGGTGGAGTAACGTGAGGAGAGCAAAGCGCCGTTTTGCAGCACGCTCAGCACGAGTATCACGTTTCATGTGAAGAGCTGTTCCTATCACATTGACATGTGCAAGCGTCTCTATAAGCTTGAGCTAGCCTATGGTAGTCCTAATCATTGTATCTGTCAAGCAAGGAGGCATAATAAATGTATTTGTACACAAGGAAGGGAACGTATGAGCGGGCATATAGAGATACCTGAATATATTCCCCTGTCTCATCTGAACGCCTACGCCTACTGCCCGCGCCGTTTTTACTACGAGTTCACGCTGGGAGAGATGCTGGTCAACGAGCATGTACTTGGAGGGCAGCAATTGCACGAGCGGGTTGATCTGCCTGGCAGCAGTACGCGCGATGAAAAGGTACAGTTCCGTCACCTGTACCTGTGCGCTCCCCGGTTGGGATTGGTCGGCTTTTGCGACCTGGTCGAAATGGAGACCGGCACAGGTGATGTCGCGGCACTGGCTCTGGCTGGCAAACTTTACCCGGTGGAGTACAAGAAGGGGAAAATGGGCAAATGGATTTCTGACCACGTGCAGTTGTGCGCCCAGGCTCTGGCGCTGGAAGAGGTTCTGGACATCGCGGCAGGCAGTATCAAACGCGGCTATGTCTACTATTTCGGTTCGGCCCGGCGCGACGAAGTGATGATAGATGAGGCACTGCGCAGCCATACGCTGGGGGCATTGGCAGAGGCACGCCGGATAGCTATAGAAGATCATCCTCCGACGCCCATCACGAACTGGCGCAAGTGCAGGGATTGTTCACTGGAACCTATATGTCTCCCTCGCGAAGTACTGGCTTTTCATGCAGGAAAGGTTGGAACAGGCCATGGCAATTCTTTACCTGACTGAGCAGCAGGCATGGGTGTCACGCGAGGGTGACTGTCTGATTGTGCATATTCCTGAACGCGCAGAAGATGGGAGTAGAGGCAAGCGTGAGGGCAAAAAGACGGTGCCGCTCTTTAAGATCGAAGAAGTCGTCGTGCTGGGTGAGATTACCATTACTACGCCAGCCCTGGCGGCGCTGCTTGAAGCGAAGGTCCAGGTGACGTATATGAGCAAATATGGCCGCTACCTGGGCAGTCTGTGCCCCGAGCTGACCAGGAACAGCATCCTGCGACTGGCCCAGCACGCAGCACACGCTGATCTCAAGCGACGACACGCGATCGCCCGCTGCTTTGTCGTGGGGAAACTACGCAACATGAGAACAGTCCTTATGCGCTATAATAGGACCTCTCAAGATGAACTGATTAATGCACAGGTAGAGCAGTTGAAACGCTGTATCGGCGGGGCCGAGCATGCCAGGCTTCTCATCGCCGATATGGAAACCGGTGAGAGTGAGATAGAGCGCGATCCTGCGCTGGATGGAGTTGGAACGGGGGCGGGGCGGATGAACGGCCTGGGTCCACTGCTGGGCTGTGAAGGAGCCGGAAGCGCGGCCTACTTCAACGTGTTCGGACAACTCATTAAGTGCAACTGGCCGCACGGATTCAATAAACGTATACGCCGCCCACCAACGGACCCGGTCAATGCCCTGCTGAGTTATGGCTATACCGTTTTGACGGCGCAGGTAGCCAGTGCCGTGGCGGGCGTTGGTTTTGATCCCTACATTGGGTACCTCCATTCCTCCCGCTATGGGAAACCGGCCCTGGCGCTCGACCTGATGGAAGAATTCAGGCCCTTGATTGTAGACTCGGTTGTGCTCAGCCTGCTCAACAACCGGCAGATGGAGCAGAAGGATTTCGCGGTAGAGCTCAACAGCTATCGTATGAGCGATGCGGCAAAACGCCTCTTCCTGGAGCGATTTGAAGAGCGCATGCAAGAGATCATCACGCATCCCCTCTTCGAGTACAAGGTGCCTTACCGGCGCTGCATCGAGTTGCAGGCACGCCTGCTGGGGAAATATCTGGTT
>WNGQ01018744.1_pt1 | contig 12071 bp, 9 predicted proteins | sample 5407661 | NCBI WGS metagenome assembly WNGQ01 (sample SAMN13153382, study PRJNA577476) | soil metagenome | isolation source: 60 cm soil or saprolite under Garry oak tree replicate 2 | place: USA:California | collected 2016-06-15
GTTCGGCCCGGCCGCCGAGGCCGGACTCCTCGCGATCGCCGGCGGCGAGGTGCGGTTCCGGCATCCGCTGGTGCGGTCCGGCGTGCTGCAGTCGGAGACGCTGACCAGGCGGATGGCCGCCAACGCTGCACTGGCCGAGGTCCTGACGAGCGAACCGTACCGGCGCACCTGGCACCGGGCGCAGTCGATCCTCGGCCCGGACGATCAGGTCGCGGACGAGCTGGAGGCCAACGCGGCGATAGCGACGGGCCGGGGCGCGGTCATGTCGGCCATTGCCGACCTGCAGCGCTCCGCGCACCTGACCGGCGCCCCCGCGCTGCGCGGTCACCGGCTGCTGAAGGCGGCCGAGCAGGCGTTCGGGCTCGGCCGCGCCGACCTGGTCGACCAGCTGGTCGGGGAGGCGGCCGGCGCGGAACTCACCGAGTTGGACAAGGCTCGCTCGCGGTGGCTGCGCGAGATCTTCAACGACGGGGTGCCCGGCGACGCCACCAGGGTTCTCGAGCTGTGCGCCGCCGCCCGCGGCTGCGCTCAGGCCGGTGACCTCGATCTCGCGCTGAACCTGCTGCTCGGGGCTGCCCTGCGGTGCTGGTGGGCCGATACCGGGCCCGCCGCCCGCGCGCGGGTGACCGAGGTGGCGGCGGAGCTCGCAGGCGCCGACGGCGAGCCGCGCTACGTCGCGGTGCTGGCCGTGGCCGAGCCCGTGCGGCAGTGCTCGGCGGTGCTGCGGCTGCTGTCCCGGTTCCGCGCGGACGACATCGCTGACGCCGACGTGCTGCGGGTACTCGGCATGGCCGCCCACGCCATCGGCGATATCGTGCGCAGCACCGCCTTCCTCGACCGGGCGGAGCAGGTGCTCAGGGACACCGGCCGGCTCGGGCTGCTGTCCCAGGTGCTGAGCATGCAGGTGATGGACCGGCTCGAGCTCGGTGACTGGGACCGGGCCGCCGCGGCGGCTGAAGAAGGGACCCGGCTGGCCACCGAAACCGGCCAGCCCATCTGGCGGGTCGGCACGCTGGTCTGCGACGCGCTTCACCACGCGTTCCGCGGTGAGCTGGACGAAGCCTTCAGCTACGCTGCCGAGGCCGAGATGCTGTCCAGCGAGCGGCGTCTCAACGACCTGCTCGCCTGCGTGCAGCTGGCCCGGGGCGCGGCCCTGGTCGCCACCGGTCAGCATGCCGCCGCCTACCGTGAGCTGCGCCGCTGCTTCGATCCCGCGGATCCCAGCTTCCACCAGAGGGAACGATACGGTGGCGTGATGTTCCTGGCCGAGGCGGCCGTGCGGGCCGGCCAGCTGGAGGACGCCCGTCAGGTGCTCACGGACCTGGAGCGGCTGGCCGTGGCTACGCCCTCACCCGTGCTGCATGTGCACCTGCGGTACGCGCGGGCGGTCCTGGCCGATGACGCCGTAGCGGCCTCCCTTTATGCTGACCTCGTGGGGCACGACCTTTCCCGCTGGCCCTGGCCTCGTGCCCGTGCCGAACTCGCCTTCGGCCGCTGGCTGCTTCGCCGGCAGCGATACCTCGAAGCGCAGGATGTTCTCCGCGCGGTACCGGAGGCGTTCGCCCGCATCGGCGCGGCGAACTGGGCGTCGCAGGCGAGGTCCGACCTGGCTACCGCCGTCGCGGCCGGGCCGGGCCGGTCCGGCGCCGGCCGTTGAGCGACGTCCGATGCTGATCGGCCGGGACCGGGAACTGCGGATCCTGAACGAGCTCATCGCCCAGATCCTGGAGAGCGGCGCCGCCCTCGTCGTGCTGGGCGGGGCGGGGATCGGTAAGTCCTCGCTGCTGCGGGCCGCGGCCGGCGCCGCCCGCCAGGCATCCGTCCAGGTCCTGCTCACCACGGGGGTGGAAGCCGAGGCTCAGCTCCCGTACGCCGGCCTGCACCAGCTGCTCCGGCCGGTGCTGGCCGGCGCGACCGCCCTGCCTGCGGCGCAGCGCGGTGCGCTGTCCGCGGCCTTTGGCGCGAATGAGGAGCAGCGACCTGAGCCGTTCATGATCGCGCTCGCGGCGCTGAACCTGCTGGCCGAGGCCGCGGCGGATCGCCCCCTGCTGCTGCTCGCCGACGACGTTCAGTGGCTCGACCAGCCCAGCCAGGAGGTGCTGACGTTTATCGCCCGCCGGGTGGAGGCGGATCCGATCGTCCTGATCGCCAGCATCCGCACGGGCTACCAGGTGGCCCTGGCCGCGGCCGGGCTGCCCGAGCTGAACGTTACCGGCCTGGACGACGCGTCGGCCCGGGCGGTGCTGGCCGGGCACGACGCCGGGCTGAGCTACGCCGGGCGGGAGCGGATCGTGCAGGAGGCGCTCGGCAACCCGCTCGCCCTCGTCGAGCTCCCGGCCGCGTTCCGCGAGGCACCGGAGCGAAGGCTTGAGGTGCTGCCGCTGACCGCGCGGCTGGAGCGGGCGTTCGCGGCCCGGATCGCCGAGCTGCCATCACTGGCCCGGGACGCCGTCCTCATCGCCGCGGTGGACTTCTCCGACGACCTGCCGGAGATCCTGGCCGGGGCCTCCCAGCTGGCCGGGGCGCCGGTCGGGGTCGAGGTCCTCGAGCAGGCGGCTACCGCCGGGCTGATCCGGTTCGACGACATGCATGTCCGCTTCCGCCACCCACTGGTGCGCTCGGCCGTGCTGTACCGGGAGGCGGTCACCCGCCGGTACGCGGCCAATGCCGCGCTCGCGGAGATCCTGGTCGGCCAGCCCTACCGCCGGACCTGGCACCGCGCTCAGTCGATCACCGGGCCGGACGACGCCGTGGCCGACGAACTGGAGCAGAGCTACAAGATCTCGCTGGGCCGCGGGTCGGCGACCGGCGCCATCTGGGCGCTCGAACGGTCGGCCCAGCTGACCACGGATCCGGCCCGGCGCGGCCGCCGTCTGCTGCTGGCCGCGGAACTCGCCTTCGGCCTCGGGCGGGCCGACCTGGTGGACGAGCTGCTGGCCCGGGCCTCGCTCACCAAGCTGTCGCGGCTGGACCTGGCGAGGATGGAGTGGCTGCGGGAGATCTTCAACGACGGGGTGCCCGGCGACGCAGGCCGCGTGCTCGAGCTGTGCGACATCGCCCTGGAGGCCGCCGCGGCCAGCGACGGCGACCTGGCGCTCAACCTGCTGCTCGGTGCGGCCCTGCGCTGCTGGTGGGCCGATACCGGGCCGGCCGCCCGGGCCCGGGTGGCCGAAGTCGCAGGGCGGCTCGGCGACCAGGCCCGCGCTGATCCCCGGTACATTGCCGCGCTCGGGGTCGCCGAGCCAGTCCGGCAGGGCAAGGCGGTTATCGAGCTGCTGTCGCAGGTGGTGATCGAGAGCGTGACCGACGCCGACGCGCTTCGCCTGCTCGGGATGGCCGCGCACGCGGTCGGCGACCCGGTCCGGGCCGCCGACTTCCTGGACCGGTCCGAGGCCAGGCTCAGGCAGCAGGGCCGGCTCGGGCTGCTGCCGCACGTGCGCGGAATGCAGAGCCCGGTCTACATCGAGCTCGGGGACTGGGCCCGGGCCGACGAGGCCGCCGCGGAATGCCGCCGCTTCGCCCAGGAGACCGGTCAGCCGATCTGGAACAATTCGCAGCTCGTCAACGAGGCGCGCTCGGAGGCGCTGCACGGCGACAGCGAGCGGGCGCTGCAGATCGCCGCCGAGGGGGAGTACTCCCCCGTCCTGCGGAACCTCAACGACCTGCGCTGCTGCCTGCAGCTGGCGCGGGGGTTCGCGATGATCAGCTCGGGCAGGCACGCCGAGGCGGTCGACGCGCTGCTGCGGGTCTTCGATCCCGCCGACCCGGCGTATCACCAGCGGGAGCGGTTTTCCGGGATCATGTTTCTCGCCGAGGCCGCCGTCCATGCCGGCCGGCGCGAGGAAGCCCGCACCGTGATGGCCGAGCTTGAGCAGGTCGCCGCCAGCACGCCGGCGCCGCTGCTGCACGTTCAGCTGTCCTACGCCCGGGCCGTCCTGGCCGACGATGCCGACGCCGAGGAGCTGTACCTCGCGGCGGTCGGCCAGGATCTGACGCGCTGGCCGTGGGTGCAGGCGCGCATCCGGCTGGCCTACGGGGGCTGGCTGCGCAGGCAGCGCCGGGTCGCCGAGTCACGGCTGCCGCTGCGCCTGGCCCAGGCCACGTTCGACCTGATCGGCGCCCGGGGCTGGGCCGAACAGGCCCGGTCGGAGCTGCGGGCGTCGGGGGAACGGGCATCGGGGGAGCGGAGCGCCACGGCCGAGCCGGGCGGAGCGGTGGCGGCTCTGTCGGCACAGGAACTCCAGATCGCCCGGCTGGCCGCCGAGGGCCTGTCGAACCGGGAGATCGGGGAGCGGCTGTACCTGTCGCCGCGCACCGTCGGGTCGCACCTGTACCGGATCTTCCCCAAGCTCGACATCACCTCCCGGGCGCAGCTCGCCGGACGGCTCGGCTAGGCATTTCCGCCACCGGGTCAGTCACGTGACTGAAGCGCCAGCCGGCGCCCGCCGGACAGCATGGACGCAGTACCGGACCGCGCTATCGGAGGGCATCGACCATGACCAGCACTCCCGTCGTCTTCATTCACGGCCTGTGGCTGCATGCCACCTCGTGGGCACCGTGGGTCGAGTTGTTCAGCGAGGCCGGCTACGACCCGGTCGCACCGGGCTGGCCCGGTGACCCGGACACCGTAGAGGCGGCCCGGGCCAACCCGGATAGCATCGCCGACCACGGCATCGACGACGTCACCAGCCATTACATCGGCATCATCGACCAGCTTCCGGCCCGGCCGATCCTGATCGGCCACTCCTTCGGCGGCATGATCGCCGAGAAGCTGCTCGGCCTGGACTACAGCGCGGCCGCCATCGGTATCGACGCCGCGCAGATCAAGGGCGTGCTGCCGCTGCCGCTGTCCGCGCTCCACTCGACCCTGCCGGTGTTCAAGAACCCGGCCAACAAGCACCGGGCCGTCTCCCTCACCGCCGAGCAGTTCCGCTACAGCTTCGGCAACGTGATCAGCGAGGAAGAATCGAACGAGCTGTACGAGCGGTGGACGATCCCGGCACCGGGCAAGCCCCTGTTCGAGGCGGCCGCGGCGAACTTCTCGCTGCACTCGCCGGCCAAGGTCAACACGGCCAACGAGGGACGCGGGCCGCTGCTCCTCGTCATGGGCGGCCAGGACCACACCGTTCCCGAGGTGATCACCAAGGCCACCGTGAAGCAGTACCGGCACTCCTCGGCAATCACCGACCTGGAGGAATTCGCCGACCGCGGTCATTCCCTCACCATCGACGGCGGCTGGCGCGACGTCGCGGACCTGTGCCTGGCCTGGCTGGCCAAGCAGGGCCTGTGACCGGAACGATGATGGCGCTGCGGGCGCACGCCCGCGGCGGGCCCGAGCAGCTCGTGTACGAGTCGGCCCCGGCGCCGGTGCCGGGGCCCGGCGAGGCGCTCGTCGCCGTGCACGCCGCCGCGATCACCTTCGCCGAACTGACCTGGGACCTCAGCTGGACCACCAGGGACGGCCGGGACCGTACGCCGGTCATCCCGTCGCACGAGATGTCCGGCGCGGTGGCCGGAATCGGCGACGGCGTCACGGCCGTTGCCGTGGGTGACGAGGTCTACGGCCTGATCGAGTTCGACCGGGACGGCGCGGCCGCCGAGTACGTCGCGGTCCCAGCCGGCGACCTGGCCGCGAAGCCCCGCTCGGCCTCGCACGAGGACACCGCCACGTTGCCGCTCGCGGCGCTGACCGCGTGGCAGGCCCTGGCCGACTACGCGGCGCTGGAACCTGGCGAGCGCGTGCTGGTGCACGGCGGCGCCGGGGGAGTGGGCGCGTTCGCGGTCCAGCTCGCGGCCATCCTCGGCGGTCATGTCACCGCGACCGGACGGCCCCAGGACGCAGGTTTCGTCCGCAGCCTGGGCGCGGAGGCATTCTCGGGCGCCCTGCGGTCCGGCGGCAGGCTGGTCACACTCGGCGCCCCGCCGTCGCAGGAGCGGGCGAAGGATTTCGGCGTGCACGCCATGTTCTTCGTCGTCACCCCCGACCCCGGCGAGCTGGCCCAGCTCGCGAAGCTGGTGGACGAGGGCAGGCTGCGCCCGGTAGTGAGCCAGAGCTTTCCGCTCCGCGACGGCCGCCGGGCCTTCGAGAGCGCGGACCAGCCCCGGCCGCCGGGCAAGACGGTACTGATCGTGCGTTAGGAGCGCGACCGCAGCGTGGCCACGCCGTCGCCGGACAGGTCGTCGTCCGCCTGCTTGCGGCCGGTCATCGCCATGACCAGCGACAGGATGGGGCCTGACACCTCGGGGCCGCTGCCGTGGCTCCAGTCCGCGTCGGTGGCCCGCAGCGCGAGCCCGGAGATGCGGTTCTTCGAGCCGATAAGGAGGTTCGAGCCCTTGTAGAAGTCCGCCACCGTCACGACCGCGTCGGTCGGATACTTGTGCTGGACGCCGAGGGCCCGGCGAATGTCCTCGCTGTGCACGATCGTCTCGCCCAGCCAGGTCTGCGTCGGGCCCGGCGGGTGCTTCACCGAGGTCATCACCGACTCGAAGTTGGCCAGCGTATCGGGGCCAGAGGCGCCCAGGTTCGCGGCGACGCCCTTCTCCTGGACCTTGTCGAAGCTGAATCCGGAGCCGATCATCTTGCCGAAAAATGCCGGCGGCGTCAGCTTGGCGGCTGAGGTCATGTGGGCCAGCACGTCGCGGACCGTCCAGTTGCCGCACAGCGAGGGCCTCGCCCAGTCCCCGGTGCCCAGGTCCCGTAGGTCGTCCGCGAGGGCCTTGCGCTCGGCGTGCACCGTCGGCCAGATGTCCATGTGTCCTCCCCTGGGCCGCCGCCGTGTCGCGTCTGACCCGTATTGTTCGGTAGTGGCTAAATTAGTTAAGAGCCGAACAAGCCGCAAGCGTATAGTTTCGCAGGTACGGCGGGCAAGGCGCAGGACAGAAGGTGACGTGCGCGATATCCAGAAGGTGCTGGCGGCGCTGACCTCACCCGTCCGGCGCGAGATCCTGGGCCTGATCTGGGACCGTGAGCTGTCGGCGGGGGAGATCGCGGCGGCGTTCCCGGTGACCAAGCCGACCATCTCCCAGCACCTGGCCGTGCTGCGCGAGGCGGGTCTGGCCGAGAGCACCGCGGTCGGCACCTCGCGCCGTTACCGTGCCCGCCGGGACGCGCTCCGCGGCCTGCGCGCCGCGCTCGGCGGCAGCGCGAACCGGTGGACCAACGCCAATCACGACCCGGCTTCCCCCGAGCGCACGTCGGCGGAGGTGCGCACCACGCCGGTCGTGGTGGCCAGCACGGACGTGGACACCAGCCAGGAGGTGACGTTCGCCGCCTTCACCGACCCCGCCGTCTACTCCCGCTGGCTCGGCGTGCCCGTCACCCTGCGGGACGGGCGCTTCGCCTGCACGATGGAGTGGGGGACGAGCGTGCGCGGCCGGTACGAGCTGGTCTGCCCGCCGGAGCTCATCGTCATGCGCTGGGACTTCGAGGACGACAACGTGCCCGTGCCCGGCGGCGAGATGACCGGCTACCTGCGGATCCAGCCTCGGGGTGGCGGCTCGCACGTCGAGGTGCACCAGCTGGTCGACACGCCCGCCCAGGCCATGTTCATGGAAGGAGCCTGGGCCATGGTCCTGGGCCGCCTCAAGGCCGGCGTAACCCGCGCCTCCGACCCCGCCCAACCCATGGACCCCCGCCCCTCCCGTCCCAAGCTCAGCCCCGCCACCCCGCCCGAAGGCTGATTCCATGATCGCGGGCAGTTTTGGCTTCTATTTGGCCAAAACTGCCCGCGATCATGAAGCGCATCGCGGTCAGGCGGCGCGGACCATCGCGTTCAGCGGCCGGCCGACGACATCATCAGCGGCGGTGGTCACCAGCCGCGTTCGCGCCACTCGCCGAGGTGCGGGCGCTCTGTTCCCAGCGTGGTGTCGTTGCCGTGCCCCGGGTACACCCAGGTGGCGTCCGGCAGCGGGCCGAACAGGCGCTCGGTCACGTCGGTGAGCAGCGAGGTGAAGTCAGCGGGCGAGTTCGTCTTGCCCATGATCGGAGGAAAACATACTATGGAATCTGTGCCCACCTGCGACATCTACCTTCGTCTCTCAGACCTTCGTACCGAAGAGGCTTTCGATAAGCGTAAAGCCAAGCTTAGGGCATTGGCTGACGCTCTCGGATGGACCGTACAGCGTGTCGTCGTAGAAAATGACATGATCCCCGGACGAGACGGCAAGGTACGCCCTGCGTCCGCGTTCAAGCGCAAGAAGATCAAGACTCCATCAGGCAAAGTAGAGCTACGTGTCGTCCGTCCAGGGTTCCGTGAGGTACTAGACGACATCACCACGGGCAGGGTTAACGCGATGCTCGCGGAAGACCTAGATCGGGTCGTCCGTGATCCGAGAGACCTTGAGGATTTGCTAGACGCCTGCCAGATGACAGGCGCGTCCGCGCGCAGCCTCAGCGGCAGTCTAACTCTCACCAACGGGGGAACCGAGGCGGAGCGGTCAATGGCGCGGGTCATGGTCGCAATGGCCAACAAGCAATCAGCCGACACCGCCCGCCGAGTCGCGGAAGGGCGCGAGCGCAATTGGGGCGAATCATACCAGGGCGGCCGTCGGCCATTCGGATTCGTAGCGGCCAAGGATACTGAGCATCTAAAGCGGACGCTCCTGATCGTCCCCGATGAATCCGAACTGATCGTGAAGTGGGCGGACCAGATTCTAAATAAGGGCGTATCCCTGAAAGCCATCCTGCGCGAGATTCACCAGAATGGCATCCCCAGTGCATCCGGCGGAAAATGGAATGGTAGGACGCTCAAACAAGTCCTGACTAAGCCGACCATTGCCGGACTAGCCGCGCACACTTCCAAGGTAAAGGACGAAACGACGGGCGAGATTCGCAAGATCACAAGCCTAAAGCCTACGAAGGCGTGGGAATCGATCCTAGACATGGATACCTGGGAGCGGCTGAGTGAAAAATTGTCCGGTCCCCTAGCCGATACGTCACGCGGTAATGAACCAAAGCATTTGCTGACAGGCATTGCGAAATGCGGTATCTGCAATGACGGAACTTCGGTTCGGGCCAATGGGAGCGGCACCCTGCGCGGCAAGAAGGGGTATCAGTGCGAGAAGGTCGCACATATCCATCGGAACATTGAGCTAGTCGACGAATGGGTCGAACGGAACGTCACGGCCTACATCTCTAAATACGGTCCAGATATCCTCAAGCCAGAGCCAAGAGAAGACATCGACACCGACAAGCTACGAGACGAAAGGAAAAGACTTCAAGAGCGGAAGGCAACGCAGATGCGCATGCACGCGCTGGGAGAGATCGATGATTCTGACCTAGAGATAGGAATGCGAGCAATCCGCGACAGAATTACCGTGGTCGACTCGCAGCTAGCGCAAGCCGACAAGCCAGACCCAATCCCTGAATTCCGGCACCACGGTCAGACGCGAAAGATCTGGTATGGTCTGCCGCTCGCCCGTAAGCGAGCGATACTCAGGCAGCTAATTGAGGTTACGATGCTCCCGACAGCGCGACGTGGCCCGGGATTCGATCGCGATTCGGTTCGGATCGTCGTCAAAGAGACTGGCAAGATTCTAGACGTTCGAGACTGGCCGCAGAGCGCCGCATAGCCGCAGAAACAGGCGATGAGCAATCATGAGTGAATACCGCGACTCAGATGTCAAGGTTGAGGGATTCAACCTCACTCGCAAGCAAGTGCTAGAAATCCACTGCCAAGACTGCGGAGCAAAGCCAGGCGAACGATGTGAGACTTCATCTGGAAGAGTGCGCCATGATCCTCATTTCCTGCGCAAAGCCGACCGGCACGACGGTATCGATCCAGGGCCAAAAGCCAAGAGCAGTAACATCAAAGGCCCTGACGGCAGAGAATGGACCTGGGAGCAAGTCCAGTCCTGGGTAATCTCGCTATCCGTCCGCAATGCCCTGGAAATGTTCCATGGTGGCGGCGCTATGGACCCAGAGAATCCAAACCCGGAAGACCCTGATGAGGCAGAGGGGTTCATTACCGACCGCCAGATGAAAGCGCTTAATATCGTCATCAGGCATACGGTCAGCGAGGCGGTAAGTCGCCTAGAGAATCCCGGCAAGAACGCGCAGGAACTCTATTACACCCTGTTTTACATCAACAAGTACATGGAGCCGCCAGGGTCGGCTGAGCTGGAAGCGGCATACGAAAAGATTAAGAACGGGGAATTCGATCCTCCGGGCTTCATCCCAGACTGCACACGGTCGGAGCCGTTAGAACTAGCCCCACCGACGCAAAAGCCCCGCCAGGGTGCGGAAACCCCTGGCGGGGCTTAGCCTCAATCGTTCGTGCGCCCAGCAGAGCAGGAGGTGACACCGTGACGTAGTGCCATGGTGTTTCTTCGTGTTCGTAAGCTCGTCGTCGCCTGCCGGTGGAAGTCCGGTCCGGGTAGCTGCCAGGAGGCCCGGTAGCAGGCTGGCGGCCCGGCCGGGAAACGGGCCGGGTCGGAGCCCAGCGTCAAGAGCCCTGCAAGGGGGAGCGACGATGCGGTCCGTAGCATGACGCGAAGCCTGCGGCGTCGTTAGAGGTCCTGTCCGTGAGGGCGGGTGCAGGGAGTGCCGAGCCCCCGAATTCAGGGCGAAGGCCATGGAAGCGGCGAAGAGCCTGGAAGCGCAGCCGTGAGGGACTCCCCGGCGTATGGGGCGCGGAACGTATCGAGGGTGACGGCGGGAACTGGGGAGGCCCTCCCCGGCCCGGCAGCCTGCGGATCTCTGCTGCCGGAGCGTGGCGTCTTATAACCGGTTCACGCCGGGAAGTGGATCGCTGGCCGGGTGGGCGTCGGAGGCGGCCGTAGTACCGGTTGAGCCGCAGGACAACACAACCTGCGGGGAGGGAAGGGCCGCTGCTTCGTCGGTGCGCAGTGTTGTCAGGGAGGGGCCCGGTGAGTGCCGGTCAGGCTAGTCCCGCCGCGAAGGGATCGGGCCGGGGTGTCCCGGCTGATCCGGTCCGTGCCTTGCAGCATGCGCTGTACCGGGCGGCCAAGGCTGATCCCGGACGAAGGTTCCACGCGCTGTATGACAAGATCTGCCGCAGCGATGTCCTGTGGCGCGCGTGGGTCGCGGTGCGCCGGAATAACGGCGCGCCGGGCATCGACAAGATCACCCTGGCCGCTGTCGGGGAGTACGGGGTCACCCGGCTCCTGGAAGAGCTGGCCAGCGAGCTGAGGGAGGGCCGGTACCGGCCGCTGCCTGCCCGGCGGGTGCTCATACCCAAGCCGGGGACGACGGAGCAGAGGCCATTGTCGATTCCTCCTGTTCGCGACCGTATCGTGCAGGCCGCTGTGAAGATCGTGCTCGAGCCGGTCTTCGAGGCGGACTTCTTGCCGTGCAGCTTCGGGTTCCGCCCGGGACTCTCGGCGCACGATGCCTTGCAGGTGCTCACCGATGAGTGCTGGCGGGGCCGCCGGTGGGTGGTGGAGACGGACATCGCGAGCTGCTTTTCCGCGATTCCGCACGAGAAGTTGATGCAAGCGGTGCAGGAACGCATCTGCGACCAGTCCGTCTTGAAGCTCCTGCGCGCGATGCTGCGTGCCGGGGTGATGGAAGACGGGCAGGTCCGGCGGCCAGTGACCGGAACCCCGCAGGGCGGGGTGGCCAGCCCCGTCATGTGTAACGTCTACCTGCACCGGCTGGACCGGGCGTGGGACGACGGTGCCGGGGTTCTGGTCCGGTATGCCGATGACCGTGCGCCACGAGCGCGACTGGAGGTTGCGATGTAGAAGATCGCGCTGACCTCGGCTATTCACACCGAGGTCAAGAGTTCTCTGGTCATACGGCTGAACTGCGGAAACACCCTCAAGTCGCCCGGGGAGCCCGCACCTTTTGGGTGCAGGTCACATCAAGCGTTTCCGCAGGTCATCCGTAGCGCGCGGTCAAGATCGTGACGAATCGAGGCTGATGGTTGCGGTGTTGTGCCGGTGATGGAGGCAGGCCCTCCGCAGCCGCCCCGCAGGGGGAGGCTGTAAACCACCGTGGGTTGCTCCGGTGAATGAGCCGGGGTGATGAGCACCACGGAAAAGGCGCACTTGATGCGTCAGGTGGGGACCGGGAAAGGCGAACGTGAGTGAACCACTGCTGAAGTGTCGTA
>WNGQ01005756.1_pt1 | contig 12070 bp, 9 predicted proteins | sample 5407661 | NCBI WGS metagenome assembly WNGQ01 (sample SAMN13153382, study PRJNA577476) | soil metagenome | isolation source: 60 cm soil or saprolite under Garry oak tree replicate 2 | place: USA:California | collected 2016-06-15
CGCAGTGCTCCTCGCCTACGTTCCCCACCTCCCCAGCGCCAAGGTCTCGCAATCCCCCGGACTCGCAAGTGGCAGCGTCCGAATCACTGGCAGCACCAACCGCCGCCTGCGCGCCTTTGCGGTCATTCAAATTGCGGCCTCCTTCATGCTCCTTGCCGGCGCCAGCATGCTTCTCAAGACGCTCATCGCCATGCAAACCGCGCAGACGGGCATGGACACCCGCCACGTCCTGGCCGTTAATGTTCCCGTGATGTCCTACCAAAAAACCCCTCAGCAGGTCGTGGATTTCTACAAGGAAACGATCCGCCGCATTGACGCACTGCCGGGCGTGACCAAGACCGCCTATGGCATGTCCGCTCCGTGGCGCGACGCTGGCAGCGATGGCCCTGGGCTTCAATTCTCGGGGGATGGTCACGTCCACAGCATCGAAAATGATCCCCGCGGGCATTTCCGTGTGATCTCTCCCGGATTCTTCGCCGCGTTAGGCGTTCCCGTCCTGGCCGGCCGCGATTTCAACGACCTCGACACCCAATCGAAGGAGCCGACTGTCGTCGTCAGCGAGAGTCTGGCCAAGCGTATGTTCCCCGGCCAGGACGCTATCAACCGCCACGTGTATTGGACCGATCCTGTGTTGCAATTCCTCCCCGGGTTCAAAGCCGAGCAGCAGCGTATTATCGGCGTTACCGCCGATATTGACGATGAACACGTTGTTCCGCAGCCCACTCTCACGATTTACAGCACCTTTAACCATGGTCCGATGTTTAACGGCCGGCTCTTTATCCACACCAGCACGAATCCTTATGCGCTCGTTACGCCGGCCACGCAAATCATTCGTGGGATGTCGGCCGAACAGCCCGTCGAGAAAGCCGCCACTCTCGAAGACATTCGCGCCGAAGTCCTTACGCCGGATCGACTGAACACTGTCGTCTTCGGCATCTTCGCCGCAGTGGCCCTGACGATTGCGCTGGTCGGTGTTGCCGGCGTGCTCGCTTTCTCCGTCAGCGCCCGCACTCGCGAGTTCGGCATCCGCCTCGCTCTTGGTTCGCCGCCACAGCGCCTGCTTGCTGGAGTCATCGCCGAAGGCGCACTCATGGCCACCTTCGGTTTGGTTGCCGGCTCCGTCGGCGGCTACTGGCTGGCCCGCATTGCGGAACGTTATATCCCCGACCTTCACATGCCCAGCGCTTTGCCCGTTGTCGTTTCAGCTTTTGTGCTGCTGGCCGCTGCGGTCATTGCGTCTGCCATGCCGGCGGCTCGCGCTGCCCGCGTGGACGTCATGCAAGCGCTGCATTCCGACTGACTTCGAGGCCCAAGGCCTATAACTTTTTGAGACCTGAAACCTGCGGCAATAACCTTAGGGCAACTTTCCCTATACTTTTGAGGCTAGCGCCTTCCCTTTTACGAAGAGGACGGGCGCGCTCAGGCTCACAGGGCACTTGGTGAGTCTAGCCCGATCAAAAGACTCGCCTGGCGAAGCCGGCAGCGCGCCCTCCCACTTCGCTGCTCCTACGGGCCGCGCCGGCGGATCCGCCGCGCCTGGTGCCTCCAGCGCGGTCACCAGCCCTCACCGGCCCTTCTACCGTTCAAAGCAAAACCTATGTTTACGCTCTCGCGCGGCTAGGTGCGTCACGCCGCTCAGCGAACAAACGGATAAATCTCGTCCGCAATCCAATAATTTTCAAAGAAAATCGCAAAGAGCGTGCCCACCACCCAAATGGCCCACCGTTGCCGGTTCCACGACACGCTAGTCGTGGCGTTCTGGATTAGAATCTCGGCGAGGTACGCTGCGCAATAACAAACGTTCGCCAGCAACGCCAGCACGGTCATGATTCCCAGGGCCTCCAGATTCATCGCCGGGCGGAAATGCGGCCACGTTTTGACCAGCCAAATCATCACCACGACGCACAGCAACAAGTTATAAAGGAGCCGGCGCGGCTCCCAGAACTTCACGGCGACCATCAGGCCCTTCTCGGATGGCCCCTGCCCGGTTTGAGCCGCTGTCATGCCGGATGCCGCTGCTGCCTGCGAATCTTGTGTGTCCATTTTTGTGCGCTCCTTCCGGAGAGTCCGCGCGCTGGTCCGTTGTTGCGCGAATCCCGCAAAGCGACGCGGCGATGCTTCGCAACACATCTACTTTGTCATACAAAGTACTTCACGTCAAATCATTTCTGGCCTCTTCGTTTATACTGGCCACTCAAAACTGGTCACTGTCCGGACTGGAGGCGCCGATGTGCCGCAACATCAAACCGCTTTTCAATTTCGATCCGCCGGTTGCGCCGGAAGAGGTGCGCGCCGCTTCCCTGCAATTCGTCCGGAAAATCACCGGCTTCCACCATCCGTCCAAAGCCAACGAAGCCGCTTTCAACGCGGCCATTGACGAGATCGCTCACGCCTCCATACGCCTGCTCCATTCCCTGGAAACCACGGCTCCGCATCGCAACCGCGAAGCAGAAGCTGCGAAGGCACGAGCGCGGGCAGCGGCAAGGTTCGGGTGAGACAAAGAACGTTGGCACGTTTGCAAGTTTGAAGGTTTGTGGGTTTGAAGGTTCGGGACAAAGCAGAGCCCTCTGGAGCAGGAGTTAAAGCTTTACTTGAGGCGTGCGAACGAAGGGGTATACCCACCCCCCGGGCAATTCGCATCGTTATCAAAACAAAAGAGTTACAAATTGGGCAGTTCATATTGGTATGAAAACAAACAAGATAGCTAGGGGCAAAATGGACAAACAAGTCGCAACCAACTTCAGGCGGTTCGTCCCGCAAAACCATCCGGGACGCAAAAGGCGCATAAGGGATTGAAAACTCGTTGGGGGGAGCGGATGGACTGGTAGCGGTTGGTTGGAAAGGGCGGAGCGGTGGGGACGCATGGTGACCTGGGCGCAAAGGAATCTGCGCAGTAGAGACCTACATACTATATCAAAAAGTAAAATTTGTCAAGGAAAATCTAAGTGTTTTGGCCGCAATGAGATAGAAGGGGCGGCGAGGGGTCAAAAACTCCCAATCATGTTGCACTTGAATGGGTCTGCCCCATCGATCCCGTAAGGTGATGGCGCCAAAACCACTTAGCCATTTTGGCGGACGAGTGCGCGTATACACTGGCGGTGTCGAATTAGGGCGGACTTGCGGGGTGGCAGATGGATGTAATGTCGACCAAGAGCCGGCGGTTTGCAGGAGTGGCGGGGTTGTGCGGGGCGCTGCTGTTCTTCGCGGGAGACATGCTGTTCTATGGGCATTGGGGGTCGGGTGCAGGATTTCATGAAGGCATGATCGAGACGGTTCGCAATGCTTCGCTGGCGCGGCTGTATGCGGGAGGGCTGCTTGGGCCGGTGGCGGCGTGCCTATGCATCGTGGGCTTCTGGCATGTGTACCTGAATGTGCGTCCGGCGCAGGCGCGAACCGGGCAAGTAATGCTCGTCGCGTTCGTGGTGCTGATGATTTTTGGCAGCGCGATCCACACGCTATGGACGACGAGAGCGCTGGCCATCAAATACTGCTATTACAACGACGATGCTGGATGTCACGCGCTGGTGAACGCAGTGAATTCGTATTGGAGCCTGGCTTACAATCTCGGTGCCGCGCCAGGGTATTTGGGGGCCATCCTGCTGCTGGGCTGGTGCTGTTGGGAAAGACGTGGTACCCGAGGTGGACGGCGCTTGCGAATCCCGCCGTGCTGGTTGTGCTTTCGCCGCTGGCGGATCGGGCGCCCGCTCCGTTCGGTGCTGTATTGTCAGGAGGATTCACAAACCTATCGATCGCAGTGTTTTTCCTGGTTTCGGATTGTACAACGTGGAAGCGGGCGGACGAAGAATCTGCCCAGTGAACCAGACTGGGATGCGACACTTGCAAGGTTATTCTTGAATTGAGTGAAGCCATCCATGCGACAATTCTAATGTGAGCACAAAATCCAAGGCCGCCAGAGACCGAGAAGCCGCCAACCGCGTCGCGGAGATGATGTATGCTGCTTGGCAAAAGCTTCCTGAAGATGAGCAAAGAGCTGCGATAAAAGGGATTCAAAACATCAAGATCAGCCGGAATAGAAAAACTCCCAAGCGTTCTTCCACTCAGCCGACCCTTCGGCAATCTTCAAGAAACGCAACTGCTCGGCGTAAGCGCGCGCGTCTTTAGCCTTCTTCGCTTTCAGCGCCTTCCCGCTGAAGAGTTTGAGAATTTTTCTCTTTTCTGCGGCCGCACGTTTTGCTGCGCCGGCAAGCCCCTGCTCCTGCGTCCTTACTTGCTCGATCTCATCGCCTTTGCTTTTCTCTTCACCCATTGTTCTCGGCTCCGCCCCGGCCCACGGTCTCCGCGTCTGCTCGCTTGACAGATTAACAATTTCAGGGTCTATCGTTCCGGGCATGGTGCGACTCGCATTTCACTCGGCAGATGCGGCCGGAGCATCATGGCCTATGTCGGCCGGATCTGCTGGTAGTTGTGCCCCGACTTCACCTGCCCGGTTTGTGAACTCCCACCACCAATTCTCCGGAACCATTCCCTTAGCACGAAGTTCTTGCACAACACGGTGTGGGTGGTGCAGCAGAATATAACCGTATCCACGGCTTCCTCTGGGCTTAACGCTGACAAAGCCCAACTCTCTCAGCAGGTCGATCCTTTCGCGCCATGAACGAACGTTTCTGGTCGAGCTGATGTATCCGGAAGAATAGGCCATGCTAGCTTCGTCGTTAACGACCACCATACTGTCGTCCATTTGCCTTGACCATAGGTCTAGGTAGACCCTGGCTGCATCTTTGCCCTTACTCTTAAGCTGGTCGATCAACGTCATCACTAGCGGCAGGGTCCTTGGAATGGTGGAGAAACCGTCCTCGGTGGACCGGTGCCACAGCGAGTTGGACTGCCCAGGCCATAGCTGCTCGCGCAGGTTAAGCCGGTGTTGGACGGCCTTCTTTACCGGCCTTGGTAAGGGGTTTGTAACGGTACTTGCCATGCGTCGTTTAGTCTTCTCCTCTGCGCTAAAAAGCGCGTCCGTCGACTATAGGCAATAGGATGCATTCCGCGGCAAAAAGTTGCTCCCATGCCAGATTCTGGGGGAAAAGAATAGCACAATAAGATATTTTTTGCCAATACGTTACGAATGATATGGCCCCTATTATGGAGGTGTTATAGCCCGGGAAATATAGTCGGTACGGACTTGCCCAAGAGCGCCAATAATGTTAGCTGACTGCGCGCTTTAGGGCACAATAACCACTGATAATAAATGAACTTAGATTAATTTCGGTGCTCATGTGCTCTGTTATCATGTTCTCTAGTTCTCGTATGCTCCCATGTATTACGCGGACCATTTCACATCCTTTGTGTTTCAGGCCCTGCTCCCGGGGCTCGTCGAGACACCGCGCCCGACGCGAATGCAAACAAGAGAATGAATCGCTGCTTGAGCAGATTGAGAAACGGGCGTAGGCTCCCGACTGACACTCTGTCGAGGCGGGAGGCTATAATGTCATTACGACCGGTGAAGAAGCTGATACGGGCGAAGCCGACGGTGGAAGGCGCAGGAGTGCACCTACGGCGGGCGTTTGGCTTCGGCAACACGACGGAGTTCGATCCGTTCCTGCTGCTGGATGATTTTCGCAATGACGTCCCGGCGGACTACCTGGCGGGGTTTCCGTGGCATCCGCATCGGGGCATCGAGACGATTACGTACGTACTTTCCGGTACGGTGGAGCACGGAGACAGCATGGGCAATCGCGGTACGATCGCCGCGGGCGACGTCCAGTGGATGACGGCGGGAAGCGGGATCATTCACCAGGAGATGCCCAAGGGCGACCACGTGGGGCGCATGCACGGGTTCCAGTTGTGGGCCAACTTGCCCTCGGCGCTGAAGATGACCGCGCCGCGGTACCAGGAAGTGAAAGCGCCGGAGATTCCGGAGATTACCGACGACGACGGGACGCAAGTGCGCGTGGTGTGCGGAAGTTTTTGGGGAAAGCGCGGGCCGGTGGAGGGCATTGCGGCGGATCCTATTTATATTGACGTGAGCGTGCCGCCAGGGCGGCGGAAGACGCTTCCGGTGGAAGTGAAGCGGCATGCGTTCGCGTACGTGTTCGCGGGAGCGGGGAAATTTTGCAATGCGTCGGAACCGCTGGAGGTTCCGACGGAGCCGGTGGGCTGGCTGGAGACGGCGCCGCCGCCTTCGGAGGCGGACAACCGGTCGCTGGTGCTGTTCGATCGCGGCGATGAGTTGATGGTGCAGGCGGGGGAGGAAGGGATCCGCTTCCTGCTGGTGTCCGGCAAGCCGCTCGAAGAGCCGGTGGCGTGGTACGGACCGATTGTGATGAATACACAAGTGCAGTTGCGCGACGCGTTCCAGGAGTTGGAGAAAGGAACGTTCTTGAAGACGCAGAAAAAGAGCTCGGCGAGCGGAGAATAGGGACATGTCTGCTGCTATGGCAGAGGGCAAAGAGCGGACGGCCTCCCCGACCGAGTCGGGGTAAACAGAAAGCCGTCCGTACACTGCGGAAAAAGCAGACCCCTACCCTGCTTGCAGCAGGCAAGCTCGGCAGGCAGGCCGCTGCAAGGTAACAACCCAATCTTCGTTCTAAGAAGGTAGGTAGCAGAAGCGCGCGTGCCATTGTGAAAGGCCCCGCTCCGGTGTATGGTACGAATCAGGTTTGAACGAAACAGCACGACAGTATGCCTAGCATGCGGAACCCGGCTCACCTGCAGGCGTACCCTACGCGGGCGAAGGTGCGGCCCAGCGGGGGAAACCATAACAGGAGAGTCCACTTTGATGAAAGCTGTCGCGTCGTCCCGGCTTCGTTTTCTGGCTTCGGCTCACTTAACGCTCTTCCTACCTGCGCTCGCGGTTTTCTTAACAATGATGGCGGGCTTGCGTACGGCCCTGGGACAGTCTCCCGCTCCGCCATCCATAAAAGTCGTTAACCTGATTCCCGCCAGCCTGAGCGGCGAGAGCAATCAGGACAGCGAGCCCTTCCTGGCGATCCAGAACCAGAATCCGCAAGTGATGGTGGCATCGGCCTTCACGCCGAATCCGTTTTCGATGACCGGGAACGCGCCGGTTTATGTTTCGCAGGATGGCGGCAAGACCTGGGCGCTCAACGCGATTACTCCCGTGCAGCGCATGACGTGCGACATCACGCACGCCATGGCGACCGGAGAGAATCACCCGCGCGGCGACCTGCACGCAGGTACGCTCGCGTGTGCCACGGGAATCACGCTTGATGAATCGGAGTCGAACGACGTATCGCTGACCACGACGATGAACGTGCAATCCACACGCGGTAATGTGGACCAGCCGTTCGTCCGCGCGCTCGGCGTGGCCAGCGGCGACCGCATCTACGTCGGCGTAAATGATTTCAATCAAGCGAGCGGTCGCACCGCGACGATTGATGTATCCGTGGACGGCGGCGCGACTTACAAATCGATTCCCATTGAAACGCGAAAAACTGCCGGCCAGGACGGACCATCCGTGCGTCCTGCGGTGGCCAATGACGGCACGGTGTACGCCGCATTTTTCGGCTGGCGCAAGTTTAACGGCAAAACCGCGACCAGCGACATCGTGGTGGTGCGCGACGATGCCGCAGCCACGGGAGCCAATCCATTTCAAGTGTTGAAAGATCCCTCGGATAAGCTGCCCGGAGCCATCGTGGTGAAGAACGCACAGATTCCCTGGTCGAATGCGGCGGCGCTGGGGCAGGAGCGCATCGGTTCGACGCTGTCGATTGCGGTGGACCCGAATCACAGCGGAACTGTTTACGTGAGCTGGGCCGACAAGGGAAGCAAAGGAGATATCTACACGCTCCACGTACGCAGCTCGACGGACCGCGGCGTGACGTGGTCCAAGACGGATTTGCCGCGCACCAGGATTCACAATGCAACGAATGTGGCGCTGACGGTTGCGAACAACGGCGTGGTGGGATTTCTTTATCAGCAATTGGCCGGCGGACGGTGGGTCACGCATCTCGCGCAATCACACGACGGATTTATGACGTCGCGGGACTTTGTGTTGGCCACTGTTCCCGCAGATCAACCGATGGGACAATTTCTGCCGTATTTGGGGGACTATGATTACTTGCTGTCTGTTGGCAACGAATTTCGCGGCGTTTTTTGCGCCAACAACACGCCGGATTTTGCGAATTTCCCTCAGGGCGTGACTTATCAGCGCGCGGCGGACTTCAACGCGAAAACGCTGAATGACGGCTCGGGCAACCCGGTGCCGATTTCCATCGACCCATTCTATTTTAGCGTTCCGGTGATCCCATGAGGCGCGCCTACATAGAAGCGCAAGAGAAATGCGCGAAGGTGCGAAAGAAGGAGGCAACCATGAAGATTTCGCCGTTGTTCCTTAAAGTCGGTTTGGGAGGAGCGGGCTTGTGGCTGGCCCTGTGGCTGGCGTTGTCCGGCTGCACGCAAGCTGCAGCGCCGCAGGCAACCGACAGGGCGGCGCTCGCGGGAAAGTCGAGCATCATTTTTTCTGGAACGGTCAGCCAGCTCGCGGCCACCTCCTTTCCGGACGTGCCCAAATCGGCCCAAACAATTGTTGTGAGGGTGGATTCGGTTGAAAAGAAACCGGCGGCAGTGTCTTTGAAAAAAGGTGACAACGTCACCGTGGAAGTAAAAGATGTTTCCGCATTTCAAGAAGGCACGCACGCCACGTTCTACACGGATGGCTGGATCTTTGGCGCGGGCGTGGCCGTCAAGGAATTGGGACATGAGCTCGGTGCAGCCGTCGAACCGGCTCCAATGACGAGCGCGGGGAAGACGTCAGGGCAAAGCCAAGATCAGATGAACGATCAAGAACTGCTAGACCGCATGAAAGCCTCGGATTTTGTCGTGGTTGGGCGCGTTACGGATGTTCGCCCCTGGAACGTGCCCAAGCCGAAATCGGGCGCGCCTTCCCGTGTTTCTGAGCACGATCCCGATTGGCATGAAGCGGTGGTGGAAATCCAATCGGTCCTCAAGGGTGGAAAAGTGAAGGGCAACAAGGTCATTGTGCGGTTTCCCAATCGCAATGACGTGGCCTGGGTGAGTTCACCGAAGTTCACAAAGAATCAAAGAGCCATCTTCTGTTTGAACCGCGATCAGTCCACCGGTGCGCCCACTACCACAATGGGAGGCACTCAGGTCAATGCCTATACCTGCCTGGGCCACGGAGACGCTCTGCCAATTACCGAAGAAGCCCGCGTGCGTTCGCTGCTGAAAAACCAATAGGTTTCTCCAAATTGAATTTGGTTTCTGAAGTTGGATTTTTGTTTCCGCTCGCAAACGCAGCAAATCTGTCATCTCGACCGAGGGACGCGCGGTTTTGCCGCCCCGGAGCGGAGAACTTCTTCGTCTTCGAGCGTATTTTGCTCGAAGAAATCTCTCGCAATTTAGGCTTAGTTCTCTGAAAAGGCAGGGAAAGAGATCTTCAGCCACTCGCGGGGCAGCCACTGCACAGGACAGAAACTCGCCGACGGCCGCGGATTATACACACTGGCGGATTCGAGAGCCACAGAACTTTGTGAGGCGGCGTGTCTTGGAGGAGTTGAGGAGATTGTCGCGGGAAAACGTTGGAGGCGCGGGGCGGAATCGAACCGCCGATAAGGGTTTTGCAGACCCTTGCCTTACCACTTGGCGACCGCGCCACAGGAAGAGTCGTGGTTAAAATTTATAAGTTTTAAGTAACAAAGCTGCAAGCGCGATTTGGTCGCGTGTTGCCTCTTTCTTTAGCAAAGCAAGCACTTGCATTGCTGCGTTCCCAGTATTGAACTTTGAATCGGGCCTCGGCCCGTCGTCCGTCCGTTTCTGCACCGAGCTTGTCTTCACTGGGGCGGCGAAGGCCGGGGAGAGTCGGCCCCGCCGCCCAGTACCCTAGCTCGGCCCAACAAACTTCGAGCTGCTCAGATTCAGCGGGCTGAAGCGCGATCTTTCGACCGCCCATGCCTAGCGCGCTGAAGCAGCTGTGCTGGATTGTGTGAATCGCGCTTCATTTACGATCGGAGCGCCAACGAGGTTGCCCCATTCCGTCCAGGAGCCGTCGTAATTGCAGACTTTTTCGAATCCCAATAAGTATTTCAGCACGAACCAGGTGTGTGAACTGCGTTCTCCGATACGGCAATAGGCGATGACTTCGTCCTTGCCATTGATACCCTTGGCTTCGTAGAGCTTCTTCAAATCGTCGAACGACTTGAACGTGCCGTCCTCGTTGGCTGCCTGCGCCCAGGGAATATTCGCTGCTTCCGGAATGTGCCCGGCGCGCTGAGCGGTTTCGTTCATGCCCGGAGGCGCAATGATTTTGCCCGTGAATTCGTCGGCGGAACGAACATCAACAAGCTGACCGGGCTTACGGCCGTCCACAACGGAGGAAACATCTTCCTTGAACGCGCGAATCGACGCATCGGTCGCGTAGACGAGATATGTGGTTGGGCTGATGCTGGGAGCGTCTTTCGTGAGCGGGCGCTTCTCCTCAAGCCATTTCTTTCGGCCGCCGTTGATGAGCCGGACGTCTTTGTGGCCGTAAAGCTTGAGCTGCCAAAAGGCGTAAGCCGCGAACCAGTTGTTGTTGTCGCCGTAGAGAATGACGGCCGTGTCGTTCGAAATGCCGGAAGAGCCGAGAAGCTTTTCGAGCGCGGCTTTGTCAATCAAGTCGCGGCGGATACCATCCTGGAGCTGCGTTTGCCAATTCCAGCCCACAGCGCCGGGGATGTGGCCCTGGTCGTATGCAGTGGTGTCCACGTCAACTTCGACAAAACGCGTGTTGGGGGCGTTTAGATTCTGCGCCGCCCAATCGGTGGAAACCAGAACTTCGGGGTGTTTGTACTCTGACATTTCCCTTCTCCTTTGGTCCTTGCTATGAAACTCGTTCAAGGGTGAAACAACAAAAACAAAAAACCCACCAGCCATTCCTTCTGGCGGTGGGCTTCCAAAAACTTGAGGCTTGGCGAAATCTCTAAGTGCTCAGCCTCCCCGCGCCAGAAAACATACGCGTACAACACATACAACAGATGCACATCGCGTTGCTCTTCCGGCTGCGAATTCTCACGTTTTTATGCTACACAGATGCCTCAGCCTTGGCAATAGTACAAAGCTGCTCCTCAATCTACCTGGGTCGTTCCATACTTTTGTGGCGTCTCGGAGGCCTCACAACAGCACGGAGCAGAAGGTCCAATAAGTCCACAGTGACCCGATTCTATTCCGTGCTTTACCTCGGCCCTTTTTCCTGATAGATACAACCCAAAGTTTCTGCGATGTCTAACCTCAGCTACTCTCGCGGCCCTGATGCTCCTCTTTTGGAGAAGACTATCCCTGAAGTGTTGTCGGAGATGGTGGCCCGCCTGCCGGAGCAGGAAGTGCTTGTGGTGCGGCATCAGAATGCGCGTCTGACCTACCGGCAATTGCAGCAGCGCGTCGAAGAGGTGGCGCGCGGCTTGACCGGGCTCGGACTCAAGGCTGGAGACAGGATTGGAGTTTGGGCGAGCGGTTGTGTGGAATGGGTTCTGCTGTTCCTCGCGTGCGCGAGGACAGGAATCGTTCAGGTCAACGTCAATCCCGCGTATCGTTCGCGGGACCTTGGATTCGTGCTCGGAAAATCAAAGATCAAGGCTTTGTTTTTGCAATCCAACGATGCACGGGCTGACTATGGGCACATTCTTGGGGAAGCGATTGCAGGAAAAGATCTGCCGCTGGAGCACGCCGTTTATCTTGGAGGAGAGTCCTGGGACACCATGCTGGCTCACGGCGTCGACGTTCCCCCACCCAAGATCACGCCACACGATATTTTCAATATTCAATACACCTCGGGAACGACAGGTTTCCCCAAGGGCGTACTGCTGACGCAACACAACGTGTTGAATAACGCCCTCGCCGTCGGCACCTGGATGAATTTCACGAAAACCGACCGGCTTTGTGATTGCTTCCCGCTCTATCATTGTGCCGGGTGTGTGACGGGAATCCTTATGAGCCTCGTAAGCGGGGCCACGCTCATTCTTGCGGCACCGCAGTTTGACGCAGGGAAAGCGCTTGAGGCCGTTGAAGCAGAGCGCGCCACGGCGTTGCTGGGTTCGCCGACCATGTTTATTGCACAGCTAGGCCATCCAAAATTTAACAGCTTTGACCTGACCTC
>WNGQ01017431.1_pt1 | contig 12061 bp, 10 predicted proteins | sample 5407661 | NCBI WGS metagenome assembly WNGQ01 (sample SAMN13153382, study PRJNA577476) | soil metagenome | isolation source: 60 cm soil or saprolite under Garry oak tree replicate 2 | place: USA:California | collected 2016-06-15
GGTCAGGGGATAATCATCGACCTGCGCGACCGTGACCGGAGCAGAGAACTTCGCCCCCCCGTCGGTGGAGACGGCCGCCACCTGCAGGCTCGGGTACTTGGTGCTGTCGGCGTTCTCCGTCCAGAACACCTCGACCGTGCCCGCGCTGGAGACCGTCATCTGACCGGTCTCCCGGAAACCCTGGGCGGCGTTGTTGTTGACCGCGCTGACCTGCACCGCGGCCGACCAGGTCCGGCCCTCGTCGTCGGAATGCGCCACATACAGCTTGACATTGCCGTTGCCAGCACAGGTGTTGCAGAACACCGCCCAGTTCACATAGACCCGGCCGAAATGAGCGCTGGTCGGCGACTCGTCCACCGCGACCCATTCGTGATCATCGAAGTTCGACTTGTTGTCGGTGGTCGTCGCATACACCGGATCAGCCCACGACTGGTCGTCGCATACACCGGATCAGCCCACGACCGGCCATCGTCGTAGCTGCGGGACACGGTGACCTGCTCGCCGGCGAACTCCCCCACCGGGTTCGCCAGGCTCGCGTAGTAGATCGCGACGCCGCAGCTAAAGCTGAACGCGCCACTGGCGCATCGGCGCGGTCCGTAGCTGAGGCTCGGGTCGCCACCGGAGGTACGCGGCGGACTGAGCGTGTCGAATCCCGGCAGGTATCCGCCGGCCCAGGTCTGCCCGTTATTGGTGGAGACGTAGTAGGCCGACGTGGGTGCGGCGGGCGCAAACGGGCACGGACTTGCCAGCGGCGTGCTCGTGCCGGGACAGGTGGGCTGGCTGATCTCGTCGTTCGCCCCGGCGACCAGCACCCCGGTGAGCGGGTCCCGGGTGATCGACGGCTCGTTCTGCTTGTTCTGAGGGAATGCGAGCCCATGGTCTGAGTCGACCAGCGCGTTGGATGACACCGACGGGCCTGTCGCGCCCGCCGCCGGCATCGCCGTCAGCGGCATGGCTGCCAGGCTCAGCAAAGAGGCAACCGCAGCAAGCGGGATAAGACGGCGCATCTCGACCCCCCCTCCATAAATCACTGCAAGACAGGTCTAATCATGCTGACCGCCCTGCCGCAATTCAAGATCCGGCCCTGATCCTGCACGACGGGAACCGGATAACCACGCCGTTACCGGGCGCGGGGTTCGCCGGAACTTCCGGCACGCGGCGGCGCGACAATGCTGTGGTGGCGGAACGGGTGCAGGTGTGGCGCGGCGCCTTGTAGCGGAACACGAGTCGTAGCGCGGCCAGGCCACGTGGTGCGCTAGCCGGGGCCGAGGATCAGGCCGCTGGTGGGCACGCCGGTGCCGGCGGTGACGAGCACCGGGCCGTTCCCGGGGACCTGGTTGACCGCGGTGCCGCGGACCTGGCGGACCGCCTCGGCGATGCCGTTCATGCCGTGGATGTACGCCTCGCCGAGCTGGCCGCCGTGCGGGTTCAGCGGCAGCGCCCCGCCCAGCTCGATCGCCCCACCGGCGATGAAGTGCCTGGCCTGGCCGCGCGGGCAGAACCCAAGCTCCTCCAGTTGCAGCAGCACGTAGGGGGTGAAGTGGTCATACAGCACGGCGGTGCGCACGTCGGCCGGGCCGATGCCGGCCTGCCGCCACAGCTGCCGCGCCACCACTCCCATCTCGGGCAGCCCCAGCTCGTCGCGGTAGTAGCTGGTCATGGTGAACTGGCCAGGGCTGCTGCCCTGCGCGGCGGCGCGGATCACCACGGGCCGCTGCCGCAGGCCGCGGGCCCGCTCGGTGCTGGTCACCACCACGGCCACGGCCCCGTCGCTCTCCTGGCAGCAGTCCAGCAGCCGCAGCGGCTCGGCGATCCACCGGGACGCCTGGTGCTCGGCCAGGGTCACCGGCCGCTGGTAGAACCACGCCTTCGGGTTGGTCGCGGCGTGCCGCCGGTCCGCGACCGTGACCCGGCCGAAGTCCTCGCTGGTGGCGCCGTAGTCGTGCATGTACCGCCGGGCGATCATCGCCACGGTCGCGGCCGGTGTGGACAGCCCCATCGGGTAGTGCCATCCGTTGTCCACGCCGGAGGAGGTGGCCGCCCGCACCGCGGCCGGGGACACCTGGCCGAACCGGTGGCCGGACCGCTCGTTCAGCGCCCGGTAGCACACCACCACGTCGGCGATCCCGGCGGTGACGGCCAGCACCGCCTGGAGCACGCAGCCGCATGCGGCGCCGCCGCCGTAGCCGACGTGGCTGAAGTACCGCAGGTCGCCAACGCCAAGCTCGCGGGCGAGCGCGATCTCCGCGGTGCTGTCCATGGTGAACGTGACAAGCCCGTCCACGTCGGACGGGCTCAGCCCGGCGTCGGCCAGCGCGGCCAGCGTCGCCTCGGCGGCCAGCCGCAGCTCGCTGCGCCCGGAGTCTTTGGAGAACTCGGTGGCCCCGATCCCGGCGATCGCCGCCGTCCCGCAGATCACGGCGCGCTCCCCGGCAGCCCGACCCGGACGGTGCCGGTGATGTGGTCACCGAGACCGCACCGGCCGACGACCTCGACCACGCACTCCAGGCCGCCGGCCCGGACCACCCGGCCGGAGAACGTCAGCGTGTCGCCCGCGTAACAGGGCGCGCCGAGCCGGATGTCGATCTGGCGGACCAGGGCGCCGCTGCCGGCCCAGTCGGTGACGTACCGCTGCACCAGGCCGGTCGTGGTGAGGATGTTGATGAAGATGTCCTTGCCGCCGCGCGCCACGGCCAGGTCGCGGTCATGGTGCACGTCCTGGAAGTCCCTGGTCGCGATCGCGGCCGCGATCACGAACGTGGGCGTGACGTCGATCACGAGCTCCGGCAGCACGGTCCCGGTGGCCACGGTCATCGCGGGTTCTCCCGCCAGGCGGGCAGCGTCAGGCCGGAATCGACCCGGACGAACTCGGCACGGACCGGCAGGCCGATGCTGACCTTGTCCGGGTCCGCGCCGAGCAGCTCGCCCACCATCCGGACGCCCTCGGTGAGCTGGACGAGCGCGATGACGAAGGGGACCTGGCGGCCGGGCACCGGCGGGTGGTGGTGCACCACGTAGCTGTAGACCTCGCCGGTTCCGGCGGCCAGCACATACTCCGGCTTGTCGGCACCGCAATCCGGGCACATCGGCCCCGGCGGGTGGCGCAGCGCGCCGCACCCGCCGCAGCGCTGGATCCGCAGCTCGCCCCGGGCGGTGCCGTCCCAGAAGAAGGCCGTGTCCGCGGTGACCACCGGGCGCAGCACGTCCCCCACGGTGCCCTTCGGCGCGGCAGGGCGGAACTTCAGCACCCGGAACCGCATCGCCGCGACCGCCTCGTCGCCGGCGTACCAGGTGCTCCGGGTGGTGACGAACCAGCCCTCGCCGAGCGCGGTGCGCTTCGGCCCGGTCACCCCCTCCAGGCTGGTGCGCACCGTGAGCTGCTCACCGGGGCGCAGGTACCGGTAGTACTCCTGCTCGCTGTTGGTGGCCACGACCGAGGTGAACCCGGCGTCGTCGAGCACCGCGGACATCAGGCCCAGCGGATCCCCGGAGTCGCCGGCCGCGCCCGGTGCCGGGCGCAGCCCGCGCATCGTCCAGACCTGCACCATCGCGGGCGGGGCCACCAGGTGGCCGTGCACCGACGCGGCCGCCGCCGCGTCGGTGTACACGGGGTTGGTGTCGCCCATGGCCTGCGTCCAGTGCCGGATCATGGGCAGGTTCACCGGATCCGGGGCCGCCCGTGGCGGGCTCTGGCCGGCCGCGGCGATCCGCTCCGCGGCCTGCCTGATCGCGGCCGTGGCGTCCTGGTCTGCCATCGCGCCCCTCACGTTCCCCTGGGGACCCGGGGCAGGCCGAGTCCCGCCGTCGCGATCAGCTCGCGCTGGATCTCGTTGACCCCTCCGCCGAAGGTCAGCACGACGTTTCGTTTGGCCTGAATGTCGAGCCAGTGACGGAGCTGGGCAGTTTCCTCCTCAGCCGGGTCGCCGTGCCGCGCCACCACCTCTTCCAGCAGCTGGCCGAGCTGCTGCAGCCGGACGGAGGAGTAGACCTTGGTCACCGACGCGTCGGCGACCTCGACCGTGTCCGCGGCCGCGACCTGCCAGTTGAGCAGCTCGTTGACGCGCAGGCTGGCGAAGGTCCGGCCGAGAGCCCGGCGCACGTCGGGCTGGTCGAGCAGCGGCCGCCCGTCCGGGCCGGTGCGGGCGGCGGCCCAGTCCCGCACCCGGTCGTGCAGCGCGGCGAGCCGGCCCGCCGGGCCGAGCATCACCCGCTCGTGGTTGAGCTGGGTGGTGACCAGCCGCCAGCCGGCGTTCTCCGCCCCGACCCGCCGGGTGACCGGGACGCGCACGTCGGAGTAGTAGGTGGCGTTGGTGTGGTGCGCCCCGTCGAGGGTGATGATCGGCGTCCACGAGTACCCGGGGTCGGTGGTGTCCACGATCAGGATGGAGATGCCCTTGTGCCGGGGGGCGTCTGGGTCGGTGCGGCAGGCCAGCCACACGTAGTCGGCGTCGTGGCCGCCGGTGGTGAAGATCTTCTCGCCGTTCACCACGTAGCTGTCCCCATCCCCCGCCCGGCGGCCCGTTCCCCCTGCACTGTCCCCCTTCACGCGCACCGCCCGGGTGCGCAGCGCGGCGAGGTCGGTGCCCGCCTCTGGCTCGGTGTACCCGATGGCGAAGTGCACCTCGCCGGCCAGGATCCTCGGCAGGAAGAACTCCTTCTGCTCGGCCGTGCCGTGGGCCTGCAGCGTCGGGCCCACGGTCTGCAGGGTGACCGCGGGCAGCGGCACGTCGGCCCGGGCCGCCTCGCTGGCGAAGATCTGCTGCTCCACCTGGCCGAAGCCGCGCCCGCCGTACTCGGCGGGCCAGCCCACGCCGAGCCAGCCGTCGCGGCCCATCCGGCGCACCACCTCGCGGTACACCGTGCCGTGCCGCTCGGTGAGCATCGCGGTCCGCTCCGCGGGCGAGATCAGCCCGGCGAAGTAGGACCGCAACTCATCCCGCAGCGCCAGCTGCCGCTCGGTCAGGTCAAGGAACATGCCGCCTCACCCGATCCCGGCGCCGAGGCGGCCGAGCCGGTAGTCGGCGCCGCCGACCAGGCTGACCAGGTCCTTGGCCAGCGCGGAGTACCGGTGCAGCGGGTAGCTGACGTCCATGCCGGTGCCGCCGTGCAGGTGGTGGCAGGCCCGCATCGCCGCGGGCGCCTCCTCCGCGAGCCAGTACGCCGCCACCTCGGTGTCGTCCGCGGCGTCCCGCCCGGTGTCCAGCCGCCAGCACGCGGACAGGGCCGCCAGGTGCAGCGTGCGGCTCGCGATGGCGACGTCGGCGATCTGCTGTGCGACCGCCTGGAACGTGGCGAGCGGCCGGCCGAACTGTTGCCGCGACCGCACATGCTCGGTGGTCAGCGCGAGCGCGGCGGCCAGGGCACCGTCGGCCACGCAGGCCGCGGCCGCGGCGGTGAGCTGGTAGAGGTCCGCCACCGCGCGGCCGTTGCCGAGCACGTGCACGACGGGCGCCCCGTCCAGCCGCAGCGTGTACTCGGGCGCGCCGGACGAGCTTGGCGTGCGCCGCAGGGTCACCCCCGGCGCGGACGGCGCCACCACGGCGATGCCGGTGCCGCCGGGCCCGAGGCTGGCGGGCACCAGGATCCAGCTCGCCGCCGCGGCATGCGGGACGCCGATCTTGACACCGGAGACCGTGCCGTCCTCCGGCGTGACCGTGGTGGCCGGCCCGGGCGGCATCGGCTCCGACGTCTCGCGGACGGCCGCGGTGAGCAGGGCGTCGCCGGCCGGGACACCGGCGAGCAGGGCCCGCTGCTGGTCCCTGCTGCCCCACCGGGTCACCGGCAGCACGCCCATGGCCAGCGTGGCCAGCGCGGGCACCGGCGCCGCGGCCCGCCCGGCCTCGGTCAGCAGCACCGCGGTGTCGGCCACGCCGAGCCCCTCGCCGCCCAGCCAGCCGGGGACGGCCAGGCCCAGCAGGCCGGCCTGGGCGAGTTCCTTCCAGAGCGCGTGGTCGTGGCTGCCGTCCTGGCCCGCCGCCGGGCCCGGCCGGTATCCGCCGAACACGCCGGCGGCGGCCTCGGCCACCGCCTGCTGGGTCTGGCCCATGGTGAAGTCCACGGCTCAGCGCGCCTCCTCCCTGGGCAGGCCGAGCGCGCGCTCGGCCACCACGGACAGCAGGATCTGGGTCGTTCCCCCGGCGATGCTCAGGCACCGGCTGAGCAGGAAGGCATGCACCGCCTCGGCGGCCGGGCCGTCGCTGGCCGCGCCGTCGGGCCCGCACAGCACCAGCGCGGTCTCCGCCACCGACTGCCGGTGCGCCACGCCGACCAGCTTGCGCACCGCCGCCCGCTGCGTGTCACCGGCCCCGGCGAGCTGCGCCAGCGCGGCGCGCAGGTCCATCAGCGACCCGGCCAGGCCACCGGCCACGACCGCACCGACCTGCTCGGCCACCGCCGGGTCGGCCGCGTGGCCGCCGGTGCCGACCGCGGCGATCAGCGCCTCCACCTCCGCACCGAGGGCGGAGCCGCGGCCCATGGCCACCCGCTCGCTGGCCAGCGTGCTCCGGGCGATCCGCCAGCCGTCCCCGCACTCCCCGACCACGCAGTCGTCGGGCACGAACACCTCGTCAAGGAAGACCTCGTTGAAGAACGCGCGGCCGGTGATCTCCCGCAGCGGGCGGATCTCGATGCCCGGGCTGTGCATGTCCACCAGGAAGTAGGTCAGCCCGCGGTGCTTGGGCGCCCCGGGGTCGGTGCGGGCCAGGCAGATCGCCCAGTCCGCGTCACGGGCCAGCGAGGTCCACACCTTCTGCCCGGTGAGCCGCCACCCCCCACCCCCCGCCCGCCTCCCCTTTCCCCCTTCACCATCCCCCTTCACGCGTACTCCCCTGGTCCGTACCGAGGCCAGGTCGGAGGCGTGCCGTGGCTGACCACCGCCGCGGCGGCCCAGCCGCCGATCGACAGGTCGGGCCTGGTGATCCCGGCCTGGTCCAGTTCGGCGTCGATGACCAGTTGCACCGCGGGCGAGGCGGACAGCCCGTACGGGGCTGGCCACTGCGGCGCGACATAACCGGAGTCGGCGAGCGCGGCGCGGCGGCAGTGCCCGGGCAGGGCGGCCACCTCGGCGGCCACGGCCCGGGCGGCCGCAGCGGCCGGCTGCGTGGCGGCGCTCGCCGCGGACAACCGCAGCCGCCGCCGGGCCCCGGCCAGGGCGAGCTGGCCGGCCCTGGCCCGCCAGGCGGCGCTGCCGCCGAGCAACTGGCGTAGCGCCAGCGCACGGCGCAGGTACAGGTGGGCGTCGTGTTCCCAGGTGAAGCCGATCCCGCCGAGCACCTGGACGCAGTCCTTGGCGTTGTCCACGGCCGCGTCCAGGGCCAGGGCCGCGGCGGCCGCGGCCGCCAGCGGGTGCTCGCCCGGCGCCTCGTCGGCGGCGCGGGCCGCGTCCCAGGCCACCGCGGCGGCGCTATCGGCGCGGCAGAGCATCCCCGCGCACAGCTGCTTGACCGCGTGGAACGAGCCGATCGGCCGGCCGAACTGGTGCCGGGTGCGGGCGTAGGCGGCGGCGGTGTCGCAGCAGTGCCCGGCCACCCCGGCGGCCTCGGCGCAGAACAGCGTGGCCGCCAGGTCGCGGACGGCCGCGGTGCGCAGCCCGGTGAGGATGTCGCCGGGGGCGGCGACGGCGCCGGTGAGCCGGACACCGGCCAGCGGCCGGGAGAAGTCCACCGGGGCGCGGGCCGTGACGTGGGCGCCCGGATGCCCGCTCGGGAGCAGGAACCATGCCTCAGCGTCGCCGGTGCCCGCGCCGAGCAGCAGGTGCGTCGTGGCGCCGCCGCCGAGCACCGGGCCCGTCTCCCCGCTGACACGCAGCGTCCCGCCGGGCAGCCATGCCCCGGTGATCGTGCCCGGGTCAGCGCGACGGCCACCGAGGCCTGGCCGGCCGCCACGGCGGGGAGCAGTTCCTTGGCGGCGGGCAGGTCCGGGCAGCCGCGCAGCAGCAGGCCCGCCAGCAGGGTGGGCAGGACCGGCCCGGGTGCCAGCGCCACGGTGAGCTGTTCCAGCGCGACGGCCAGGTCGGCCACCGTGCCGCCGGCCCCGCCGGCCGCCTCGGGCAGGGCGATCGAGAATATGCCCAGGCCGGCCAGCGCGGCCCACTGTTCCGCCCAGGGCCAGGCGGGGGGCGCCGCACCCGGCCCGCCGGCCGTATCACCAGGCCCGGCGGCCGTATCCCCCAGACCGCCGGCCGCCTCCCCGGCTCGGCCGGCCGCCTCCCCCGGCCCGCGGGAGGCGCCGCGGCCGGGCACCGGCGGCGTCCCCGGTTCCAGGCCCCGGACCAGCGCCAGGGTGCCGGCCCGCTGCGCCCAGTCGCGGATCGATGCCTGCAGGGCCCGCTGCTCGGCGGAGATCGCGATCGGCACTGGTCCTCCCGGGCGGTGCTTGCCCTCGCCGCGGACGCATCACACAGAATTAGAACACGTTATATCTGCCACCGGCCAGCGCGGGAGCGGTGGCCGGACGGCGCGGGGCCGGGCGGCGATGCCGCCGGGCCGGGCGGCGCCGCGGTCCGCACATCGGGCCGAGATTGATACTCTGGCCTTGACGAAGACCGTGTCACCACCGGGGCGGGCGGCTCCGCCGCCAGGGTGGCGGCACGGCCGGTTTCTGCCACGACGACGAGGGGCGGGGGAATGGCAGCGACGAGAACAGGTACCACCGCCACCGCGGGCACGGGTGCGGCCACCGAGACCGAGTTCAGCTCGGCGGCCCAGCGCGAGCGCCGCCAGCGCATCCTGGACGCCACCCTGGCGCTGGCGTCCCGGGGCGGGTACGACGCGGTGCAGATGCGGGCGGTGGCCGACCGGGCAGGCGTGGCCCTGGGCACGCTCTACCGTTATTTCCCCTCCAAGATTCACCTGCTGGTCTCCGGCCTGGCCAGGGAGTTCGAGCGGAACCAGGAGAAGCTGGACCGGATCGCGATCCCCGGCGACACGCCGTATGACCGGATGCTGTTCGTGCTGGGCCGGATCACCCGCACGATGCAGCGCGAGCCGATGCTCACCGAGGCGATGACCCGGGCGTTCATGTTCGCCGACCCCAGTGCGGCGGCCGAGGTCAACACGGTCGCGCGGCTGATGGAGCGGATGCTCACCGGGGCCATGCACGAGGGCGAGCCGACCGCCGACGAGATCGCGATCGCCCGGGTGATCGGTGACGTGTGGCTGTCCAGCCTGGTCGCCTGGGTGACCCGGCGGGCCTCGGCCACCGACGTGAGCAACCAGCTCGAACTCGCCGCGCGCCTGCTGCTCCGCTGACCTGCGATTCTGCGCCACCTTGCCCGGAGATCACCGGGGTAGCGGATTGGCCCTCCTTGTATGCCCCTTTGCACCCGTGTTACCTTCATGAGCTACCTCGGCTGGTCCCCGCTGACGCGCCGGCCTGGCTCGAGAGGGGGCAGCGAGATGTTTCACGCTGATTCGGCCCGACAGCGCGCCACCCGCAGGAGAACTGCCGTCTCGTTAACGGCCGCCCGGGCGGCCGCCCCGGCAGTAGCGGCCGCCGCCGTAGTGCTCACCCTGGCCGGCGCCGCGCCCACGGCGGCTGCCGCGCCCGCGCCGGTGGCGCGCCAGCAGGGGCCCGGCGGCGCAGCCGCAGCCAGCGCCTGGGCCATCCAGCCCACCCCCAATCCGCTGGTCCGGGATGGCTTTCTGACCGCCGTGTCGTGCACCTCGCCGAGCGCCTGCATCGCCGTGGGCAGCCGACGGGACCGCACGGGCGCGCAGGTCACCCTGGCCGAGGTGTGGAACGGGCACCGGGTGGTCGGTCCAGCAGACTCCTAATCCCCCGGGGGTCCCCTCCAGCTCCCTGGTGGGTGTCTCGTGCACCTCGGCCACGTTCTGCATCGCCGTGGGCCAGACCTTTACGGCGACGGTCAGCCCGCCGCTTGCCGAGGTGTGGAACGGCACCACATGGTCGATCCAGCAGACCCCCAGCGTCCTGGACCCCCGATTCAACGGCGTGTCGTGCACCTCATCCAGCGCCTGCACCCTCGTCGGGACCACCGGCAGCGAGGCGCTGGCCGAGAGGTGGAACGGCACCTCCTGGTCTGTCCAGAGCACCGCCCCCGGCCTGAGCACCGGTGACCTCGCCGCCGTGTCGTGCACCTCGGCCAGCGGGTGCACCGCCGTGGGCAACCGCGGCTTTTCCGTCCCGCTGGCCGAAGCATGGAACGGCACCGCGTGGTCGGTCCAGCCGACCCCCGTCCCCCGGTTCGGCGGCCAGCTCAGCGGCGTGTCGTGCACCTCGGCCAGCGCCTGCACCGCCGTGGGACACACCAACGACATCCCGCCACTGGCGGAACGGTGGAACGGCAGCAAATGGTCGATCCAGGCGATACCCAGCGTCAGCGGCCAGCCCACCAGCCTCGACAGCGTGTCATGCACCTCGGCCACACTGTGCACCGCGACCGGGAGCTACCACCCCTCCGCCATCACCGCCCCAGCGGCCGAGCAGTGGAACGGCACCGCCTGGTCCGTCCAGCACGTGCCGGACCCGCTGCCCCAGATCAACGGCGCGCTCCCCGGCGTGTCCTGCACCTCGGCCACCGCCTGCACCGCCGCGGGGTCCGACAGCGTCGCCCTGGCCGAGGCATGGAACGGCACCTCCTGGTCCGTCCAGCAGATCTCCACGCCTCCGGGCATCGCGAGCGGTGAACTGTCGGCCGTCGCCTGCACCTCAGCCACCACGTGCCTGGCCGTGGGGAACTACCGGACCCCCCTGAACCCCTCCGTTCCCCTCACCGAAGTGTGGAACGGCGCCTCCTGGTCCTTGCGGAAGGCACCGGTCAACCCGCGCGGGACAGCCGTCCTGAATGGCGTGTCCTGCTTCGCGCCCAGCGCCTGTACCGCCGTGGGTTACTTCGGCAACAGCGTGGGCGGCACCAGCACCCTGGCCGAGACCTGGAACGGCACCTCCTGGTCCGTCCAGCCGACACCGGACCAGCCGGGTGCCTCAGAAAGCGTGCTGTCCCGCGTGTCGTGCACCTCACCCAGCGCCTGCACCGCCGTGGGCTATTTCCACCTCCCAAGAGCATTCGGCCGGTCCACCCTGGCCGAGAGCTGGAACGGCACGTCCTGGTCCATCCAGCAGACGCCCTTGCGGCACACCGTGGCCGACCACCTCCTCGACGGTGTGTCGTGCACCTCGGCCAGCGCCTGCACCGCTGTGGGGCACGTGGGCGGCGACACCCTGGCCGAGGCCTGGAACGGCATCTCCTGGTCCCTCCAGCGGACCCCGCACCCGGACCCCGGACGCCACGCGCTGTTCGGGGTATCGTGCACCTCGGCCAGCGCCTGCACCGCCGTGGGGGCGGGCTACGACGGCTTCCTGGCCGAGTCGTGGAACGGCACCTCCTGGTCGATCCGCCAGGCCCCGAGCCCGCAGGGCTTCGCCTTCGGCCGGGCCGGCAGTGTGTCGTGCACCTCGGCCAGTGCCTGCACCGCGGTGGTGTCCTCCTTCTACCGCACGGTGACCGAGGGGTGGAACGGCACCTCCTGGTCCCTGGAGTACCCGCCTGCCCCGGGCGGGGTCCATCGCCTCCTCCGCGACGTGTCCTGCGTTCCGGTCGGCGGGTGCACCGCTGTGGGCCATTACGACGGGCCCACCGGCGAGTTCACCCTGGCCGACGCCAAGCCGTAGCCCTGGCGGCCCGGGCCCGCCAGGAGCCGCCCCGGACCGGGTTGTAACGAGTTCTAGTTGCGGAGCGGTGGGCTGCCTGTTACAGACTCAACCTGTGAGCGATCGTGCCGCCTTCAGTGCGGACCTGGCCCGGTCGGTCCGGCTGCTGCGGGCGTTCCGCACCGAGCAGGCGGCCCCGGACGCGTACTACACCGCCCTGGCCCGTGACACCGCCCGCCAGCTCGGCCAGTATGCCGACCTGGACGGCCTGGTGGTGGCCGACGTCGGCGGCGGGCCAGGCTACTTCGCGCGGGAGTTCCGCGCGGCGGGCGCCCGCGCGGTGTGCCTGGACACCGACAGCGGGGAACTGGCCGGCCTGGGCCGCCCGGGGCCTGGCAGCGCGATCGGCAGCGCGCTGCGCCTCCCGCTCGCCACCGGCGCGGTGGACGTG
>WNGQ01015404.1_pt1 | contig 12059 bp, 12 predicted proteins | sample 5407661 | NCBI WGS metagenome assembly WNGQ01 (sample SAMN13153382, study PRJNA577476) | soil metagenome | isolation source: 60 cm soil or saprolite under Garry oak tree replicate 2 | place: USA:California | collected 2016-06-15
AAACGCATGGGGCAAATTCCTTCACTTCTTCTCGGGGAACGCCTTCGCCAGGTATTCGATGAGAACAGAAGTGTCTTTATCCGACAGACCGGCGCCTTTGGCATTCATACTCTTGACGATGTCTTCCCATCCTTCCTTGTTCGCCTGTGTGCTCGTCACGAGGTCCAGGTCGTGGCATGTTGTGCAAACATTCTGGAGAATTTGTTTGCCCTCACCGTCCGGGAGGCCGCCGCCCCCTTGGCTTGACGCGCTCTTCTTTGGACCAAAGTTTTTGGCCAGGTATTCGGTGATGACAGGGATCTGTTTCTCGTCGATGGTGGCTCCGTTGGCCATCATCCTGACGACGACCTCCTTCCAACCGTCTTTATCCAGCTCTTTCTCGGTCACCAATTCCAGGCCGTGGCAGGCCGTGCAAAGGTCTCCAACAAGCTGCTTGCCCTCTCCTTCGGGTAGCTGAGTCCCCTGACTTGCCGCAAAAGCGACTACCGCCGCCGCGATGGTCATAAAAAGCCACATTGCCGATTTTCCGAGGATCCATTTCATATAAAATTCTCCTTTGTCATAGCTACCAGTCGTCTATGAATCAGCCGTAGGTGTGCCATCAATATTATCCATATTCTGGTTTTTTACAACTGGTGCTAATATCTCGTGCCTGCTCTCTGGCCGGTGGGCCCGGCGCTAACAAAAAGGAGGAGAGATGCCAAGGAGAACGTTTCGTCTGATTTGCTTATTGGCATGTTTGATCATTACCGTGGCCGCTTTGGCGCAAGAGGGTCATCCATTGAAAGGTACGTGGCTCGGCGATTGGGGTCCGAGTAAGGACGACCGCACTCAGGTGACGATTGTGTTGGACTGGGACGGCAAGAATATTAGTGGCGTCATCAATCCGGGTCCAGGTTCGACCCTCATCCAAAAGGCGGCACTCGAGCCCAAGGGGTGGCTCGTCCATTTCGAGGCAGACGCGAAGGACCGAACCGGAAAAACGGTTCACTATGTGGTCGACGGGCACATCGAAAATCTCGGGACGTATAACCGGTCCATTGTCGGAACCTGGACTCACGACAACGTGAAGGCAGATTTCAAGGTCACCAGGCAGTAAATCAGCGGCCAATGACAACACGACGGGCAACACGACCCGAACGGGGCTAAAGCCCGCGACTACAAGCTCGAGATAACGTGCAGGCATGCATGTAGTCGCGGGCTTTAGCCCGCGTTCGGCTCATTCAAGAGCGGCTTTGCGAGTTTGGAAGCCCGAAATATTCTTGTCATTGATCTCGCAATCCCTTCAGCATTTGCTCGTAACTCGCACCCATCACCGTGCTGATTGGGGTTCCCGCAACGAGCGCTTGGGCCATAGCCCGTTCCTTTTCCACGATCATCTCGGCGGTTTCGAGAACTCGATCGATCTCCGCGGCCCGAATGAAGACCACGGCGCTTGCGTCTGCAATGACGTAGTCGCCGGGCGATACCGGAATGTTTCCAACGGTGATGTTGACGTTCGTGGCTTCTTCCACGAGGCGTCCGCGTGCAGTTGTGCAAGTATGATCCCTGGCGAAGACAGGAAAATCGTGTTCGCGGCTCTCATCAATGTCTCGCGCCGGACCGTCAACAATGGCGCCGGCGACCCCGCGCAGTTTCGCTCCGAGCGACAGGTTTCCTCCCCATCCGGCGGCATCGACACCGGTTCGCTGCTCCACGACAATCACGTCGCCTGGTTTGGCGGCCTCTATGGCAGCGGTGCTGAGGTGCCGCCCTGCAGTGGATCCGCCTTTATCAAGGTCTAACTTTACCGTCAGGACACGACCTGCAATGCGGCGTTCCGTCGAGAGGCGATGTATTCCAGTGACAACGCCTTTTAGACCATGTTTGTCGAGCGCATCGGACACGGCACAGGAATCCATTCGATTGAGCCGGGACACCAGGTCATCCATATCGTCCTTTCGTATTTCCCCATCGACGACTCATCTTTACCCACCGTGCGCCTTTACTCCCAATAACCAAAAGCCATGGCGTTGCCGGTTCCTGCTTCGGAGCGATAACAAGGAACGTAATCGACCTTATGGAACCGGCGGCCCTCGGCCGCCATGGCTGCGATAACGGGGATCCAGTTCTTGATTTCCGCCGTTCCAACGCGGAAAAAATCTTCGGGCAGCCGAGCGAGAGCATCTTCGTCGCCCCGCTCCATCGCACTAATAACCGTTTGATCGAAGTCTTCATCAATGACGAAATGAGTGAGCCCGCCCGAAGCGACCAGCGCGACGCGGGCATGGCCTTCCCACGTTCGGATTGCCCGTCGCAGCGCGTGGCCTAATGCAAGACAACGTCGAATCGGCGGCCGATTGGGTGGGTAGTGGACGTTGAGGATCACGGGTACGCTGGGCGGAGGCGTATCGCCCAGGACGCGGTGATAAACGAAGCCGTACGCGTGGGGGATTCCCGGCCGAGCGGCGGATTTTGGTAGTGAAGTCGATTGCGTCAAATCGAAATCCTCATCGAGAAGCGAAGTGATGATGTGGTCCGCCAACTCCGGCGCTCCCGGATACGTTGCGCCACCGGGCGGACAATTGCCTCGCTCTGCGATAGCCAGCCCCGGGCTCACTTCATCCCGGGTGAAGGGAATATTCTCGATCGGATTGCCGCGATAGACCGTGATTGCGGGCGTTAATTCATTGCTGAAGATTTCGCGCTGATCATTGCCAACGATCACGAACGCATCCGGAGCAACTTCTTTGAATTTCCGGCCCACCGCATCGAGCGCACGCTGGCATCGCGCATGACGCTCGCGCCGTGTATCTAAACCGATTTCCTTTCCGAATCCCGGCGCGCGGGTCTGGAGCAATGTTTCGAAGTCGTACGCCTTCCCGCGGAAATAGTGTTCCTTATTGGATCGATCGGCTTTCGCCCGAAGATCCCATTGTTCAGGCGGGGTCGAAAGCAACGGTCCGTGTGAGGTTCCAATACCCAATACGATTTCGGCCATGATTTCCTTCCAGGAAGGGAATCCGCTATGACTCCTTCATATCATTTCGCTCCGAAATTACCGCTCCGGCCGCCAACGCGAGAAGTGCCGCTCCAGCCGCTCTGCAAGCGAGGTGAGCAGGATTCCGGCGAAGGCGAAGATGATCACGCCGACAAACAGCGTGTCGGTAGCGAACGTCTGTCCGCCGTAGGCAACCAGGAACCCAACACCTTCGCTTCCGCCAAACATCTCGCCAACGACAACGCCGATCAGTCCAAGCGCGACTCCTTGACGCACGCCGGTCAGGATGAAAGGCACCGAGCCCGGAATCGCGAGGGTCTTGAAAATCTGCCAATCCGATGCACAAAATGCGCGCGCGGCTCGAAGCAGGTCCGCGTCCATGTTCCTGATCCCGCCAACTGTATTCACGAGAATGGGAAAGAACGCTGAGATGAAAACGATGAAAACCTTCGACCACATGCCGATCCCAAACCAGATAATGATTAGCGGCATCATTGCGAGGCGCGGTGTCGCATACAACGCGTTCAAGAACGGATCGGCCACCAGGCGGATTCGCCGATACCAACCAATGATCACACCAAGGACGACTCCAGCGACGAGCGCCAGCGCAAAACCGAGGACAAAGTTCTTGCCGCTATACCTTATGTCTGCAACGAGAGTGCCCTCGAGCAACAAGTAACGGAATTGTTTGGCGATGGCGGATGGGCCACTGAAGAACAATGGTGAGATCCAGTGGGTCCGAGACCAGATCGCTTCCCACACGGCCAACGCAATGACGAGTGCGCCCCCGCCCAGGATCATGGGTTCGTGCCTTTGAAAGAAGGTCTGGCGCGGCCTCGTCACAGATTCGGCTTCGACACCCTGCAGGGTTTCGGTCTTTGTACTACTTAAGGTTTCGCTCTTCATAGCTCAACTGGGCGCGAGAACCATCCCCAGGCACGCCGGCTCCTCTTCAATCAACTGCCAGATCTTGTCTTCAAGCTGGAGAAACGCCGGGTCCCTTTTCAAGCTCAGGGTTCGCGGCCGTCCGAAGGGAACCTGAAAGATATCTTTCACTCGCCCCGGTCGAGCGCTCATCACCGCAACGCGGTCGGCGAGGTAAATCGCCTCGTTGATTTGATGAGTAATGAACAATACCGTCTTCTGTGCCTTCGCCCAGATCTTCAGAAGTTCGGACTGCATGAACTCGCGAGTCTGAGCATCGAGTGCGGCGAACGGTTCATCCATGAGAAGCACGACCGGATCCGCAGCAAGAGCTCTGGCCAGGTTCACACGCTGCTGCATTCCGCCGGAAAGTTCCGACGGATAATGGCGTTCGAAGCCGTTCAGTCCGACGAGCTTGATGAAGTAATCGGTGCGTTCGCGCATAGCGGCCTGGTCGAAGCGCCGTTGCAGTTCCATGCCGTATCGGACATTCCCTGCGATGGTCCGCCACGGCAGCAGGCTGGCGTGCTGGAAGACTACCGCGCGGTCAATTCCAGGTCCATCGACATGTTTGGCGTCGATGGCGACGGATCCCTGGTCGAAAGGCAACAAGCCGGCGACAATGTTGAGCAGCGACGTCTTTCCGCATCCGCTCGGACCCACAATCGCCATGAATTCGCCGCCGGCTACCGAAAGCGTCACATTAGACAACGCGAGAACCCCTTTGTCATCGCGCTGGGTCCAGTACCGTTTGCAAACGTTATCGATCTCGAGTTTGGTCATCGGTTGCTTCGCGGCTTCTCTTGATGGCGCAGCCACCCCTCCTGTTCCAGGGTAATGGTGCATTGGGTGTTGCTGGATCGCAAATGTCAAATGTTGGGATGTCCCATGAACGATGTCATATGTAGCTGTCAAATGACTCAACTACCAAATGACCAGATAGTTCAATTGGGTTATTGGGTCGTTGGGTAATTACGTCGTTTGACCTCCACCAAAACCTAGCGGAAGGCTTGTTTCGATTTGCGGTCCTGTTCGGCTTTGATGCCGGAACCGAACAGCTTTTCGAAAAAGCCTTCTTTTACGAGGCGGTCGACAACACTGTTATCCACCACTTTGCGGACGTCAAAATCCTTGATCTGTGTTGCCGCCTGTCCGTTCGCCTGCTCCATGATGGACTTGATCGCAGGGGCCATGACGTATGGCACACGCTCCAATGAATTGCTTGATGATCAACTCGGGCAGCTTCGGGTCGGCTGCGACTGTTTTCTTGGTGAACAGATAGACTGTTGACGCATAGATATCGTTGTAGTCGGCCATGTTCGCGATGCTTTTGAAACCCTGCTCTTCGAGCTTGAAATAGACCGGGGGGGTTAGGAGTGTGGCATCCGCGCGTCCGCTGGACAGGGCCACGGCGCGGGCCGTGGCGTCGGTTCCTACGGGAATCCACTGGACGTCTCTTGCATTGAGGCCGAACTTTCCAAGCAGGGCGAGAGTGTAGTTATACGGCGCGTCGCCAATCTGGCTCACGGCTAGCCGCTTGCCTTTGAGTTCCTTGACGTTCCCGATACCTTTTGCCGCCATCAACGCGAACTGGCCTCTATTGAGGGTGCTTCCCATCATGACAAGAGAACCGGGATCCCGCGAGCTCGCCTGGAGCGCCTGCTCCATGGAGGAATTGGTCATTGCCGCTTCGCCGCTGGCGATCATGGCGACGCCAATCGTGCCGGCGCCAAACACGAGATTCACATCGAGCCCGTATTTCTGGTAGTACCCTCCTTCTTTCGCCATAAACATCGGCCATGACGCCCCGCTTCGCGTCGGGAAGTTGATCGCAATCTTCTGGAGTGGTGCTTGCTGGGCCAAAGCGCCGACAAACAGAATCGCGACAAACAACAACGTGAGGCTCATGCGCTTGAACATGACTTGCTCCTTATTCCCCTCCTTGCAAAGGCCTTGCAAAGGAGGGGTGGACGCGCCATCAAGTAAATGGTCCCGTTCCTTTGGAGGCGCGGCGCGAAGCGTGAGCCCGGTAGGGCGAAACATCAAGAACGGGGTGGTTCGTTCCACTTCCGATAATCGGTGGCTTGAACCAACCACCCGGTCTGCGCCCGCGAAGGAGGCTTCGCGGCATTTTCTTAATGGGCGCAGCCACCCCTCCTTGTCCAAGGAGGGGACTTCGGCTCTCTCTTCAGTTGTTTTCAATGCCCGTGTCCAGCAAAATAAGCCCTTTGCAAGGAGGGGAATCCGTTTCGCAACGTCCCCATACCCCCCATTACACGTCGAGCTTGAAGACTTTTTTCGCGTTGTCTTCGAAGATCATTTTCTTTTCGGCTGCGCTCAACCACTCGAAACCTTCGATGATGTGCCGCGTTTCGTCCAGCCACTTTCCAGTTTTGGGATCCTTGACGGTGCCGACGCCTGGTCTTTCTGTGCCGAACAGACAGCGATCGGGGCCTACCGTTTTGAAGAGCAGGGCAAGAGCCTCTGCCGAGTACAGCACGGTGTCGTAATACAGATGACGCATCTTGTCAGAGAAGCGCGGATCTCCGCGCCGCAGGGCGCCGGCTTCAAAACGGGCGAACTGATAGGGAATCGCTCCGCCGCCATGGGAAACAAGGATCTTGAGTGTCGGAAAATCCAAGAACACATTCGAATTCAGCAATGAAACCACGGCAATATTTTCTTCGTTGATGAAATGAAGGGAGTAGGTCAGCCGTTCCGAACGGCAGCCCGCCGAGTGGATGTGACCGGGGATGTCGAGCTCGACGAGCTTCTCATAAAGGGGATACCAGTATCGTTCACCAAGCGCCGGCGTTTCCACCCCGCTGCACTCGCCGGGATCCGGATTGAGCAGACAGCCAACGAATCCCTGTTCCTTAACGCAACGCTCGAGGTAAGGAAGACAATTCTTGATCGGCGCACTCGGGCTCTGCGGCAATCCGCATACACCACGGAAAACCTTCGGGAACAGCTTCACCTCTTGCGCAATGATGTTGTTCGTCTCTTCGATGTACCAGGTTACGAGCTTCGGGTGCTCGCTGTGCATCATCTGGTACGGGCGGGGCGATATGATCTGCATGTCGGTTCCCGCCTCTTTCAGTTGTTGCAAGTGAGATGAGCCTCCAAAAACAGGCTTGTTCAGCGCGTCGATGAGGTCCTGATCCGTTGCACCAACGCTGCCCCGGCCATGGGCGCCACGGTGCGCAAGCAGCCCGGCTTTGTATACATATAAACTGTCCGGCGCCGTGACGTGCGCGTGTGCATCAATTACCATTCTTTCCTTCCTTCTTTGTTGGAGGGTGAGAAACCAATGAATTTAGCCATGCTGCGCCCTCCAGGTGAGCAACCTTCATACAACACTCTGAGCCTTGCGCGAGGACTTCACCCTTCGTATTGCAGTACGTTTAAGCCGGCATTCCAGTCGCTGATATACATGAGTCCATCGGTCGTGACGTAGATATCGGCAGCCTTCGCTGCGAGCGCGACGTTCGGGCGCGGATCGATCAGCCGCTTCGGCGCCGGTGGTACCCAGTAGGCGATTTCCTTTGGCGCGAAGGCGTCCTTGATATCGAATACACGCACGCCGGCATTGTTGTAGGTCGCGAAGATGGTCTCCTCGCTGCGAAAGCTACCTGGCCGATTCTCATGCAGGTTGTGTGGACCGAAAGTACCGAGTGCGCAGAAGTTCCTTTCCTTTGGGGTGGGCAAAGTCGAGATCGGCACCGGGTTTTCCGGCGCGCGCATATCCACGACGAATGTATAAAACGTGCCCTTGGCGCACATCTCGGCGTTCGCTTCATCGGCCACGACTGCCAGACTGCGGCCAGGCAAGGGCAGTGCCGTGTGCGTACCGCCGGGAAAAGGCGGAGACCAGTTGATGTGTGAGAGCAGCGTCGGCTTGGTCGGGTCACTGATATCGTGAACAGTGAGCCCGCCATCGCGCCAGGCGCCATAGCCGCGATTGCCGGCCGTGAGCATGTGATGCAGAGCAGCGCGGCGGCCCGTGGACTGCGTCGGCGTCTCGCCGGCCGCCCGATTCATGCCGGGCAGCCACCAACGCGACACAATCTCGGGCTTCGTGATGTTCTTGAGGTCGACGATGCAGAGAATGTGGTCGGTAAAGCCATCGAAATGCGCTGCAACGAAGGCGTAGCGTCCCCCCGGCCACCACAGGCGGTTGATGCCGAAGCCTTGCATTTCCAGAAAGGCAATCTCCTTCATCTCCGCAGGCCGGGAAATGTCGTGAATGCTCAGGCCCGAACGGAATTTCTTACGGTTGGTGATGCTGTCGGCAAGCGCATTCTCGAAATAGCCGCGGAGGTTGTCGTAGGACTGCATCGCCACAATGTTCGCGCCATTAGCGAGCAGCAGCATATCTTCGGCTACCTGGAGATGATGCGTCCGTGTGTAGTCGCCTCCGGTGAAAAAGCCGACGGGCTTCAACCGGCGCGGATCCGCGGCATCGAGGATCGTCACGCCGTTGCTGAACATGTGGCCGACGTAAACATGGCGGCGGTTGAACATAACCTGGACGCTGTCCGGACGACCGCCAAGATCGCTGTACGACAGATGGCGGATGCGGCGCCCAATGCCCTGCGGCGGAATCGGAGCTTCTTCCGCAGTGCGTGCTTGCTGAGGAAGGCTCAACGACGCTGCTAGACCGAGCAGACCTTTCATGTGTTCGCGACGAGTCATGGTCGCCTCCCGTTTTCAACACATTCTGTTTTCATTGGTTCTCTATTTTGGAAACTGTTCCGGGAATGTCCTTCTCCCAGAGGGAGAAGGACAGTTCCGCGCATGCCATCGTAGCGCAGCTCGATCCCCCGTCGGAAACGAATTGATTCCAGCCGTGCGGGAATCCGCTCTCGAAAGTGTGCAGTTGCACCGGAACCGCTCGCGTGGGCACAAACCAGGACCCATCGGCGAGTTGTTTTCACAACAGCCATTGCGCACCCCTTGGCCGTGTCGTTCAACACACCTCCCACGCTCGATCCTAAGACTGGATTCTATCCCACCCGAACCGCTGGAACAAAGTTGCCGAAGCGGTCTAGGGAGCTCGTAGCCGCGGGCTTTATACCCGCGTCCAAGTTCCAGCAGAATCATTTTTTGATTGTGGCCGTATCGTTACCGAGACCTATAGTTGTCGGGAATAGTCTGGCCGAGGTGAGTATGAAAACGAGTTCATGGAGAGACATCATCCTGACTCTTGCTGCGGGAGGTCTGGAGATCTTTGAACGTACAGCAGGCCGGCGCCACGAAGACGTCTTGGCCATGTGCAAGCGGTTGCTTCATCTGAAAGGAGAAGCTTCGGCGATTTCCCTCGCCCATGAGATCCTGACCACATACAAGGTCCTTTCAAGCGGGAGCCGGCTCAAGTTCTTTAAACGCTTGCTCACGGAATTCATGCCGGATACCGAACGTCTCAACCAGGCCATCGCCGCTTATCAGCGGGAGCCGAACTCGAATACGCTAACCGCCCTGGAGGCCGCGGTGGAATCCCCGCGCCTGGAGTTGTTTCGTCTATTGAACATGGGACCAGACGGTACAGCCTCCATTGTCTCGATGCGCCGGGATCTTCTCGGCATGCTCGCTGACCATCCTGATCTCAGGCCCATCGACGGTGACGTGGTGCACCTTTTACGATCGTGGTTCAATCGAGGTTTCCTGCGGGTCGAACAAATCAGTTGGAAGACGCCCGCGTTGATTTTGGAAAAGCTCATTGAGTACGAGTCGGTACACCAAATTCGGGGATGGGATGACCTGCGCCGGCGCCTTGCCGATGACCGGCGTTGTTTCGCGTTCTTTCATCCAGCGCTACCTGACGAACCGCTCATATACGTCGAGGTTGCCCTTGTCACAGGATTGGCCAGTTCGATCCAGAAAGTGCTCTCAGCCAAGGTTCCGGACCAGGACTTCGAATTCAAACCGGACGCGGCCATCTTCTATTCCATCAACAACTGCCAGCCGGGACTGTCGGGGGTGTCCTTCGGCAATTTCCTGATCAAGCAAGTCACGGACAGTCTGGCGGAGGAGATCCCGAGTCTCAAGTACTACGCGACGCTCTCGCCGGTACCCGGATTCCGTGCGTGGTTGAACGAGGAACTGGCAGCGCCGCAGTCCACAATCAAGTTTTCGGAGTCCGAGCGCTCATGCCTTTCACACCTCAACGATCACTCGTGGGTTGAAAGCGATTCGAAGGTACAGCAACTGAAGCCGCTGCTCATGTACCTCTGTGCGTACTATCTCCTGAACGCCAGGCGCGGCGATGAGCCGCGCGATGCTGTGGCCCGCTTCCATCTGCGGAATGGCGCCCGGCTGGAGCGGATCAACTGGCTGGGCGATCGGTCGGAGAAAGGACTACGCGAGTCCGCGGGTCTGTTGGTGAACTATCTCTACGATCGCAAAGCCGTCGCGCGCAACCACGAGGTATACGTCAACGACAATGAAATCGTTCATTCCTCGGCCATCGAGCAGTTGGTCAAGAAACGCCCACGCATCGCTTGACACCTTGACGCCAACTATGACTGATTCCCGATGGGGTTCGATTTTATCTGCCGCCATTGCTTGCGAAATGCGGTGAGAGCCGCCGTCTGCCCTTCGGTAGTGGCTTGCTCCAGCGCGCCGGCCAGCATTGCTGGAGTGAGTCCGGCAAGGAAGCGGCTCTCGGAGATTTCGCGGTACGCGCCGCGAACCAATCTGAAGAATTGCATCTTCTGCCCATCGTAACGCCAGATTTCGGGAACGGAGAGTGCGGCGTAGATAGGGAACTTACTTGAGGACTCATTGGTGATGTCGATCTCGACAGCAATGTCGGGCGGTGGATCCGACTCTAGGTCAATCTTGCGTTTACCAATGATGTGCACGGCATTTTTCACGTAAAAACACGTATCGGGCTCCACGCCCTTCGCTACGCTCCGTTTCTTCCATGTGGTTCTGCCCAGCTTTTCAAGGTTTTGATCGAGTGCCTCGGAAACGAAGCGAACCAAATCATCAATAAAGGCTGCGTACTTTTCGTGTTCCGGCAGCGGGCTCATAATTTCCAGGTTTCCGCTGTCATAGGAAACGCGCAGATGAGGCCGGTTCCGAAGCTCTTCAAGAAGGCGTTCGTAGTCATCCCAACTGAATTGACGCATCACTAGCGTCGCGCCGTCAGGCAAATGCTCAATTGCATCGATGTAGTCGGCGGTCCGGATGCTCATAAAGGCATTATAGTCGCGCATCCCAAGGCGGAGTCTTGCAATTACCTATCCGCATAATACGCCGTTGATTTAAGCAGGATTCCCGCGGGTTTCCGCGAAATCGACGACAAAAACGATCTTTAATTCCGAGACAATGTGACCGCCTCGGCCATCCGCCGGCAGCCCCTGGCTATTTAGTGCCTGGCCGCGCGAGCGGGCTGTGCTTCAATGCCGGCGACCGTCGAGCGCGTGGTTCCAGCCAGTATCAAGGACGCAAACGCCAACAGCGCCAGCGCGCTCGCGGCATAAAAGGCATAGCGGTAGTCGCCCAGGGCATCAAACACGCGCGCCGCGATAATAGGTCCGATAATGCCGGCCGCGCCCCATGCGGTAAAGAGCAGCCCGTAGTTCATTCCGAGATTCCGGGTTCCATATAGATCCGCCGTGGTCGACGCGAACACGGACAACTGGGTTCCGTAACACCAATACACGACTGCGACGAGGACGTAGAGCAAGAGCACCTGCTCCCGCCAGATGAATAGGGCGGGCATCGCAACCGCGGAGCCCAGCACCATGACGCGGAGCGTCGTCAAGCGTCCCAACGCATCCGAGAGCCATCCCGATAGAATCCGCCCTCCGGCGTTGCCGACGGCCCCGACAGTAATGGCAAAGGTCGCCGCGGCGGCAGTAAGCCCGGCAGATCGCGCAAATGGCACCAGTTGGCTAATGGTCATCAGGCCGGCTGTTGCGCCTAGACAATACGCGAACCAGAGGAAGTAGAACTGGAGTGTCCTGAGCATTTCGCCTGGCGAATAGTCCCGTCGCTGGGTTGCCGCCGCAGCCTGAGGATTCCATCCTGCCGGCCGATAGCCTGCGGGCGGATTTTTCAGCAGCCAGGCGCCGATCAGTCCCATGACAAAAAACAACCCGCCCAGGAGACGAAACGTCGGACGCCAGCCCATGGATGCGATCAGGTT
>WNGQ01012973.1_pt1 | contig 12051 bp, 16 predicted proteins | sample 5407661 | NCBI WGS metagenome assembly WNGQ01 (sample SAMN13153382, study PRJNA577476) | soil metagenome | isolation source: 60 cm soil or saprolite under Garry oak tree replicate 2 | place: USA:California | collected 2016-06-15
TACAACAATGATGGCTGGCCGGACATCATCATTACCGATCTCGCCAATCAGCGATATGCGCTGTACAGCAACGCGAAAGATGGTTCGATTACTCCACACCTGTCACCGGCCTGGGTGCGATCTCTTTGCTGCATTCGGGATGGGGCGTGCGTTTCTTCGACTATGACAACGATGGGTGGAAGGACCTGCTGATCGCGCAGTCGCATGTGATGGACACGATCCAGGTCAACGAGCCGAACCTGCATTATCACGAGCCTCCGCTGCTTCTGCACAACGAGCAGGGGAAGAAGTTCGTGGATGTCTCGGCGCTTTCGGGAGACGTGTTCCATCAGGAATGGGCTGCGCGCGGGCTGGCCGTTGGGGACATTAATAACGAAGGCAAGCTGGATGCCGTGGTCACGTCGAACAACGGCCCGGCCTGGGTACTGCTGAACGAGACTAATACGACGAACCACTGGATTACCCTCAAGTTGGTGGGAGTGAAGGGTAATCATGATGCCATTGGCGCCCAAATCAGGATTGCCACTCCCGCGGGCGAGCGGTTCGCGACCGCTACGACTGCGGGGAGCTATCAATCGTCAAGCGACAAGCGTGTGCACTTTGGTTTGGGCGCGGCAGACGTTGTTCGCGAAATCGAAGTGCGGTGGCCTAGCGGGATTCGTCAGATAATCAAAGACGTAAGAGCGGACCAGGTGCTGACAATTACCGAGCCGCGCGAAATAGGCAATCATGCTGCGGGCCGAAAGATTTTAACCGCAAAGTTTCGCAAAGGTTGCGCAAAGATCGCAAGCAAGACATGGGGGGAATTAAGGTTTCGCGCTTTCTGCGTCCATGCTGAATTTGAAACCTAATCCGAGGCTAGCATTGATTGTGCTTGTACTAACTGCAGAGTCGGCGCTTGGGGAAACAGCGATCTGTAATCAAGCCACGACGCTGTTCCGCCAACATCACTGGGCGGAGGCCGCAGAAGCGTTTGCAAATTGCGATAAGGCGGCGCCTGGACAAACCGATGCCCTGCTCTATCGCGGCAAGGCGCTCGTGAACCAGCGCGTGTTCCCTGCCGCCGCGGCTTCGCTTGAATCCTATATCGCGAGCCATCCGCAATCGGATGAGGCTTTGTACCTCCTGGGATATGTGCGCTTCCCCCAGGACCAGCCAAAGGAATCTCTTTGTCTTGAGGCGAAGAACAAGGTTGAGCCCGCGATCGCAGCGTACAAGAAGGCAATCGAGTTGGACTCTGCTTCTGCTGCTCACACCGAACAACCTTATTTGAATCTCGGTAAGCTACTTACTACTTTGAATCGTGCGGCGGAAGCGCTGCCCTTACTGGCGCAGGCGGCGGCCATCGCTCCCGATTCTGCCCCCGTGCACTATGAGTTGGACTATGAGTTGGGCCGGGCGCAATTCAGTCTGGAACAGTTCGAGCCAGCCCGTGAGCAACTGGAACACGCGGTCTCGCTGGACCCGAACAACAGCTCTGCGCACTATTTGCTGGGCAGGATTTACAAGCGATTGGGAAAATCGGAACTCGCCGCGCAGCAATTCAAAGTGACCGAAGAATTGATCCGCCAACAGAACGCGAAATCCGGAGGGATGGCGTCCAACCGCTAATTCGATCATATATGGATGAAGTGTGGAAGAGCGGTTGGGCGAAACACATTTGTATCTGCATCTTGGTTGCGGCCTCCTTTCCAGTCCACTCGCAAGTCTCAACTCACAGCGCGAACTCTTCCCTGCTTCAGGATGCCGCGCAATCGATTGCTGCGGGAAATCTGGAGCGCGCCGAGCGAGAATTGCAAACAATTCTGCGCAGCGAACCGGACAATTATCGGGCGCTTGATTTTCTCGGAATCATTCGGGCACAACAGCGCCGCGAGACCGAAGCTGAAAGGATTTTTCATGAGGTTATCCAGCGAAGGCCCGACTTTGCCAGCGGCCACATGAATCTGGGGCTTTTGTACATCCGGATGAACCGGCCGGAGAGTGCGGTTCCGGAATTGCAGGAAGCGCTACGCCTCGCTCCTGATCGGGCCGACGCTGCGAGCACTCTGGTTGGGATTTGGCGAGGGCAAGCCCGCGCGGCGGTGAGTTCGGGAGATCCGGAAGCTTTGTCACTTCTGATTCCGGCCCGCAAGCTCACACCGGGCGATCCGGATGTCCAGTTCGACTTTGGCATGGTGGCGCTCGCTGCCGGATGCGATTGACGGATTTCAGCAGATGCTTAAGCTTCGTCGTGATGACCCGTCAGCGCTGTATGGATTGGGGCGCACCGATATGGAATTGGCGAAATTTGAAAATGCGCGCCGGCAGTTTGCTCGCTACGTAGAGCTTCGCCCTGCCGATGCAGCCGGGCATTACGCTCTTGGCATGACGCTGGCGGCCCTCCAACCAGCGCCGGAGGCGCGGACTGAATTTGAGAAATCTATTGCCATCGCGCCAGTGCAGACCGAATCATATTCCGGCTCGGACTTCTGGATCTCGATATAAAAGACCTTGATTCTGCGGCAAAGAATTTTCAACGCGTGCTTGATCGTGATCCGAAACACGCAGGAGCATTAGCCGCGCTCGGCCGCGTGGAGATGGAACGGAAACAATTCGGGGACGCTGCGGATTTCCTACAACGAGCGATTGCCGCCGATGACTCCCTTCGCGAAGCACATTACTATCTTGGGCTCACGTATGCGCGCATGGGACGCAAGCAGGAATCGGACGAACAACTCGAAATTGCAAACCGTCTGGAGCACGCGGAAACAGAAAGTCAAAGAACAGTTTTCAAGAGTCTCGACCCCTCAGCAGCTGGAACACCGGAAGTCCAACCAAAATAGCTCACTTGTTTGCCGGGTTGCCGCCTTCAAGGGCCACATGCGGCCACCCACCCGTCCAGTCTATGGTGGAAAGTTGCAGATACGCGTCGCCGGTCTTGCCGTCATAGGCATGGAAGACGATGATGTCGGCATCCTTATTTTTCCCCATGCTGACTGACTCGCCGCCGGGCCCAATCCAACGGTCGTTTCCTAATAGCAGCGAAGTTCCACCACCTTCCATCATTGGTGTACCACTGGCATCGACGTAAGGTCCGGCCACGTTGCTCGATCGTCCCACCATCGTTTTGTAGTTGCTCTTTGTTCCACGGCAGCAGAGGTCGAACGAAACGAATAGATAAAAGTATTCGCCATGATGAACTATGAATGGCGCTTCCACCGCCTGCCAGTTGCCTGGCAACCCCGGAGGGTTCGGAAGAGGATTGTCCGGTCGCTTCCGGCGAGCTAGAGAATACAAAGTTGTGTCCGCGGCGGAGAGCCTGCCGGTTTGCGGATCAATACGTCGCATCTTAATTCCCGACCAGAAACTGCCGAAGGCGAGCCACGCTCCCCTCTTCTCGTCCAGAACGAGATTCGGATCAATGGAGTTGTAGTCGTCTTCGAGATGTGACTGCAAAACAAGGCCGCGATCTTCCCAGTGGAAGTTCGGGCTGTGCGTGTCCAAGGTCTTGTTAGTCAGCAATGCGATGCCAGATGTGTTCTTGCCGAAGACCGAAAACGCGTAGTAGAGATGGTATTCCCCGTTAAAAAAAGAAATATCTGGCGCCCACAGTTCTTTTGTTTGCGCACTCTCTTTTTTGATCCACTCCGGAATCTGATCGAAGACATGCCCGCATAGCTTCCATTCGTGCAGGTCTTTTGAACAACGGATCGGCAGCTCGCCATTTCTATGCGGCCCGTTCCCTGTGCTGAACAGGTACCAGGTTTCGCCGTCTTTGATGATGGAAGGATCATGCACATATTCGGTATCGCCGTTAACAGTGATGACTTCGGCAGCGCCTTTTGGAGATTCGACGGGAGACGCTGGCGGAACGAAAATGACGAACAATGCCAATGCAAACGCGCAGTGCGCAAATTTTGAGGTCATGGTGTGTTTCGCTTCTGCAGGAGAGCAGTCTCGACAGAAGTGCTATCTCTGATAATACCTCAGCAAACGTTTACCCATGCAATTAGCGTGGGGTATCGACGCTGTTCCTCGCTATGGCGCCGTGACCAGCGGCAGTTCGACAAAGCTCTCCTGGCCCGGAGTGTGGTAGACGCGCTGGACGGCTTTTCGATAATTCTCCGGCTTCGCCCAGAAGATGCTAGGCACAAACGTCTGCGGGTTGCGGTCGTAGAGCGGGAACCAGCTTGATTGCACCTGCACCATGATTTTGTGGCCCGGCAAGAATACGTGGTTTGCAGTTGGCAATGCGAAATGATAAAGCAGAGGTTTGTCAGACGCGATGGCTTTCGGCGTTTCCAGGCTCTCGCGATAGCGGCCCCGGAAAATGTCAGCCGAGATCATTAGTTGGTAGCCGCCCATTTCCTCATCTCCGGCAACTTCGTCGGGATACACATCGATCAGTTTGACCACCCAATCGGAGTCGGTCCCGCTGGTGGAGGCGACGAGATTCGCTACCGGCGGGCCGCTGATCTTTACCGGTGCGGTTAGTACCTCGGAAGTGAAGACGAGAACGTCGGTGCGGCCGGAGGCTTCGCGCTGGTCGTCCACCAGCCACTGTGGCCAGGTCAGGCGGCCGCTGTAGCCGACGGGCTGGCTCGGGCGAGAGCGGAATGGCACGGGCTTGGCGGGATCGGAGATGTACTCGTCATAAACGGCGTCGCTGCGTTTTGGCGCCGAGAAGCTCAACTTCATTCCTCCAGTCAGATAGAGAGGCGTTGGTTTCCCCGTACAACCGCTCTCACATCCTGCAGGCCAACTTGGCAGGCGGCGCCAGGTGTTCGTTCCGGTTTCAAACGCGGTGACCGGTGCGACATCAGCTTTGGGAGCATCATCCTTAAGGTAGTGATCAAGAAACGGCCGGAGAATTTGCTGGCGGAAGTAAGCGCCCGTATCGCTACCGAACTTCAACGCTCCAAGTGTGCTGCCATCTTCAATTTCTTGACCGTGGTGCCACGGGCCCAAAACTAGAAACACTTTGTCATTGTTGACGTCTTTTGGTTTGATCACTTTGTAAACGGCCGGCGCTCCGTAGATGTCTTCCTGGTCCCACAAGCTGTGGACCAGCATCACTGGGACTTTCAGCGGCTGTGCGGCGAGGACCTTGTCGACCGCTTGATCTCGCCAAAACGAGTCGTAGTTGGGATGGTCGAGAATCTTCTTCCCAAAACCGACCTGCTCGAGTCCGTGGTTGCGGCCGAGTTCGCCCACCGAGCCCGAATCCATATACAAGTCGTAATCGTCGAAATGGTCGGACCACCACTTGGCGTCGTTCTTGCGCGTGGCCTCCTGCTCATAGATGTATGGCAGGTTCTGTTGGCGGAATGCGCCGTAGTGGAACCAGTCATCGCCCATCCAGCCGTCGACCATGGGATTCATGGGAACGGAAACTTTAAGTGCAGGGTGCGGGTTGACCAGGGCCATCAGCGGCAGAAAACCGTCGTAGGAGATGCCGAGGATTCCAACCTTGCCGTTGGTTTCGGGAATGTTCTTGATTAGCCAGTCGATGGAATCGTAGGTGTCGGTAGCTTCGTCGACCGGCGTTGGGTTTTGAGGACCGTGCAAAGGCCGGCTCATTACGTAGTCGCCTTCCGAACCGTACTTGCCGCGAATGTCTTGCATTACGCGAATGTAGCCGCCTTCGACGATCAGGTCGGTCGCGTTGTCGTAGCCGTACAGACTGGGGCCGAGGTGTCCGCTCTGAATGTGGGTCGTGAGCGCGTTGGCGTCGTAGGGAGTGCGCGTCAGCAGAATGGGCGCGTTCTTCGCGCCCTTGGGGACAAGAATCACCGTGTGCAGCTTTGTGCCGTCGCGCATGGGAATCATAACTTCGCGGCGAGCGTAATCCCAGGTGCCGGCAGCTGGCTGGAAGTGGTCTGGTGTTTCGCTGGGGAAATCGGGGTACTGAGGCGGCGTTTGGGCGGTTGAGAAATTCAGGGAAGAAGCGGCCAATACTACAGTGATGAATGAGGCACGAGCGCAAGAGATCAGGTCCACGAATGTCCTCACGATGCAGAGTAGTGACGGCAAAAGCGACTCATTATAGTCGAAAGCGACTTAACAGATTGCAGGCGACCTAATCGTGGAGCCCCGGACGCCCTCGTCCGGGGTGGGCGTTAGCCCCATGCTGGGCGTCGATATGCGTCTCGTATTCGTCTTCATCACACGCACTCTAAACACGCCCTCGCTGTTCGCGAGGGCGGGGCGGACGAGGGCGTCTGCCCCCTACACGGGCAGCGTCGCCAAAGCCGATTGGCACGAAAGCTGGGTTACCAAGTAAAATAGGTTACTCGATCCAGGTTCCCTTCCATTTACTGTGAAAATTCCTGCATCGAATGGCGAATGGGCGCAATCCAACCAAAAGTGGGTGAGCCAGTCAGTGATGAGCTGGCTCTGGTCGATGCGGCGAAAGCCGGAGATATCGCGGCTTTTGAGGAATTAGTACGCCGCTACGACCGCAACGTTTTCCGCATCGCGCAGCATATTACGCAGAACCGCGAGGATGCTGAGGACGTTGTCCAGGACGCGTTCATCAAGGCATACAGCAATCTGAAGCAGTTTCAGGGGCAGTCGAAGTTTTACACCTGGCTGGTGCGGATTGCGGTCAATGAAGCCTTGATGAAGCTGCGGCGCCGGCGTCCGGAACGCACGGTTTCGTTGGACGAAGATGTAAAGACCGAAGACGATTCGGTCCCGCGCGAGGTTGCTGATTGGAGTCCGAATCCTGAGCAGCAGTATTCTCAGGCGGAATTGCGGGAGATTTTAGACCGCACGATTCACGGTTTGCCGGCAACCTTTAGAACTGTGTTCGTGCTGCGGGACGTTGAGGGGCTGTCAACGGAGGAAACTGCCGAGGCGCTCGATTTGAGCATCCCGGCGGTGAAATCAAGATTGCTGCGGGCGCGTTTGCAATTGCGCGAGCGGCTGAACAAATATTTCCAAAGACGAGAGAAGTCTAATGGGTCGCAACAAAAACCAAGCAGTGGAGATGGCAACCAGTGAAGTGCTCTGAATTTCTCCACGAACTAACGGATTACCTCGACGGCGTCATTGACGCCCCTACAAAAGCTGAACTCGAAGAACATCTGGCTTGGTGCCACAACTGCTACGTTGTCTGCGATACCACCAAGAAGACCATCGAGATTTACCGCGACTCCCAGCTGTACGAACTTCCTGAAAACCTCCGAACCAGGCTCCGGTCGGCCATTGTGTCGAAGTGCCAGGGGCGCAAGAAAGCCGGGCCTGAGGGGACTACTCAGTAACTCTTCCCTTTTCAACCTTTTCCAAACACATTGTTTACCATCCGGTTTCGGGCGGCTGGGGTCGAACCCTTTCCTGGAAAATAGAATCTAAGTAGATGATGGCGCTCACGTGTTCGGGGCATCGGAGCGCATCTGTGGGAGGTGGAGAAATGTTTTCCAGGATTCTTGACGCGTTCTTCGGATGCTTTCACCAGCGCTATAGCTTTCCCATCACAATGAAAAAGGGACGGCGGAGTACGGCCGCCGCCGTGACTGGGACCTACGTTGTATGTCTCGACTGCGGCAAAGAAATGCCCTACGACTGGAAGCAGATGAAGATCGTCAGCGTCAGTGCGGAGCGCACGCCGGTGCGTTCGCTGGCGACCAAGGAAGCTGCTTAAGTTTTTTGTGGTGCAAAAGAACAATAGCGGGACATTCGTCCCGCTATTTCTTTTTGCAACCAGAGAGTTAGTTATTGTCGTCGGGCCGGCGCTTCACGTCATTCAATTTGTGGCGATTTTCAAGCGCCGCGAGCCGAGACTTAACCTCGTCAAACTCAGAACTGGTAACCATATACTGCGCCTTCGCGGGAAGAACTTTCGCAATTTCTTCCTGCGAACGTTCAATGCGATCCGGGGTTTGCGGATGCGTGCCGAAGGCTTTTGAAATGGTGCCCGGCTTTTTCTTCTCCTGCGCTTGTACCTTTTCGAAGAAGGAGATGAAAGCCTGAGGATCATACCCGGCCTTGTACATATATTGGAGGCCGAGGTAATCCGCCTCCGCTTCGAATCCACGTGAGAACTTTAGAAACGTCAGCGGCACTGCCAATCCCGCGCCTTCGTAGGCAGCGTATCCGATGGGGCCACCGATAAAAATTAGCGGGATAGTCATCATCTGCATTAGATTGCCGCGAGACTGCTCGCGAGCAGCGTGGCAGGCGGCGACGTGACCGATTTCATGGGCCATCACTCCGGCCAATTCGGCTTCCTCGTCCGCGGCAAGGATCACTCCGGAATTCACGTAGAAGAATCCGCCGGGGAGCGCGAAGGCATTGATATCATCGGAGTCGATTACCTTAATGGTAAATGGCACCTGGGAGTCGGAGTTTCGAACCAGGTTCTGGCCGAGCCGGTTGATGTATTCCGAAATCACCGGATCATTGATGATCTTGGATTGCGACTCCACTTGCTGGGAAACTTGCTTTCCCATCGCGATCTGCTTTTCAAGACCGTACCAGTTGCCCATGCCTCGGGCACAGCCTACGTTTCGATTGCCGATAGCATCCACATCGTCTCTGCCGCCATCGTGCGGTGTCTTCGTCGCCGAGGGCTCGACTGGAGCGCTGGCTGCTGGGGTGGTCTGTGAATCAGGCGTTTTGTCTTTATTTGTGCCAGTCTGATCGGCGGCGAATGCGGCCGGAGCTAGAGAGGCTAATACCAGCAATGTTGCCAACGCTAGTGCTCGCAATTTCATAAATGCTCCAAACTTTGCTTCGGAAGGGCTGGTTTTTCAATTATATGCTTCGTGTAAACGTCCCACGTCTACGCCGAAATAAACGATTCCCTTTTATGTTGGACGCATCTTTTCTCTGCGGGGTTAGCCGCCTTGCAGGGTAACCCGCAGCCGCTCAATGTTAAAGATGCTCGTTTCGGCCCGGTTGAGTTGCAAAAGCTGTGCTGATACGAGAACATACCCGTTTGCCTACAACTCACTGTTCTCATAAGGAAAATGCCTGAATGGCTAAACGCCAAAAGACAGCCTCGTCGCCAACCCCTCAATCAAAGAACGATACTGCCATCACAATTCAGCCCGCCAAGGGAAAACTTGGGGTCCTCATTCCGGGAATGGGCGCCGTGGCCACGACCTTTGTCGCCGGAGTCGAGTCTATCCGCAAGGGACTTGCCAGCCCGATCGGATCGCTTACCCAAATGGGCACGATTCGGCTGGGCAAGCGTACCGAGGGCCGCTCCCCTAAGGTCAAGGAATTTGTGCCGCTTGCGGGACTGGACGACCTGGTTTTCACCGGTTGGGACCCGTTCGAAGACGACATGTACACGGCCGCCCGCAAAGCTGGCGTGCTCGAGCGCGAACTGCTGGACCAGGTGAAGCCATTTCTGAGCTCGATCAAGCCACGCCCCGCCGTCTTTGATCGGAATTACGTGAAGAAACTCGATGGCCATCATGTGAAGAAGGGCAAGAACAAGATGGAGCTGGCTGAGCAGCTGCGTGCTGATATTCGAGAGTTCCAGAAGAGTTCGGGGGCGTCGCGGTTCGTCACTGTCTGGTGCGGTTCAACTGAGATTTTCCTGCAGCCGACCGCCGTCCACCAGTCGCTGAAGGCATTCGAGAAGGCTCTGTTGGCCAATGATGAGGCCGTTGCGCCCTCGATGATTTACGCTTATGCCTCGCTGATGGAGGGAGTTCCGTTTGCCAATGGCGCGCCGAACCTGACTGTTGACGTCCCAGTAATGCACGAACTGTCACGCAAGAAGGAAGCGCCTATTTGCGGCAAGGACTTTAAGACCGGGCAAACTTTGATGAAGACCATCCTGGCGCCCGGATTTAAGGCTAGGTTGTTGGGCTTGGCCGGTTGGTTTTCAACCAACATCCTGGGGAACCGCGATGGCGAAGTGCTGGACGACCCGGGGTCTTTCAAAACCAAGGAAGAATCCAAGCTGTCAGTATTGGAGCACATTCTGCAGCCTGAGCTTTACCCGGGGGTGGCTCGGCTATCCGATGCAGATCAAGGTGGACTTCCTCTGCCGGGATTCAATTCTGGCCGCGCCCATTGTGCTCGATCTCGTGCTGTTCCTTGACTTGGCCAAACGGACATCTCAGCTGAGCGGCATAGGCATTCAGGAGTGGCTGAGCTTTTACTTCAAGTCGCCGATGACTCCGCCGGGGCTTTATCCTGAGCATGATCTGTTCATTCAGTTGATGAAGCTGAAAAACACGTTGCGGCATTTGAAGGGTGAAGAGCTGATTACGCATTTGGGGTTGGAGTATTACGACTAGCTTTGTGTGGCGCGGGCGGCCTCACCCGCGAGCCAATGCAAGATAGCGGAAGTGGTGAATGAGAACGGCTGGAATCATCGCAGTTCGGCTTCTCGCTCAGATCGGAGCCGCAGCTCCGCAGGTTAGTCCGCTTGAACGTCTGCATGCCAAGATACCGGTCGATTCGATTCAGAACTTGACTACTGCCACCCTGGCCGGCAAGTATTCAGATCCGGCAAAAGAATTCCAAGGTGGCCTGTCGGGCAATGATCTTTACCTGTTCGCCGACGGAACTTACATTTACGATGAATGGGCTGATATCGAGCCACTGGTGATTCGCGACAAAGGTACTTGGAGCGTTGCAGACGGATTAGTGGTTCTGAAATCCGATCCCGAAGTAACTTGGGATGCAGACGCGGAGCGGAAATACACAGCTGTCCACCGGCAATCGCGATCTGATGAAATTCTCTTGATCGGAACAGGCCGAGCCCTTTCCAATTTCGAAGAAGAATCCAAAGATCAACCTGAAACTGAACTCATGGTCGTCTGCAAGGAGCGATCAAGAACTATTTCGCGCAAGCACACATCTACGATCAAAGAGAAGCTGATGCGCGAATCTTGGCGGCCGGAATACTTCCGCGCTGGTCCATAGAAGCAGGTGCATTTATCGTCCGGAAGGAATTGGCGCGACGCGACGTATAATGTAGTTGTGAATCTCACCCTGTCTATCGATGAGGAAACATTCGTCCGAGCGCGGGATAGAGCTGCGGCACTAGGCAAGAACCTGAATTAGCTCATTCTCGATTACTTACAAGATTTCGCTAGCATCGATGACCCCGAGCACAGCATCGAGGAGTTCCGGCTCCTCTCGACGCAAGGGGCCTCGCGCGGCTGGCCCTTCGATCGCAATGAAATCCACGACCGATCATAGCTTCTTCGATTACAAACCCATTCAATCAAAGGCTAACCTAGGCGGTCCGTAGCCGGTTCTGCCAATGCGACCAGATGAACCACGCGATTCCTCCCACCAGAACGACCAGAATCACCGCATCGAATTTGTGGAGATATTTTCCGACCACGCGCCAGTTCTCTCCTAGCTTCATTCCCAGCCAGGCGAGACCGAAGCACCACGGCCATGATCCGAGAAATGTGTATACGTGAAAGCGCAGCCTGGGCATGCGGGCAATCCCCGCAGGCAGCGCAATGAACGTCCTCACAACAGGGAGCAGGCGTGCGATGAAGACCGCCAGATATCCCCAGCGCGCGAAGAAACGGTCTGCCCAGTCCAGTTCGCGTTGGCCCATCAGAATCAAGCGGCCGTAGCGCTCGACCAACGGGCGTCCCCCGTAGCAGCCGATTTCGTATGCGACCAGTGAGCCCAAGTTGCAGCCGATCGCGCCCGCGGTCGCGACCCAAAACAGCTTCATGGTGCCCTCGTAAACCAGATATCCGGCGAATGGCATGATGAGCTCAGAGGGCAACGGAATGCAGGCGGACTCGATGCCCATGAGAATGACAATGCCGCCGTAGCCACTGATTGTGATGAGGGATTTAATGAAGATAAACAGTATGGTGAGAATTTTTTCAGTCATGAAAAGAAGCTTTTAGCTGTTAGCTCCTAGCTTTTAGCGAACTCAGCCCCGAATTTGCCGACGCTCAACGCCCAATGTTGGATCACGCACCTGTAGCGACTGAGCGTTCGCGGTAAAAGTGCATCAGGTCGGTGAGCACCGGCTCGGCCCCAAGCTGTCGCAAAAGCGTTGTCACCTGGCCACGATGGTAGGTCCCGTGATTCACCACATGCTGCATCGATTGCCAGAGCGGGTTGTTG
>WNGQ01006795.1_pt1 | contig 12048 bp, 12 predicted proteins | sample 5407661 | NCBI WGS metagenome assembly WNGQ01 (sample SAMN13153382, study PRJNA577476) | soil metagenome | isolation source: 60 cm soil or saprolite under Garry oak tree replicate 2 | place: USA:California | collected 2016-06-15
GCCGTGACAACCAGGCTGCTCCTCTTAGCACTGGCAACCATCTGCGGCCTCTGCCTGCTTGCCCCAAGCACTGCTACAACGATGGTGTACAGCGCGAACCCTGTTGCTAAAATAAGTGCGATCACACCTAGATCTGAAAAATACACATCTGGCCCCTATGTTATGGCGCCGTGGTGGTCGGCGTGGCGGACTGAAACTTAGACGGACATTTGGCGAGCAGCGTCTGAGCCTGGAAGGGTCCCTGGCTGCTATAATGTCCCTCGACAACAACCTGGATGCCCGGTCGGAAAATGTCCGGGACAACTCCACTGTAGGTAACAGGCATCGTTTGCTTGCCATCGATAATAGTAAACCTGATGATCTGCTTCTGGTCATCGCGTACAATTGAGCCGCCCTGTACGACGCCCGCGACACGCACCGACTGCACGCTGCAGGTCGTGCATTGCTTCAGTTCGGAGACGGTCATATAGTAGGCAGCGTTGGCCTGCGTGTTAGCATAGACGAGATAGATAACCGCGCCGAGAATGGCGATACCCGCCAACACGAAGCTCAGCGGGAGCCGCTTTCTCGGTTGCTCGGCCTCCATTTCGTTGTTCTGTACAGTTATGACGGACGACACGATGAAACCTCCATCAGCGGGGCGCTGCCTCAAACAGGGCATTGAGCAGCGCACCCAATACGAATATCACAATACCAAGCGCCAGCATAAGCTGTGGTGCCAGCTTCGAGAACCTGGTCGTGCGCTTTGCCAGACGGCGTATACGACCCTGGCCCAGATAGGTAGCCAACCCAAACATACACAGCGCCAGCGCGATTTTTATGACTAACACAATGACGTACGCTGGCCCAAGCGTCGTTTGCGTCAAACGATCAAACACCAGGTATGCACCGCTCAGCAGCAGCACACCCACGCAGATGTTGACCATTTGCTTGAAGAGCTCCGCGATATGCGCCGCGGTCGACGGAACGCCTCCACTCCTACGCAACGCGGGCTGCACTACCACCACCAGGTCGCGGCGGACAGCACATGCGCGAGTCGCATTACCAGGCGCATCGCCAGCATCAAACTCATTACGTGCCTCCGCCCGCCTGTGCGCGTCTTCGTCTAGAGATTAAGCTTCTTCATCTCAAGCTGCAACCCCTGCTCGGTGAGCGGAAAGACCCACTTCGCCACGATGATGCCCTGCCTGTTGATAAATATCGTTTCAGGGAAGCCAGTAACCCCGTAGTCGATGGCAGTCGCCCCCTCCACCGTGTCCTGCACATTGCGGTAGGTAATAGTATAACGCTGGAGAAACTTCTGGGCATCGCTGGATTTTTCCGGGCCATCGATACCGATGAGTACAACGTTCTGCGACTGCAAACGCGGCCACGACTTCTGTAAGAATGGCGCTTCCTGGTTACATGGCTCGCACCAGGAGGCCCAGAAGTTCAGCACGACCGCCTTGCCCTTGAAATCGGCCAGGCGCACCTTCTTGCCAGCATCGCCATCATTATTGAGCGTCAACAAGGTAAAATCGGGCGCGGCCTTCCCCACCAGCGGACTGTTGATATCACCCGAGGTGCTCGTTGTGCTCGTGCTGCTGGTTGGCATTGGATGAGCAGGTGTTAATAACTGCGTCCACAGCAACACGAGCAGCGCGGCGTTGATCACGCTGACGACGATAAAAATAGTGATATTGCGCTTGCGCGAGCGTTTTTTGACAACCTCTGGTTCATGCCCCGGTCCCGGCGTTGCTAACTCACCGGATGCTACACCTTTTGCTTCCATAGTATTACTATCCTGTGTGGAATCAAACATTAGATTGATTATGCTGCTTGTGCCTGATAGCCAACTTGCAGCTATGAAGATGCACCTTACAACGACCTGAATACGACGCCCAAATATGAGTCATCCCATAACGTGATACAGATGGCGAACGTCACAGAGCGGCTCACGACCTGCGGTCGTGAAGCCTTACTTGGTGGAGTGGATGGTGGTGCGGCGGCCCCAGGGGCCGCCGCACCACCATCCACTCCACCAAGTAAGCGAAGCGCTGCAAGCGCTGAGGAATCTGGGTGTGGTGTGCAGGTTGGAAAGCGCCCTGGGGCCGCTTTCCAACCTGCACACCACACCCGGAAAGACCACTTCAGAGCTGTATAGCAAGTCAGGAGTTAGCATCGGTTAAGAGCGAGGAATACAGAGCTGAAACTTCGGCGCTATTCACTTCGAGCTGCCGCGCGAAGGTGGCCGAATCAAAGTACTCTCTTGCACGGTCCATCTTGCCATCTCGGATGTGCGCAATGACACAGGCCTCCGTGTCGATCGCTCGACTGATCCCTTCGGGGATAATCGTGACACCCCGCATCTCGATCGGGCCTGTGATTGTCGCTCGGGAGTGATATTCGACGCACACCCACTCATCACTGGCAAAGAGATTGGTGATTTGTTTGCGGCCTTGCAGCGGCTGGGCACTGACCATCGATGCGGACCACTCCCCTCCCTGCCTGAGTGCTGCATGCCCTTTGCTCGTCGTGCCCGTGGCCATGATGGTCATCTCGCCATCGGGTTGCCAGCAAGCCAGCTCGCCCTCCACATCGTTGCGGTTCACCGCGTCCACCCACGCCCGGATAAGGTTCATGTTCTCCTGTGCAGTCATTGTTGTCTCCTTTCACACTCTTGGGAGCAATCCCAAGATATCACCCTTCATTAGTTGGACTTTTCGTCGACGATGCGCCCTGCAATTCCCTGGAGGATGGCATCGACGAGCCGTTCGGGTAGATCAGGCGTAGCAGGCATATTCCCCGCGTTGAAGAGCAGGTGATACCAGAAAGGTCCAGCAAGAAGACCAATAATCTCGTTGGCGTCAAGGTCCTGCCGCACCTCTCCCCGTGCCTGCGCTCGCTGAATCATCTGCGCAAGCTGCCCGAAGCGAGGAGCGAGGGCCTGGTCATGGAATGCCTGATAGATATGAGGATACGTCGTCATCATAGTAAGCAGGTTCAAAACTAATCCTCTCGTACCAGGCTCGCTCAAGGTCTGGAAAGCATTTCTGGCCATGACAAGGAAATCCTCGCGCAATGTGCCTGTCTCAACTACAGGATTATAGGTCTGTTGCAAGCTTTTGATGGCATCGATCACCAGGGCTTCTTTTGAAGCCCACCAGCGATAGATCGTCTGCTTGCCTACGCCAGCGGCAGCGGCAATCGCCTCAATACTCATCGCATCAAAGCCTTCAGTGCCCAGGAAGGTAAGCGTGGCGTCGAGAATGGCTTGCTGCGCTTGCATACTGCGTGGCCGCCCCCCTTTAAACGCTCCTTCTTTGGTTGTCATAGTGCTTGCATCTCTTCTCTTGATAACATTACGAGAACGTCTCGTTTCTATTTACAAGAAAAATATAGCATGAAAAGGAGAAAGAGTCAAGGAGAAGGAGACGCAGTCATACTCTCCTTCATGCCAGATAGGGTTCTGATTTGCCCCCCAGCGTCCATAGCAGCAGGGCGGCAATCACAACGATAATGCCGATGGCGGCGAGGATGATTTGCAGCATAAAGCCAATGACAGCCAGCAGCAGCCCCACAGCGGTCACGACCGGCCACGGACTGGACGTGGCATGGGTGGTATTATAGTCGGCAAGCAATAGTTGTTCTGCTCTGGCCTCGCGCACCTGCTTCTCAGCAGCCTGGGCAGCCAGGAGTTGATCAATCGTGCCATGCAGCAAGCGCGCATCAAAGGGTTTGGCCAGGTAGATTACCTGAGAGGAGGAAACCAAAGTAGTTGCAGGGGTACGCTTGCTCGTAGACACGGGCAGCCGATCCTCCCAGCACAACACAACGATGGGCAACGTCGAGAAGAGCGGGTGTGACTGCGCGGCTTCTAGAACGGACCAGTCGCCGTTGATACCAGCATCGACATCCAGCACAAGCATATCCAGATGCTCAACATTCAGTGTTGGCACCTGCTCAGCCGCGCTAGCCTCGATCACATGCATATCACGATTCTGCAATCCCAGCACGATCAATCGTCGCAGCGCATCATCGGCCTCAACCAGCAGAATGACGGGCTTCTTCCCCTGCAAGGTGTCCATGTATGCTGCTCCATTCTGGACTTACACCAGACGACATACGTCTCTTTGCATCAAAGCATACCTGCAAAGCATTACAAATGCTTTACACCTTAGGGTCTTCACCTTACAGCAACCTGAACGCCATTCTTCGTAGGGAGCGGATTTATCCCTCCGCGATTTATCGTCATCCGTTCACCTGTCATCCCCCTGACATCGCAGCGAAGGGCGAAATGGGAAATTGTGTGGAGACAGGCGATAAATCGCGGAGGGATAAATCCACTCCCTACGCATGTTGTGGGAATTACGCATGTTACGGGATTTTTGCCAACTTATACCCCACATCGGGCACCGTGACGATATACCTGGGGTGGCGTGGGTCTGGCTCGACCTTGCGGCGCAAGCGGCTGATATACACCCAGATGAAATCGATGTCGCGATGGTACTCAGGTCCCCATACCTTTTCCAGCAGCAGTTCGTGCGTCACAACCATACCGGCGTTTTGCGCCAACACATTGAGCAAATTGTATTCTGTGCGGCTCAACTGCACGGGTCGTCCCTCCACGCTAACGATGTGCTGGGCGTGATCGATCAGCAGGTCGCCCGTTGTGAAGATCGTCTGTTGCGTCGTCTGCTCACCGGAAGAGGCATTGCGGCGCAGAAGGGCGCGCACCCTTGCGAGCAATTCCTTCATGCTGAAGGGTTTCATAACCAGATCATCGCCGCCCAGATCGAAAAGCTGCACACGTTCGTCTTCGTGGCAATCATCGCAGATCATCAACACCGGTATTTGCGAAAACTCGCGCAACCGCTGCAACAACTCGACGCCGCTCATATCGGCAAGCTGGGTAGCCAGAATGATGATATCAGGCTCCTCCAGATCGAGTTGACGCAAGAACTGAATGCCGTGATTGACCGTTTGCACACGATAGTGCTGCTCTTCAAGGTTTGCACGCAGATAGCGCAGCATGCGAGGATCGCTTTCGGCGAGCAAGACACGCGCACGCCGATCATACTTAAGCGAGCCACTACGTGTGCGCTGCGTAGTAGATGCAACACCCTCGGCACTCTGAGGCGCCGCCACCGCTGTCGCACTTTGCGAGAGTACCCCCTGCGACAGGGGTGGCGAAAAAGGCAGCGTAAAATAGAAGGTTGTGCCCTGATTGCGACCGGACGATTCGGCCATGACACTACCACCATGCGCCTCAATGGTGGCACGAGCCGCAGCCAATCCTAAGCCGCGACCCGCGGAGGACGGCTCGCTTTCACGCGACACACGATAGAAGCGATCAAAGATGCGGTCTATATGTTCAGGGCTGATACCGGTTCCTTCGTCGGCAACGGCAACGCGTACTTCGACATCGTTGCTGTCGAGTCGCACGGTTATGGTGGTACTGGCGGGCGAATACTTCACCGCGTTATTCAACAGGTGATTGAGAACCTGTTCGATGCGCACCGCGTCACACATCACCAGTGGCACCTCGGGCGCGAGAAGCAGCGAGAAGCGATGCTCCCCGCTCTGCGTCTGCCAGCGCTTGACAAGCTGATTGAGCAGTTCGGCTATATTGATCTGGGTGAGACGCAGGGGTTGTGTCCCAGCATCGAGCTTCCATACATCGAGCAGCGTATTGAGCACATCATGCAGACGATCGGATTGCGTATCGATCATTTGCAGCATTTCGCGCTGCATCGCGGGGTCCCAGCGCGCGGTACTGCCTAGCAACGTCGTAGCACAGCCCTTAATAACGGCGAGCGGAGTCTTTAGCTCATGGGCGGCAAGGGCCAGGGTTTCGTTGCGCATTCGTAACGCCGAGCGTTCAAGCGTCACATCGTCGAAGAGTACGCCCCGTCCCAATAATTCTGCGCCCTTATCGCGCACGGGGAAACTGCGCACGCGCAACCAGCGTACAGCGGAGGCAGAGACATTGGTGAGAGCCAACTCGATAGCATACTCACGCTCTGGTTGTAGCCAGAGACGATCGAGCTCTTCCTGCGCCAACGGGGGATCAACAGCCATTTCCAATAGTCGTTCGCGCACATCGAACTCTTGTGCGTCGACAAGGTCATGCTTAGTAATATGTAGCAAGCGCAATGCACTGGCATTGGAGTAGATCACCTGCTGCTGATTGAGCAGCATAAAGCCGCTGCTCATGCTGCCGCATATTTCGGCCAGGACATGATATTCTCTTGTAAAATTTACTGGAATCATAGGTAATTTCTACTACTGGCAGTGGAGGCTCATCCCTGGAATTACGCAAAATATAGCACTGCGCTACTCTCTATCAGAAAATTTGAGGTTAGCCTGCGCGCAACGCAAACGTTGATAGAGGGAATGCATCCAAATACGACCTGTTTTCGCCTCCTCACAAATATTTCTGGTTACTCCTATTCTAGCAAAATAAGTCAACCTCGCCACTGTGCGATTTGTTTCGCCATATAGATGATGCGCACAGGTGGCCTGCGGTCGCCTGTGCGCATCATCTATATGGCGTTTCTTCTTTTATCTCATACCAGCAACCATGACAATCAGGATAAGATGCACAATCATGGCAATCATAAAACCTGCAGCGAGAAAAACGATCCATCTACGATCACTGATGTATGCGCGCATACGAGTACTATATGCCAGGGGCCAGCGTTCAGAGGCAACCATGCCCATAGCTATACGCAGGCGCAAAGGTGAGCGCACAGGAGAGGTATCCATCTCGACCATTACGGCCTGGTGGCATTGCTTGCATAACGTCCAGGAGAGACGAGGCTCAGGTGTACCCTCTGGTTCCACCATATAAACAGAACGGAACCAGATGTAACGGGTACAAATAGAGCAGTGCGCGCTAGCTCGTTTTTTTTGCTTGCGCGTGTCTTCATCGCCAGTCGCGGATAGCAGTCCACTCTTGCGTATGGCGTCCCTCATCACATAGTCCTTTCTAGCTCCTGTTTTCTCCCCATGCCATCAAGATCACAATTACGTCACGATGATACTTTGCTTATTGTAACATATGCAGTGTTATATATGCTCTAATGCTAAATCACGCCAGTTAAAATATCTGAGGGTTTGGGGATACGCTTGCACGATGGGCAAGCGTATCCCCAAACCCTCAGATATTTTAACTGGCGTGGCCCTTAGCGCAAGAGGAACGGCAGCAGGTAAACGGTGCTGAACACGATGATCCACACACCATCAACGAAGTGCCAGTACATCTCACCCGCCTGGACGACGAAGTGGTTTTTCGCCGTGAGGTCGCCGCGCAGAGCACGAATGAGACAGATCAACAGGAAAATAAGACCAATCGTGACGTGCAGGCCGTGAAAGCCGGTCAGGGTAAAAAAGGCCGAGCCAAAGGTTTTATACTGCATGTTGAAGCCTTCACCATACAGACCGATGTATTCGAAGATCTGACCACCCAGGAAGATAGATCCCAACACAATCGCCCCTATCAGCCCAAGCACAAGCCCACGTTGGTTGCCCTTAGCAATGCTACGACCGGCGTAGTTCGCCGGGAAACTGCTGGCGAGCAGAATGAACGTATTGAACAGAGGATATTGCCAGGGGAGATGCTCGCCTGAGGGCAATATCCACATACCATTTTGAATTTGTAAGCCATGAATTTCCAGGTAGAGATACGCAGCGATCAGGTTTGCGAAGATCAGGGCCTCTGAGGAGATGAAAAACATCATGCCCCACCAGTTGACTCCTCTGCCTATTTCTCCGTGCTCTTCGAGTGTTCTGACCTGTTCACCATGAGCAACGCTCATCTCAGTAACCCCCTCATATTATTCAGGATACGCATCTATCATAGCGATATTGGGGCGACTCATCGCCCAAATCGTTTTAGCTACAGTATAGACACGCGCCCGCCGCTAACGACGCTCTAGAGACCAACCAATAATGGAACCAATGACGAGTATCGCCCCAACAACCATGACAATCGGCTGCGCAATCGTGCCAAAGAGCATAATGACCAGCGCGATAGCAAGAGCAAGCGGCCAGTAGCTGGGACGAGGTATAATCTCCTCTTCGCTCACCGGCTCCTGTTTTCTCTTGCGCTTTTTCGCACGGGGGGGCTGTGGAGCAGGTATATCTTGAGAAGATTCCACTTCCCCCGAACTGCTCTCTTCTTTCGAAGCTTCCGTACCTTGCACATCCTGCGAGGTACCAGAAGCGTCCGGCCCCTGTGAGGACCTGGACATCTCAGGCATCTCAGATTGCTCAGATGCCTGGGAGGCCTGCTGCTCTACTTGATCTTGCGGTTCATACTGCTCCTGCGACACAATTTCACGCTTTGCATCCAACTGTACAGGTTTTTTCATGTTGTTCTATAACCAGACCTTTTTAGTGAGTTACCGTTTTCCAGTCGGCGATCTCAGGATATTTCTTATCGTAGAGTGGACGGCGACTGCGCACAATGGGCAGAGTCAGGAAGTTGTACTTCTTTGGTGGAGAAGGCGTATCCCACTCCAGCGTGAAGGCATCCCACGGATCGCTACCTGCTAGCTGGCCATTCTTGAGACTGGCGATAACGTTGAACAAGAATACCATTACCGCAAGGCCGATCATGAAGGCACCGATGGTCGATAACAGGTTCATCTCGTTCCATCCCATATTATCAGGGAAGGTGTAGATACGCCGGGGCATACCCAGCAGGCCCAGCAAGTGCATAGGGAAGAAGGCCAGGTTCATACCAATCAGCATCAACCAGAACTGCACCTGTGCCCAGCGCTCGTTGAGGAACTTCCCGGTCATCTTGGGGAACCAGTAGAAGATGCCCGCAAAGATGCCAAAGACCGAACCACCGAAGAGCACGTAGTGGATATGCGATACTACGAAATAGCTATCGGTTACCTGGTAATCGAAAGGCACAACGGCCAGGGCCGCGCCATTCAGACCACCGATCAGGAACATGCCGATGAAGCCAAGTGCGAAAATCATTGGCGCTTTCAGGCTGATCTTGCCCAGGAAGATGGTAGCCAACCAGTTAAAGATCTTCACAGCCGTTGGAATAGCGATCAGCGTCGTGCTGGTAGCAAAGAAGGCCTGCGCGATAGGAGGCAAGCCGACCGCGAACATATGGTGTGCCCATACGGTGAAGCTCAAGAAGCCAATCGCCACACCCGACCAGGCGATGAACGTATAGCCAAAGATAGGCTTGCGTGCAAACACCGGTAGCACTTCGGAGATGATGCCGAAGGCGGGCAGGATCAGGATATAGACCTCCGGGTGGCCAAAGGACCAGAAGAGATGTTGCCAGAGCAGCGGATCGCCACCAAACGAATACTGGTAAAAGTGTGTGCCGACGTGGCGATCCAGGATCAGCAGCACCGAGGCCGCAGTCAGACTGGGCAGCGCGAAGATCAGCAGGAAGGAGGTCACCAGCGTCATCCAGGAGAACAGCGGCATGCGGTTGATGCTCATACACGGTGCGCGCAGTTTCAGAATGGTGACAATAAAGTTGAGGCCACCACCGATTGAAGAGACACCCAGCATCAACGTGCCGAGCGCCCAGAAATCCGCGTTCAGGCCTGTCGTACATTGCACCGCGTGCAGGCCACAGCCGACGCCGGTCTCGCTCAAAGGCGCGTACTGGAACCAACCGCCATCAGGTGGCTGTCCCACGATGAAGCTGGCCTGCAAGAAGATACCGCCGAAGAGCAGGACCCAGTACCCAAAGGCATTCAAGCGCGGAAAGGCCATGTCGCGCGCGCCTATCATCAGAGGCACGATATAGTTACCAAAGCCTACCAGCACCGGCATCACGAACAAAAAGATCATCGTGGTACCATGCATGGTGAAGATCTCATTATATGCTTGAGGATCGAGCACATGCCCATCTGGTCTCGCTAACTGAGCGCGTATCAGAAGAGCCTCCATACCCCCCACCATAAAGAAGAAGAAAGCCGTCACAATGTACATGATGCCGATCTGCTTATGATCGGTAGTCGTGAGCCATTGACCGAGATATGTCTCGCTTAATGTTCTACGACGCACCATTGTTGTCGTTGCGCTATCACCGATAGTGCGTATTGCCATGAACATTTCCTCCAAAGATCTAGCCCCACCCTGTTACGTATAACAGGGTAGATGAGCTACGTGGGCTACTTCAGACTCTCCAGATACGCTACCAATTTATTGATTTGATCAGGAGTAACATTCACTACCATGTCATTTCCTGGTTTTATTCCCTGTGGGTCGGCCAACCACTTTGCCAGGTTACAATTCTTCAGATCGCCCGGCTGACACTGATCCGCATTGTTCTTCAACACGCCACCGGCAATCAGCGTACGGCTGCCAAAGTGTGTCAGGTTAGGACCAACGAGGCAGGCTTTGGCCGGATTGTCGCAGGCCACCGCAGGATCATCTTCACTCTTCAAATTAACACCGACAATACCATGACAGGCAGTACAGCCAGCGCTCTTAAAGACATCCGCACCCTGAGCGGCGAGACTCCCACCGGCCGGCGAGAGCGCAACCTGCTGCTGTGTGGTCACCCAGGTTTGGTATTTATCGGGTGTGTCCACAACAACATTGAATTTCATATTCGCGTGCTGTAAACCACAGAACTCCGCGCATAATCCTTCATAGGTGCCCGTTTTATCGGCTTTGAACCACTTCTGGTTATCGTGCCCAGGAATAACGTCGGTCTTGCCCGTTAGATTTGGCACCCAGAAGCTGTGAATAACGTTGTTGGAGTAGAGGTCGACATGTACGATGGTGCCTACTGGTACAACCAGCGAGTCAGCAGTGGTGATATTATACTCAGGATAATAAAACTCCCACCACCACTGATGCCCTACAGCTCTTACGGTGACGGTTTTTCCCGCAGGCTGATTTGCTACTTCGAACAGTCCTCGAATGGTGAAACCAAGCACGACGAACAGCACGAGCGCGGGCACCACCGTCCACACAGCCTCAATCCTCAGGTCTCCGTGGATCTGCCTGTGGGTGGGAACGCTGGGGCGATCACGGTAGCGGAAAATAGCGAAAATGAGCGCGCCCTCTACTAACACAAAGATAATAGTAGCGATGATCAAAATCGCATAAAAAACGCCGCTTTCACTGGCCGCGACAGGACCCGCCGTGTCTAAGATAGATGGTGAGTTCTCACCACACGCGGCTAATAACAATGAGGACAAGAGCACACCGGTGACGATGGTCGTCCAGCGCTTTGCCCCACGAAATACAGGCATCCTCACGTCTCAATCTCCTACAGATAGTTATTTGACGATGATGTCATAATTCAAGCGATAATATTTGCACATTACCAGGTAAGTGTAGCCAGCAAGACTAAAAGTAGGCTTGCAATTTCCAGCAATGACCTTACAGGAACCTGAATATGGTCCTCGTGCAGAGGTGCTTCATTGGATTTCCACGCTGTCCTCTACATCTTCCTCATCTTCCTGTTCTTCATACATGGCCGCTTCTCTAGCGCGCTGCTTTGCATCTTGCCTCTGCATCCAGCGAATAAAGAGTATGCTCATGATGACGATATAGACGATGTTCCCCGGCACCCACATGATCAATCCGCCCAACTGCTGATCCACCGCCGGTGATATGCCCCATGCACGTATAGTTTGCTGTATATACGGCGCATAGAGCGGAGGGAAGAAGGTTAAGCCAGCGCCCAGCGCGACCTGCGGCATGCAGTTTAGAAAGATATAGAGTATCTGCCCCCCTATCGAGAGACGCGGCAATCCCTCTTCCACGGGACTGAAAACCGGCCACCAGTTGATAGTTGCGAAGACGAGAAAGCTCATGTGCTCAAGGATGTGTATGTTCTCGTTCGCCAATGTGGCGTTATAGAGGGGCGGTGCGTGCCATAGCCAGAAGTCAGCGTTGTACAGAAAAAAGGCTACGGCGGGAAAGGTAAGCAATCTGCCAATACGCAAGATCGCTTGATTACGCAGTAATGGCTGGATCAACCACCCGGGAGTTCCGATGAGCAAAAGCGGTGGACCCACCAGTGTGATGAGCAGGTGCTGCACCATGTGAGCACTGAAGAGGTATTCA
>WNGQ01005768.1_pt1 | contig 12047 bp, 9 predicted proteins | sample 5407661 | NCBI WGS metagenome assembly WNGQ01 (sample SAMN13153382, study PRJNA577476) | soil metagenome | isolation source: 60 cm soil or saprolite under Garry oak tree replicate 2 | place: USA:California | collected 2016-06-15
CGGGCGAACACCGTGCGCAGGTACACGGGCGCCAGGGCGGTGTGCCAGTCGTGCGCGTGGAGCAGCTTCGCCTCCGGAGCGATCTCGGGGAGCGCTGTGAGCGCGGCCAAGCAGAAGAACGCGAACCGCCGGGCGTTGTCCGGATAGTCGGCGCCGTTGTCGCCGTAGATGCCCGCCCGATCGAAGAAGTCGGGATGCTCGATGAAGAACACCTGGGGTCCCGGTCCCGGCGGAGTGCGATACAGCCAGGCGCGCTCGGTGTGCCCGCCGAGAGTGACGGTGAGCGCCGATCCCGTGCGCTCGAGGGACGGCGTCGTCTCATGCACCAGCTGATAGAGCGGCATGACGACCGTCGTCGGGTGGCCGGCGGCCGCCTGGGTCGTGGCCAAGCCGCTCACCGCCTCACCCAGTCCGCCCGTGCGGGCGAAGGGCCAGTACTCCGCCGTGAGGTGGACGACGCCGACGCGCTCGGCCGGCGCGACCGGCGGCCGTTGCGCCGCGGTGACGGCGGCGTGCCGTCGGGGAGCGGTGCGCCGGTGGGATTTCGGCGCTGGAGTCGTCGCGCCCATGGTCGTCTCCTGTCAGGCCGTCGGCGGATCGTCCGCCGCCTGCTCGCCCCGCATCGCGGGGAGGTAATACCCGGTGAGGTATTCCCTCACCATCCGCTGGGCGGTGAACCGCGCGCCCGCCGCGCGGACCGCATGCTTCATCTTCTCCAGCCAGCCGCGCGGGACACTCTCGGCATCGCGGTCGTAGAACAGCGGCACCACCTCGGTTTCGAGCAGGCGGTACAGCTGCTCGGCATCGGCCGCATCGCCGTCTTCACCCGCCAGCAGGGGGGTGGACGGAATCGCCCAGCCGTTCGGCCCATCGTAACCCTCGGCCCACCACCCGTCCAGCGTGCTGAGCTGCGGCACGCCGTTCAGGGCCGCCTTCATGCCGCTCGTGCCGCATGCCTCGAGCGGTGCCCGCGGCACGTTGAGCCAGAGGTCCACGCCCTGCACCAAGCTGTGGGCGAGATGCATGTCGTAGTCCTCGATGAAGGCGATCCGCCCCTCGAACCGGGCTTCCCGGGTGTGGGCGTACACCCGCTGGAGGACCTGCTTGCCGGGCTCGTCGCCCGGATGCGCCTTCCCCGAGAACACGATCTGCACTGGGCGCCAGGGGTTGACGAGCAGCCGCTGCAGCCGGTCGAGATCGCGGAAGATCAGGTCGGCCCGCTTGTACGTCGCGAAGCGGCGGCCGAAGCCGATCGTGAGGGCTTCCTGATCGAGCAGGGTCCCCGCGCCTACGAGGTGCAGGGCCTCCTTCCATTGGTCCGCCCAGCGCCGCCGCGCCTGCTCCCGGATGCTCCGCATCAGATGGGACTTGAGCTCCTTGTGCACGGCCCACAGGGCGGCGCCGTCCAGCTCGAGGACCTCGTCCCAGAACGCGGGGTCGTCCACGCGCGCCAGCCAATCCGGCCCGAAATGCGAGTCGAACAAGGTCAGGATCCGGTTCGCCATCCAGGTGGCGACGTGGACGCCGTTCGTGACGTGGCCGATCGGCACGCGCGCGACCTCGCGGTCGGGCCACAGCGGGGCCCAGATGCGGCGGGACTCTTCCCCATGGCGGCGCGACACGGCGCTGACCCGCGCCGAAAGGCGGATAGCCGCGACGGGCATATGAAAGCGGTCGTGGTCGGCCACCGGATGATGGCCGAGGCGGAAGAAGGCCTCGCGGCTGACCCCCATCTCCTGCCACACCGGGCCGATGCACTGCTCCACCTGCTCGAGCGAGAACGTATCGTGCCCCGCGGGTACCGGCGTATGGGTCGTGAAGACGCTCGTCGCGCGCACCCGGCGCACGGCTTCCGCGAACGAGGTCCCTCGGGTCACGAGCTCTCGCACCCGCTCGACCAGCATGAAGGCGGCGTGTCCTTCGTTCGCGTGCCAGGCGGCCGGGTCGTATCCCAGGACCTGCAGCACTCGCACGCCGCCCACGCCGAGGATCCATTCCTGCCGCACCCGCAGCTCGGGCCCGCCGGCGTAGAGCCGATGGCAGAGCCCGCGGTCCGCGGGATCATTTTGCTCGAGGTCGGTATCCAGAAGAAAGATCGGGACGCGGCCCACCATCACACGCCAGGCGCCGACGCTCACGTGGCGCCCGGACATTCGGACCGTGGCGAGGCACGGATCGCCCTTTGGCCCGCGCACCGGCTGCAACGGGGTCGCGGCCCGGTCGAAGCGCTCCTCCGCATCCTCCTGCCATCCGTCGAGCCGTAGTCGCTGGTCCGAGTATCCCTTCGTGTAGAACAGCCCGACGCCGACGAGCGGGACGCCCAGGTCAGACGCCGCCTTGCACTGGTCGCCGGCGAGGACGCCGAGACCCCCGGAGTAGATCGGCACCGAGGCATGCAGCCCGAACTCGGCGCAGAAATACGCGATCGGCCGGTTGACGAACTCGGGATACGAGGCGGCGAACCAGGTGCCGGCGGACGTCGCGTCGCGCGCGGCCGCGGCGGCGACGGCGTCGTACAGGCGCAGGAACTCGGGGTCCGCTGCGCAGGCGGCGAGCCGCGCGGCATCGACGCGTCGCAGCAGCTCGATGGGATTGTGCCGGGTGAGGTGCCACAGCGCCGCATCGAGCAGGCGGAACAACGCCCGCGCGTTGCGGTTCCAGCTCCACGACAGGTTGGCGGCGACGCCGGCCAGTCCCCCGATCCGTCCGGGGAGGGCTAGGCCGCTGGGGGGGGGGTGGGTCATCCCGCCTGCAAGCTAAGGCGGGGCGGATGTGCCTGGGAAGCGCGCCACGCAGGAGCGGGCGCGCCCCGGCCCAACGGTCGCGCGTTCGAGTGACCCGACACAATGGTCACATACTGAGACATCGGCACGTTACGCCGGCGCGCCGGGCGACGTCTTTACGCAGGGAAGCAGTCCAGCCCTCCCTCACAACCGAACGGCACCCAACGTTGCTTGCGACCGCAGCGCGCCCTCGGCTTCACCGGACTCTGGCCGGCGCCGACGTGACGGTCATCGTCCCCGCCTACAACGAGGCGGCGAGCGTGGCCGACACGATCCGCAGCCTCCAGGCCCAAACCGAACGGCCGTTCGAAATCATCGTGGTGGACGACTGCTCCACGGACGGCACCGGCGACGTGGCCCGCGCGCTGGGCGTGACGGTCGTCCGGCCGCCGCACAACACCGGGTCCAAGGCGGGCGCGCAGAGCTTCGGGCTGCGTCGCGTCCGCACGCCGCTCACCGTCGCGATCGATGCCGACACGGTGCTCGCGCCGGACGCCCTCGAGCGGCTGCTCCCGGCGTTCGAGCGACCGGAGGCGGCGGCGGCGTGCGGGTTCGTGCTGCCGCAACGCGTGCGCAGCGTGTGGGAGCGGGGGCGCTACATCGAGTACTTGTTCGCCTTCACCTTCTACAAGCGGCTGCAAGAGTACTACGGCAAGCCGCTCATCTCCTCGGGCTGCTTCTCGATGTACCGCACGGCCATCCTGCGGGAGCAGGGCGGTTGGTCCGATCGCACGATGGCCGAGGACATGGACCTGACGTGGAGCCTGTATCAGGGGGGCCACGCGGTGCGCTTCGTGCCAGAGGCGGTGTGCTACCCGATCGAGCCCCGCACCTTCACCTTGATGGCGACGCAGCTGCGCCGCTGGTCGCACGGGTTCGTCCAGAACGTGCGACTGCACTGGCGCGGCCTGCTCACCGTGCCGTATCTCCGGTCCGCCGTGGCGGTGGCGTTCTGGGACGCGACGATCGCCGCCGCCGTCTACCTCGTGGTGCTGCCGCTCCTCGCCGTCCTGCTCGCGCGCCCCTGGATCCTGCTCGGCTATGTGATCGACGCCCCCGCGGTGCTCGTCCCGGTGCTCGCCGGAGCGGCCCGCCGCCGGGAGATCCGCCGCGCGCTGGCGAGCGTCCCCGCGTTCTTCGTGCTGCGCACGGTCAACGCGCTCTTCTTCCTTCGAGCGGTGTGCGCCGAGTTCGTGCTCGGCCGCTCGCTGCATGTGTACGAGAAGGGGCACTGACGATGAACGTCGGGATGCCAGGGACGGGGATCGGCGGGATGTTCTACCTGGTGAGCGCGCTCGCGACACCGCTCTCCGAAGCGTACCGGCGGGTGCGGGGAGGAGTCACAGGCGCCGGGACCGGCGGTTGGCGCCCAGTGGCCGGCCAGACGGCGCTCGCCGGCGCCATCCTCGCGGGGATGTGGGCAACGGGCTGGCTGCTCGGGGCCACGCTGCAGGCGGCGCATTCGGTCGTGTGGCTGCGGGCCGGACCGCCCCCGAGCAACGCGCTCCGCACCACGGCGCTGCTGCTGTCGTTCGGCACGCTCGCCGCGGTCCTGCTCGGCGTCGAGCTGCTGGGGCTCTGGCTGCACCGCGGCCTGGACGAGCGCAAGCGTGCGGCCGAACCGATCGCGCGCGGCCACCGGCGAGCAGTCGCCGGCGGCGACCGGCGCCGCCGGGCGCGGACGTTCGTTGCCCTCGTGCTGCTCGAGGCCCTCGCGGCAGCCGATCCCCGCAGCGCGACCGGGCAAAGCGGGAGCCCGAGCGCCGTCGCGCTCGCCCGGGCGGACTCGGCGTTCGTCGCGGGCAGCACCCGCAGCGCGGCGCGGAACTACGGGGCCGTGCTCGCCGCCGACCCCGACAACTCCCGCGCCGTGTTTCGTCTGGCGCAGCTCTCGCGGGGGGACCCGGCCGTGGCGCTACAGCTGTTCCAGCGCTACGTGAGGCTCGAGCCGTCCGACCCGTGGGGATACATGGCGGTGGGCGACGTGCTGGCGCGCACCGGGCGCTACGACGACGCGTTGCAGTCGTACGACCACGCCCTGCGCCTCGCCCCCGGCGAGCGCGACGCGATCGTGGGGAGGGCGCGCGTCCTTGCCCGCGCGCGGCGGACCGACGCCGCCATCGCGGCGTACGAGCAGTGGCTCGCCGCGCACCTCACGGACGCGGAGGCGTGGCGGGAGCTCGGACGGGAGCGGACACGGGCCGGGCTTCCGGCCGAGGCGGCCCAGGCGTTGCAGCGCGCCCAAGCGCTCGCGCCCGACGGGGCCACGGCCCGGCGGCTCGCCGTGGCCCTGGCCGCGGCGGCGCCCGCGCTCGCGCCCCAGGTGAGCGGCAGCCACGACTCGGACGGCAACACGACGCTGCGGCTCGGCGGCGCCGCCGAGCTCGCCGCCTCCGGACCGCTGCGGCTCGGGGTGGCGTCAGGCCGTGAGCAGGTGAGCGACGGCGTGACGACCACCGGTCTGACGGACGCCGCGCTGCGCGCGACGTGGCACCCGCGGGCGACGCTCCAGGTCGAGGCGGCGGCGGGCGCGACGGCGCTCGACGCGATGAGCGGAGCGAGCGCGACGATCACGCCCACCGGCCAGCTCCGCGCCCGCTGGCGCGCCCCGGAGGCCGGACCGGCGGTCGATCTGCGGGTGCAGCACAGCGTATTCGACGCGTCCCCGCGCCTCGTGGCGAATCGCGTGACGCGGACCGACCTCCGGGGCATCTTCGAGCTCCCGCTCGCGCCAGCCCTGAAGCTGCGGGGGATCGGGCGCACCACCGCGCTGAGCGACCCAACCGAACAGAACCACCGCACCGCCCTCGGGGGCGTGGTGGCGTTCGCCGCGACGCCGAGCGTCGAGCTGTCGGCGCAGGTCCACGAGATCCGGTATGACCACGCCGACACGGTCGGCTACTTCGCGCCGCGGCGCGCGCAAGTCGTGCAAGCGGCGTCCTACCTCGAGTTCGAGACCGCGGGGTCCGCCCTGCTCGCGTTCGATATCGGCGTCGGCGTCCAACGGGTCGCGGACTGGAACTCACCCGGGGGGCCCGCGCCCCCGTTCGCGGGGCCTCCGACCGTGGGGTCCCCGGCCATGGGACCCTGGCGGCGAGCGTTGAGCCTGTACTCCCTCATGGTGCTGCCGCTCGCGCCGGGACGCGACTTGAAGGTCGAGCTCGACCTGGAGGACTCACCGATCGCGAGCGAGGGGGCGACGCCCGGGGGGGCGCAGTGGCGCTACGCGTCGGCGGCGGTCTCGCTGCGGTGGGCGCTGCGCTGATCAACCGACCCGCTTCTGCACCACGGCCGTCATCAAACCCCACAGCCAGCTGATCTTGTAGCGGTCCGTGCGGACCGGCCCGATCCCCAGCGCTTCGAGCAACACTCGGCACTCGCGTTCCCGGTACGCGCGGTAGTAGGCGCGGTTGAACAGCCGGAGCACGTGGTCGCAGATGTGGCACGCGAGATAGTCGTCACACCAGTCGGTGATGACCAGCCGCCCGCCCGGCGCGAGCACCCGCGCCATCTCCCCGAGCGCCGCCATGGGTTCTCGCACGTAGTGAAACACGCTGCAGGAGACGACCACGTCGAACGTCGCGTCGCGGTAGGGGATCTCTTCCGCCCAGCCGACGCGAAGCTCGACAGCCGGCGCGAGCTTGCCGCGTGCCACCGCGAGCATCTCGGACGACGGGTCGAGCCCCGCGAGCCGGACCCCCGGCGCGGCCTGGGCGAGCGCGGCGAGCAGCGCGCCCGTTCCGCACCCCACGTCCAGCACGGCCCCGGCCGGCCGGGCGCCGAGCCGCGCCAGTGTTCCCCGGACCCCCGCCTGGATGTAGGACGACCAGCGGCGGTCGTATCCGGGCGCGAGCCGCGCGTACTCCCGCAGGATCGCTTGGCGCCCGGGCATCGGGAGTCCAGCTCCGGTCATCGCGCTGCGTAACATGAGGCGCGCGGGTGAAAACGCAAAGCCCCGCGAGCGCGCCAGCGCCCGCGGGGCTTCATCCGGCGGCGGCTGGGCCTAGGAGCGGGTGACCGTGTACTGCCCGCAGGCCGTGAACTGGATCGTCACGGTCGACGTGGCGCCGTTCCGGGTGACGGTCAGGTGGAGCGTCCCGGAATCGAACTTCGGCCGGACAGTGCAGCTCGCGTTGTAGTGCAGCACGGGATCGGTGGACGCCGTCACCGAGAGCGTGGTCGCGTCCCGCGTCCACGTGGCCGTGCCGGCGATGCTGAGCGTGCCGCTGGGCAGCGGCTGGTCGGGCTGGATCGAGCCCGGCACGTCGGCCGTGAACGTGGCGTTCCAATTGCGATCGGAGCTCGCCGTGTGACCGTCGCCGAACGTGTACACCGTCTGGAAGTGGGTCTCGCTCTGCGAGATCACCGTCGCATCGCGTAGGGCTTCGCGCGTACCGTTCAGGACGATGGAGCGCTCCCGGCCGTTCTCCACCTCGATGCGCGTGAAGTCCGTAAACCGGATCCTCAGGTCGTGATCGGTGACGGTCGGCGTGGGATCGACGACGTCGATCGTGCCGCGGATCGTGTCGGCCTCGTCTCCCTCGACGAAGGCGCACCCGGGGAACGAGACGCGGATCGAGTCGGGGACGCGGTCGCCGTCCGCGTTCGTGACGGGCTGTGGGCTGATCGTGGGCGAGCAGCTCGCCGGGTCGGCGCCGAGCGCCGCGGCGGCCATCCCGGGCGCGAACGAGCCGCCGCCCGAGAGCGTGATGCCTTCAAGCTCGCTCTGCGCGTCGGCAGTCATCGCTTCGCCCAGGGACTGCGCCTGGGCGGCGGTGAGCGCGGGATTTTGGGGTGCGGTGCCGGTGTCCGTGTGGCACGCGGCCACGACGGCGAGCGCGGCGGTCGCGAGGCCGGCCATGATGCGGTAGCGATAGCGAGAGACAGGCATGACATTTCCTCCTGAGACTCGTCTGGTGAGGGGGTCTATTACCCTGAAGATGGGAGACCGGCCCCACCCGGTAACGTTAAAGGCGCAAAGTGAGACACCGGAGGAATGCATGCGCGTTTCCCTCGTCCTGCTCGCCGCCGTGTTCGCGTCCACGGCGCGGGCGCAGCAACCCGCGCCGCCCGCCGCCGACTCGGACTACGCCACGAGCGACGTCATGATCCCGATGCGCGATGGTGTGCGGCTCCACACCGTGATCGTGACTCCGAAGAACGCGACCGCCCCCCTACCGATCCTCATGGAGCGCACCCCCTACGGGACCGAGGGCTTCGCGGCGAGCGTCCCGCGGCGTGCGAAGCGGCTCGGCCTCGACGGCTACATCCACGTCGAGCAGGACATTCGCGGCCGGTTCGGCTCCGAGGGAGCCTTCGACATGAACCGTCCGCCCCACTCCGGCCATGCGGGTACCGACGAGAGCAGCGACACCTACGACACGATCGATTGGCTCGTGAAGAACGTGCCGAACAACAACGGCCGCGTGGGGATCTTCGGGATCTCGTACCCCGGCTGGCTCACCGCGGTCGCGGGGATCGGCGCGCATCCCGCGCTCAAGGCGATCAGCCCCCAGGCGCCGATGGGCGACGCCTGGATGGGGGATGATTTCTTCCATCAGGGCGCGTTCCGGGCGAGCTACGGCCTCGAATACTCCTGGATGATGGAGGCGTCGTCCGACCTGAGCGTGACGCCGTCACCCGCGCGCTACGACACCTACGAGTGGTACCTGTCGTTCCCGACCCTCGGCGCGCTGGCGCAAGCGGTCGGCGCGGACAAGTGGCCCACGTGGCGCCGCTTCGCCGAGCATTCGGCCTACGACTCGGTGTGGCAGGCCCACGCCCTGCCCCGCTACTTCACCCACACCGCCGTCCCGACCCTCACCGTGGGCGGCTGGTGGGACCAGGAGGACGAGTTCGGCCCGCTCGCGAGCTACGCCGTGCTCGAGCGCACCGACAGCGCCGACCTCAGTCGTCTCGTCATGGGCCCGTGGTATCACGGCCAGTGGTTCGCGGACTCCGGCGTCGCCCTCGGCAACGTCCGGTTCGGCCGGGCGACCGGGTTCGACTTCCGCGAGCTGCAGTCCCGCTGGTTCGCCTACTGGTTGAAGGGGGAGGGCGACGGCAAGTTCGCCGAGGCGACGGTGTACGACGCCGGCGCGAACGAATGGCGCAGCTTCGATCGCTGGCCCCCCAAGGAGGCGGAGCACCGCCGCCTCTACTTCCGCGCCGGCGGCGTGCTGTCGTTCGACCCGCCGAGCACGGAGGCGGGGGTCGACTCGTTCGTCTCCAATCCCGCGCGCCCGGTTCCCTACCGGCCCCGACCGGTGGAGCGGACCTATTCTCCCACGTCGCGGTGGCGCCGCTGGGAGACCGAGGACCAGCGCTTCGTGGACGGCCGGCCCGACGTACTCACGTGGCAGACGGGGCCGCTCGCGGCGGACGTCACCCTCGCGGGCAACGTCGTCGCCCACCTCTATGCCGCGACCACCGGGTCGGACGCCGACTGGGCGGTGAAGCTCATCGACGTGTACCCGGACACAGTGCCCGACCGCCCGACGATGGGCGGCTACGAGCTGATGGTCACGGGCGACATCATGCGGGGACGGTATCGCAAGAGCTGGGAGCACCCGACGCCGATCCCACCGAACGCGGTGGAGTCGTACACCGTGGACCTGCACCAGCAAGCGTACACCTTCAAGAAGGGACACCGCATCATGGTGCAGGTGCAGAGCACCTGGTTCCCGCTCTACGACCGGAATCCCCAGACCTTCGTTCCCAACGTCTTCAAGGCGCGGGTGGCGGACTACCGGGCGCGGACCCACCGGGTGTATCGCACGGTGCAGACCCCGTCGCACGTGGAGATCGACGTGGTGAAGTGACTAAAACGGGTCGTCCCAGGCGATCTCGAACACCCCGTTGCACTTGGGACAGCGCATCTCCGTCGGCTGTCCGCGCAGCGGCACGCGGTGCCGGCAGGCGGGGCACACCGCGTAGGTGGCACCCCAGCTGAGTGGCAGGTTCACGGCATCGGCGGGCCGGGCCACCACCGACCAGCGTTGCGGCCGCAGCGGCACGATCTGCAGGAACGAGCGAGCCACGCTCAGCTGCTGCTCGTTGACGTCGACGACGGCCTGCTCCGGAGTGAGGCTCACGACTTCGTACCACGCCCCCCGCCGCAGCCGGATGTTGACGTCACCGCGCACCCGCGCCCATTGCGGCGCCTCAGCCATCGAGCACTCCCATGAACCGCATTTCGTTGGTCGCCTCGAAGCCGAGCTGCTCGTACAGCGGCCGGCCCTCGAGGCTGGCGTGCAGGACGAGCCGCCCCACGCCCTGCCCGCGCGCCCACCGGATCACGTGCTCCATCAGGGCGCGCGCCGCGCCCTTCCGGCGCCAGGCGGGCTCGGTGTACACGTTGAGCACGATCGCCTCGGGGCCCTCCCGGATCGGGCCGCGGCCCGCGATGGGCCGGGGCAAGAGCGTCCGCAGCTGGACCCCCGCGCCGGCCACCACCTCGGTGCGTCCCGCGGGAGCGGCGAGCCAGGCGACGTATTCGCCCGCCGGGATCATGCGGGTCACGAGTCGCCGCGTCGCCTCGACGAGCAACGGGTATTGAGCGTCCTCCAGCTCCCCCATGTCCCGGAACATTTGGGCCCGGTGCCGCGCGATGATCGGGACGTCGGCCAGCTCGGCTCGGCGAATGGTGAACGACTCGTTCATGCGCCTCAGCGGCGCCGCTTCGGCTTCGTCTTGCGAGCGGTGGCCTTCTTCGCCCGCGCCTGCTTTTTCTTCGCCGGCGCCTTTTTCTTTTTCGCCGGCGGCCTCACCGCTTGGGCCGCCCGCGCGTGCACGGCGAACGCCGCGCCTTGCGGGTCGAGGCCGCCCGCGATGCGGTCGCCCCCGGGGACCTCCATCGGCCCCATCACGATCTTGCCCCCCGCGCGCGCCGCGGTCTCCGCCGCGCGATCGGCGTTGGGTACCAGCACGTAGCACAGCCAGTGAGGCGGCGCCTCGGCCGACTTGTTGTACATCCCGCCCAGCATCGTCGTACCGCCCCCGCGCTTGAACATCCAGTAGGTGTTCCCCGGGCCCATCTCCATCGACGACGAGTGCTCCCAGCCGAACAGCGCGCGGTAGAAGTCCCACGCCCGCTTCCAGTCGGTCGTCACCAGCTCGTGCCAGGAGAACCCGCCGACCTTCACGTCGTCGGTGTCGGGCGGCGGGCTGGAGGCCGGCGCGGGCTTGTAGACGGAGAACGTCGCGCCTTGCGGGTCGGCGAGGGTCGCGAACCGGCCCACGGGGATATCCCGCGGCGGCACATACACCCGCGCGCCCAGGCCCTGCGCCTGGCGCACCGTCGCGTCCACGTCCGGCACGGCGACGTATGGCATCCAGTGCGGCGGCGCCCCCATGCGGCGCGCTTGGTCGGGAAGCCGCATCAGCCCGCCCATCGGCGCGCTGCCCACCATCCAGAGGCGGTAGGAGGGGTCGTCCTTCCACGACTGGACCTTCCACCCCACGACCTTGGAGTAGAAGCCGACCGCCGCGTCGGGGTCGGTCGTCATGAGCTCGTGCCACACGAAGCGGCCGCGCGGGAAGGTTGGTGGGGCGGGCATGACCAAGGTCCTCTCGAAGGGGGTGCCTGAACTTATCACCCGGGCGGGGCGACCGCCCGCTCCTTGAGCATGCGTCGCAGAATCTTGCCCGACGGCGACTTGGGAATCGCGTCGATGAACTCGACGGCGCGGATCTTTTTGTAGGGCGCGACCCGCTCCGCCACATAGGCCATGAGGTCGGCGGCCGAGATGTCACCCCGCGGGACGACGAAGGCCTTGGGAACCTCGCCGCAGTGCTCGTCGGGCAGCGGGATCACGGCCGCGTCGGCGACGGCGGGATGAGTGCGCAGCACGGCCTCCAGCTCGGCGGGCGGCACCTGGAAGCCCTTGACCTTGATCAGCTCCTTCGCCCGATCGACGATCGTGAAGTAGCCGTCCGCGTCGGCGTGGCCGATGTCGCCGGTGTGCAGCCAGCCGTCGGCGTCGAGCGTGGCCGCGGTCGCCTCCGCGTTGTTCAGGTACCCTCGCATCACTTGCGGGCCGCGGATCAAGAGCTCGCCGTCCTGATTGGGCCCCAGGTCCTGACCGCTCGCGACGTCCACGACGCGGCACTCGGTGCTCGGCAACAGTTGGCCGACCGTGCCGGCTATGGCCTTGCCGGGCTCGTCGCAGTTCGCGTGGGTGACGGGGCTGGCCTCGGTGAGCCCGTAGCCCTGGATGAAGGCGCAGCCCACGCGCCGGGCGCTCGCGGTCTCGAGCGCCGCTT
>WNGQ01008719.1_pt1 | contig 12043 bp, 9 predicted proteins | sample 5407661 | NCBI WGS metagenome assembly WNGQ01 (sample SAMN13153382, study PRJNA577476) | soil metagenome | isolation source: 60 cm soil or saprolite under Garry oak tree replicate 2 | place: USA:California | collected 2016-06-15
GGCACCGCGTAGATGTTGTCGACGTCGCGCGCCTCGATCACGGCGCTTTCGCGCACGTTGCAGAACAGGCCGAGCTTGCGCCGTTCCTCCTTCGGGATCTCGCGGTCGGTGCGGCACAGCAGGATATCCGGCTGGATGCCGATCGAGCGCAGCTCCTTCACCGAATGCTGGGTCGGTTTTGTCTTCAGTTCGCCGGCGCTCGGGATGTAGGGCAGCAGCGTCAGGTGGATGTAGACGGCGTGCTCGCGCGGCAATTCGTTCTTGAGCTGGCGGATCGCCTCGAAGAACGGCAGGCCTTCGATATCCCCGACGGTGCCGCCGATCTCGACCAGAACAAAATCGTACTCGTCATTGCCGGAGAGGACGAATTCCTTGATCGCGTTGGTGACGTGCGGCACCACCTGAATGGTGGCGCCGAGATAATCGCCGCGGCGTTCCTTGGTGATGATGTCCTGATAGATGCGCCCTGTCGTGATGTTGTCCTGCTTGGTCGCAGGCCGCCCGGTGAAGCGCTCGTAGTGACCGAGATCGAGATCGGTCTCCGCGCCGTCATCGGTCACGAACACTTCGCCGTGCTGATACGGCGACATCGTTCCGGGATCGAGGTTGAGATAGGGGTCAAGCTTGCGGAGGCGGACCTTGTAGCCCCGGGCCTGCAACAGAGCACCGAGTGCCGCTGAAGCCAGACCCTTGCCGAGCGAAGAAACCACGCCGCCGGTGATGAATATGTACCGCGCCATGGGGCTTAACCTCTAATCCCTCGAATTCGATTCGCCAAAGCGATTCGTATTCCGCCCCAAAGAATCTGCGGGCCTGTGGGTGAGCCAAAACTAAGAGTGGTGACAGGGTCTTGATGGGGATTGTTGATGCAGGACGGTAGAAGCCGCCCTGCATGGCCCCCCTGCTTTATTGCGAGCGCGGCACCTGCGGGCCGCTAGGCGCCGGGTTCTGCTGCTGCTCGTCCGCCTTCTTCAGCGAATCCAGGATGCCGCCCGAGGTCGGCGGTGCGATTGGCCCGCCTCCGGCCGGCTGGGTCTGCGATGCCGGCGCCCCGATGATCGACGAGGGCGCACGGTTGTAGCCCGCGTACCACGACAGGAACAGGCTGGTCACGAAGAAGCCCGCGGCCAGGACCGCGGTCGTGCGCGACAAGAGGTTCGCGGTGCCGCGGCTCGACATGAAGCCCGCGCCGCCGCCCATGCCGAGGCCGCCGCCTTCCGACTTCTGGAGCAGGACGGCACCGATCATGACGGCAACGATCATGAGGTGGATGACGATGACAACAGTCTGCATAGTATCCTTCCGTCACAAGCCGACAGCGCCGGTACCGGCAGCCGATCGCGCTTCGCGGGTTTTCCTGAAGTTGCGCGGTGTTACACGATCGGAAACGGCATTGCCACCCCCGATCGGTCCCGATCGCGTTCCTGCGTTAGCTAGGGACAGCCCTTGGCGATCGCAAGGAAATCGGCCGCTTTCAGGCTGGCGCCGCCGACCAGTGCGCTATTGACGTTTTCGACCGCCATCAGCTCGGCTGCGTTCGAGGGCTTGACCGAACCGCCGTACAGGATTCGCATCCGGCCGCCGTCCGCCTTGAACCGGGAGGTCAGGAGTTCCCGGATAAAGCTATGAATCTGCTCAACATCCTTGGCGGTGGGGGTGAGACCCGTGCCGATTGCCCAGACCGGCTCATAGGCCACGACCAGGTTGGCAGCCGTGGAGCCGTCCGGGAGCGAGCCATTGAGCTGGCCGCGCAGGATGTCCAGGGTCTGGCCGGCATCGCGCTGGCTCTGCGTCTCGCCGATGCAGACGATCGCGATAACCCCCGCCCGCCAGGCGGCCTCGGCCTTCTGCTTCACCAGGGCGTCGCTCTCGCCATGGTCGGCGCGGCGCTCGGAATGGCCGACAATGATGGCGCTCGCGCCCGCGTCCGCCAGCATTTCGGCGGCGATATCGCCGGTATGGGCGCCGGAGGCTCTGGGATGGCAATCCTGGGCCCCCACCGCGACCTTCTTGCCGCGGGCCTTGTCGGCGAGGGCCGCAATCAGGGTCGCCGGCGGGCAGACCAGCAGATCGGCCTTGCCGGCCACCTCTGCCGCACCGTTGAGCATGGCGTCGAATTCGGCAGCTGAGGCCTTCAGGCCGTTCATTTTCCAATTGCCGGCAATCAGCGGTCGGATGGCGTTGGTCATGTCAAATTCCAGCAAAATGAGGTTTGTGCATGCGCTAGCAGAGGTGCCGCGGCAGTTCCAGAGACCAGGGGCTTTTAACCGCAGGACCAGGCACCGGTCTGACGTGAGGTTGCGGGGGGAAAGCCACCACTTTATGATGGCATATCAATTTGGTGACGCGCTCTTGCGGAATCTGCATTAAGACGCGCTCCCGTTCCCCTCCTGCCAAACAAGTTGGACCAAATGCTTCGAGGAATGCGCAAGGCCTCATCAAACTGGGTCGGCAAGACCATTATGGCCGTGGTGATGGGTGTATTGATCATCAGCTTCGGCGTTTGGGGCATCGCCGACATCTTCCGGGGCTTCGGACAGTCCACGGTGGCCAAGGTGGGCCACACCGAGATTTCGCTGAACGAGTTCCGCCAGATCTACACCGACCGCCTCCAGCAGATCAGCCGCCAGTTCGGCCGCCCGCTCACGCCTGACCAGGCGCGCGCCTTCGGCCTCGACCGCCAAGTGCTCCAGCAGACGATTGCGGAAGCAGCGCTTGACGAAGAGGCGCGCCGGCTCGGGCTCGGCCAGTCCGACGACCAGATCCGCCAGCTCATCATGAACGATCCGAACTTCAAGGGCGTCGGTGGCGCCTTTGATGCGAACCGCTTCCAGGCCGTGATCCGCAATTTCGGCTACACCGAGCAGCGCTACGTGTCCGAGCAGCGCAAAGTGTCGCTGCGCCGGCAGATCACCGGCACGATCGGCGCCGGCCTCGAGCCGCCGAAGGCCATGCTTGAGGTGCTGACGCGTTTCCAGAACGAGCAGCGCGCGATCGAGTTCGTCAAGCTCGACGCAGCGCAGGCGGGCACCATCGACGCGCCCTCGCCCGAGGCGCTTGCCGCCTATTTCGAGGACCACAAGGTCCAGTTCCGCGCGCCTGAATTTCGCAAGATCGCCTTCGTCGTGATCTCGCCGGAAGAGATCGGGAAGTGGACCCAGGTCTCCGACGACGACGCGAAGAAGCTGTTCGACCAGCGCAAGGACCGGCTCGGCACGCCGGAGAAGCGCCAGATCCACCAGATAGTATTCCCGACCGCCGCCGAGGCGCAGGCCGCGCGCGAGCGCCTCGCCGGCGGGCTGTCGTTCGAAGATCTCGGCAAGGAGCGCGGACTGAGCGCCTCCGACGTCGATCTTGGGCTGGTGACCAAGTCTTCGCTCGATCCGGCGATCGGCGACGCCGTGTTCGCACTCCCTGCCGGCGAGATCAGCCAGCCGATCCAGGGCGGTCTCGGCACCGCGATCGTCAAGGTCGACAAGATCGAGCCGGGTGTCGAGGCGAACTACGCCAGCCTCGCCGGGGACATCAAGCGCGAGATCGCCACCGAACGCGCGCGCATCAAGGTCGCGGAGCTGCGCGACAAGATGGAGGACGAGCGCGGCGCCGGCACCAGCGTGAGCGACGCGGCGCAGAAGCTCGGGCTCGCCGCCGTGACCATCGACGCCGTCGACCGCTCCGGCCGCGCGCCGGACGGTCAGCCCGTCGCCAACATTCCGCAGGGCCTCGACGTGGTGTCGCAGGCCTTCAACAGCGACGTCGGCGTCGACAATGACCCGATCTCGTTCCACGGCGGCTATGTCTGGTACGACGTGCTCGCCACCACGCCTTCGCGCGACCGCAATCTCGACGAGGTGCGCGACCAGGTCGAGGCGCGCTGGCGCCAGGACCAGATCGCCGCCAAGCTCAAGACCAAGGCGAGCGAGATGGTGCAGAAGCTCGAACAGGGCGGCAAGCTCGCCGACGAAGCCGCCGCGATCGGCGCCAAGGTCGAGACTGCGAGCGGCTTCAAGCGCGACGATCAGCCCGCCGGCGTGCCCACGAACGTGGTTGCGGCCGCCTTCCGCACCGCCAAGGACGGCGTCGGACAGACGCCAGTGACCGGCGGCAGCGAAGTCATCGTCTTCCGCGTCACCGACATCATCGATCCCGCGGTCGATGCCGCCTCCGATGCCATCAAGAAGCTGAAGGACAGCATCGACCGGGCGCAGACCGACGAGCAGGTTGCGTCCTACGTCAACAAGCTTCAAACCGATATCGGGACCACCATTAATCAGGCCGCCTTCGCGCAGGTGACGGGCGCGAACCAGTAAGTTTGAAAGCACGCGATGGACGACCTGAAATCGATCATAGGAAAAGTGGCGACCGGCGCCAGCCTGTCGCGTGACGAAGCGGCTTCCGCCTTCGACGCCGTGATGTCGGGCGAGGCCACGCCCTCGCAGATGGGCGGCCTCTTGATGGCGCTGCGGGTGCGCGGCGAGACCGTGGACGAGATCACCGGCGCGGTCTCGGCAATGCGGTCCAAGATGCTGACCGTCACTGCACCACCTGACGCCGTCGACATCGTCGGCACCGGCGGCGACGGCTCCGGCTCGGTCAACGTCTCGACCTGCGCCTCCTTCATCGTCTCGGGTGCCGGCGTGCCCGTGGCCAAGCACGGCAACCGCGCGCTGTCGTCGCGCTCGGGCGCAGCCGACGTGCTGGCCTCGCTCGGCGTGAAGATCGACCTCAAGCCCGAACAGGTCGGCCGCTGCGTGCGCGAATGCGGCATCGGCTTCATGTTCGCGCCGGCCCATCATCCGGCCATGAAGAACGTCGGCCCGACCCGGGTCGAGCTCGCGACGCGCACGATCTTCAATCTGCTCGGACCGCTGTCCAATCCGGCCGGCGTGAAGCGGCAGATGGTCGGCGTATTCTCGCGGCAATGGGTGCAGCCGCTGGCGCAGGTACTGAAGAACCTCGGCTCCGAATCCGCCTGGGTCGTGCACGGCTCCGATGGCCTTGACGAAATCACCCTCACCGGCCCGACCTTCGTCTCCACGCTTCACAATGGCGCGATCAGGAATTTTGAGGTGACGCCGGAGGACGCCGGCCTGCCGCGCTGCGAGCCCGGCGCGCTCAAAGGCGGCGACGCCGACTCCAATGCGATTGCGCTCCAGAGCGTGCTCGACGGCAAGCCGAGCCCCTATCGCGACGTCGCGCTGATGAACGCGGCCGCCGCGCTGATCGTGGCCGGACGTGCCAAGGACCTCAAGGAAGGGGTCGCGATCGGGACAAAGTCGCTCGACAGCGGCGCGGCGAGCGCGCGGCTGAAACATTTGATCGCGATCTCGAACGGCTGAGCTTTCCATGTCGGACATCCTGACCAAGATCGAAGCCTACAAGCGCGAGGAGATCGCTGCCGCCAAGCGCGCGCAGCCGCTGTCCGCGGTCGAGACTGCCGCCAAGGCGCAAGGCGCGCCGCGCGGCTTTGTCCGAGCGATCAAGGCCAAGCACGCCAACGGCGATTACGCGCTGATCGCGGAGATCAAGAAGGCCTCGCCGTCGAAGGGATTGATCCGCGCGGATTTTGATCCGCCGCTGCTCGCCAAGGCCTATGAGGCTGGCGGCGCCGCATGCTTGTCGGTGCTGACGGACACGCCCTCGTTTCAGGGTCATCTCGACTTCATGGTGGCGGCGCGTGCCGCAACGTCGCTGCCGGTGCTGCGCAAGGACTTTCTATTCGACACCTACCAGGTGGCCGAGGCGCGCGCGCATGGCGCCGACTGCATCCTCATCATCATGGCTGCGCTCGATGATGCGACCGCCAAGGATCTCGAAGACGCGGCGCTTGCCTATGGCATGGACGTGCTGATCGAGATCCACGACCGTGCCGAGCTCGATCGGGCGCTCAAGCTGCGTTCGCCGATGATCGGCGTCAACAACCGCAATTTGCGCACCTTCGAGACCACGCTTGCGACCAGCGAGACGCTGGCGCCGCTGATCCCTGGGGAACGGCTGATGGTCGGCGAGAGCGGCATTTTTACGCCCGCAGACCTCGCCCGGCTTGAGCGCGTCGGCATGTCGACCTTCCTGGTCGGCGAGAGCCTGATGCGTCAGGCCGACGTGACCGCTGCCACACGCACGCTGCTCGCGCGCGAGACCAATGCGCGCGCGACGGGCACGCGCTGACATGGCGCGCAAGCCATCCAAGCCCAAATCCGCCAAGACGAAGGCGAGCCCTGCCCTCACCCATATCGGCGCCTCCGGCGAGGCGCGAATGGTCGACGTCTCGGACAAGACCGCGACCGAGCGGCTTGCAGTCGCCGAAGGCCGCGTCGTCATGACCAAGGCAACGCTTGATCTGATCGTCTCGGGAAATGCCAAGAAGGGCGACGTGCTCGGCACTGCGCGCATCGCCGGCATCATGGCCGCCAAGCGCACCTCGGAGCTGATTCCGCTCTGCCATCCGCTCGCGCTGTCGAAGGTCACGGTCGACATCGAGCCGGATGCAAAACTGCCGGGCTGTCTCGTCCGCGCCAGCGTGAAGGTGACGGGTCCGACCGGCGTCGAGATGGAGGCGCTCACTGCGGTGTCGGTCGCCTGCCTCACCATCTACGACATGATCAAGGCGGTGGAGCGCGGTGTGCGCATCGAGGGCATCCATCTCGTCGAAAAGCTGGGCGGCAAGTCTGGGCACTACCGCGCCTGATCGCGCCGTTACTTCAGCGACGAGCTGATTGATCCGAATTTTGCGCTGAGCTTGCTGCCCATGCCGTTCACGACGGTGATGATGGCAAGCGCGATACCGGCGGCGATCAGGCCGTATTCGATCGCGGTCGCGCCGGATTCGTCGGCAAGGAAGTTCTTCAAAGTGTTTTTCATGATCGTATCCTCTCGGCGTCTTTGCCAGCCTTGCTCGCAATTCACGTGCCAATGCGGCATCAAGGATCGTCAACACGTTAGATGGTTAAGCTCCGGTTGATGTCGCGACGACCGGCAAGAACTGACCGGCATCGCGAGACCTTGCGGCAAATCCTGCACGCCTGCCGCCGTGCGCATCGATTGCATTTGCGTGTTGCGGTTCATGTCGCATTAACCGCGCTTCCTAACGTCGCCTCCACATCGTTCCCGTAAACCGACGGATGTCATGGGGATCAAGAGTTGACCCTGACGTGTGCACGGCAACGATCGACATGAAGACAAGATACGGCAGTCGCCTTTTTGACCAGGCCTTCGTGCGCAGCGGACCGATTCGCTGGCTGGTGGTGGGCGGCACGCTCCTGATCGCGGCGATCGCCGTCGGCGCGACGTTGATGGCGCAGAATTTCCGCGAGCGCGCGCTGCGCAACAGCGGCCGCGAGCTGGAAAACACCGTGCTGCTGCTCGCCCATCATTTCGATCAGCAATTGCAGGATTTCGCAGTCATCCAGAAGGATTTCGTCGACCACGTCCGCGCGAGCGGAGTAACGACCGCGGAAGACTATCGCAAGCGCCTCTCCGGCCAGGACATCCATCGCATGCTGCGCTCGAAGATCGAGGCACTGCCTTACATGGGCGGCGTCAACATCATCGATGCCGACGGCAATTTGATCAATTCGTCGACGGCATGGCCGGCGCCGAAGGTCAACGTTGCCGATCGCGCCTATTTCCGTACTTTCAGGTATGATCCCTATTCACCCGATGTGCTGATCGAGCCGGTGCACAGTCGCGTCTCCGGCGCCTGGACCATCCTGATCGTCCGCAAGATCATGGGACCAAACGGCGAGTTCATGGGCGTCGTCGGGCGCGGCATCGAGCCCGCCAATTTCGAGAAATTCTTCGAGACCGTGGTGCTCGGCGAAGGCGCCACGATCTCGATGCTGCATCGGGACGGCACCCTGCTCGCCCGCTATCCCCATTCGAGCGATCTGATGGGGCGGAATTTCAAGACCGGGCCGTTCGAGCAGCAGAGGGTCTTCGGGCTCGACCATTTCGCCGGGCGCTTCATCAGTCCGGTTGACGGCGACGACCGGCTGATTTCCGCGCGCGCCCTGCCCCATTTCCCGATCCTGATGATGGCGACCACGACGCGCGCGGCCGCTTTGGCAGATTGGCGCGAGCAGATCGGCATCCTGGTTTCGGTCGCCGGGGCGTCCGCGCTCGCGATCGCAGGCGTGCTGATCGCGATCGTGCGCAAGCTCCTGGAGCAGCACCGCCTCTCGCGCGAGCGGCTGACGCTGGAAAAGCAGCGCCTCGACCGCGCCGTCAACAACATGACCCAGGGCCTCCTGCTGTTCGACGCTTCGCAGGAACTCGTGATCTGTAACCAGCGCTACATCGAAATGTACGGGCTGTCGGCCGACATCGTGAAGCCCGGCTACAGCTTCCACGACATCATCGCGCACCGCAAGGCCACAGGCTCATACACGGGCGACGTGGACCAGTATGTCGCGCGCGTGTTGCGCGACATCCACGTGCGCAACTCCATGGTCGTCGACACCGGCGACGGCCGTTCGATCCAGATTGTCAACGAGCCTCTCGGTGACGGCGGCTGGGTGGCGACGCATGAGGACATCACCGAACGCCGTCGTATCGAAGAGCGCATCACCCACCTCGCCCATTACGACGCGCTGACCGACCTGCCCAACCGCGCCATGTTCCACGAACATTTGCGCGGAGAGCTGGTCGCCATCGCCGACGGCGAAGAACTCGCGGTGCACTACATCGACATCGACGAATTCAAGGGCGTCAACGACGCGCTCGGCCATCTCGTCGGCGACGAGCTCCTGAAATCGGTTGCCGCAAGCCTCAGCCGTTGCGCGGGTCCGATGGATTTCGTGGCGCGGCTCGGCGGCGACGAATTCGCGATCGTGCAGAGCGCCGTGACGTCGCCGGACCAGGTCAACGATCTCGTTGCGCGGGTTTTCGCGGCGATCCGCACGCCGTTCGATTGCATGGGCCATCACCTGACCACCGACGCCAGCATCGGCATCGCACTGGCGCCGGGGCACGGCACCGCGCTGGACCAGATCCTGAAGAACGCGGACATGGCGATGTATGCCGCCAAAGCCGCCGGCCGCCGCACCTATCGCTTCTTCGAGCAGGAGATGGATGCCAAGGTTCGCGAGCGGCGGCAGCTCGAGATCGACCTGCGCCACGCCATCGCCCATGGCGCCCTCGAAGTCTACTACCAGCCCTGCCTCAGCCTGAAGGACGATCGCATCACCGGCTGCGAGGCGCTGGTGCGCTGGCGCCATCCCGAGCGCGGCATGGTGTCACCGGCCGAGTTCATCCCGATCGCGGAGGACACCGGCCTGATCAACGAGATCGGCGAATGGGTGCTGGCGACCGCCTGCCGCGACGCCGCCGCCTGGCCCGACGACATCCGCCTCGCCGTCAACGTCTCGCCGGTGCAGTTCAAGAGCGGCACACTGGCGCTGAAGATCATGGCGGCGCTGGCCGCCTCCAATCTGTCCGCGAGCCGGCTCGAGCTCGAGATCACCGAGGCCGTGCTGATCCGCGACGACGACACCGCGCTTGCGATCCTGCATCAGCTCCGCGCCATCGGCGTGCGCATCGCGCTCGACGATTTCGGCACCGGCTATTCCTCACTGAGCTATCTACACCGCTTCCCGTTCGACAAGATCAAGATCGACCGCTGCTTCGTGAGCGACATCGCCGAAGGTGTCGAGACCGAGGAGCAGCAGCGCCTGCTGCGCGCGCTCGGCTGCTCCGAAATGCAGGGCTATCTGTTCAGCGCCGCAAAGCCTGCCGACAAGGTGCTGGAGCTGTTCGCGCTCCATCGCAGCTGGCTCGCCCAGCGCGATGGCAACGAGAGCCGCCGCCGCGAAGCGGGCTAGCTTGGCTTTCGCCTCTCCCCGCTTGCGGGGAGAGGCAGCGCAGCACCGTTGCGGCCTAGTTCGGCACCGTCGTCTTCGGCGCCGGCTTGGCGGCCGCTGCATTCACGGTGACGCCGTGCAGGAAGTCGTAGGCCGTGTGCAGCGCCTTGTCGTCCTTCTCATCCGGCGGAACGTAGGATTGCGAGCCGGTCTGCTCGGTGCCGTCGGCGGCCGAGAGATGACCACGCATCTGGGACTCCGCCATGGTGTCGACGCGGCCCTTCAGCTCGGCCGGCACGTCCTGGAGGATCTCGATGTCGGGCGCGATGCCCTGGGCCTGGATCGAACGGCCCGACGGCGTGTAGTAGCGCGCCGTGGTCAGCGCCAGCGCGCCGTTGCCGGCGCCGAGCGGAATGATGGTCTGCACCGAGCCCTTGCCGAACGAACGCGTGCCGATGATCGTGGCACGCTTGTGATCATGCAGCGCACCGCCGACGATCTCGGACGCCGAGGCCGAGCCGCCGTTGATCAGCACCACCAGCGGCTTGCCCTTGGTGAGATCGCCGCCATGGGCGGTGAAGCGCTGGGTTTCTTCCGGATTGCGGCCGCGGGTCGAGACGACCTCGCCGCGCTGGAGGAACGCGCTCGACACCGAGACCGCCTGGTCGAGCAAGCCGCCCGGATTGTTGCGCAGGTCCATTACATAGCCCGCGAGCTTCTCCGGCGGAACGTCCCTGGAGATCGAGGCGATCGCCTTCTTCAGGCCGTCCGTGGTCTGCTCGTTGAACGAGGTGACGCGGATGTAGCCGATGTCGCCGTTCTCGACGTGGAAGCGCACCGGGCGGACATGGATGATCTCGCGCGTGATCGCAACGTCGAGCGGAGCGTCCGCGCCCTTGCGCACGATGGTGAGCTTGGTCTTGGTGTCGACCGGGCCCTTCATCTTGTTGACGGCCTGCTCGAGCGTCATGCCCTGCACGGCGTCGCCGTCGATCTTGCTGATGAGATCGCCGGACATGATGCCAGCCTTGGAGGCAGGCGTGTCGTCGATCGGCGAGACGACCTTGACCAGGCCGTCCTCCATCGTGACCTCGATACCGAGCCCGCCGAACTCACCGGAGGTGGTCTCCTGCATCTCGGTCCAGGCCTTGTCGTTCATGTAGCGCGAATGCGGATCGAGCGAGGTCACCATGCCCGTGATCGCACCTTCGATCAGCTTGGAATTGTCGGGCTTCTCGACATAGCTCGCCTTCACGCGCTCGAAGACCTCGCCGAACAAATTGAGCTGCGAATAGGCATCATCCGCGCTCGCCGCCGCCCGTGCCGCCCATAGTCCGCCGTGCGGACCGGATACGAGGAGGGTCAGGCATACTCCGGTGAGCGCGCCCAGGGGGAACAGCAGTCTCACAATATCATTCTGGTTTCTTCAAGGCCGGCCTGCCACGCGGCGGGTACATTGTAAAAATCCCTTCGTCTGGGCCTAAACTTTTGGCAACGTTCCGAAACCATCTCGCGCAAAGCGGGAATCGCTCGGCCGACCCACGCCTCGCAGCTATGCGATTTTAGGATGGTTTGGGAGGGCCGGACGGGATAGTCGATGACATAAGACTTCAAATTCTCGGGAGGATAACAATGAACGAAGCGCCCCGGATCCAGCCGCAACGGAATGTCGAACTCGGCGCCAGCAACGAGCCCTTCCAGAACCTGCATGAATTGATCCGGAAGGCGCGCTCCAACCTCAACCAGAACGCCTGGGACTATATCGTCGGCGCCGCCGAGACCGAGACCACGATGCGCCGCAACCGCATGGCGCTGGACGAGATCGCCTTCCGCCCGCGTGTGCTGCGCGATGTGCACAAGGTCGACGGCTCGGTCGAGCAGTTCGGCCGCAAGATGCGCCTGCCGGTGGTACTGGCCCCTGTCGGCGCGCTGGAAGTCTTCGACCCGCACGGCGCGGCCAGCGTGGCACGCGGCGCCGGCGCCTTTGGTGCGGCGCACATGCTGAGCTCAGTGTCCGAGCCCGGCCTCGAAAAGACCGCCGAAGCCGCGCCCGATGCGCTGCGCCTGTTCCAGCTCTATGTCCGCGGCGACGATGCGTTCGTCGCCGATGTCGTCAGCCGGGCCGAGAAGCACAATTATGCCGCCTTCTGCCTGACCGTCGACACCGCCCATTACAGCCGTCGTGAGCGCGACATCGCCAAGCGCTACGTTCGTGAGAGCCGCCTGCGCGCCACCGGCGGCGACTA
>WNGQ01010661.1_pt1 | contig 12043 bp, 16 predicted proteins | sample 5407661 | NCBI WGS metagenome assembly WNGQ01 (sample SAMN13153382, study PRJNA577476) | soil metagenome | isolation source: 60 cm soil or saprolite under Garry oak tree replicate 2 | place: USA:California | collected 2016-06-15
AAGCGCCGGCAACGCGGACCGGAGAAACCGCGGGAGCATTATCTTAGACCCGATAGGCACCGCAACTATTGTAAGCGGTGCCGTCTGCGTTGGGTAGCGGCCACAGGACTACATGACAGTAACGGCCGAATGGGTCGCGGCGGCGACAGCAAATGTAACCAAACTTCTCGTTGACTATGCACAGCGCTGCTCCGGAACAGGTGCGCAGCTTGGCTGGACACGGAAGCGCGCTTCATTCTAAGCTCGCCCGAGCCGGGGTCGAAGCTAGGGAACCTACCCCTCGTTGCGTCGCGCCCCATAGGAATACCGAATGCAGCCCTTTCCGCAGGACCTCTTCACCGAACCCGAACCCGATCCTCACACGCTGCGTAACCTCGGACCGCTCACGCCTCTCGCCGGCATCTGGGAGGAACAGCGAGGTCTCGACGTGCATCCGGCAGCGGAAGGCACCGAAAAGAACGCCTATATCGAGCGCATCGACCTGCAGCCGATCGATGCTCAGACCAACGGCCCGCAGCTCTACTACGGCTTGCGTTACCACACTCGCATCGTCAAGCCGGACGACGTCGAGACGTTTCACGACCAGGTCGGCTATTGGCTCTGGGAGCCCGCGACCGGCACCCTGCTGCAAACGCTCGCGATACCCCGGGGTCAGATCGCGATGGCCATTGGCAAGTCGAGCCCGGACGCGAAAAGCTTCGAGCTCGTCGCCCGGCGCGGGTCGGAGGTGAATGGCATCTGCTCGAATCCGTTCCTGGAGTACGCATTCCAGACGACCGAGTACCGGATCCGCGTGACCGTCAACGCGGACGGCACCTGGTCGTACGAGCTGAACACCGTACTGCTCGTGCGCGATCGTCCCGAGCCGTTCCAGCATACCGACCGCAATACCCTGCACAAGATCGGCGAGCCGACACCGAATCCGACAGCGCGGGCCGCTTCATAGCGCCGTGCTTTGCCGGCTTGCCGACGCCCTACGCCGTCGCCTCGTCGACCACGCCCTTGCCGGACAGATGAAGGCGTGCGAACTGTCCATAGGTATCGGTCAGCTCGAGCTCGATCTTCCCCTGGGTTCGGGTGCGCCCGCTGCCGATTTCGGCCAGCCGGTATTCGAATCCGTGCGGCAGATCGATCCGGACGCGGTGCTCCGCGCCGGTCACGGGGTTACGAATCGGTTCCCCAGCCGACTCCAGCACGCCGGGAACGACGAACCTTGCGCGTCTTGCGTCGACGTCGACTTCGAGGTCAATGGTTTCGAAGATCGGTTCAAGCCTCTTGGAGCACATGGCGTTGAACACCCACCACATCGTGGCCATCTCTTCGGTTTCCTCGCCGCTCATGATTTTTATCAGCGCCTGCCGCTGCTTTTCATCGGCGCGCTTGTCGATGATCAACTGCATGGTACCGTTGCCCTCGTGCACCGGCCCCGGCCAGCTATAGAGGGCGCCGCCGCGCAACCCATCGAGCCGCACCTCCCCGAAGTGTCCACTGTCGATCAGATAGCCGGTCGCCGCCGCGCAAAAGCCGTGGGTGGGCAACGCGTTGAACTGGCACGGACAGCCGTATGAACAATTACAGTTGTCAAACCCCCTGCCCTTGATTTCCCAATCGATCATCGTTGTTTTCTCCATCAACGACGCGCCCAAGGGGCACGGCGCATGCCGTATCGCGTTCTGCGCTCGAATTCGATTTAATCTCACCATTTTACGTTGTCAACGGCAGCGGCCCTGAGCGCACCATGAAAGGCGGTCCCGCCACTTCGGCCACCGGCGACCGCGCATTGGTCAACGTAGCGCTGCTCGCGCTATGCGGCCTCGCCTGGGCCTACGTGCTGTACCTGGCGTGGGGCATGGAACACATGGAGGTCGGCGCAGGCATGGTGACCATGCCGCGCATGACGTCGTGGCAGGCGGTGGACTTAGCGCTGGTCTTCGCCATGTGGGCGATCATGATGATCGCGATGATGCTGCCCTCGGCAGCGCCGATGCTGCTTACCTTTGGCGCGCTCAGCCGGAAACTGGGCGAACCGCGCCCGAGTACGGAGCTCTTCGCTTTCCTTGGGGGTTACGTCGTCGTCTGGTGCGGGTTCAGCCTTCTTGCCACCCTCCTGCAATGGGGTGCGCTCGAAGCGCGTCTGGTGTCGCCAATGATGCGAGTGTCGAGCCGGTGGGTCGGCGGCGTGCTGCTGATCGCAGCGGGCGTGTATCAGTTGACGCCGCTCAAGCAAACATGTCTCGCCCGATGCCGCTCGCCGCTCGCGTTTCTGACGGCCGAATGGCGCAAGGGACTGCGCGGCGCCCTCGTCATGGGTGTGCGGCATGGGTTCTTCTGCCTTGGCTGCTGCTGGCTCGTCATGCTGCTGTTGTTCGTGCTCGGCATCATGAACGTCGTCTGGATTGCCGTGCTCGCTGCGTTCGTCCTCGCCGAGAAGACCCTGCCGGCGAGCCGCTGGCTGAGCACTGCAGGTGGACTGATCTTCCTCGGATGGGGCGTCGCGTTGCTGTCGAGCGAGGTCGTCCGCTGACACCGCAGGCGGTGTCGCCCCGATGAAGTTCCGGTCGCGCCCGGATAGCCGTTCGCGAACTCAGCAATGCCGTGGCTCTCTAACGAGGAAGGCCTGAGCGATGTCGCAGAGAGAGCAGATGTCCATGCCGCTTGCGAAGCTACCCGAGGAAGGGTTCGCGCTGACGACCGTGGAGAAGGCCGTCCACTGGGCGCAGACGGGATCGTTATGGCCGATGGCCTTCGGACTCGCCTGCTGTGCGGTCGAGATGATGCACGCGGCGGCGGCGCGCTACGACCTCGATCGATTCGGTATCGTCTTCCGCGCGAGCCCACGCCAGGCCGACCTCATGATCGTCTCCGGGACGCTATGCAACAAGATGGCGCCGGCGCTGCGCAAGGTCTACGACCAGATGGCCGAGCCCCGCTGGGTGATCTCGATGGGCTCGTGCGCCAACGGTGGCGGCTACTATCACTATTCCTACTCGGTGGTCCGCGGCTGCGATCGGATCGTTCCCGTCGACGTTTACGTGCCCGGCTGCCCGCCGACCGCGGAGCAGCTTCTGTACGGCATCATCCAGCTTCAGAACAAGATCTGGCGCAACCAGTCGATCGCGCGCTGAGCCGATTCACGCCGCTCGCTCGGTGCGCACCTGGACGATCCCCTGCTCGACCCGCACTTGAAAGGTCCCCACGGGTTCGTAGGCGGGCGGGCTAAGCGCCTCGCCGGTGACGACCGAAAACCTCGCGCCGTGCCGCGGGCACGTCACCTCCGCGCCGTCGACGGTGCCGCCGGAAAGGGTGCCCCCGTCGTGCGTGCACACGTCCTCGAGCGCGTAGTAGCTGCCATCGACATTGAACACGACGATCTGCGTGTCGTCGACGTCCGCCGTGCGCCACGATCCTGGCGTGATTTCCTCCGCGCGTGCGACGTCCACCCAATCGCTCACTGGACCCCCGCTGCGGCTGCGCTGCCCCCAAGAGCGGGGGCGCAATTCGCGCCTTGGGGCGGCCCGGCGGCGCTCATGTCACATCATTCCCAGCTCAAGGCGCGCCGCCTCGGACATCCTTTCTCGCGACCATGGCGGGTCCCATACCAGCTCCACGTGGGCATTGGTCACACCCGGAACGCTCCCGACAGCATTCTCGACCACGCCGGGGAACGTCTGCGCCACCGGGCAGCCGGGCGCCGTCAGCGTCATCCGTATTCGCACCGCGCCAGCCGTGTTCACCGTCAACTCGTAGACCAACCCCAGGTCGTAGATGTTGACCGGGATCTCCGGATCGTGGATCGTGCGCAGCGCCGCAATGACCTGGCGTTCGAGCGCATCAACGTCGACCGAGCCGCCCGTCGCCTCGGGGCGTGCCTCGCGGTCGTCGCGCTGCCTGAGCCAGCCGTGGATCGACATCGCATCGCTCCTAAAACGTTCGGCGCGGCCTCACTCCGTCGAGACCGGCTCGCGTTGTCCGGCGAGCGCCGCGCGCAGGGTGTGCCAGGCGAGCGTCGCGCATTTCACGCGCACCGGAAACTCGCGCACGCCGGCAAGCACTTCGAGTTTGCCGAGCCCGGGGTGCGGCGTGACGTCATCCTGCGTCACCAGCTCGCGGAAGTGGCTGAAGAGCGCTTCGGCTTCGCGCTCGGTCTTGCCCCTGATGCTCTCGGTGAGAAGCGACGCGGACGCCGTCGAGATGGCACAGCCCGACCCTTCGAAGCTCACCTCCTCGATCACGCCATGCTTGACTCGGACATAAAGCGTCAGCTGGTCACCGCACAGCGGATTGAAACCTTCGGCGCGGCGATTGGCATCACCCAACGCGCGATGGTTCCGGGGCCTCCGGTAGTGATCGAGGATGACGTCCTGGTAAAGGTCGCGCAGATCGTTCATTGCCCGAACACCTCCCGAACCTTCGCCAGGGCACCGAACAACGCGTCGACGTCCTCGCGCGTGTTGTACAGCGCGAAGGACGCCCGCGCCGTCGCAGGGACCCCGAAATGGTCCATGACCGGCATTGCGCAATGATGGCCAGTGCGGATGGCGACCCCTTCGCGGTCCAGGATCGTGCCGATTTCGTGCGGATGCACGCCATCGAGCGTGAAGGAGAGGATGCCTGTCTTGTCGCGTGCGGTGCCGATCAGACGCAAGCCGGGAAAACCCCGGGCGCGACGCGTCGCGTCCTCCAGAAGCGCGGCTTCGTGTGCGGCGATCGTGGGGAGCCCGATCGCGCTGACGTAATCGATCGCCGCGCCAAGGCCGATCGCCCCGGCGATGTTGGGTGTCCCCGCCTCGAACTTGAAGGGAATCGCGTTGTACGACGTCTCGGCAAACGTGACCCGGCTGATCATCTCACCGCCCCCCTGGTACGGCAGCATCGCGTCGAGCAGCTCGGCTTTGCCGTAGAGCACGCCGATGCCGGTCGGTCCGTACAGCTTGTGACCGGACAAGGCGTAGAAATCGCAGTCGAGCTCCTGGACGTCGACCGCGAGATGCCCTGCCGCCTGCGCGCCGTCGACCAGCACCCGCGCCCCGGCAGCGTGGGCAAGCCCGATCATGCGACGCAGCGGGTTGATCGTCCCCAGGGCGTTCGAGACATGAGCGACCGCGACCAGCTTGGTTCGGGTGGTGAGCAGCTTCTCGAAAACGTCCATCCGCAGCTCGCCGGCCTCATCGATCGGCGCGACCCGCAACACGGCCCCGGTTTCCCCGCACACGATCTGCCACGGCACGATGTTGGAGTGGTGCTCCATTTCAGTCAGCAGGATCTCGTCGCCTGCCTGCAACCGGCTGCGGCCGTAGCTTTGCGCGACCAGGTTGATCGCTTCGGTTGCGCCGCGCACGAACACGATCTCGCTCGTGCCCGCGGCGTTGATGAACCGGCGCACGTTCTCGCGCGCGACTTCATAGGCCTCGGTCGCGCGCTGGCTCAGCTCGTGGATTCCCCGATGCACGTTGGCGTTGAAATTTTCGTAGTAGCGGACCTCGCGGTGGATGACCGATTTCGGCTTCTGCGTCGTCGCGGCGTTGTCGAGGTAGACGAGCGGCTGGCCGTGAACCATCTGGTTCAGAATCGGAAAATCCTCGCGCCAGCGTTCCGCCCCGGACCCCGCGTGCGCGGCTCTTACCGCGAGGAGCTCGCTCGCGCTGCTCTTCATGTCCACGCGCCAGCCAAAGGCGCGTCGGCCAGGCGAGCGGCCAGCAGCGCGCGCAACCGGTCGCGCAGCGTCGCGATCCCGCAGCGACGCACGATCTCGTCCGCGAACGCAAAGGTCAACACGTTCCGCGCCGCGCGTTCGTCAACGCCACGCGAGCGCAGGTAGAAGATCTGCCCCTCGTCGAGCGCCCCGACCGTCGCGCCATGACTGCACTTCACGTCGTCGGCATAGATCTCGAGTTGCGGCTTGGTATCGACTTCGGCGGCGTCTGACAGCAATAGATTGCGGTTGGATTGATGGGCGTCGGTCTTCTGCGCGCCCGCGCGGACGAGCACCCTGCCATTGAAGACCGCGTGCGCGGCCCCGTCGAGCACGCCCTTGTACCATTCCCGGCTGACACCCCGCGGTTGGGCATGATCGATGAACGTGTGGTGATCCATGTGCTGGCGGCCGGCGCCGACGTAGAGCCCGTTCAAGGTGGCTTCGCAGCCCGGTGCATCGAATTGCGTGGCGATGCCATTGCGCGACAGCGCGGCGCCAAGGGAGAACGAGGAAGACTCGAGTCGGCTATGTTCAAGCTGTCGAACGTCGATTCCCGCGACGTGGAACGCGCGCGGCGCCTCCTCTTGCAGCTTGCAGTGCTCGATCCGGGCGCGCGCCTCGGCAACGATGCGCGTCATCGCGTTGGTAAAAGACACGCCATCGTGGATTCCCACGTAGTGCTCGATGATCGACACTTGCGCGCCCGGGCCGGCGTGTACGATGGTGCGCGGATGACTGACCGCATCGGGCTCCGAGGCGACGAAGAGCAGGTGAATGGGCGTGTCGAGCACCGTACCGCTCGCGAGGTCGATGCAGGCGCCGTCGGCCCAGAACGCTGCATTGAGCGCGGCGAATCCGTTGTCGAATGCGCCGTCGGTGCCGGACAACAACGGCTCGAGCCAATCCGCACCCTCGGCGAGCGCGCCGGCGAGGCTTCCGATCCGGGCCCCCGCCGGTAAAGGACCGACCCGCGAGTGCGCGGGGTCGTAGCGCCCGTCGATGAAAACCAACCGATGGGCGCCATCGAGCATTAGCTGTCTGACCTGTTCGCGGGTCACTCTGCCGGACGACGGTCCCGGGGTCTTGAACGCGCGCTTCTCGATGGCGGAGACTCGGGTGTATTTCCAGTCCTCGTGCCGCGGCGTCGGAAATCCGAGCTCGTCGAAGCGATCGAGCGCCGCCCGGCGAGCCCTGGACAGCCACGGCAGTCGCTCACCGGTGAGGCCCGGTTCGAGCGACTCGAACGCTCGCCGATAGCGCTCGCGGGGGTCGACCTTCGCGGCGTCGATGCTCACTTGGTCTCGCGCGCCTTAATCAGAGCAATCCGTCGCAGCCAGGATCGCCGGCTGCGGCGCAACTGCGGCGCCGGATGGTACGCCGGACGCCATTCGGCAGTGTCGCGCCCGTGCGGTCCACGCGCGCGCTGCTCGTCCTCGGGGGACCGGGGACGCCGCCGCGGGGCGTATGTTTCAGGGGTCTTGATGGGGATCCGATAAAAGTTGGCTTTACTCATAACGTGTCTCGAGTGATGTCTCTCTTAGTGATGTATGGGCGGCTGGCCCGGATTCCATCCAGCCGTAACCGCGGCGCTCGAGCTCGAGCGCCAACGCCGGCCCGCCGGACTTGGCGATGCGGCCGTTGACCAGGACGTGCACCGCGTCCGGGACGATGTAGTTGAGCAGGCGTTGATAATGCGTCACCAGCACGATCGCCCGCTCGGGGCTGCGCATGGTGTTCACGCCATCGGCGACAATCTTGAGCGCGTCGATATCGAGGCCCGAGTCGGTCTCGTCCAGGATCGCGAGTGTCGGCTCGAGCACGGCCATCTGCAGAATCTCGTTGCGCTTCTTCTCTCCTCCGGAAAAGCCTTCGTTGACGCCGCGGTTGAGCAAGGCTTGATCCATGCCCATCGCCGCGAGCCTGTCCTTGACCCGGGCCAGGAAGTCCATCGCGTCCTCCTCCGGCTCGTGTCGGTGCTTACGGATCGCGTTGAATGCCGACCGCAGCAGATACACGTTGCTCACGCCGGGGATCTCCACCGGGTATTGGAAGGCCAGGAACACGCCTTCGCGCGCGCGCTCCTCCGGCGCCATGGCGAGAAGGTCGCGACCTCGATACCTGACCTCACCCTGCGTTACCTGAAAGGTTTCACGGCCGGCAAGCACCTGGGCCAACGTGCTCTTGCCCGAGCCGTTCGGTCCCATGATCGCGTGCACCTCGCCCGCTGCAATGGCCAGGTCGACGCCGCGCAGGATGGGCTTATCGTCGATTTCGACATGCAGATTCCTGATCTCGAGCAGGGCAGGGACATCGAGAGATTCGCGCTGCAGCCGGTTCACCCCACGCTTCCTTCCAGGCTGACTCCGAGGAGCTTCTGCGCTTCCACGGCAAATTCCATCGGCAGCTCCTTGAACACTTCCCGGCAGAACCCGTTGACGATCATCGACACCGCGTCTTCGGACGACAGGCCGCGCTGCATGCAGTAGAAGAGCTGATCCTCGCCGATGCGCGAGGTCGACGCCTCGTGTTCGACCTTGGCGCTCGGGTGCTTCACCTCGATATACGGGAACGTGTGGGCGGCGCACTGGTCGCCCAGCAGCAGCGAGTCGCATTGTGTGTAATTGCGGGCGCCGACCGCGCTGTTCGCCACCTTCACCAGGCCGCGATAGGCATTCCGCCCGTGGCCCGCCGCGATGCCCTTGGAGAGAATCGTGCTGCGCGTATTTCGTCCGAGGTGGGTCATCTTCGTGCCCGTGTCAGCCTGCTGATAATTGTTGGTCAGGGCCACGGAGTAAAACTCGCCCACCGAGTTGTCGCCCTGCAGCACGACGCTCGGATACTTCCATGTGATCGCCGACCCGGTCTCGACTTGGGTCCAGGAAATCCTCGAGTTCGCCTCGCGGCAATCGCCGCGCTTGGTGACGAAGTTGTAGATCCCGCCCCTGCCCTCCTTCTCGACCGGGCAGCGAACGCCCGGAGGGATGTAGCAGAACGAGCCGTCGCTGAAGACGGCCGAATTGAGCGTGGCGAAGAAGTTGTCGGTGTAAGGCACGACGGATCCGAGGTAACGCCGGACCAGATCCGGATGCTTCTGCACGGCTTCCGAGAACGGGCAGAAGATGATGCCGAGCCGCGAGAGCTTCTCCTTGAATGTGGTCGCCACCGAGACGCTGTCGAATACCGCGTCGACGGCCACGCCCGCGAGAAGCTCGCGCTCCTTGAGCGGCACGCCGAGTCGGTCGTAGGTCCGGAGGAGCTCCGGGTCGACTTCTTCCAGGCTCTTCGGCCGGTCCTTGTTCGCTTTCGGCGCGGAGTAGTACACGATGTCCTGGTAGTCGATTCGCGGATGCTTGACCGTCGCCCACTGCGGCTCGGTCATCGTCAGCCAGTGGCGGTATGCTTTCAGTCGCCAATCGAGCATGAACGCAGGCTCTGACTTCCTGGCCGAGATCGTGCGGATTACGTCCTCGGACAGCCCCTTTGGCACGGCATCGGTCTCGACCGTCGTAAAGAAACCGTGCGCATAAGGACGATCAACTAAAGTCTCAAGTGTCGTGCCCATTACATTGAAAATACATATCGCTTATATAGCTGACCGCGGCGCTTTTGCGGACGCCGGGCCGATACCATAATGTTTTAGTCAACTATTGCTCCGAGGAAGTTCGCGGTAACGAAAGGTAATTGCGCCGCGAACGGGCCGGCAAGGTTCACATCCGCGCCGCATGCGAATGTAATAGCACGCGATGGGCGGCCGGCTTTCCGCTAGTCACGACGATCCGGCGCCACCATGGTTGTTAGAATGCAGCCAGCCCGGGTGGTGAAACTGGTAGACACAAGGGACTTAAAATCCCTCGGCAGCGAGAGCGGCCGTGCCGGTTCGAGTCCGGCCCTGGGCACTCAATCAATTAGTCATACGACGGACACAGGAAAGAGCGCGCGCGAACGCTTTAGAAATAGAAACGCCGCCACGGGGGCGGCGTCAGTGCGGCGTGATTCGAGGATCAGTTCATCTTGCGCCGACGCGAGAAACCGAGACCCGCAAGGCCGATGCCGAGCAGCGCCAGCGTCGCGGGTTCGGGTGCAGCAGCCACCGTTGGGCTTGACGGAGCAAGGTAGTCACCGGCGCTGCCGAGCGAACCGTCGACGTCGCCGCCGAGATAAAAGTTATCGGTGACGAAAACACCATTGCCAAGATCGCCGCCCGGCACGCCGTCACCGCCGCCAAGACCGCCGAGCAGGCCGTCACCGCCAAGGCCGTTGCCGCCGTCAAGACCATTACCGCCGTCAAGCTGGCCGTCATCGATTCCGATGATGGCCCCTCCGTTGCCAGGTGAACTTGAACCGTCTCCAGGTGAGCCGTCGCCAGAAGTGCCCACCACTGTGGGCGGGCAAGGTGTCGTAGCCGGCGGCTGGGTTCCCCTGCCACCCTTCCCGCGGTGCCCTACGACCTCAGGCTTGTGGTGGTGTCCCTTAACGATCGTTGGAGCGACCGCGTCGGCCGCGCAGCCTCCTGCAGGAGGGCTGACGTTGTGGCCGTGATGACGGTGGGCCGCCGAAGCAGCCGGCACCAAGATCAAAGCGATCGTAGCTGATAGGCCTAGCTGGAGAAGCCGTCGGTTCATTTTGGGCTTTCTTGAGGAATCCGTGGTCAAGGTAAGCAAGTTCAAGGCCAAAATTAAATAGTCATGTAAAACAGTTTATTAGCCTTGAAAGCTACAACTAATGTAAAGAGTACCGACATTTTCAACGTTCGGCTGTCGATCACAAATCGTCCAAGAATTGCCGGTTTGGGCGCGAGCCTCGGCACCGCCGCCGCATGCAGATAGTGGTAGTGTCACTGCCGCCGAGGCTCGGGGAAGCTATCGAGGTACGGCTGGGCATTGACGACCGAACGGTACCTTTTCCCCGAGCAAAATTCGACCCGACCCTGCAGCATCGCTGCATACTCGCGCGTGAGATCTTTGCGCCGAGAGGAGGCACGAAATGCGGATCTTGATCAGCCTGATTCTCGCGGTCTTGCTTTCGGGATGCCTGCCGATCGGCATTCGCGGCTCGACCATGCCTTTCCAGGGACCGGGCGCGATCGACAGCCGGCCGCTGGCCGCAAGCCCACGATAACCGCGTCGCGCTGAAACTCGGCGCCGATCTTGGCGAGTCGGCGCAGTCACGTTTCTCCGGCGAACTACCTGCCTGCGCGCTCCGCCAGGAAGGCGAGATAACCCAGGCAACCGACGACCATCACCGCGATCCCGGCAAGCATCAACGTCCCGACCTGGAACCCGGCGAGGTTGTACGTACCCCGAAAGCGTGCGAGCACGGCGCACGCGATGAGAAGCAGGCCAAGGACGCCCCCGAGTCGGCCGATCCACATCAGCAGGTTTCCCATGCTAGGGCGCCTGGTTTGACGGTTTGGCGGGCATGCGGCTCATACGACGCGCTTCAGCCTGGGCTTCCAACACCTGGGCCGGGGTCAGAGAGCGAAGGAGCGCGTCGCGCTGGACGGACGCCCCGGGGACATCCCGCGCGGCGGCGACGTTGAACCACATGTAGGCCTTTTCATTGTCAGCGGGCACGCCAATGCCCGCGTGATACATCTGCCCCAACGCGTACTGGGCGTCCGGGTGGCCACTCACCGCGGCCAGCTCCAGCCAGCGCGCCGCATGCTCGTAGTCCTGAACCACACCCGAACCTTCGCGGAGAGCATTGCCGAGCTCGTATTGAGCATCGCTGCTGCCATGCTCGGCTGCACGCTCCAGCCACCTCTGCGCGTCCCGCTTGTTGCCTTGCACTCCGTTCCCGGTGGCATACAGGTGAGAGAGCTTGTATTCGGCGACCGGGTCATCGCGCTCGGCGCGCTTGATCGTGTCCGCGACGCTCTCGACCGGGGCAGCCGCGCGCTCTGATGCCCGGCGGGGATCTTCGGGCCCGCTCCCGACGTTCCACGCGACGGCCCCGACGACGCCGGCGATCGCCAGCAGGCCCACGAAGTAGCTGGCGCGTCGGCTGATGACCCAGAAGCGCGCGCCGCAATCGCGGCAGCGATAAGGGGAACGAAGCCTGGGCGCTGCGGAGGCTTCCGGGGGAAGCACTGACGACCGGCGAACATTGAGACTGCCGCACGTCGGGCACTTGTTGAACATGGATCTTCTGGTTTGCCGGTGATGCCATCGGCATTGAACACTAGCGACGGCCGTTGCGCAACGTTGCCGAGCGTGCGGAAGCCCAGGAACCCATAACCGCATCTCTCGAGTGGGGAGCCGACGCCCCGAAGTCGGTCCCAGAACGCTCAGTGTCGGTTGTCCGCGAGGACGGTAGCTAGCTCCGGAAACACCACGACCTCGGCTGCCG
>WNGQ01033614.1_pt1 | contig 12043 bp, 15 predicted proteins | sample 5407661 | NCBI WGS metagenome assembly WNGQ01 (sample SAMN13153382, study PRJNA577476) | soil metagenome | isolation source: 60 cm soil or saprolite under Garry oak tree replicate 2 | place: USA:California | collected 2016-06-15
TATAAGCGTGCCGCCCTTTAGCAAGAGTGGCTACATATTTGCTTCGGCGGGAACAATTCAAGTAGGCGGGATATTTAACAGCTATGAGGTTAACGCCACAGCGACTACGGTGCAAACGACGGGTGTGCGCGCTTTCTGTTCGGATGCGTCTGGCGTAATTAAATTTGTTACGCCAGGTCCGGCCCCCATTGGTTTGGGGGCGGGATCTTGCGGCGCCGTCGCGACAGTTGCTGGAACCTCGGGGCCCGTTGGCAACTGAAAGTTTGTTATAGAGACATTGCGCCCCTCTTTCGGCCGCCAGCCCATCGGTGTTGTCGCGCCACTGGTATACTTGTTTGCTTGCGTGTAAAACTTCAACTCGAATTGTGCGTCCTCCTGTTCTCTTCCGCGTGGCCCCTTTGGAGTAGGCAGAACCCCGCAGACTCGGGCAAAGCTCAAGGTAAGGCAACTGTTGCCACGATTCAGAAGCGATTTGAGGAAAGGTATCGAAGCGCAACGCGGTTGGAAGTTACGTTTCTGGAGCGGTATTCAGAAAGTGGACGGTTGATTCGGACAGAGGCTGGAAAAGCTTACTTCGAGCGCCCAGGCAAAATGCGTTGGGAATACGAGGCGCCCGAGAAGAACGTGTTCCTGGTGGATGGAAAAAATGCCTGGTTTTATGTTCCTGCGGATCATACCGTTACACGCGTTCCAGCAAAGAAGAGCACGGATTGGCGGACGCCCCTGGCCTTGCTTGCTGGGGAAGTGAAGCTTTCGCGGATTTGTAATAAAATTGGATACGCTCCGCAACGGGCCCCTGAAAATTCTGTGGATGTCGTGCTCTACTGTGAGCTGCATGGCGCGTCTAAAAAGGAAGGAAGGGAAACCGGCAGCCAGCCTGGGGCAGAAGTGCAGGATGTTGCTTATCTGGAAGTTGTTGAAAGTTCCGGAGAGCTCGTCCGTGTCTTAGTCAATGATTCAGGAGGCGTAGGGATCGAGTTTCACTTTGCGAACTGGCAACTCAATCCCAAGGTCGAAGATTCGTTTTTTCGCTTCCAGGTTCCGCGCGGTGTCGCCATCGTGAACGGAGAGCTGGGAGCGGCCCAAAAATCGGCAAGTCCATAAACTCCCCCGTAGGAATGGCTCCCTTACCAGTCAGGAACGGCCAACCCCCAGGACCCCCTACGCATATCATGTAGATGAGGTAAACTGAAAGTCTATGGGTGAATTTGTCTGTCGCGTGGCGGATGCGGACGGGCGTGTCTTTTCGCACGTGGAACCCGCGAATACTCTGGACGAAGCGCGCCAAAAGCTGGCGGACCGGGGCCTATACGTTTACTCGGTCGAATCGCGCGGCGGGCGCCTTGGCAGCTTGGTTCGCCGCAGAACCGGGCGGCAGGTGGGTGGCTCGGATTTCCTGATTCTGAACCAGCAGTTCAATACTTTAATCAAAGCTGGGTTGCCGATTTTGAAGGCGCTGGACCTTCTGGCCACGCGCGCTACCTCTCCGAAACTCCGGCCAGTCGTCGCGCAAATTCGAGATCAGGTGCGGGAAGGGAAGTCGCTGTCCGAAGCGGTGGATCAAGCTGGCGTTTTTTCTAAAGTTTACTCTACGGCAATTTTGGCTGGTGAAAAGAGCGGCAATCTGCCGGGCGTGCTGGACTACTACATCGGCTATCAGCGAGTTAGCACCGGCGTGAAAAAGAAAATCATCGCCACGCTCGTTTATCCGACCTTGCTGATTTGTGTTGCCACTGTCATTGTGACGTACCTGGTTACCGGCGTCATTCCGAAGTTCGCGTTACTCTACAGAGATTTGAACGTGGAGCTTCCGACGCCAACGCGAATCTTGATTGCATTGACCGTGGATTACCGGATGTATTTCGTGGGACTTGTGGGTACGTTGGCGGTTACTGCGGTTGGCGTTTTTCTGTGGTCACGCACGGAAGAGGGTGGAACAGCCTTCGATCGGTTCAAGTTCCGCCTGCCGTTGGTCGGGGATACCCTTCTGAAGTTTCAAGTTGCGCAATTTTGCCGGACGCTCTCAACACTCTTGACCGGCGGTACCCCGTTGGTAGCCGGCCTGCAAACGGCGACGGAAGCCATTACCAGCAAGTTGTTGCAAGGTACGGTCGCTCACGCCACAAAAATGGTGCGTGAAGGCGAATCGTTGGCGGGCGCGCTTTCCTCACAGGGTGTGATGCCGCAGATGGCAGTAGACATGATTGAAGTAGGCGAGTCGAGCGGTGCGATTTCTCCGATGCTGAACAGCGTGGCGGAGTTTTACGAAGAAGAAGTGAATTTGCGTCTCGCCGCGCTGGTAGCCGTGATCGAACCCGTTTTGCTCATCATTATGGGGTTGTTTGTTGCGTTCATTCTGATTTCGCTATATCTGCCAATCTTTTCGTTTTCCATAAACGGGACAAAATAGGAGTTATGGCTAGCACGGATCAACTTCCACCAGTTCCTCCGGCGCCCGGGCCACCGGGCGACGATGATGAACAGCGCGAACGTGAGTTCGCCCGCAAGCTTGCCGAAAGGTATAGATATACGTTCATCGATCTACGCGAGCAGCGCATTGACCCGGAGTTGATTCGCACGATTTCCGCCGACCTGATGTTCCGCTACAACTTCGTGCCTCTCGAAACGCACAACAACGTATTGGCGATTGCCGCTGCGGATCCGGGATTGGTTCAGAGCAGCGATGAGTTGCCCTTGTTGCTCGGCAAGAAGCTGCTGATTCGCGTTGCGACGGCGCGGCAAATCGCCGACGTACTGAAGCGCACGGAACAATCCCAGCGCGTTCTGGAACAGGCCACGGAAGCGTTTGCCCTCCAGGCGTCCAAAGAGGAAGAGGAAACCGAGGAGACAATCTCCGGCGATCGCCTGACACGAGACAGCACGGCGAGTCCGGTAGTTCGCTTGGTGGAAACTATCATCTTCACCGCGCTTGAGAGGCGCGCCAGCGATATCCATATTGAGGCGCGCGACACGGAAGTTGCCGTGAAGTACCGCATTGACGGCGTCCTGCAGCACGCTATGCAGCCCATCGCGAAGGAACATCATTCGTCCGTGCTTTCGCGTATAAAAGTTTTGAGCGAACTCGATATTGCCGAGCGCCGCGTTCCCCAGGACGGGCGTTTCCGCGTGAAGTACAAGGGCCGCTACATCGATTTGCGCGTTTCCATCATGCCCGCAAGCCACGGGGAAGATGCGGTCCTGCGCGTGCTAGACAAAGAAACACTTTCCGAAAAATTTGCGAACCTGACTTTGGACGTGGTTGGTTTCTCCGCCGAAGAGCTCTATCGCTTCCGCCGTTACATTCATGAACCTTACGGCATGGTGCTGGTCACGGGTGCGACGGGCTCGGGCAAGACGACCACGCTGTACGGAAATCAAAAGCGACGACGACAAGTTCATCACGATCGAGGACCCTGTCGAATACCAGGTGCGCGGCATCACGCAAATTCCTGTCAACGAGAAGAAAGGTCTGACTTTTGCCCGAGGCTTGCGGTCCATCCTGCGGCACGACCCGGACAAAATCATGGTCGGCGAAATTCGCGACCAGGAAACGGCGCAAATCGCCATTCAATCGGCTCTGACTGGCCACCTGGTGTTTACAACGGTTCACGCCAACAACGTGACGGACGTCATCGGGCGGTTCGTCAATATGGGCGTCGAGCCTTACAACTTTGTATCCGCGCTGAACTGCATCCTGGCGCAACGCTTGGTGCGCGTCATCTGCCCGAATTGCAAGCGGCCCAAGAAATACACTCCGGAAGATCTGAAAGAAGCTGGCCTCGATCCCGCGGTGTGGGGGAGTGTGGCCATTATGGAAAGCATTGGATGCTTGGAGTGCTCCGGTACGGGCTATCACGGGCGGACGGCGATTTGCGAATTGATGGACCTGACTGATCGAATCCGCGAAATGATTGTGGACCGTCGCCCGACTTCGGAAATCAAGCGCGCCGCGCGCGAAGAAGGAATGGCCACGTTGCGCGAAAGCGGACTTGCGAAAGTGAAAGCGGGTATTACCAGCATCAAGGAAATTAACAAGGTGACGTTCGTCGATGAGTAGCGCTACGGCAGTTCGTCAAGGCATTTATAAGAGCGGGCTCGCTCGCCGTGCGACGCGCTGGCTGGATGCCATCCCGCACCCCCCGGTGGCGATGGAAATTTCCGCGGATCGGGTTGCCGTTGCGAGATGGAGCCGCTCCGGGGCCCCCGATGCATTCGCCGTTGAATTGTTTCCGCCCGGAGCGGTGATCCCTTCCGCGGTGGAGGCCAACCTGGTGAATTCGGGAGCGGCAAAGAACGCGGTGGCCAAGGCCTGCGACCGGCTTCGCACGAAGCCCGAGGACGTCGCTTTGATTCTTCCCGACCCCGTGATTCGTGTTTTTGTGCAGCACTTCGAGGATTTCCCGCGTTCTTCGGAAGAAGCGATTCCGTTATTGCGCTGGAAGCTGAAGAAGAGCGTACCCTTCGAGGCCGACGAGACGATCATCTCTTATTTTCGGCAGGACCCGCGCGACGCTGGCGTGGATATCGTTACAGCGTTGGCGAGGCTGCGCATTATTCACGAATACGAATCGCTGGCTGAAGGAATCGGATTGCAGCCGGGCGTGGTGCTTAGCTCTTCCTTAGCGGCCCTTTCGCTGCTCGATGGTAGCAGGCCCGTTTTAATGGCTCGCATTTCGGGCTCCGCCCTGACCACCGCCATCGTGCGATCTGGCTTGCTTTGTGGCTATCGCTGCACGGAACTCCCGGCGCACGGCGCCAGCCTTACCCCGCAGATGCTGCTGGAGGAGATTTTTCCGGTCGCAGCCTACTATCAGGACACGTGGAATGAGGGGATTTCCTCGGTTCGGATTGCCGGCCTGGGCATAAGGCTCGGTGAGTTTTCCGGACTGCTGGAGCGAGAATTTCATTGTGAGGTAAAGTCCCTGTTGAATTCCGCGCATTCGGAAGGAATCATCAAAGACGAAGCGCGCCAGTTGGCCGACCGCGATCTGGATGGGCTGGTCGGCTGGATGTTGCATCGTAGTTAAAAGAGATTTCTTTGAGTTTGAGGAGATAGGTAGGAAATGGAAGTTCGGCTCAATTTAGCGACGAAACCGCTGGAATCGCACAGGCGTTTCCTGGCGGGCGCGAGCTTTTCTGCGTTCGTCGCGGCTGTGGTGTTTGCCGCGCTGGGATGGCACGTTTATTCGGCGCGCAAAGCAGCCACCGAGGTCCTTGCACGCACGGAAAAGATAAGCCAGGAGCGTGCCGAGTACGAGGCGAAGCGCAGGGAACTGGAGCGGTACTTCAAGCAAAAAAGCATTGCCGACATCCACGACCGCGCTGCTTTCATTAATGGCATCATCGCCGTGCGCAGCTTCAACTGGACGAAAATGTTCATGGACCTGGAGCGCATTTTGCCGGGTGGCGTGCGGATCATCAGCGTGGAGCCCAAGCAGGACTCCGGGCATGTCGAGCTGACCCTGACTATTGGCGCGGCTGGCGATGACGTCAAGCTGCAGTTCATCCATGCTCTGGAAACTTCCAAGCAATTCTCGGAAGTGCAGATTCGCAGTGACGTCACGCCGACTCTGGGGAACGGTCCGAACAATGACCAACGGGTCGTTCAGCTATCCACTTATTATTCGGGGACTTGATGGCACAAGATTTCACAACCCGCAAACGGGCCATCCTGGGCGGCATGATTTGCCTGGTGGCGGCCGATTTGGCCCTGGCTGGCTATAGTTATCAGCTTGCTTCCCAGCCCCTGACTACGGGCCCTGCATTTGTTAGACAGGAAGATTACGTCAAGAAATTGAAGGGTTCGGTTGCGAGAGCAGAACAAATCCGCGAAGACATGCCGAACACGCAGAAGGATTGCGAGAAGTTTGAGCATATGCTTCTGCCTGCCAGCACCGGGTATTCTTCCGTCTTGTCGGAACTGCGTGACATCGCCAAAAAGAGCGGGCTAAAGGCCCCGGATGTTGGCTTCAAGACGACGTCCGTTCCGTCGCGCGGATTGACCGAAGTGGCCATGGAATCGACCATTGAGGGCGACTACAAGAACGTAATTCTTTTCTTGAACGGGCTGCAACGTTCGTCCAATATTTATGAGGTAGAGTCTCTGGCGCTGGCCCCGCAAAAGGATAGTAAAGGGCCTGCCAACGTCATTAAAGTCGGGCTGCATCTCAAGACGTACTTTCGGACGGGGGCATGAAGCAGAAGCGACAAATCGGCGTCCTCTTCATATTGATAGTGGCCGCGGGCATTGTGTGGGCGTGGAATTTCCGCGACAAGCGCGTTGTAACCGCTGATGCCAGCCCCAACCTGCAGGAAGATCCCATCATTCAAGTTCCCAATCCGCATATTCGCATGGAACAAATCGAGCGCGCCCGGAATGCCGAGTATAAAGGTTCCGGACGCAATCCGTTCAGCCCGGTACAAGCGCCTCCGCCGCGTGCTACGAATCCGGAAAAGAAATTTGACAAATACGGGCCAGAACCTCCAGCTCCCACACCGCCTCCGCCTCCATTAGCTCTTCCGCCGAACGTAAAATTCTACGGGTATGGCACGGGGCCTAGCGGTACCTCTCGCCGCGCTTTTTTCCACGACGGCGACGATGTGCAAATCTTGGGTGAAGGTGACGTGCTGTTGAAGCGCTTCCGTATTATCAGAATCGGGAACGATCATCTGGAATTTGAAGAGATTTCTACCGGCCGCATCGGCACGGCTCCGCTCGAGGAACAAGCCGCAGGTCCACAGCAATGATGGCACAAGCCGGCGCAAAATCTCGAAGGCCCCGCGAGCGGGGATATGCCCTGTTGATGGTGATCTTTATGACCACCATGTTGCTCATCCTCGCCACGATGGTGGCTCCCAATATCAAGACCGAAGGGCAACGCGAAAAAGAGAAAGAGATGATTTGGCGCGGCAAGCAATATGCGCGCGGCATCAAGCTGTATTACCGGAAACTGGGGCGTTTCCCCACGAGCGTCGACGACCTGACCAAGCCCAAAGTCGGCTCGCTGCGTTTCATGCGCCAGGCTTACAAGGACCCGATGAACGCGCAGGATGGCTCCTGGAGGCTCATTTATGTTGGCCCGGCGGGGCAGCTTATCGGCAGTCTTAAGCCACCTGGGGCGAACCTCCAGTTTGGACAAGCTCAAGGGATGGGCACACCCGTTGCTGCTATGGCCGGGCCGGTCGCTCCAAACAGTGGGTTCGGGTCTGTCCTGGGGCAGGCAATTGGGCAAGTAGGCAGCCTCAATCCGCAGGGCCAGGGAGGAACGCAGCCGGCAAGCTCCACAGGTCCGGGCGTCAATCCTTTGAGTTCCTCGAATCCTTCAAATCCTACAGCCACGACCGGACCCGCGGTCTCCGCCGATCAGTCAACGGGCGCAAGTGGCGACGCCCCAATCCCCGATGGTGACACGCCCACAATCATGGGAGGAAACATTATTGGGGTTGGCAGCAAGATCAACAAGAAGTCCGTCATGGTCTACGATAAGGCCAAAAACTATCGTCTGTTCGAGTTTATCTGGGACCCGTCAAAAGATACGTTTGGCATGGGTCAGCCTGGCATGCAGACGGGAACAGGTCTCGGGGGACAGCCGATTGGACAGCCCATCGGTCAACCGGCGGGACAGAGTCCGTTTGGACAGCAGCCCGGCCCGGGCTTCCCGGCCCTTGAAACGCCCCTCGTCACCTCCGCGGAACTTCCGTAGAATCATCCTGCTTGGCAGGCAAACCATTGGCACATAGCTTCATCTCCGGTCCGTCACCCGTCTACGAGGACTACACGCGCTGTATTCACTGCGGACTTTGCCTGAATGCTTGCCCCACGTATCGCCTCTGGAATCTCGAAGCGGATTCGCCGCGCGGTCGCATCCAGCAAATGTTCCACGTTTTCCAGAACGAGCTTGGCGGCAATGCGCAGCCGGACGCGCGAATCAGCGAGGGATTCGTCGATCACATTGACAAATGCCTGGACTGCCGCGCCTGTGAAACCGCCTGCCCTTCCGGCGTTGAGTATGGAAAGCTGGTTGAGCACGCCCGCGCCCGCATCGAACGCGGTTACGAGCGCTCCTGGTTTGCTCACGTTGCGCGCAATTTCTTTTTTAGCGATTTTCTTTCCGCCCCTCATTTCATCGAGGATGCCGCGCAGATTTTCCGCTTCTATCAGCGCTCGGGTCTGCAGACCGTCGCACGCGGCATTGGCGTTCTTAAGCTCTTAGGGCTTGCCGAACGCGACCGGCTTCTTCCACGAATCGACGGTGCATTTTTCTTTGAGCGTTTCGGCTCGATGTTCGCCCCAGTGGGTCCGCGCCGTGCGCGAGTGGCGTTTTTCGCGGGCTGCATCGCGAACGTCACCTTTTCCGAGCTGAACGAAGCCACCATCCGAGTGCTAACAGCCAATGGCTGCGAGGTGGTCGTTCCGAAGGAGCAGTCTTGCTGCGGCGCGCTTTCGGCTCATGCGGGATTTCGCGATACCGCGCGCGACTTCGCACGCAAGAACTTGGCCGCGTTCCGGATCGACGATTTTGACGCTATTGTCACGAATGCCGCCGGCTGTGGCTCCACAATGAAGGAATACCATCATCTTTTTTCGGCAGACGAGCCAGAGCACGCGCAGGCCCGCGCGTTTGCGGCCAAGACGCGCGACGTCACTGAATTTCTCGCAGACCTTGGCTTAACTGCGAGACTCTATCCGTTGCGCCATCGCGTGACGTATCAAGATTCCTGCCACCTCCTGCACGGGCAGAAAATCCACGAGGCACCCCGCAAGCTGTTGCACGCGATCCCTAATCTCGATTTTGTGGAGTTGCCATACTCGGAAATCTGCTGCGGCTCTGCGGGAACCTACAACGTCACGCAGACCGAAACATCGCTGCAATTACTCGCAGAGAAAATGCGCCACGCGCAATCCACCGGCGCACAAACCATCGTTACTGCCAACCCGGGGTGCATTTTGCAACTCCGCGCGGGCGTTGCTCTTCATCAAACAAACCAGAACGTCCTCCACGTCGTTGAGCTGCTAGACCGGGCCTTGGCGGGAGGAGCGCAACCATCCTGAACGAGGCGAGTGCGGCCTTTTTCCTTAGTTCCGCGCTTCATTGCGTCATTACTTCCTTAATAAAAACGGCGGCGCCCTTTCCGCGGCGATGGGGGTTGCCGTGAAAAGGGCGTGCCGTCTTCAGGAGAGAAGATCGGTTTTACTCAGCTAGGTCGTAAGAATCTCCTTACGAGAATCAGTTCTCCGCTGGAGGCGGGCCCTGACGCCGGCCCATCCTTCTGCCTGCTCCCGGGTGTTTCTGCGTCACGCTGTAATCGGACGGCACGGCAAAGAGCGTTGCATCCGGCTCCGCGCGCTGGATATTCGTCAGCGAATAGATCGTCTCCCCGGACCAGGGATCGCTCCGCTTGCTCATCACCACCGTTTGTAAATCGTTGGAATACCAAACCTCGCGAACGATGGTAATCGGCTTCTCGTTTCCGATTTGTCCGGCCGGAATCGTTTTCGTCACTCGAGTCCCTTGCGCGGTGACTCCTGCGATGGTTTGCGTGCCGAGGTCTTCTCGCTTCAGGTTGACGCCGGTCTTCTCTTCACGGCGGAATTTCATCTGGTCTTTCATTGCCCGTCTGGTGGCGCCTTTCATCTCGCCGAAAGGCTTTCCCATTTTCTCAGCGGTTTTCTGATCGGGATGCAACACAAAAGTTGTGCCCGCCACAGGATCATTAACGACCACAAACGTCTTGGGCTGTTCCGAAGTCGTAAGAGGACCAAACCCTGCAAGCATGATTTCCTTGCGGATGCGCCCTTGGCTGTCGCGGAAAACATTGGTCTGCGTTTTCCGCGTGATGTGGTTTCCGTCTGCGAGAGTTAGCGTGGTTTCCGAAACGGCGACGGCGCTAAACGGCGCGCCAGTCACCACTTTTCCGCCGTGCATTCCGCCAAAGCCGAGCAGCTCCATGCGCTCCCCAAAGGGAGGCGGCGGTAATTCACCTTCGGGCCCACCTTGCATCATCCCTGGCGCGTGAGGCGGGGGAGGGGGCCCCTGCTGCGCTCCCGCGATTCCCGCGTAGAACACAAGCAAACACCCGAGGATCATGCTCTCAATTATTCTGCGATTCATGCTTTCTTCTCCTCTTCTCTCCCGATCTACAAAAATATTGTCTAGCCTTCATTCGAGCAGGCGGACGGCCTGAGGCAATCCGTCGTTCCCGACGAGCAAATCGACTTGAATCCATTCGGCGGAGCGGTCTTCGTTTACCGGCAGCCCGAGCGCGCCCAGTGCGCCACGCTGCATACGAACGTTCAAAATAGCGGAACCATCTGTTTCTGCCGGCAAGACTCCCGGCAACAAAGTGAAATCGCCCAATTCATTGTCGGCCATGAGGGTTTGCGAATCTCCGGTGGCATTTTGATCGGACGAAACCTGATTCGAAGCAGGCGAGTCCGGTTTGACAGCGACCTTGTTTTGCTGATTGCTGCTCCATTTCACCCAGCTCATCGCGCCCACAAGCACCGCCGCCGCGGCCAAGCCCCAGGCGGCCACGACGGCCGTGCGGCGCACCTTGGGCGCGTGATACTGCGTGCGAAACTGCTGGCGAAGGCGCATCTCAACGCGCGCGGGGGCAGCAAGAGTGCCGGTCGCTTGCGCAAGCGCGCGCAACTCAAGGCGCGTGGCTTCCCAGGAATCGCGGAGCGCCGCGCAGCGAGGGCAGGAAGCCACATGAGCCGTAGCGGCCGTGCGTTGTGCGTCGCTCAAAGATGCGTCGCGCTCCGCATCCAACCCCATTTCTTCAAATTCATTGCACGTCATTGCACACTTCCTTCGTCCAGCAAAATCCATTCACTTTGCCACGCTTGCCTGTGGCGGTAGCGGCGCGCGCCGGGGCGCGTCCCTCAGCATTTCGAGCCGGGCCATCAGCAAAGCTCTCCCGCGATGCAGCCGCGAGCGAATCGTGCCAATCGGGCAGCCGATCATTTGCGCCGCTTCTTCATAACTCCGCTCTTCCAACTCGCACAGCACCACCGCTTCGCGAAACTCTACGCGCAAATCCAGGACCGCGGCCCATACTTGTTCCACGCGTTCCCGTTTCTCCGCTTGAATTGCCGGCGTAGTTGCATCCACCAGGACAATTCCCGAACCGGTGCCGTTTTCATTTTTCTCTTCCAGCGAAACTTCCCGTTGCGGCGTGCGCTCGAGATGCTTCAGCACGCGGTTGCGGGTCACGCCATAGAGGAAGCCGCCAACAGTGCCGCGGGCTGGGTCGTACTTTTTCGGGTCTCTTATTAGGGTCATAAAAACGTCCTGCACAATTTCCTCTGCAGCCCAGGCATTTCCGCTCATCCGCAGCGCGAAGCGATAGAGCGCCGCCTGATGGCGCCGATAGAGGAGCGTGAAAGCTTCCTGGTCGCCCTTGCCGGCGCGCCGGAGCAGCACGTCGTCTCTTTCCTGGTCCGCGATGCTCATCTCTCCTATAAGACGTTTTGCCCGGCTCTATATGTACATTCCGCTATTCAAAGGGATAGGTTCCCGGCGAATCGCTTAGATTTGGAAGCGCATAAGTCCTTGCAGTACAATAGGTTAATGGTGATAGCCGGTCGGTTTCTGTTAATTGAAAGATCTAACAGATTGGGGCCTACACTCATCGGGCAGTCTTACTGCGAGCTGCATTTTGTATCGGTGAAGGCGATGTAGATCACCGACCAGCACTTGCCTCGGATAGATAGGATTCGGCGAATCGTCGAGCCACAGTTGGGAACAAGCAGAGGCTTTGCACGCTAATACCTTGGAATTGGGCAGCACAATGTGCCCGCTGTGCTTTTGCTCGACATGTGCGTATGACGCAGCGCCTAGAATAAGCACTATTGCCGCGATGACTCTCTTCATGCTGGCCTCCAGGGGAATACATCGACTGCTTAGTGGTCTTCATGCCTTGTCTAGGATAGAATGCCGCCACTTCGATGCCTATGGCACGACGCAGATTGTTGTTGTATCCGCGGAAGCAACTGGACATTCGCTGGCGAGACCTTGCGGCTGGCATGCTGCGGTGTCTT
>WNGQ01005777.1_pt1 | contig 12041 bp, 8 predicted proteins | sample 5407661 | NCBI WGS metagenome assembly WNGQ01 (sample SAMN13153382, study PRJNA577476) | soil metagenome | isolation source: 60 cm soil or saprolite under Garry oak tree replicate 2 | place: USA:California | collected 2016-06-15
TAGGGGAGTGGGCGAGGATGACTTCACCCCGAAACGAGTCTGCCGCACGCTGGCGTAAACATTTCAACTCGGCGCGAACTGGTTGTGGAAGGACGGCAACTTGGTGGGACGAATTACGTCGAACCAAGCCCGATCGTTCTGCCCGAAGTCATAACCAGAGTCGAGCATAGTGAACCCATAGAAATTGATACTGTTTTTCTGCTCTGTTATTTCCCCTTCCAGCGGCACTGGGTCAGCCTGGGGACGGATTATTGCCTCCGAGGGAACGGCGATCAGGGGCTCGGGCTGCTCAACCGTCTTTTGCCCCTTGGCTGGGCGTTGTGCCGGGGCAGCGGATGGGCTCGGTGCCGTCTCCAGCGCATTGATCCTGGCCTTGACTTCACCCATCGTTTGCTCCATTTGCTGGAGCTCGTCCTTGAGTTGCTGTATCTCTTGCTGCCTGTCCTGGGATTGCGCCTGGGCAGACTGAGCAGTGACGGGCTTGCTCCAGACGGCCGCCACAGTAAACAACGCAAATAAAAAGACGGCTTTTCGAGTGACTCTAAGAGCGTGTCTCATTAGGCTGCTCCCCTCCGTAGAACCCGCTTACGTAGACCTGGCACTGGTGCTCGAGACTGAGAATCTTGTATTCCTCGCATCCAATCGCAACAACTAGGAGATTCCCTAGCTGGGGAAACCCCTAACAGCGCAAGCAGCATGCATTCGGGAGCTTTTGAAGAAAAGCCGTCGACGACGCCAATCGGTCACCCGACCTTCTGTTCCCCACAGTCCTCCTCGATTTGCCCCACCAAAGGGTCACCAGAAAATCCACAGAAATATTTTCAAAAGGTGACATTTTTTTGAGGCCGAAAAACGACCACCCAAATCACCACAAAGAACCATCAACTCACCACGTTTTCACCACAAAAAACCATCCAAAAAACGCACAAAAACGCGCAACCCCCTGTAAAAACGCGGGATTCTCACCCAAAAAATAATCCCCATACAATTTTCAATAACAGCTGACGGTTAGGACTTTTCCTAGTTGCCGCATTAAGGGAAGCTCTCTACTATCGGTGCAATCTTGTCGACCAACGCTGAGGAACCAAACAAGAGCTCAGGCCAATTGAATGAAAACAAAACTCTTACTGGCTGATGATCATCCTCCGTTAGTCGAAGCCGCCCTGGCTATTCTGAAACCCCACTACGCTATTGTGGGGATCGCAACAGATGGAGCGATGCTGATATCAGAGGCTCTCCGTCTAAGCCCCGGCCTCATCGTCTCTGACATAACACTCCCAATCTTGAACGGCATAGAAGCCATCCACCGCCTCCGCCTCTCCAATTCGCAAGCGAAAGTTGTCTTTCTAACAGTTCACGCAGAAGAAGGATTTCTGACGGCATGCATGGCCGAAGGCGCATTAGGATACGTCCTCAAATCGCACATGAAGACCCAACTGATTCCAGCAATTGAAGCGGCTTTAGAAGGCAGATCCTACATCTCGCCCTTCGTCGCCAAGCGATTCAGAACGCAAGCTTGAGCGCGAATTGAACAACACGAGGATTGACGCTAGTTCTCCTGATAACGCCAAAAGCAGGCGATGCAAAGTCGTTGTCGGGATCTGCAAACTGCGGATGATTCAATGCGTTGTACATTTCCGTGCGAAATTGAACGCTGCTGCTGTCCGACAGCCACCGAAGTGGTGTTGTCTTTGAGATCGCGAGATCAATGTTCGCCTGTCCAGGCCCGTTCGTTATCCCCGTTGCGCTATTGCCGAAGCCAGTTCCAATTCCGTCCGCTCCGATGACCGGAGGAGTTATGAAACAAGAGGCGTTGAAGTAATGGTCGAGCTTGTTCGTGATCGGGCCGTTGGTCACAAACTGGCTCTTGGTGCACGTTCCTGACAATCCGGCCTTGTCTTCGCTTATTCCAAAGACGTTGTTCGGATTAGTATCCGCGATCGTCATTGCCTTTCCCGACTGAAGCGTAGCGATCCCCGAGACTCCCCAACCCCCGAGGACCCCACGTTCAAAGGCCTTGGCGGGGCTTGGGAACTCCCATATACCGCTGATTACGAATCGATGCGTGCGGTCGAAGCTTGCTCTTCCCCAACGCATACTCGGAGAGTTCTGATTACCGAGAGTCAGTCCATTTCCTGACGACGTCGAGTTGATCTCGGCTCCATCTGTGTCCAGCGTCTTTGAAAAAGTGTAGGACGCGAGAAACTGAAATCCATGACTCAAACGCTTCGTCATGCTCACTTCGAGGCCGTTGTACGACGAGCCACCTTCGGATTCCATCTCGACACCGGAGTCCGGAGGTATTCCGAGAACAGGAAGTCGCAAAGCGATATTTGCAACTGTGTTGGTCGAAACTCCCCTTATGGGATGTTCTGCCGAGGCGGACAGAGCCTGGTTGAGGGAACGTTGCCGGACCAGATGCGATCCATGAGTGCCAACGTATCCGACTTCGAGCAGCCAGCCCTCCGAGGCCTCAGTCTGCAGATTGAGGGAGTACTGTTGAATAATTGCAGACCGAAAATAGGGAGAAACGGCGTACACAGTTGTGGTGGAGTCCGGCGAATATGCAGGAAACATGGGGAACGACTGTGGCGTTGGAAATGGCTGCGGGAAAGGTGCTTGAAAAGTGGCGTTCGCGTTTGCCAAGCCGGAGTTCAGCCGGAACACAGAAAACGGGGCACCAAGTACGTTCTGGTAGAACGCCTGACCTGTTGGCCGCGAATAGTAGATACCATAGCCGCCCCTTAGCACGGAACGCATTGACCTGGGCATGATCTGTTCAGCGAATCCGATTCGCGGGGCGATTGTGTCTTGTCCTTCCGCATAATTCCCAAACGTGTTGTTTGTGCGAACCACGCCGGCTGGCGGAGTTCCCGGGAAGTTCGAAGCTACAATGTACCCCGCCAGACTTCCTGCAGGGGGAGGGTTTGCCACGGCTTTGTTGAAATCAAATGTGGCGTTTCTACCAAGGTTGTCTCCAAATTGACCGAGCCTTTCGTACCGAATGCCCGCGTTGAGTGTCAGGGAGCCAGTGATTCGATAGGTGTCCTGAACGAACGCCGAACCCTCCCACGCCCTGTACTCCCGTACGGTCAACCCAAAGTCATCGAACGAGGAGAAGACATTGCTGAATGTTGTGCCGTTGTCCTTTGCACTAAGGCCGAGCAGAAAGTCCGGCCAGCTGAGGAATCGCAGAAGCGATCCGAGTCCGACGAGATTGATGTTGTCCTGAACTCTTGTTATCGATCCTCCCAGCCGCAACGTATGGGCGCCGTCAACAAAGCTGTACACATCGCCGAAGAAGAAGCTGTTTTGTGTTATGTCCCTCGGAAACCCGGAAGCAATGCTCACCGAGCCTTGAATCACCAGGCTCGGCAATTCATTGTTGTTACTCATCGCTCCTTCCGCGACACCTATGTCCGACCAGCTGAATGCACTCTCTGCCCTCGTGTTCGTCGTTGTTCGGACATATCCAAATCGTCCGTCATTGATCGATCCGTTGCGAAAGGTATCTGCGCGGGCAATGGAGACAACCACGAAGTCGCTGTTGCTTGGGCTTAAAAATCCGGGTACATTGCCGATGGGATTAAGGCCGTTGCCAGGAAATGTAACGGTCTGATTGTCAGGAGCAATAAAGAACCGAATGTCGTATTTGCCAGTCGTGGAGGGAAGGTACTCCAGGTTCGCCAAAAACTGGTTCTGACCGAAGTGGCATGGGTTGGAGAAGACGGAGAATCCCTGCTGAACAAGTGGCTTCGATTCGTCCCTGGTTTGAGGAGTTGGAATGACGAACGATCCATCGGGAAGCTTTAGGTTGGCCAGCGCTATAGCTGAAGGATTGATATTGGATCCATCCGCCTTAATAGTCACGCCGCCTAAGGAACCTGCCATCCCGGCAAACAATCTTCCGAGCGCCGCGGGAGATCGATCGTTGGTGAGTGGCGGTTCGACAACGCTGGCCACGCATCCTACTCGGGATTGACCAGAAGCCAGACCGTTAACCTGCCGCGTTCCCTGATACGAACTGAAGAAGAGCAATTTCTTTTTCTTAATCGGTCCACCGAGCGAAAACCCAAATTGATTCTCGTTGAGTACAGCTCGCGGTTGACCGGCGAAGTTGCGAAAGAAGTCGTTTGCGTTGAGCACTTTGTTTCGGAAGAACTCGAATATAGTTCCGTGGAAAGTATTCGCTCCCGCCTTTGTAACCAGACTTACGTTAGCTCCCGCATAGCGACCGTAACCAGCGTCATACTGACCGGTCTGTACCTTGAATTCCTGCAGGCTATCGGGATTTGGCAGGGGAATTCCTCCACTTCCCGACCCACTGCCCTGAACGTCGCTGACGCTTAGGCCATCAAGTACGAAATTGTTGTCGTAGGAGCGAGCCCCATGAACAAAGATTCCGTCGTTGGAGGGGGCTATTTGCGAGAGCGCGGTCCCACCCAGGCCGAGTTCTCCAGCGTTGTAAACCCCGACCGCAACACCTGGGGAAAGTCCCGCGATTTGCGCAAAGTTCCTGGTTACGAGCGGCAATCCCGTAATCGTGCTTTCATTCACTACTCTTCCAAGCGCGGAGTTATCGGTTTGAACCATCAATGGCCCGGAGACAACCTGCGTATTCTGAAATTGCGTTGCGAGACGCATTCGTGCTTCAACTTCAAGCGTTTCGGTGACATAGACTTCGAGACCGAAAAGTGCCAGAGTCTCAAAGTCGGCTTTGCTAGCCTGCAGTTCGTAGGATCCTGGCGGCAGGAGAAGAAAGCTGAACCTGCCAGAGTCACTGGAAATCGCAGTCAACGTTCTGCTTGTGCTCCGGTTGACAAGGCGGAGAGTCGCACCGGGAATCACGGCACCGGTTGGGTCGAGAAGCTCACCTGCCAATGCGCCCGTAGCAGTTGTCTGGCCCGATAAGGGAGAGGCCAGCAGTGCAATAACGGTAGTGACTGCCAATCCACCTCGAAAGATCCGGCGTCGCGGACTGAATACCCGTCTCCATCGGAAGTTCATGATGGCCTCGAGAGAAGAAAGCAGACACGCAAAGCGTTCTGCTCTCGCGAAGATTCCAAAGCCTGTTCATTGACAGGAGTGTTTCTTCGTCGTCATTTTGTATTGGGCCCAAAATTGTGCGAGTATTATAGTCCTTGCCGTCAATAGAATCAGGCGTTAAGCGACCTAGTTGGTGTTGGGCCAGCAGCGAAATTGAGTTGGCGGCTTTGATTAGAAGCTTCCTTGGAGGTTTCCGTGTCGGCTCCAATGGAGGACCAGATCTCGGGATGCGCGGCCGTAGCACGATGCACTTCAGTCCGCATCGGAATCGCTGCACAACTTTTCTTCACGATCTTCGCAGCTGTTGCATTTGTCTTTCCTCAACCGATTTCAACGCAGGGTCAAAAAACCATCCGCCGTGTCCTTCTATTCAATGACTTCGGGTATATGGTCTCGCCTGGGATCATGGCATTGGATCAGGCGATCGTAGCAGAGTTAGAGCAATCTCCATACCAGATTGAGTTGTATACGGAGACCCTTGAGTCGACGCTCTTTTCCGATGAAGCCTCTCAGCGCAGAATTCGTGCGTGGATTGCTCTCAAGTATTCAGACCGCAAGCCGGATGTGATCATTACGGCAGGGCCAGCGTCTCTCAGGTTCATGATCGAATCGCATGAGAGTTTTTTCCAGGGTACTCCGATCATCTTTTGCGGTACGACAGAAGAAATGGTAGGTGAACTCAAACTGGACCCGCATTTCACAGGTGTTTGGGGAGTAGCGCAGCCGGAGAATACGCTTTTAGCGGCGCTCAAATTGCAGCCTGATACCAAGCACGTCGTCGTAGTGGGCGGTAGAAATGTCTTTGATCAGTATCTGGAGAACCTTTCAAGACGGAGCTTCAGCAATTACGAGTCGAAGCTGGATTTTACTTATCTGACTGACCTTGACATGCGGACGCTGCTTGCACGACTAAGGCAACTTCCTAGCCACACGATCATCTATTACACATCTCTGATGGAGGACGCGGCTGGTAGCCACTTTATTGATGCTACTCAATCTGTGCCACTCGTCGCCGGAGCGGCAAACGCGCCCATATTTGTAGTGGATGATGTTGATCTGGGTGGAGGAGCGGTCGGCGGATATTTGATCAGTTGGGTTATAGACGGTCAAATTGCAGCAAAAATGGCAGTCAGGGTTCTAGGCGGTGTGAAGCCGCAGAACATTCCAATCGTCAGGAACAATAACGTCTACTTGTTTGATTGGAGGGCTTTACGCCGTTGGGGACTGAGTGAAAAGGACCTTCCTGCCGGCAGCACGGTGCTTTATCGCGAATTGTCCATATGGCAACGCACGAAGTCGATTTGGATCAGCGGCCTCTTGATCATCCTTGGTCTTTCTGCTCTTGCAGCCTACCTCCAGTTCAGTCGAAAAGAGTTAAGGCTAGCCAGAGATGCGCAGATGCAACTGAGCGGAAGATTGATTGACGCGCAAGAGAAAGAGCGAAGCCGATTGGCAGCCGAACTTCACGATGATTTCAGTCAGCGGTTGGCACTCCTCGCCCTGGGACTGGAAAATGCTTCGGAAGCTCTGCCGGATTCGCCTCGTACCGCGAAGCAGCAGTTGCAGGAGCTGATTAATTCGGCCGGCGAGCTTGGAGCTGATATTCACACGGTTTCCCATCGCTTGCACTCCGCCACGCTCGAGAGCCTCGGATTGGGTCCCGGTGTAAGTTCTCTGTGTAAGGAGTTTACTGATCGATATGGAATTGAGATAGATTATTCAGCCGACAATATACCCCGTATCGTCGACCCGGACGTGGCTCTATGTTTGTTCCGGATCGTTCAGGAAGCCCTTCAGAACTTGAGGAAACACAGCGGAGCTGCAAGAGCTGAGGTCAGATTGATTAAGCGCGCCGACAGAATATTTGTCTCGGTATATGACCAGGGAAAAGGATTCGATATGAGTGACATGAAGGCACATGAGGGCTTGGGAATCCAGAGCATGGGAGAACGTGCTCGATTGCTAAGCGGGCGCTTTGAAATTCATTCGAAACCAGGCAGAGGAACAAGAGTAGAAGCTGCGATACCCCTGCCCACGACAATGGGGAAAATTCATGACTGAGCGATGCATCTGATTCTACGGATTATGATTCGGCGCTGCACAGATGGCGGTCTATAGATCTTTACAGAGAGTAAAAGGCAGCCTAAGGCAGTGGTTGTACCTGCTCGACAATGATTACGAGACAAGTCAGGACTAGCACTCTTGACAGCTTGTCAACTAGCTTACTGTCGTCTGAGAATTGGCATCACTAAGAACAGCCCCGGCCTCTGCGGGTCGTTATCGGACTTAGAACGCCGAAATTCTAAACGTTCCCTTAAGCCAAGGTAAGGCGGAAAGGGGGGCACGATGGAGAAGCTCATAGGGGGCAAATCTCATCCTCGCTTGCTGCTCGCGGATGATCATGCGATCTTTTCTGACGCATTGCGAGTCTACCTCGAAAAAGATTTCGATATTGCCGGTGTCGTATCGGACGGCCGGACTTTAGTCGATGAGGCGAACAGAATAAAGCCGGATGTAATTATTGCCGATGTAGGAATGCCGCTTCTGAACGGACTCGACGCTGCCAGAAGGATCAAAGAGCTGGCGCCGAAGATAAAATTTATTTTCCTGACAATGCAGGATGACGCGAACCTTGCGGCGGCGGCTCTCGAGCTTGGTCCAGTGGCCTTTGTTCTCAAGCATTCGGCCGGACGGGAACTGCGCGAAGCAATCAACGAAGTAATGCGTGGTCATTCGTATCTGACGCCGAAGTTGAGAGCTACAGATTGGGTCGAAGCGAAGGCGAGAGCTCGGCAGTTTTCTAAAGATATGACTCCGCGACAAAGAGACATCGTTCAGCTATTTGCCGAGGGCCGGCCGATGAAGGAGATTGCCGGGTTTCTCCATTTAAGTGAGAAGACAATTGAGTTTCATAAGCACCACATCATGGTGGCGTTCAACCTCAAGAACAACGCTGATTTGGTCTTATTTGCTTTGGGCCAGGGCCTGATCGCGCCCGACCGTTCGCCTCTTTTCATAAGAGCCTCGTGAGTTAGAGAAGAATCCTTCGATCCTTTCGGAAGTGGACGAGCGCTTAGACACGTTTAGAACACGATCTTGACGAGCCGCAAGATGAGTTCTTCCAGAGGGAAGATCGTGAGCAGCAGCGGTACCAGGGGGGCCGCGGTCGCCGCGGCTAAGCGAGTGATGTCATCAAGCCCAAACGGAATGGCGCGCATATGGCTCACAATCTCAAAGCTGTTGTTTAGATCAGCGAGAGACTGAATGTCGCCAGATCCCAGGACCTCTTCCGAGGGCGGAGTATTAAGAACCCATTTCTCTTCAAAACTGTTGACGTAGCCCTGCGCGACCTGGCCATAATCAGCCAGTCCCTTTCGTTTTGCTGCAGCCATCTTGGGAGTAAACATCAGGAGCGGCCCCAGGATGGCCAGAACGAAAAAGACGACTAAGCCTCCCAGCTCCAGCTTGAACGACAGCAGGCTTTCCCCTCTGTACAAGACACGGCTCGCCACCAGCCCCGCCAGCATAGCTCCCTGGGCAAAGAGGATTGGACCAAAGGCGTAGGAACTCTTACCCAGGAAAGCGAGCCCTGCGCAGTGATCGGGGTGAATTGGAACCAGATGCAGGTTCAGTCTGGACACGTGCCAGAGAAAGCGATACCAGATGAAGAGCCTCACATACCAGCGCAGAAGCAGGAACTGTAAGATCGGGATGCTTGCAAACACGTACCAGTAACCGGCGGGGGTCAGATTCCAGCGGCCGCCTGGCATCGCATACCAGGTTGGGGAGTCAATGCCGAATCGGCTGCTCCAGAGCCACAATCCAAGCGTGTAAATGGAGATAAGTAGCGCCACTACGACGGGGATGGAATTACGCAGCCTGGCGGCCGCCTCGATCGCCACCTCAAAGCGCGGCAGGTCTTGTTCCCTTACCAGTCCCCGTTCGACAAATTGCCGCACAACAGGGCGTATGCGCGAATGAACAATCAACTCCGCCCCGATGAGCACTGGGAGGGCAACCAGAAATCGTACCTGCACCTCAACATCATGAAGAAAGGAAAGCCGGCCTATGCTGGTTGCGTGCGAGCCCAGACTATCGAGGAGCAGTAGCGGCACCCATGCGATTGAGGTGATAGCGATCAGGCGCCGATACAGAAGTTCCAAGTGGTCTCCGCTGAGACGCGCTTTCCGAAAGAATTGGAAGAGCGGATCACCCAGCACCAGAGAGAAATCGTATATCTCCTCTCGGAAGACGGCCTTCGCCGTCATGCGCTGGCCCTGATTCGTCTCGTTTGGTGTGTGGGCCATAGGCGTGGCCTCCTCACTAAATGTCTCTGCCGCCATATATTCTCCGCCAACTAAAGGCTGCGAGCACCTAGCGGTTTCCCTAGTTGTTCTCACCGCTTCCGTGGGTGAGAGTACCGGTAGCTGCCGTCGAATTCGAACAATTTGGGACCGGAGTTGACGGCGGCCAAACGACAGAAAGGACACTACCATGAACCGGTTTACATTACGAAACGCTAGATGTATTGCAACTCTGGCTTTGATCAGCACACTAGTGCCTTTAACACTCGCAGCTCAAGAGACTGTAAAAGTTGAAGGCCTGATTAAAGGCCGCAGCGGGGATCTTGTAATCCTGCAGACGAGGGAAAATCCAGATCTTGTCGTTGAGTTGACCGAGGGCACTGATGTAGGCCAGGTGCAGGGGATGTTGAAGGCTCGCAATAAGCAAATGTCGATGGCCGCCTTGATTCCGGGCTTGTCTATAAAAGTGGAAGGCAACTACCACGACGGTCAACTCATAGCGCAGAAGGTAAGATTCAAAGGCAATGATCTTAAACAGGCCGAAGCAATTGAAGCCGGGATGCACGAAACCAAGTTACAGACTCAGCAGAACCAGGAGGAGTTAGAAAAGCACAAGGCGGAGTTAGACGCGCAGAAACAGGCCCTGAAGCAACAAGAGGCAAAGGTCGCAGCAAATCAGGCGGCTATCGCAGCAAATAAGGCGAATATCGATGCTGCCGTCGCACGCTTCGGCCAACTGGACGATTACTACATCCTGGATGAAGTAACGGTGTACTTTGGCAACGGCAAGGTCAAGGTGGATCCAAAATATCCTCCTCAATTGCTGGCGCTGGCGGAGAAGGCCAAGACAATCAATGGCTACATGATCGAAGTAAAGGGCTACGCCTCCTCTACCGGTAATGCCGCATCGAACCAGAAACTCAGTGAGGACCGTGCTAACAATGTGACAAATATTTTGCTTCAGCAGGGTAAGGCCCCACTCACCAGAATGCTTGCGCCGGGTGCAATGGGAGAGAGCGAACAAGTCGGCAACGCGAAAACACCGGAAGGAGAGGCGGAGAATCGTCGTGTAGTCGTGCGTGTTCTGCAGAACAAGGCGATCGCGGGAGTGTAGCAGTTTAAGACTTGCCTCATCCCTCCGATCACCTGAAAACTAACAACGAGCCAGAATCATTTTGCGGTTACTAGAATGTTTTCGTTCATGTGAGCTGTCGTCCAAGGAGCCGCGTCTCGAGGCCAAAATGTATTAGGATTCTTTAATACTCGTCTCCTTAGCCGGGCGCTCTTTCGTGATTACATCGTTTACTTGCGAGAATGGTCCAGGCAGCAATTGTATGTCTCTGTCCCACTCGTTAGCTCCTGCGGGATAGTAGGGCGAGGTCGCCGATTGTAGAACGATTCTAGTGCGGGAGTTCGTCTCCACGTATGGAGGCGGCGTCAAACTTCGACGAACATCTCTCGTGCAGCCCACACAGGCGAACATCGAGAGGTCCAGCAATGAACTCCCGGCACTTGATTCTTGCTTTTCTCTTCACTCTCACTGCACCTCTGTTCGCGCGAGACAAAACGGACCGGTTGACCATGAAGAATGGTGACTCTATGGCCTGTGAGATCAAAGGCCTCGACGGAGGAGTGCTGTACGTAAGTTTTGATTACATCGACGGCACATCGTCCGTTGACTGGTCGAAGGTAGCCAGCGTGGAAAGTACACAATTGTTTGTTGTGAAAACGGAGGATGGCTCGGTGTACACCGGCGCTTTGAAGACTGCGGGGATGGGAGCCGACAGGCCAATGCAGATCCACGTCTTGCAACCTCCAGAACAGGTGCTCACCGTGGAGCGTTCACAGATCGTTCAAATGGTCGCTACATCGGATAAGTTTTGGGAGCGATTCAACGGCGGTATCAGCTTAGGAACGATCTACTCCAAGGGCAACCAATCGACCCAGTACAGTCTGGCTGCAAGCACCGCGTACGTTCGGGAGCGCTGGAATGCGGGTGCCCGCCTGGATTCTAATCTCTCGAAGAGCACTGGGACTACAGCTTCGACGCGAAACTCGCTCGCGTTCACGGCCCTCCATTTGATGTCCAAAAAGAACTGGTTCTACGAGGGTGTGGGTGGCTTGCTGCAGAGTTCGGAGCAGGGCATTTCGCTGCAGACTTTATTGGGCGGAGGAGTGGGGCGTTACTTGAAGAATACGAACCAGGCGAGCATCCAATTGTTGGGCGGCGTAGGTTGGCAGGACACAACATATCAACACACCAATACTCCAATACAGCATCAGAACACCGCGGCGGCCTTGATTTATGTTGATGCCAGGCTTTTCAAGTTCAGCAAAACCAATCTCGATGCAACTGCCGGAATATTGCCTGCGGTGACTGACCCGGGTCGAGTTCGCATCAATGCGAACGCTTCGTATTACATCAAGCTAATCAGCGATCTGAAATGGAATATCTCGTTTTATGGCAATTGGGATAACCAGCCGCCGCAGGGTTTCTCTGGAAGTGACTATGGCGTCAGTTCTGGGCTCAGTTGGACCTACGGTCTGAAGTGACGTGCATCAACTTCCAACGCGACTCGCTGCGACTGACTCTTCCTTGCGAGAGAAATGATGGTAGGCGCCGACGCTCAGGAAATTGAGGAGCAAAGGTTGCGACTTAGAATTTGGACTGAGGACCACCTCTACCGATCC
>WNGQ01008054.1_pt1 | contig 12038 bp, 9 predicted proteins | sample 5407661 | NCBI WGS metagenome assembly WNGQ01 (sample SAMN13153382, study PRJNA577476) | soil metagenome | isolation source: 60 cm soil or saprolite under Garry oak tree replicate 2 | place: USA:California | collected 2016-06-15
AGGGCGGCGTCGTGCAGGGATTGGGATACGCCCTGCATGAGGAGATTTCTATCGGCGCGAATGGCCGAATAAACCAAACGGGCTTCGAGACCTACAGAACGCCGCTGGCGCAGGACGTCGTGCCGGTGGAGATCAGCCTCTATGAAGGCGCGCCCTCGATCGGACCGTTGGGCGCCAAGGGCGCCGGCGAAGTTCCCATTCTCAACGTCGCGGCGGCGATTGCTTGCGCCGTGTCCAACGCCACGGGTCGACGAGTCCAGGAAATACCGCTGACGCCGCCGCATGTTCTGGCGCTGCTCTTGGGGGACAAGCCCGCTCTCGAACTGCCGCATATCTCGGCTACGTGGCGGGACAATGTGCTTGCGGAGCCTTCACGTGTCGCCCGCGCTCCATGAACGTCGCGCTTGGGGCATAAGGCGAAGAGGGAGAGAAAAATGCGTCTCGCGGACGCAAGGTCGCCATCATCCCCGGCCCCACCCAAGGTATCGAAGCACTTTCAGTTCAGCGCGGCTCACGTTGGTTGTCGCTAGATTTTCTTTGACCAATCCGGCCGCGGTTGCCACGAATATCCAGGATGCGTCGGAACGATCGCTCGTCCCTTCTTCGAGATTTCCTCCGCCAGGCCGGAGACTGAAGCCGGGCCGGTGCCACCGCGGAGAACAAGGAAGGCTCTTCCCTCTCCTCGGTCGGTAATCGTGATCGGCACGGTATCTGAAAACAATCTCAAAGTGTGGTCGCAAGACATTCATTTCTCCGGTCTCCAGCTGACATATCGGCACATTCATGAGGCGGCGGTGACGGCTTAAGGAATGGCAGGCTCCTCTCAGCCACCGAGATAGGCATCTCGGATCAACGCGTCGTCGAGTAAGTCCGGAACGTTACCTGATCGAGCAATCCGGCCCGACACCATTACAAATGCCCGATTTGACACCTCAAGCGCGGCCCGCGCATTTTGTGGCAACGCCCATAATGCGGCAAACCAATTCACCGTCGGATGGGATTGTGAACCGGGCAATCGCAGACAACGCCAGACGTGGCGCGCATCGCTCTTGTGGCAGCGCTAGAAGCTGTACCGGAAATTCGCCGCGATAACACAACGGGACGGGAGTCACCTCCCGCCCCATCATCGCATTAGACAGACTTACTTGCCGATACAGGTGGCGACGGTCTGGGGCGTGCAGACATCAAGACCGGTGTACGTAGGATCGGCGGGCGCGGGCTTCCCCGATTTCATCGCGTCTAGCGCCATCATCGTCTTATAGCCCATTTCGAACGGACGCTGGCCAACCTGGCCGAGTGACAGGCCTTCCTTCATCTGATCGATCTGCACCGGCAGGGTGTCTGCCACGACAAGGGCAAGTGCTTTAGAGGCGATCTTATCCTTATATGGTGCCACCGCGGCGCGGTTTGCGTCGGGAATGAACTGCGGGAAGCCACCGGTCGGGATGAAGGCATCGAGTTTCGGGTTCTTCGCCATGATGTCGGTAAACTGCTGGACGGATACCGGGAAGTCGTCATTGGTATAGAGCGGACAACCCTCGATCTCGGTCCAACCGTTCTGGCCGGACAGGCGGTCGCCAGGGGAAGCGGCCGATTTCTTGCCCGACAACGTGTCGCGAATTCCCTGCATCCGTTCATTGTGGTTGGCGGCAGCGGCGCCGCCCGACTGGATGCACACCGTGCCGCCCTTCGGCTTGATCTGCATGGCGAGTTTGGCGAGGTTCACGCCGATCTCGTAATTATGCGTGCCGATATAGGCGACGCGCAGGGCCTTGCTGTCGGGCAGCAGGTCGGAGTCCCAGGTCAGAACGGGAATGCCCGCATCCTTGGCAGCTTGCAACGCCACTGCCACGGCCGCGGCATTGGATGGCGACACCGCAATGCCGTCCACCTTCTTGGCGACGAGATCCTGCAGGATCTGCACTTGCTCCTCGCCGCCGCCGTGTTCACCGGGGCCTATGTACATGCATTCAAAGGCACCCTTCGATTCCGCTTCGGCCTTCTTGCAGCCGTCGCGCGCCTGATCGAAGAACGGATTGTTCATGTTCTTCGGCACCAATGCGAAGATATATTTTTTCGCCTCTGCGCCGGACATGGCCACGGACATGACACCGAAGGCGATGGCCGTGCCCAAGAATAGTTTTTTCATTTCGTTTCCTCCTCGTTGACCTTCACTGATTGCCCGCAGTGAATTCGGTTTCTAACGATGCTTTTTCGGCAATAACCGCTCCAAAACGGCCGCAATGATCGACTTGCCCCCGGTTTGCATGCCGAGAAGCACCGCCAGAATGATGAAAGCGCCGACGAATGCGCCCTGCCAATTGGAATCGATGCCGGCCATCAACAGGGCGTTGCGGATGACCTCGAGAAAGGCTGAACCGATGAAAGCCCCGAAGGCGGTGCCCGTCCCACCCATCAGATTGGCCCCGCCGATCACGGTCGCCGCGATCACGCGCAGCTCATAGCCCTGCCCCATGGCATTGATGGCCGAGCCGTTGTAGCCGAGCAGCAGCAGAGAGGCCAACGAAGCGGTGAACGCGGAAAACACATAGGCCTGAAATTTGATCCAATCGACCGGAACACCGGTGAGCCGGGCAGCCTGCTCGTTGCCGCCGATCGCAAACAGATGGCGGCCCCAGGCTTTGGAATTGAACACATAGCCAACGATCAGGGCCAGCAGGACCATGACCCAGAAATGCGAGGACAATTCGGGAATCCAGTGCGGTGCCCAGCCGGCCGGCGCGTGCGAAGGCCATTTCGCCTGACCGATGGCTTTGACGATGGGGGCGTCGGGCCCGAACTGATAGAGCATCTGGTTGGCCGAAAACACCACCGCAAGCGAGCGCGCCATGGACAACATGCCAAGCGTCACGACGAAGGACGGCATGCCGACATAGGCCACGAAAATGCCGTTGACCGCGCCGCAAGCAAGCCCGGCAATCATCCCCATCGTGAAGGCGACATACCAGGAGTAATGCCAGGTCAGGAACAGGCCGGCGACAATCGCCACCAGGCCCATCACGGACCCCACCGAGAGGTCAATGCCGCCGGTGATGATGACCACGGTCATCCCCATCGCCATGATTCCGATCGGCGCGAAGTTGCGCGTGACATTGGCGGCATTTTCGGTGGTGCCGAAGCTCGGTTCATTGATGGCCATGACCACGACCAGCACGATGAGCGCGATCGTCACCCAGAATGGCTGGCTCGCCATGAGGCGCGCAGCAAAGGTCTGTTCTTTGGTGTCCGCCACATCCGCAATTACGGCGTGACTGGCTTCGGGCGCCTTGGCGAGATCATGCTGCACGGATCGCTCCCGTAATCAGGCCGGTGATTTCCTCCGGCGAGGTCGACGCGGTCGCCTTGTCGGCAACTTTGGAGCCGCGCCGCATGACGATGATGCGGTCGCTCACGGCGAACACGTCGGGCATACGATGGCTGATGAGGATGACCGCCACACCCTGGTGCTTCAGGCGGCGGATGAGTTCGAGCACCTCGGCGACCTGGCGCACCGAGATGGCCGCGGTCGGCTCGTCCATCAGCACGAGCTTGGCGTTGGAGAGCCGGGTGCGGGCGATGGCCACCGCCTGGCGCTGGCCCCCGGACATCTTCCTGACCAGATCGCGCGGTCGCGTTTCGGATTTCAGTTCGTCGAACAATTCGGCCGAGCGGTCGATCATCGCCTGCTTGTCGAGCACCTTAAAGGGCCAGAAACCCTTCTTTTGCTCGCGGCCCAGGAACACGTTCTGCGCGGCGGTAAGATTGTCGGCAAGCGCGAGATCCTGGTAGACGACCTCGATACCCTTGGCGCGCGCCTGGATGGGCTTATGGAAGTGGCAGGCCTCGCCGTCGACGAGAACTTCCCCGTCGGTTGGCGGAAAATTGCCGGCAATCAGCTTGACCAGGGTGGACTTGCCGGCACCGTTGTCACCCATCAACCCCACGACCTCGCCGGGCTCGATCGACAGGCTGATGTCGCTGACCGCGTGGATAGCGCCAAAACTCTTCGATACGTTACGAACTTCAAGCAGACTCACGCCAGCGCCTCCCTGTCCTGCAGCTCTTCCGGCCGCCTTGTTCGACGATTTCATCATAACCAGGGTTGACCCTGGCGGCAACGATCGCCGCGTTCATTCGATTGCTTGCCACGTCCGCAATCTGGATGATCGAACCGCGGTATCGATGATCTTCTGAATTTCCCAGGCTTCGCGGAAATCCGGTCCGCGCCTCTCCCCACCAGCGATCGCTTCCAGGAATTCAGCGACTTCGATCGTCTTGAGATCGTTGAAGCCAAGCTGGTGTCCCGGTGCGACGCAGAACAACCCGTAGGGAGGATGCGCAGGCCCCGCTTCGATACGGGTGTAACCGCCTTGGCGTGGATCGCCGCCAGCGCGATAATGCAGCAGCTCATTGAGGCGTTCTTGGGTATAGACGAGAGACCCCTTGGCGCCCGTCAGCTCGAAGCCGAGCTGCATTTTTCGTCCCGTCGCCACCCAGTTTGCTTCAATCGCTCCGCCGCATCCCCGCTCAAATCGAACGGTAAGGCGCGCGATATCATCAACTTCGACGGCGCGGCGCTCCGACGAGCCGGGGGCAACGGGGCGGCTCTTGACCACGGTTTCCAAATCGGCATGGACGTGGCTGATGGGGCCAAGCAGAAAGCGGGCGATGCCGATGATATGGCTGCCGATGTCGGCGATGGCGCCTGCTCCACCGCTGGCATCCATGCGCCAATTGTAGGGAACGTCCGGATCCGCCATGTAATCCTCGGCGTGAATGCCGCGAAAACCGGTGATTTCTCCGAGCTCCCCGGCTGCCACCATCGCACGCGCAAGTTTCAACATCGGATTCTTGATGTAGTTGTATCCAACCTGCGTCACCACGCCGGCGGCTTCAGCGGCGTCCATCATGTCTCTTGCGGCATCCGCATTTGGCGCGATCGGCTTCTCGCAATGAACGTGCTTGCCCGCCGCGATTGCCGCGAGAGCCATTTCCCGATGAACGACATTCGGCGCTGTGATCGACACGATCTCGATATCTGGATCTTCGACGAGCGAACGCCAATCGGTTCGCCAACGCATGAACCCGAATTGCTGAGCGGCTTGCACTGCCGCGCGCTCATTGATATCGGCGACGGATTGCAAGACAGGACGCAGGCTGCCCGGAAAAATGCCTGCGACAGCCCGGTAGGCAAAGGAATGGGCCTTGCCCATGAAACCCGTGCCAATGACGCCGACGCCGATATTCCGCATGCCGTTCCAATCCGCTTTCAAGTCAAACTTTAACGGCCCGGCCCGTCAGGGCAGACTCCAGCGCGCAGTCGGCCAAACGAAGCGCCTGGCGGCCGTCATGCGGGGTCGTCGGCATTGGCGAGCCGTTTTCGAGTGCGCCGACAAATGCATCAAGTTCCGCTTTGTAGGCGTCGGCATATCGCTCCAGGAAGAAATTCAGCAGCGGTTCGCGCACGTCCGTTGCAGTCCTGCCCCAACGCCGCACGGTGGTCGGTCGCAGATTTTCGTTGAGCAGCATTCCCGTCGATCCGAAGATTTCGAACCGCTGATCGTAGCCGTAGACCGCCTCGCGGCAGCAGTTGATATGGCATTGTCGACCCGAAGCCGTGCGCATCTGCACCATGACGGTGTCGAAATCGTCCAGCTCCACCAAGGTGGAATCCACAAGCCGGCTCGCGGTTGCCATGACCTCGATCGGCTCTTCGCCAAGCAGCCAGCGCGCCATGTCGAAATCATGAATCGTCATGTCGCGAAAAATTCCACCGGAATGACGAACATACTCACGCGGCGGCATTCCCGGGTCGCGGCTGGTGATGATGACCTGCCGCACCTCACCGATTTCGCCGGCATCGATGGATCGGCGGAGTTGCCGGGCACTGGGATCGAAGCGACGGTTGAATGCCAGCATGACGCGGCCGTTGAGCCGCTCGATCTCATGGACGGCCGCGTCCACCCTGGCCATGTCGAGGTCGATCGGCTTTTCGCACAGCACGGCCTTTCCCATCTTCACGGCATGAAGCGTCAGACTGACATGAGTATCCGTCGGTGAGCCGACGACAACGGCATCGACATCGGGACGTTCAATCAACGTGATGGGGTCAAGCGAGGCCTCGCAACCAAGATGATCGGCCAGGTTGCTGGCCGAGCTGCCAAATGGATCGGCAATCGCGACAAGCTTTGCATTGGGATTGGCCGCCACGTTGGCCGCGTGGATTTTCCCAATTCGTCCAGCACCAAGAACCGCAACACGCAACATTTGTCGGAAACTCCGGTCTGTCTCGAGGTCAACCGTCTCCCTGCGCCAAACACGCGGAGATGCGTTGACGTGAAGGGTGTTGGGGATGTGAGCAACTCGTCCTGCACGGCGTTTCGAAGCGATTGAACTTCAAGAGCCGGCACGTTGACGCATGGTCGTTTGGACGCGACAGACGCTATCTGTCAGGCTTGCCTCCCGTGATCGCGACCGCTTATGCGGCTCTGCCAATTAGAGCTTTACAAATATAATTTCCTTAAGTCAATAATTGCAAATATATTTGCGGCAACAATTTCTGGTTCGACAAGTGGACTTCGAGGACCGAGGAACGGGAATGCCAGCCAAGCGCAGCGGACCAGCAGCGACAATCCCGAAAAATTATGAGGGGATCGTCAATCTGATCGCCCGAGAATATCCGGACCTGTCGACCGGATTTCAGCAGATCGCGCGATTCCTGACGCAGAATCCGAATGTGGTGGCGCTCGAATCGATCAATGCCGTCGCGGCCAAATGCGGGACGCATCCATCGAGCCTGGTCCGCTTCGCCCAAAACCTCGGCTACTCCGGCTTCAAACATCTGCAATCGGTTTTTCAGACCAGGCTTGCCACGGCCGCCCCCGGATTTCGCGAGCGTATCAGCGCTCTCGAAAGTGAACTTTCACGAAACAAGGACCACGGCAGTCTCGGTTATCTGCGGGATCTGGTCGTGCGCGACATGGCCGCTCTCCAGGATCTTCTCGAAGGCATATCGGAACAAACCCTTGCCGACACCGCCAGGTTGCTCGTGCAGGCTGAAACGATCTACATTGCCGGGCAGCTTCGATCCGAACCGATCGCGTCATTGCTCAGGTATCTTCTGACGATGTTGCGCCGCCGTGTCATCCTGCTCGACCCTGCCGGAGGACTGGCGCAGGAAATGGCGGCGATCATGACCGGCCGCGATGTCCTGATTGCGATCGCATTTCGACACTACGCCAAGGAGGTCATCGTCATCTCCGACGTGGCCGTGACCAATGAAACGTCCATCATCGCCATTACCGACAGCCAATTGTCGCCGCTCGCAAAAGACGCCCGGATTCTCTTCACGATTCCGGAAGACGAATATTTGTTCTCGAGGTCTCTCGCGGCGCCGATGTGTCTGGTCCAGTGCATTGCAATGGCAACAGCCGCCCTGCTCCAGCCGGGCCGGGACTCGGCGCCGCGAATCCCGACTGTGACCGAGATGGCGCATAACCGGACTGTCGCGCAAACACGACGGCAGCGGCATTCTTCCAAGCCATGATATCTTGATATCAGACGCTTCCAGTTGATCGCAATTTATCTTGCGCAAAACACAAAATGACAATAAATTTTCCCAAAACCAAATATGCACCGTGGAAGGTGCTGTAGGAGTTCGGGAGGAACGCGCATGTCGACGGTTCGCTGCACCATGGCGCAAGCCTTGGTCCGTTATCTGTGCAATCAGTTTACGATCATCGACGGCAAAAAGGAGATGCTGTTTCCCGGCGTTTTTGCCATCTTTGGCCATGGCAACGTCACCTGTCTGTCCGAAGCTTTGGAGGCCGTCAAGGATACGCTACCGACCTGGCGCGGCCAGAACGAGCAATCGATGGCGCTGGCCGCGATTGGCTTCGCCAAAGCCAAGCGCCGCCGCCAGATCATGGTCGCCACCTCCTCGATCGGCCCCGGCGCGCTGAACATGGTCACCGCCGCCGGCGTTGCCCATTCCAACCGCCTGCCGGTTTTGCTGCTCTCCGGTGATACCTTCGTCAATCGGCGCCCCGATCCGGTCATGCAGCAGGTCGAGCACTTCGGTGACCCTTCGATCAACGTCAATGATGCCTTCCGCGCCGTGACACGCTATTGGGACCGCATTACCCACCCGGAGCAAATCATCTCGTCGCTGCCGCAGGCTGTCGCCGTGCTGCTCGATCCAGCGGATTGCGGCCCGGCCTTCATCGCGCTGCCGCAGGACGTGCAGGAAATGGCCTGGGATTATCCGGAAGCCTTCTTCAAGCCGACCGTCCATGCCATTGCGCGCCCGCGCGCCGACAAGGATCGGCTGGCTCAGGCACTCGAAATTCTCAAGGACGCCAAGCGCCCGCTGATCATTTCAGGCGGAGGCGTGCGCTATTCCGGCGCCGAGGATGTTCTCGGCGCGTTTGCGACCGAACACGGCATTCCGGTTACTGAGACCATCGCGGGCAAAGGTACGCTCACGCACCATCACCCGGCCCATGTCGGCCCGATCGGCATTGTCGGCTCGACCTCGGCCAACGCGCTGGCCGCGGAAGCCGACGTCATCTTGGCGATCGGCACCCGCTTGATGGATTTCACCACCGGCTCGTGGACGTGCTTTTCGCCGAACGCGAAGTTCATCTCGATCAACGCGGCACGCTTTGACGCAACCAAGCATCAGGCCCTCGCCGTCATTGGCGACGCGCGCGAAACTCTTGCCGAACTGGCAGCCTCCCTCAAAGGATGGAAGTCGGAGGCCAAATGGACAGATCACGGCAAAGCCGAGTTCGCCAAATGGAACGCCGCGCTCGACTCCTATCAAAAGCCGACCAACGAACCTGTTCCGACCTATGCGCAGGTGGTTGGTATCGTCAATTCCCATGCCGGCGAACGCGACTATCTCATCGCCGCCGCCGGCGGCCTGCCCGGCGAAGTGATGAAGAACTGGCGCGTCAAGCAACCCCATACGTTTGATTGCGAGTTCGGCTTCTCCTGCATGGGCTATGAGATTTCAGCTGGATGGGGGGCGGCCATGGCCGACCCAACCCGCGTTCCAATCGTCATGGTGGGTGACGGCACCTACATGATGATGAATTCGGACATCTATTCGACCGTTCTCACCGGCCACAAGATCATCCTGATCGTTTGCGACAATGGCGGCTTTGCCGTGATCAATCGCCTGCAAAACGGAAAGGGCGGCGCAAGCTTCAACAACCTGATCGCGGATTGCCGCGTCAAGCAACCGTTCTCCGTGGACTTTGCCAAGCACGCCGAATCCATGGGAGCGCTGGCACGAAAGGTCGAAAGCCTCGCCGATCTTGGTGCGGCCGTCGACTGGGCCAGGACCACCGACCGCACCACGGTCTTGACCATCGTCTCGGACGCCTTCACCTGGACCCCCGGCGATGCCTGGTGGGATGTCGGCGTGCCACAGATCAGCGCCCGCGAAAGTGTTCGCGAAGCCTCGAAAGACCAGATCGAGGGCCGCAAGAAACAGCGCGTCGGCGTTTGATCCCGCCGTTCGCCCAAGTCGACATTCAAGTCGACATTCAAGTTGTCACGCAAGTCGTCGTCCAAGTGACGATCATCGAAATTCCCGGAGATTTCTAATGAAGGCGAAATTGGGTATCGCTCCGATCGCATGGTGGAACGACGACCTTGAGGAACTGAGCGACGACGTTTCGCTGGAAGAATGTCTGCGCCAAGCGGCTGAAGCGGGGTTCACCGGCATGGAGACGGGCCGCCGCTTTCCGATGGATGCGACCGTGCTCGGCCCTATCCTGAAAGCCCACGCCATGAGCGTCTGTGGCGGATGGTTCTCCGGCCTGTTGCTTGACGGCGACATGGAAACGGAAAAGCAGCGCATTGCCCCGCAGATGGCGTTGTTCAAGGCGGTCAATGCGCCCTGCATCGTTTACGGCGAATGCGCCCGCACCATTCAGGGCGACCGTTCGAAGCCGCTGGCCACCAAGGCCAAGCTTTCGGAGGACGAGATCAAGGCCTATGCCCGCAAGATGACGACGTTCGGCGAATGGTGCGCCGAGCAGGGCATGCCGTTGTCCTATCACCACCACATGGCCGCCGAGCCGGAACTCGACATGTTCATGAAGCATTCGGGCGAAGGCATCCCGCTGCTCTTCGATGCGGGCCACATGGCGTTTGCCGGCGGCGACGTCATGCGCGTCATCGACAAGCACCACGAGCGCATCACGCATGTTCACACCAAGGATGTGCGCATGGCCGTGATCGACAAGCTCGATCGCAGCAGGGAGAGTTTTCTCGACGCAGTCGTCAAGGGCGCCTTCACGGTGCCCGGCGACGGCTCGCTCGACTTCGCCTCAATCGTCGGACGACTGGCCTCCCATGGCTATGAGGGCTGGTTCGTGGTCGAGGCCGAACAGGATCCGAGGATCAGTCCACCGCTCGCAATGGCAAAAAAAGGACACGCGGAACTGGTGCGCGTGATGGCGTTGGCTGGCTATGAGGTCGTGCAGTGAACCGCATGGATCACAGGTTTGCGTGATCGCCGGCGCGACACAGGGTCTCGGCGCCGGGGAAACCCAAAGGGAGCGAAGACATGAGCGTCGGCGTGGGTGTCATTGGAACGGGCGTGATGGGTTCCGAACATGCGCGCCTTATCGGTCGCGAGACCCCCGACGCGCATCTCGCGGGGGTCTTCGACGCCGACGCCGCCCGCGCGCAAGCGGCTGCGGCCGACGCCACCGTCTTTCCTGATCCTCGATCCCTGATCAAGTCGGACCGCGTTGGAGCGGTAATCATCGCTTCGCCGGACGCGACCCATGCGGAGCTGGCCCTCGCCTGCCTGGACGCGGGCAAGCCCGTCCTATGCGAAAAGCCGCTGGCTTCCTCCGCGGCAGAAGCTCTGCGAGTGGTTCAGGCCGAAGCTGCATTGAAGCGCAGGCTGATCCAGGTCGGTTATATGCGCCGGTTTGATCCCGGCTACCAGGAGATGAAGCGGATGAGAGACGAAGGCGGCCTGGGCGCAACCGTCTTGCTGCACAACGTGCACCGAAACGTTCGCGCGCCGGAGTGGTTTACCGGATCGATGGCGGTGACGAATTCATTCGTGCACGAGATCGATGTCAGCCGCTGGCTAACCGGATCGGAAATGGTCTCGGCCCATGTCGCAAGCGGGCCCGGCGGCGATCCGCTGATGATCACGATGCGGACCGACCGCGACGAGATCGTGTCGACCGAGGTCTATATGAACGCCGGCTACGGCTACCATGTCCATGCCGAACTGGTGGGCCGTCAGGGAACAGTCGCGCTGGCGCCGCCCGCGCTCACGATGCGCAACAAGGACCGCTTTGGCGGCGTGTCCTATCCCGACAATTGGATTCCGCGCTTTGCGGACGCCTATCGCAGGCAATTGGCTGATTGGATTGGCGCTGTGACCACTGGAACTCCCGTCGGGGCGAGCGCCTGGGACGGCTACGTCGCCTCGGCCATCGCCGAGCAGATCGCAGCAGCTCTCACCGATTCCGGTGGGACGACGCTGAAATGCGCGCCGCGTCCGTCGCTGTACGACTGAACCAGAAGGCCCCGCGCGGCGCCTCGCGGACTTTTACGGCATTGGAGCGATTGTCGGCTATGACGGCTATGACGCCCTGCTGGCGAGCCAAACGATCGATGCGGTCTACATTGCCTTGCCGAACCACATGCATGCTGATTACGCCATTCGGGCGGCGCGCGCCGGCAAGCATGTCATGGTCGAGAAGCCGCTCGCCGTGAGCGTCGACGAAGCGCTCGCCATGATCGCTGCGGCGCGCAGTGCGAACGTATTTCTGATGACCGCCTACCGGCTGCATCACGAACCGGGAACCGTCGCCGTTCTCGAACACATCCGCGCTCACGCCATCGGCCGACCGCTGTTCTTTCAATCGGTGTTCAGCTTCCAGACCGCGATGGGGAATCATCGGCTGAAAGCGACGGCCTGGGGTGGGCCGCTTCAGGATGTCGGCGTCTATTGCATCAACGCCGCCCGTCACATCTTTGCGGAAGAGCCGATCGAGGCC
>WNGQ01026089.1_pt1 | contig 12037 bp, 6 predicted proteins | sample 5407661 | NCBI WGS metagenome assembly WNGQ01 (sample SAMN13153382, study PRJNA577476) | soil metagenome | isolation source: 60 cm soil or saprolite under Garry oak tree replicate 2 | place: USA:California | collected 2016-06-15
CGCTGCATCTGCTCGACACTGAAGTTCGAAACGCCGATATGGCGCACTTTTCCCTCTTGCTTCAGTGCGGCGAGGGTACTCCAGCCTTCTTCAATATCGGGATCAGGATCGGGCCAGTGGATTTGATACAGGTCGATGATGTCAATACCGAGCCGCTTCAAACTGGCTTCAACTTCGCGCCGCAGAGAGGCGGCTTTGAGGTTATGACCCATATGCCCGTGCTCGTCCCAGACCAGGGAGCCCTTGGTGAAGATGTAAGGCCGCTCGCGACCCTTGATAGCTTTGCCCACTATGGTTTCGGAGTGACCTAGACCATAGACCGCGGCGGTGTCGATCCAGTTGATGCCCAAATCTAGTGCACGCCTGATCGTCGCAATGGATTCCTGGTCATCCTGTGGACCCCAACTCGATTCCCATTGCCCGCCACCCATCGCCCAGGCACCCAGGCCAACCGGCGTAATCTGCAATTCCGTTTTGCCAAATTGCTTTTTCTGCATATCATTCTCCTTTTCTCATACAATGCACGATACATTGTTGTCGTAGAACCGTTTTGCGAGCAGATCCCTATCGCGTAGGTGAAAACGTCGATCCGTTTCGCCTCATCGTTTCCCTGCTCTCTGTCAATTAGTATAGCGCTCTATGTGCAACGTGTCATGATACTGGAGTGGGATTGTGCGGACAGGCTGTGCTCACACTTTCGTGTTACTGCGATAGTGACGCTTGACCTCACACTCTGTAGAATGGTATCTTACCTCTATCAGAGTCTAGAGAGTCAAAATGATGCAGCAACATGCAGGCAGGAGGCGTTGCCATGGTTGAGGCTACGCTGTTCTATGATCAGCTCCTGGCGACCAAATTCTTTCTACCTTCCTCTTCACATCCCCTCCTCCCGCGTCCCCACCTGACCTCTCTGCTCAATGAAGGACTACGACGCAAACTCATCTTCATTTCAGCTCCTGCCGGCTTCGGCAAGACCACTCTGGTCTCAGCCTGGGTGCAGTCGTTCTCACAGCATACCCCTGAAGCGCAGCATGTGGCCTGGGTTTCCCTGGATGAAAGCGATAACGATCCGGTGCAATTCTGGGCCTACGCACTCACGGCACTGGATCGCCAGCAGCCAGGTCTCTGCACTCCCCTCCTGGGCTATTTGCACACGCAGCAAGCGCCTACGCCGCCCTTGCGCCACGTCTTGCAGGCGCTCATCAATGCCTTGGTGAGCAGAACTGAGCAGTTTCTCCTGGTCCTCGACGACTATCACCTGATCACCGAACCTGAGATTCACAGCTCCCTCACCTATCTCGTGGAGCATCTCCCGCCCCAACTGCGTCTCATCCTGGCCACTCGCGCCGATCCTCCCTTGCCACTTTCTCTGCTGAGAGCACGTGGGGAGGTACTGGAAGTACGCACCAACCAGTTGCGTTGCACGCCGGAGGAGGTTATGGCTTTTTTCAAGGAGGTGATGGGCATGCAGCTCCCAACAGACATTATCCAGGATGCGACCACCAAGACGGAGGGGTGGCTGGTCGGCTTGCACTTGCTCGGCCTCTCCTTGCAGGGATACACTGATCCTGCCGATCTGCTAGATGAGGTGAGTGGGAGTCAGCGTTATATCCTGGATTATTTGATGGAGGAAGTCTTGCGGCGGCAGCCGCCACCAGTGCAGACGTTTTTGTTGCATACCTCTCTCTTAGAGCGGCTCTCCGCTCCCCTTTGTGACGCGGTGCTCCAGCAGACGGGCAGCCAGGAGACACTCGAGTTCCTGGAACGTGCCAATGTTTTTGTGGTGCCCCTGGATGGGCAGCGACGCTGGTTCCGCTACCATGCCTTATTCGCCGAAGCCTTGCGCTCACGACTTGAGCAGACAGAAGGAGAAGTAATATCCACCCTGCACCTGCGAGCCAGCCGCTGGTATGCCGAGCAGGGATCCCGAACTTCGGCAGCACGTCATGCCATCAGTGCACAGGACTGGCCTCGAGTGGCCGATTTGATCGAACAAGAATCTGCATCCATCTGGGGGCACAGTGAGCATGCGATGGTGAGGCGCTGGCTTGAGAAGCTTCCTGTCGAAATTGTGCGCTCACGGCCACGTCTGTGCCTGGCGTATGCCAAGACCCTGTTCATGGTTGCTCCGTACACGACCATGGACCGCTGGCTTTACGATGCAGAAACGGCTTTGCGAGGTGAGTATCTGGCCCCAATGAATGAGACTGCTGGCACTGGAGCATCTCCCCCAACTGAACGGCACAAGCGAGACCATCTGTGGGGAGAAATTGCTGCCTATCGCGCCATCATTACCGGCTATTATCTTGGCGATGGGCATGCCACCCTGGCTCTCTGCCAGGATGCCCTTACCCATCTTGCAGAAGAGAATCTCTTAACTCGAGCAGAAGTCGCATATGCGCAGTCGCTGGCCCATCATTCCTTTGGTGACATCGTGGCAGCCATCCAGTGCGCACGGGAGGCGGCGACGCTCGCACAAGCTGCAGGAGACATCTCATCCACCATTCTCTATCTGAGCAGAACAGCGTATTCCTTGCTCTTGCGTGGCAAGCTCCATGAGGCGGTGCAGGTTAGCGAGCAAGCTGCGCTCCTGGGAACAACACCCGTTGGACTACCACATGCAATGGTGTGCTGGGCGTCCATCTTCCACGCGGACGTCCTGCGAGAGTGGAACCGACTGGATGAGGCGTTGGATCTGGTTTTACAGGCAGTGAGGCTGAGTGAGCAGACCGAAACCGTCGTCGCGTTGTATTTAGGATACACCGAGCTGATGCGTGTCTACCTGGCACGTGGAGAGATGGAGGCAGCGCACTCTGCCTTCCAGCATGCAGAAGAGGTCCTGGAGAAAACCTACAGCCCATACCGGCGCGATGCCTACCTCATCGTGGATTGGGTCCAGTTCTGGTTGGCAAGTGGCGAGTCAGAACGTGCCACCCACTGGGCACGGGAACTCCTCCAGCAGACTAGAGTACATTCCCCATTTGCCCGTGAACGCGAGGATGTGGCACACGCACGCATTGTGCTGGCTCAGAAGAGGCCCATGGTGGCCCTCGCGCTCCTGGAACCGCTCGAGGCTGGTGCAGAAAAGCAGGAACGCTGGAGCCACGTCATCGAAATAAAGGTATTGCAGGCTCTGGCTCATTCCATGCGCGGCGAAGAGCGAGAGGCGCTCACCTTCCTTGCCCAGGCTCTGCAACTGGCTGAACCGGAGGGCTACATACGCCGCTTCGTGGATGAAGGGTCGCAGATGGCTGTTTTGCTTACCAGGCTCAGGAATCAGCAACGCAAGCACGGACCGACACCCTATTTGGACACGGTGCTTGCCGCGTTTCGCCAGGATGGCACCACACCTGAGCATCAGTCTGAGGCAGCAGGACAACGCACAACAGGACAACCGCTGCTCGATCTCTTGAGTGAGCGCGAACTGGAAGTGCTCCACCTGCTGGTACGGGGGGACTCAAACCAGGAGATTGCGGAGGGGCTGGTGATCACAATTGATACGGTCAAACGCCATGTGAGCAATATCTTCTCGAAACTCGGAGTACATACCCGCGTCCAGGCGGTGGGGAGAGCACGCGCCCTTGGCTTGCTCTCCGAGGAGCCGTGAACGGTTTCGCGTTCCTGTGACTATTCATCGTCACGCGTTGCCGATTTCTTTTTCTTTTCCCTAGAGATCAGTATAAGGTGCAGCATGAGCGTTGTCATGCCACGGGAGTGGGATAGCGAGGAAGGATACTTACGACACATCCATCCCACGAAAGTGTCAAGGACGAAACCAGGCAGAATCCCACCTCAGTGTCATGATATTTCTTGCGCTGAACACTATACTTTCATATAGGAAGAAAATCGTAGGGAAAGAACATCGTAATAAAAACACACGCAGAGCAGATTTTAGAGAGGGATAGGTATGACTACAAAGGAATTTGCCAAACCCAACATTGGCTTCATTGGCATGGGGCATATGGGAAGCCATATAGCCCTGCGACTGCTTGCATCTGGATACTCACTCACCGTCTACGATCGGACCATGGAAAAAACTCAACCAGCAGTGTCGCATGGTGCGCATGTCGCTGCAACGCCACGGACCGTAGCAGAGCAAAGCGACGTCATTATGTCGAGTGTGACCGATGATGTGGCTCTACAATCCGTGATGTTTGGACCAGAAGGGGTCATGGCAGGAGCACGACCAGGAACCATCGCTATTGAGATGAGCACCGTTTCTCCCACGGTCTCACGCCACGTCTATGAGGCAGCAAAGGAGCAAGGTATTCAGATGATCGATGCTGCCGTCTCGGGGAGTGTCCCGCAAGTCGAATCAGGCAGCCTGGTCATCTTCGTCGGCGGCGAACAGGAGACCTACCAGGCGTGCAAACCCATCCTGGCTGTACTCGGTACGTCGAGTTTCTATATGGGTCCAAGTGGCATGGGCACGACGATGAAGCTTGTCGTAAACACCCTATTGGGTCTCACCTTGCAAGCACTGGCTGAGGCACTTATTCTCGGAGAAAAATCCGGGTTAGAGCGAGCACAGCTCATAGAGGTGCTGAAACAAACCGCCGTCGTCTCACCCAGGCAGAAGGCTGCTTTGGAGAATGCAGCGCAAAGAGAGTATCCGGCGAACTTTCCCCTGCCACTGATGTTCAAAGATTTCGGCCTTATTCTTCGCCAGGCATCCGAGCTTGCTGTTCCTATGCCAGCGACTATAGTTTGTCCGCAGTGGACAAATTATAAGTAAAGTAACACATCTTTGTGACTTTTCCCATAGGTTGTCCGCAGCTGGAGGCAAAGTTTGTCCGCAAAAGCCCGCTCTCACGCTCGGTGCGACGACGCCAAAAGCGTGAGATTTTGTGCATTTGGAGTCATAGTATGTCCGAAAGTACAAATTGGATGCTAATGATGTCCAAAGGTTATAAAATACTGGCATAAATCGCCTCTGGTTTAGAAGCCATAAAATTCAACCTCTCAGCATCAACAGGAACAGGCCTTGCTCCAATTGAGGGAGCCCTTAAGTTGGTGCGTATGGGATGGCAACCTAATTCGGCCCCAATCTCACTAGGGGTCTTTCCTGCCCAGCTTTGCACCACCATTTGGGCATGGAACTTCCAATCAGCCGGCGCATGATGGCTCTTGGCCAGTTTGCGCACCGTTCGTTCTTCTTGCTCCTCTTGCGCTGCTCGCGCTTTCAGATGCTTGAGCATCGCTCTGCTCCTTCCTCTTCTGCATATCCCCTCTCTTAATATTTTATCTCTATTGTGGAATGAAGCAGTAATAAAACCCGCGACAGGGCCCCCGCGATGAGTAAACTGCCCCTTGATCTCCAGAAATGCTTCGATCTTCTGTTCGACCTTTTTCCGCCTCTTGCACCTTTGAATGCCACGGAGCTCATAAAAGAATGATCCCAGCATCACGACAAATCCGAAAATCCCTATTGGCCCCAAATACTGGGTGGCAAAAGCTCTCTTCGTGGTATTGGTGCATTCTTCAGTAAGAAAAAGAGGTCAGTCCCGGATACAAGCGGCAGAATTATTAACAGCTTTGCACGATTGCACGAAAACCATCTATGGCGTGATAGCTATTACACCCCCGTACACTTTTCTCAAATCCTTATGCATCAGTACTTCCAGGTCCGCTGTTAATCGGTTGGTATCAGATATAGACAATCCTCCGTAGCTACTGCAGGAAGTACAGCCACAGCTATTGTTACTTTTCCCATAGTTTGTCCGCAAAAGCCCATTTCCACGCTCGATTCGACGACGCCAAAAACATGAGATTTCGTGCCTTTGGCGTCATAGCTTGTCAGAAAGTACATATTGGAAGCTAATGATGTCTGTGAGTACAATGCGGAGACCGCCGGATCCGGCAGGGTCGGATGCCCCAGGAGTACTGGCGTCGGACACTTTGGCCATATTTGGCGCAAACGTATTGACCACCAGTATGCACCTGGGAACATCTGTTGCGCTGACTATTCCTTGAGAGTAAATCAGCTATCAAGCGTTACGGCTTACTGCCCGATGAGCACTCGCCCAGACTGGAAAGAGTAGCGTGCCACTTGGGGTGCGTAGTCCACAAAAACCGCGCAAGGTTGAATTTCCGGCACGAGGTTAAGCCGCCGGAGAGTGGTCAGTTTCTCCATCAACTCTTGCCATCGTTCGGTTTCCCCCCCGTTTCCATTGTTTCGTGCCACGCTGTCTATCGCAGAGGGAGAAGGGGGGGCCGTTCGCTCTTTGAAGGAGTCGATAAACTGCCACCATGTCTCAGGATGCTCCCGCTCTAAGAGATCACGAAAGATCTCTGTTGCCTCGGTAGGATAGCCGACCAAGATCGCCAGCAACAGTAGCACTGCTCGGTACTCCCCCCAATTATCATCGCCAATAAATGCCGGAAGTTGGTGGGCACTCACAGAAGCTCGCAACAATCGGTAAACATTGACGAAGCGTTTGGCAGCCCGTGGTGAGGAAATAAACCGAAACAGGTGCTTCATAAAAGCGCGCTGCTGCTCCTCGATAACCAGGTATCCAGGATTCGCATCAATGTCTGTCCCAGGTGGAATATCTACATGGGAAGGTGTTACTTCAGATGGTGGGGTAGATAGTGAAAGCGTCGGTGTAGAGCTCTGTTCGCCCTCTTCAGGTAAGGTCGCAGGCAAATTAGACGGCTCATTTTCCGTGTGAGAAGCTTGTTCCTTATCGTCTTCTACCCTATTGCCCTGGATCTCTTTACTTATCTCAGCCAATTGTGTGCTCGAAGCCTCATTAAATGCCGCTTTATTCTGTTGTCCCGAAAGGGAGTCGATGAGTCGGCCGAATCCGCTCTCCTGCATAGTCCGCAAAGTGAAAGGAATTTGAAAGATCTTCTCCAGGTAGTTCAGGGGAGTTGATTGCCAATGAGTGCGTTCCTCCTCAGATACTCCATCACTCTCATTCTGGAACGCCTGCGAATGCCGCTTGATGGAGTGCAGTAGCCATCGCGAATCCACTCCGACGACCACGATAAACAGTGGGAAGGCGAGTAGCAGATGAACCGCCTGCAGCATGTCCACTACCTTGCTCTCCGGACAGCGGTCGAGATCATCAATGTAAAGGATTATACGGTCGATGGGCGGAAGGAGCCGCTTCTCCTGGACAGCTGCTACACCCTTCTCGGCCTCTTCCCTCTCCTTTGCCAGGAGGATGCTGAGTTTCTCGAAGTCCTCCCTGGCACGCGCAATTACACCCAGGTGCCTGGTATAGTCGGTGCTTGCGTGGCGCTGCTTGATAAAATTCGACATCTGGCGGTCAGCTTGCATATTCCCTATCTGCTGCTCGAATTCTATAACAGTAACATTCGCTTTCTCAAGAGATTCTTGTGCTAGCTTAACGCGGTCCTGTGCTTTGGTAAGCTCTTGCTGAAGCTTCTCACGTTCCTGCTGTACCTTCTCGCGAATGATTCTTTGGCTCTCCTGCTGCGTTTGCTCAATTAGCCCCAGCGCCTGCTTTACTCCGGAAACAAACGGTTTGAGAGCAAGTATTACTCCTGCTAGTAGGCTGATCAGGCTTCCAAGCACTCCTATTAAGTAAGTGCCGAACAGGGCTGAGACTAACATCATTACAAAGATCACGAAGACCACTGCGAAAGTGAGTAACAGCCGTGTTCGGCGGCCCTTCGGGTTTCGTATTGCTATAGCGAGAATACGTACCTGTCGTTGGATGCCCCGCAACTCAAGAAGTTGGTTTTTCACCTCGTTTTTTATCGCATCTGGAGTGGGGTAGTTAGGCCTTTTCGCCCCATCTCCTCCCATAATAGCATCAAGTTGATCCTTCTTCTCCTTTATCGCATCTTGCACTGCGTCGCGCACTTCGGGCTGTCGGATAGCTACGCGAAGGGTTCCCTCAAGTAGCGCCTGCGGCGTCAGTTTCGCTTCAATTTCCTCCTCATCCTGCTCCAACTTGCTGAGATTCTGTTCGCTCTCTCGCAGTATCGCATCCGCCTCGGCCTTCTCTTGCTTAGCCTTAGCAAGTTCATCTTTTGACCTGGCAGTATTGTCCAGCAGGCGCGCATGTGCGTACTGCGAGTCAGGGTCATCTTTCCTGACGAGAGCCCTGGCAAGGCCGTCGATAATCTCGGAGGCAAGGCTCGCCCAGAGATCGGTCTCGATGTAGTGCCAAGCATTGAACTTGAGTTGGACAATATTCGAACAATACGCCGTTTTGCCTTTAGCGTGCTGGGCCACCCTCACTAATTCCTCAATTCGCATCTCCATCATGCGCATGAAGAAGCTTTTACCGCTGCCCCAATCCCCAAACAGACCGAGCGACAGAGGTGGCTCTACATCTTTCGCCGCGAGAACGGCGCAAAGCGCTTCAACTTCTTTCTCAATCCCAAGCAAGTCTTTCCCACCAGGCATATCAGAATCGAAGCCAGCAATGCGATGGCCAGAGGAAGAAGGAGTTTCGGTAAGATCAATATCCTCTTTACGAATTCCTCGAGCGAGCAATGCTTGAATTACATGGCAGTTTGTAATTGAGAGTGCTCCATACAGCAGGTGACGGCTACGTACCGAACTAGATTTATACAAATCTGCTACGTCACGCGCCGCAATAAGCGCTCTTCTCACGTGATCTGACATCGGCGGGAGAGCGGTTGGCGCAGAAGGGGAGAGAGAACTCGCTGGCGGGAAGGGTGTTTCGGCAATCTCAGACAAGGTTTTCAGATCTACATGCGCCTTTCCTAAAAGCTCCTCAGTTGGTCCTCCCTGTTTCTGGAGAAGGCCGGCGATTAGGTGCTCCATGTGAACTTTATCCTGACCCAGTGCCTTTTGAATTTCATCGGCACGGTTGAGTGCCTGGTGGGACGATAAGCTGAGTCGACGAAACAGTGCTTCTTCATCCAGTTGGGTGTTTGAGCTAGTGTCGGCCACGTTGTTTGGGTCAGGTGTTGTTTTAAGAGCAGAGTCTGTGCTGCTGGAGGTAATTTTTTGAGTATCTTCTGCTTCCATAGAAGCCTCCCCCTCTTTAAAGGAAAACCGAGCTTTCTTCCAAAACCACTATCATAGACGACGGTAAAGGGTATTTTTCGCGTTGCAATGAAAAGAGAGCACAATTTGATATCGTCCTACAACCAGAAGAGGTGATTTTCCCAGAGGTTTGTAGAGAACTTTTCGCCGATTACTTACTTCAGCCGCTTCCGCTCCTATGAAAACTGCAAAACCAGCGCAAGTGCCTTCCCGAGCGGCGGAACCAGGTAGCGAAGGTCAATAATGTTATCATTCCTGACGCTGCCATTAGCTTCGATGGGAACGATGGCAAGCAGCGCATAGTGGTGGTCTACACCATCAGGTGGAAGCGCCATCGGCACGGGCGGAGATTGATCGTCCTCACCAGCTTGTTGCGGCCATAGTATATCACCTGTCACTGTACGTGCTGGAATCAGCCAGTAGTCGCCAGAACGGTACATCGCATTGGAAGGCTGCGTAGCAGCTGATGGTCGCTGAAACTGAATTTGTATGCCATCTTCCAGCGTAATCCAATTCGTATCAGGATTACCGGCTTGAGCCTCCTGGATTGTCACTGTGCCTGATCCATCGGCGCTTAATTTCGGCGGCTCCCCTCTCTTCCCGGTACCTGTGGTGGCTACTTGGGACATCTGTTCGGAAAAATCGGCACCTGAAGAATAATGTGACAAGCCTCCTTGCAAAGGGATGTGAGATAAGCGTACAATGAACACCTATCACTTCGCTCTCAAACCTGGAGGGTCCACCCATGAAGGAGAAGGTTATTTGCTGTCTCGTGCTCTCATCTCCATCAAGCGACTGTTATGCTTCTGCTTTCACATGCTCCAACACTGGTTCTTGAGCTGGACAAGGCCCCCAAAGACCTCACTGCTGCTTGGGACGGTAGCAGATCTTGCCAGGGGGAAATCCGAACTCGTTGCCGAAAACGCGCTCTTACGCCACCAACTCATCATCCTTCGTCGGCAGATCACGCGACCAATGTGCACCAGGAGGGATCGAATCCTCTTCGTGCTTCTGGCAAGGACGGTTCGGACCTGGAGGCAAGCGCTCTTGATCGTCCAGCCGGAGACGCTTCTACGCTGGCACCGTCAAGGATTTCGCCTAATTTGGAGGGACAAGTCAAAAGCCATTTCAGCTAAACCAAAGGTGGCAGCAGAGACGATTGCGTTAATCAAAGAGATGGCCAAGAACAATCGGCTTTGGGGGGCTGAGCGTATCCGTGGCGAATTGCTCAAACTAGGTATTCGTGTGTGTAAGCGGACTATCCAAAAGTACATGAAGCAAGCTCGTGCGCCACAACCACGAGGGCAAACCTGGTTGACCTTTCTTCGCAATCATGCGGAAGCTATCTGGGCCTGTGATTTCCTTCAAGTCACCGATCTGTTCTTTCGTTCGCTCTTCATCTTCTTCATCATCGAACTGAAATCTCGCAAAGTCATCCATGTGGGAGTCACACGATCGCCGACCGACTCCTGGGTAGCCCAACGGCTTCGGGAAGCCACACCGTATGGGCAAGGACCCAGGTATCTGATTCGCGATAACGATAGCAAGTTCGGACCGTGCTTCGCCCGTGTCGCAGGAGGAAGTGCCATCAAAGTGCTGCGCACGCCGGTCCATGCTCCGCGTGCGAACGCCATCTGCGAACGTTTCCTGGGCAGTGTCCGACGGGAATGTCTCGATCACTTGCTGATACTCAATGAGAGGCAGCTTCACCGAGTCCTCAGAGCCTATGTCGCCTACTTTCATCATGCAAGGCCGCATCAGGGCTTAGGGCAGCAGATCCCAGAGCCCGAAGCCGCCCCTGGTCCATTACACGCCAAGAGTGGCAGAGTGATCTGTACTCCTATCTTGGGTGGGCTACACCATACCTACCAAAGAGTTGCGTAGCTGCTTGAGCATACATTTAAAAGTTGTGGACGAGGAAGGCTTCAAGCGTCTCTGCTGTTTGCACAGATCATCCATAGTTTTGAACATCTGGAGCGAAATTCTAGTCTCTCCTTTTTCGATGCAGGTAATGAGAGGAAGTCCTTCTGCTTCAACGATGCGGCTTCTTCATGAGCGCTTGCAGAGGTCGAGAATCTGTCCCCTTGATAGTCTTTTAAGTGGAAAACACCGACCAAGAAGTAGGATTGCAGAGAGAAATTGTCCTGCCGACAACTACGGATTTTGTGAACGGATGGTCCAAGTAGCCAGCACAGGGCTGCATGAGAAGAAACTGAACCTTGATGATGATTTCATTAAATTCATTCGCTTTGGTCAGTGGCGTATTGACCGAACTGGGTACGGCATTCTTGCTTTCATAACCAATAACACCTACATTGATGGCATCACTCACCGAAATATGCGACATTCACTAATGGAAGCCTTTTCGGACATCTACATTCTTGATCTGCATGGGAGTAGCAAAAAGAGGGAGAAAAGTCCTGATGGTTCACAGGATGAAAATGTCTTTGATATACAGCAAGGTGTGGCAATCAGCATCTTTATCAAGCGGAATGATAGTAAACAAGAAGAAGCGAATGTTTGGTATGCTCAGCAATATGGTCTGCGGGAGTTTAAGTATCAATGGCTGAGCGAAAATAGTGTTGAGTCTTCTACTTGGGTAAAGGTTGTTCCTCAAGAACCCTCTTTCTTCTTTGTTCCACAGATTGGTATGAATATTGCAGAATATAAGGACGGAAGGCAGCTTACGCATATCTTTCAAACTGCATCGAGTGGATTTCAGACAAAAAGAGACAGTTTCACGATCCATGAAAAGGAGGTTGATTTATCAAGGGTTCTTGCCGACCTTTTAACTTTACCAATAGGTGATATCCGCTCAAAGTATGACCTTCCTCCTGATGGAAGAGACTGGACTATTTCATGGGCAAAAGAGCATATCAAGCGGCTCCACACTTCAAATCATCTTCAATCAACTACCTGCCTCTATCGCCCTTTTGACTTACGAGAAACTATTTTCGATAACAAATCCAAAGGTTTTCTAGCTTATCCGAGATATGAAGTACTATCCAACATGCTCAAACCTAACATTGCCCTTATTACTACTAG
>WNGQ01011202.1_pt1 | contig 12033 bp, 11 predicted proteins | sample 5407661 | NCBI WGS metagenome assembly WNGQ01 (sample SAMN13153382, study PRJNA577476) | soil metagenome | isolation source: 60 cm soil or saprolite under Garry oak tree replicate 2 | place: USA:California | collected 2016-06-15
CATTCGGCGGCAGATACGCCTTCGGCTGCCCCGGCGGCATCGTTACATTTACGAACCGATCGCCAAGCAAACCAGAACTTCCGACTGTGAATTTCGTGCCTTCAGGGATCTTAATGTAATCATAAATTTTCAGCGGCACAGCCACGCCAGTGCCTTCCCGAACCAGCCGTGGAGCGTCCGCGACCTTTCCAATTCTCGCGCCGGCGAGCAAGACATCCGTGCCTTTCAAGAGTCCGCTCGCATCGTTGAAGCGAACGGTGAGGGTGTAATAAGTTTTGAAACCCTCCCCTAGCCTGCCGAATTGCACGACCAGCGCACCTAACATCGCCAATCCCACAAAAACGAAAACGCCTACTTTAAATTCCAAACCTCGCTCGTGTCGATTCATCAGTCTCCCACTCTCACCTCTCAACCCTTAACTCTCAACTCGGTGCCCACGCTGACCATCGGAGCGTCCGAGCAGGAAATCTTGAATGAGCGGATCGCTCGATTGCTGGAGGTCGACCGAAGTTCCATGAAAATAAATTCGGCCCTCGTGCAAGTATGCGATTCGGTCGGCTACGTCAAACGCGCTCTTCATATCGTGAGTCACGACAATGCTGGTTATTCCAAAACGCTGCTGTAGCCGGCGAATCAACCGATTAATGCTGTCCGCGACCACGGGATCAAGTCCAGATGTCGGTTCGTCGTACAACACGCAGGAAGGCCGCCGAATGATGGAGCGCGCGAGGCCGACGCGTTTCTTCATCCCGCCACTTAAGCTCACGGGCATCTTCGCTTGCTCGCCTTCCATCTCCATCACGTCAAGCATCTCATTTACCTTCGCGCGCAAGACATTCGGATCGCGCTCACCAGCCTCGCGCAATGGAAATGCGATATTTTCTTCTACTGTCATCGAATCAAAGAGTGCGCCGCCTTGAAAAAGAATGCCGACCTTCTTACGGATCGTCCCGAGCTGGCGCTCGTTCAGACCAATGATGTTTTGACCTTCGATCCAAATTTCCCCCGCGTCGGGCTCCATCAAGCCCACGAGGTGTTTAAGCAAAACGCTTTTGCCACCGCCACTGCGGCCGATGATTGCAAGGGTCTCGCCGGTCCGAACCTCAAGATCGACGCCACGCAAAATTTCCTGCTGCCCAATTTTCTTCGCCAACGCCCGTACCGCGATCATTGACGAAGAGTTGATTGCCGACGGTTGAGGCTTGATAGCAAAAGTAGGAGACAGCGGCATTTCGATCATCGCAACGCACAAACTCTCACCTCTCAACTCTCAACTCTCAACTGCCGCGCATTATTGATATCCTGCCGGGTAAATGATGTTGAACAACATGGTGAGGAAAAAATTGCAAATCAGAACCGCGAGCGACGCGTTCACCACCGCCTCAGTCGTTGCGCGACCGACGCCGACCGCACCTTCGTGAGCGGTCAATCCTTTGTCGCAACTGATGAACACGATGAGGATTCCGAAACAGAACGCTTTTGACAAACCCATGATGATGTCGCGATTGCGCGTCCAGCGCACCATGTTCGCCATGTAGTAAGTGCCGTTAATGTCGAGCATGAAAATCGCAACCAAATAGCCGGCGGCGATGCCGACGGCGATGCACTCTGCCACCAGCAGGGGCATCGACACCATCATGGCAAGGGTGCGCGGCACGACCAAATAATCAACCGGGTAAACCGCCAGCGCGCGCAACGCATCGATTTGCTCGGTCACTTTCATCGTGCCGATCTCGGCCGACATCGCCGCGCCGACGCGCCCGGCCACCATCAGAGCGGTCAGGACCGGGGCGAGCTCGCGGCAAAGCGCTACTGAAACTACCGCACCTACGGCGGAGCCCATCCCCAGCTTGTTGAATTGGAAAAATGTTTGCGCCGAGAAGACCGCACCAGTGAATGCACCGGTGATTACGACAACGAGCTGCGAAAGCAATCCAATCTCGACGATTTGATTGAGAAACAGCTTCCAGCGGAGCTTGTGCGTGAAAATAGAACGAAACGTGTCGGCCGCGAGCAAAACGACCTCGCCCAAATATTGAAAAAACGCGAGCAGCGGCGCGCCCAGCACATTAAAAAATCGAACGGTCATTGGCACTGATGAACGGATGATCAGTGACTGGTGAATACTCGGATGCGCGACGCACAAACTTCCGGCTCGATCATATTAGCCGCGAATCTAGCCAGCCGATCTAGCGATGCAATGCTTTAAGCGTTTCGCGATTCGACGGTTTGCGCGCGGCGCAAAGCTGCGATAAAAGATGTCGACCCAAGCAATGAGGCGACCCCTTCACCTTCTCCTTGCGACCAATTTTTTGCTTGGCGCGCTGCTTCTCGGCAGTTGTGAAACCTTGCCGCAAGGAATCCAACAGGCAAGAATCGAGATGACCCAGCGCATCGCGACCGAACCGCCGGGCGATTATTACATCGGTCGGCGTTATTACAAACCTGATTTCAAATTCTGGGGTTACGTCCGTAGTCCGGGCCAGCCTTGGAGCACGGCGCAATTGGTGATGCTGAACGAGAAACAGAAACTCGCGCCGGACCGAGAACGCGTCGACATCGGAAGCGACAATAACTACGAATACAAACTCTACGGCTACTTTAGCGGCGACAAGGTTTATGAGCCGGCAAGTAACACAATTTATCCCGAGTTTGTTTTAAAGGGTTACGAGTTGATCTCGATGAACCCGCCGCCAATTTTCAAAAGCCAATTCCGCGGCAGCGCCACAGCGGAGCAACTGCGTTACGTGGTCGAAAAGCCTGAATAACACACATTGAAGCGTTAAATCGTTAAAGCGTGAATCCGTTGTAACGATGCAATCCTTTTAACCAACTACATTTTATAAACATGACAAAGGCTGCACCTCGCTTGAATAAAAAGGATCCTCGTGTCGAGGAATTCCTTCGCTATCTCGCGATCGAGCGAAATGCTTCGCCGCGTACTCTCAAAGCATATCGCCAGGCGTTGACTGCTTTCCGAGCGGAGAACAAAACACCGTGGAAAACATGCACGGCAAACGATTTTCGCGATTACCTATTCGCCATTACGAAGCGTGGGCAGGCACGTTCCTACGTGCGATTGCAATTCTCCGCGCTGCGCACGTTCTATCAGTTTCTCTCGGCGCGAAAAGGTTTGCGACGCAATCCCTTGCGCGAAGTGCAATTGCCGAAGATCGATAAGAAACTTCCCCTTGTACTCACGCGCCGACAGATTGAAGAGCTTCTTGCGGCGCCAGCCCGCGTGGCAAAAAATCGCGCTGCGCCTGGTTGGATGCCGCTACGCGATGTGGCGATCATGGAACTCTTCTACAGCAGCGGCTTGCGGTTAAGCGAGCTGGCCGCTCTTGATGTTGCCGATGTCGATCTTTACACCGAATCGGTGCGCGTATTCGGTAAAGGCCGAAAGGAACGAATTTGTCCTGTGGGTTTGCCCGCCCTGGAGGCGATCTCGCGTTATCGCGCAGCGGCCAACGTGCATTCGGGACCGCTCTTCATAAACAAGGGGCGCAGGCGTATGTCCACGCGCTCCATCTGGCTTATTCTTAAACGCTATTTGCGGCACACGTCGATTCCAATTTCGATCAGTCCGCATAAACTGCGGCACAGCTTCGCGACGCACATGCTCGATCGCGGCGCAGATCTCCGCAGTGTGCAAGCGTTGCTTGGACACGCCAGCCTCTCCACGACGCAAATCTATACGCATGTAACCGTCGAACGGCTGAAAAAAGCCTACGCAGAGGCGCACCCGCGGGCGTGATTGGTGGAAGGGACGCGAGCGCCGTGTTCAGCGGCAGTAACCTCGACGCGGTCACCAGCCTTGACATTGCCTCTGAGTAATTCTTCCGCAAGCGGGTCTTCGAGGTAGCGTTCCACCGCGCGCCGCATCGGTCGCGCACCGTAATTGGGGTCGTACCCTTTCTCTATCACGAACTCGTGCGCGGTCGTATCCAGCATGATCTCGATCTCTTTCGCCTTGATCCGCGCCTTTACCTTCGCCACTTCAAGATCGACGATGCGCATCAAGTGCGATTTTTCCAGTGAATGGAAGACAATGATCTCGTCGAGCCGGTTGAGAAACTCGGGTTTAAAGACGCGCTTGGTTTCATCGAGAATTTTATCGCGCATCGAAGCGTAATCGTGTCCTTCCCGCGGCGCGCCAAAGCCCATCACTGTTTGTTTCTTTAGCAGCTCGGCGCCGACGTTCGAGGTCATGATGATGATTGTATTCCGGAAATCAATCTTGCGACCTAACGAGTCGGTGATTTTTCCGTCCTCGAGAATTTGCAAGAGCAGGTGCATCACGTCCGGATGCGCCTTTTCTATTTCGTCGAAAAGCACAACCGAATATGGCCGGCGGCGCACTGCTTCGGAGAGTTGTCCGCCCTCTTCGTATCCGACGTAACCTGGCGGCGAACCGATCAGACGCGAGGCGGTGAACTTTTCCATGTACTCCGACATGTCGATCTGAATTAATGCGTCAGCATCGCCGAACATGAACTCGGCCAGTGTGCGCGCGAGATAGGTTTTGCCGACACCGGTCGGACCAAGAAAAACAAACGAACCAATCGGTCGCTTCGGATCTTTCAAATCGGCGCGCGAGCGGCGCAACGCTTTGCTGATGGCGGTGACCGCTTCGTCCTGTCCGACGACCCGCTCCTTCAAGTCGGCTTCCATCATAAGCAGCTTTTGCGTCTCCTCCTGTTCGATGCGTTGCAGAGGAACCCCGGTGACTTTGGAAATGATGTGCATCATGTCGTCTGCCGTTACGACCACTTCTTTCTCCTCACGTTCCTCTCGCCATTTGTTCAGAATTGCATCGAGCTTCTCTTTGGTTTGCTTCTCCCTGTCGCGAAGCGCGGCAGCTTTCTCGAAATCCTGCGCTTTGATCGCCGCCTCCTTTTCAAGACGAATCTCTTCGATTTCCTTCTCGATCTCCTTGACATCAGGCGGGCGTGTCATGGCATTGATACGCGCGCGTGCGCCGGCCTCATCCATGACATCAATCGCTTTATCTGGAAGAAAACGTCCAGTGATATAACGGTCTGAAAATCTGACTGCGGTTTCGAGCGCTTCGTCGGTAAGTCTTGCTTTGTGATGAGCCTCGTATTTCGGACGCAAACCCTTTAGGATTTGAATCGCTTCATCGACGGTCGGTGCATCGACCTTTATAGTTTGGAAACGGCGTTCAAGCGCCGCGTCTTTCTCGATGTACTTGCGGTACTCGTTCATCGTCGTCGCGCCGACGCATTGCAATTCACCCCGGCTCAGCGCGGGCTTGATGATGTTTGACGCATCCATGGCGCCCTCGGCCGAACCCGCACCCACAATCGTATGCAGCTCGTCGATGAAAAGGATCACGTTTTTGGAACGGCGAATTTCGTCCATCACCGCTTTGATGCGCTCTTCGAATTGGCCCCGGTATTTTGTTCCCGCCACCATCAACGCCAGATCGAGCGTGATCACGCGTTTGTCGCGCAACAATTCGGGCACGTTGCCACTTGAAATCTCCTGCGCCAGTCCCTCGGCAATGGCCGTTTTGCCAACGCCTGCTTCACCGATCAGGACCGGATTGTTCTTCGTCCTTCGGCAAAGGACTTGAATGACGCGCTCTATTTCATTGCGCCGCCCAATCACCGGATCGAGTTCGCCCTTTCTCGCCAAATCGGTCAGATCACGGCCAAACGCGCGGAGCGCCGGAGTCTTGACGTCTCTTTTCGTCGGTTCGCCGCTTTCCTGGTCTGATTCGGGCGGGGTGAAATTTGGATCGAGCTCTTTAAGAATCTCGTTGCGCGTGCGTTCGATATCGACTTCAAGACTCTTGAGCACTCGCGCGGCGACCCCCTCGCCTTCACGCAAAAGGCCGAGCAAAATGTGTTCCGTGCCGACGTACGAGTGATTGAGTGCCTTGGCTTCCTTCCCGGCGAGTGCCAGCACTTTCTTAACGCGCGGCGTGTATGGGACGTTGCCGACCATCTTCGTTTCCGGTCCCGAGCCCACCTGCTTCTCCACTTCCATGCGCACGGTCTCAAGATCGAGACCCATCTTCTGCAAGACGTTCACGGCCACCCCCTGCCCCAATTTGATGAGTCCCAAAAGCAGATGTTCGGTGCCGACGTAGTTGTGATTAAAGCGGTCGGCTTCCTTGCGAGCAAGCGCCAGAACCTGTTGAGCGCGCGGTGTGAAATTATTCATTATTCGATGGCCCGTTAGCCGAGCCATTGCCCGGCTCCCTCGCCAGCTTACTAATATCAGGTCTGGGAAAGAGTTTCAAACGCTCGCGAATAATCTGGGCGCGCAGATGATCGCGCTCTTCGGCATTTAACTTCTGTTGAGAAGTTTTTTGTAAATGCGCGGGCTGCGTCTCGATGAACAATTCATCGATAGAGAAGCGCCGCTCTTCGGGAAATGCACCCAGGTCGACACCGAGCTTGATGATCGACAATAAATTGAGCGCTTCCTTCGAAGCCATGGCGTGCGCGTAAGTCAAAACGCCGTACGCACGACCAATCTGATCGGAAAGCGTATTTGGCTTTTTCTGGAGCAGAACCTGTCGCGCGTCATGTTCCTTCTCGATAATTGTTTCAATCACTTTGCTCAGACGATTAATAATGTCGTCTTCCCTTTCCCCGAGCGTCGTCTGATTTGAAATCTGGAAAAGATTGCCCATCGCCTCTGTCCCTTCGCCGTAAAGACCACGTACTGCCAGACCGATTTTGCTTACTGCCTGAATGACCTGGTTAATCAGCTCGCTCAAGACAAGCCCCGGCAAGTGCAACATCGCGGAGGCGCGCATGCCGGTGCCCACATTTGTGGGGCACGCGGTCAGGTATCCGAGGCGCGGGTCGTAGGCAAATTCCAGTTTGCTCTCTAGCGCGCTGTCAATCTTATCGACGAGTTTGAATGCCTGTTTCAACTGGAGGCCGGAGCGAATCGATTGCATGCGCAGATGATCTTCTTCGTTGATCATGATGCTAAGGGTTTGGCGGCGATTAATCACTACCGCGCTGCCGACGCCCTTGGCGGCGTGCTCGCGACTGATTAGATGGCGTTCCACAAGCACCTGCCTGTCAAGCGCCGAAAGATCCTGCAGGCTTTCGGAGAACGAATCCTGCATTTCAGGCAGTTCTTCGACGCGCGGTCTTACCAACTCGAGAATCGAAGTGCGTTCCGCTTTCTTGGCCCAACCCGGAAAAGGGCGGCTGCGCAAATTTCGCGCGAGTCGGACCCGGCTGCTGATTACAACTTGGTGATGAGGCCCTTCACCACGCAGCCATTCTCCGGCGGTAGCCAGCACATTGGAAAATTTCATGACGAATTCGGGAGATCGCCCTGCAGTTGTTTGATTTGATCGCGCAACGAAGCTGCCGTTTCGTAGTTTTCTTCCGCGACTGCTTTCTGCAGGTTCTCGGTTAAGGCACGCATCCGGTGGTTCAGCTGCATGACACGATGCGCGCGTTCCGGCAGTTTGCCTACATGCTCTGTGCCTTTGTGCATCGCTTTTAAAAGCACGTTCAGACCCTCCGCAAACGTGACGTAGCATGCGCTGCAGCCCAGACGGCCAGTTTTCTTGAAGTCGCTCTGGCCAAAGCCGCACACTGGACATTTCTGGGTCGATGCTCCTTTTTCGATTTCCTCCGCTGCGCCGATACCGAGGAGCAGATCCGCGAGTGCGAAACCGGTTGGATCCTGCACGCCTTTTTCTTTCGAGCAGGCGTCGCAGAGATTCACCTTCTGCATTTTGCCTTCCAGAATCTGCGTCAGGAAAACCGTCGCATCATTGCATTTGCAAACGTCGCACAACATTTCTCTCAATTAGACCTCGATACTTTGGAAACATTCAACCCTGAATATTTCCTGAGCACCTTCTGTTTCAGAACCGGCGCTGCTCAACTTTCCGCAAAAATCGGTGTGCCTGTTTCACGCGTCATCTCCCGAAATCGTGCGATTGTGCGCGTGGTAATTGGTCCCGGTTTTCCATTTCCGATCAAGCGCCCGTCAGCTTTGACAACTGGAACGATCTCCGCGGCAGTCCCTGTGAGGAAACATTCGTCGGCCACGAAAACATCATGGCGCGTGATATCTATCTCCGAAATCTTGATGCCGAGTTCGCCGGCGATCTCAAAGACAATCCCGCGGGTAATGCCGCGCAGCGCGCCGGCCGTGATAGGTGGTGTAAAAACTTGACCGCGCTTGATGATAAAAACGTTATCAGCAGTGCATTCCGCGACGTTTCCTGCATCGTTCAACATGAGCGCTTCATCCGCCCCAGCCAGGTTCGCTTCAATCCGCGCCATTACATTGTTCAGGTAATTGAGCGATTTGACCGCCGGATTAAGCGCAGCCGGATTGCTGCGGCGCGTTGCGCAGGTCACGATCGTCAATCCCTTTCGATAAAAGCTCTCATGATAGAGAGCGATCGTCGCCGCAATGATAATCACGCTCGGATATTTACATTGCGCCGGATTTAGTCCCAGATTGCCAACTCCGCGCGTGACCAGCAGCCGAATGTAGCCGTCACGCAGGCGATTTTGGCGGATCGTATCGAGGACCGCCTCCGTCATGTCCCGCATCGTCATTGGAATTTCAAGGCAGATCGAGCGCGCCGAATCCCACAGCCGGTTAAGATGCTCTTCAAGCCGGAAGACGCGCCCGTTGTAAAAGCGAATGCCCTCGAAAATTCCGTCGCCGTAAAGCAAACCGTGATCCAAGACAGAGACCCTGGCATTTGCTTCCGAATAAAATTTCCCGTCGATGTAGATCTTCGCTTCCTTAACGCCGGTCGTCGGGCTCGGACGACTTTCGATCGCAGGTTCAACTACTGCACCGGCAGTAGGCTCGTGAGTCTTCGGTTCATCTAACACGGTTGCATCAGTAGTTTTCATAATCGCAACAAATATCTCCGGTGTTTAGGCGTGTAATTCAAGCTGCAAAAATGAAAAGCGTCACAATGGTAAAAATGTTACGTAGCTAAATCGGCTAATGCCGCCAGACATTTGTAACGATTTAACTCTTTCAACGATTTAACATTTCGCTCATTGCAACACGCCGTCTTTGATGTGCAGTTGCCGGTCGCCGCGCGCGGCCAGGCGAGCATCGTGCGTCACGACGAGCAACGTTTTGTTCCGCGCACGCGATAGATTCAATAGAAGATCGATAATTGCATCTCCGGTTTTCGAATCAAGATTTCCAGTTGGTTCATCAGCGAAAATGATGTCTGGATTGTTGATCAACGCGCGCGCGATGGCGACGCGCTGTTGTTCGCCGCCCGAAAGTTCTGCGGGCAAGTGATGCAGACGATCACCCAAACCGACGGCGGCCAGGCTCTCTTCAGCGACGTCTGTCGTCGCCCTCCGTCCGATCATTGCTGGCAACAGCACGTTTTCCAACGCAGTGAGCTCGGGCAATAGAAAGTAACCCTGGAAAACAAAGCCCATCTTTTCATTCCGAAGACGCGCTTCAGTGGCCGAGCTGCCGTTATAAAGCCGGAGTCCCTCGAATTCGACCGTCCCCCCTTGAGGGCGCTCCAGCCCGGCCAGCGTATAGAGGAGCGTCGTCTTGCCCGCGCCGGAGGCGCCCGAAAGAAAGACCGCTTCGTTGCGCGCGATCTCGATCGAGATGCCGCGCAAGACTTCAATCCGCCGAGCGCCGATTCGGAATGACTGGAAAAGATCGCGTGCGATCAATTGGGGAGTTCTCGTCGCCATCGCTAATACTTCCGGCCGTTTATCTGCCTTAAACGCAGCGCGAGCACAAGGCTCCGTCTCTGCCGATGACGGATTATCCTCATTTTCCCGTGCGCAAAAAGCCGCCACGGAAATCCTTCCGCAGCGGCTTCTCGATAATTGGACGCAGGTTATGTCATTCCCAGTGATGTCAGCGTCGGCCGATCAATAGCTGAGGTTATATACAATCCGTGATCCCGTTGGTAATCCGCGACCGCGGCACGTGTAAGCGGCCCAAGCAGAGCATCCACTTCCCCCTGATAATAACCTTGCTGTTGCAGCGCGGCCTGCACATTTGCGATCACTTGATCGGGTGGCAAACCATTGTACGCGTAGATCGGGCCATCATAGGCGTAATACGCATTGGGAGCGTAGCCCCAAGCCGGATACCACCAGCCCGCATTCCAATAATACCATCCGCCATATACGAAAACGACGCGGTTGTAATGGCTGTTCCACCAGTTCCGCTCGTGCCACACAGGTCTGTAATTCCGGAACGCCCAATAATTTTGACCTTGCCAGTTTTGGCTTCCCTGAATTCGTCTATTTTGCTGAAACGTTACGCCTGCGACCGTTGCCGGACGTGTCTTGGTCTGGAGATTGAACTGATGCGCCTTATATGTTTTAGAGCTTGACTGAAACGCGGCGGCAGAAGTCGTGCTGCCTTTCAATTGTTTTGTCTTTTTAGAATACGTTGCATGCCCTGTATATGTCCCAGCCGTGACCCTCTGCTGTGACAACCCCCTTGTCTTTTCTGGTCCACCGCCGGCGGTTGCGATCTGTTGTGATCCCTTCGCTTTTTCCCCTTTCGTCTGAGCGCCCAACTGATAAAGCTGGCCGTCGACGCGCTGTGGCCCTTTTGTCTTCTGAGATCCCTTAGTGCTCCCTACTCTTGCTGAATACGACCCAGACGCGTGGTGCGCAGTCGTTCCCTGCTGCGACCCTTTTTGCTTCTGTGGTCCACCAGAAGCGGCTGCGTGCTGCGACGATTGGGCCTGGTTTTTCTTCTGGGCTTGCTTCTTCGATTTGTTTTTTTCCTGGGCCCCCCCTGCGGCGCACGCGAGCGCAAAGCTGCAAATTAAAGCGAGTAATGTTCTCATACGTTTTTTCCTTCTGAACGGTTAGATGTTTTACTCTCTCCAGTTATTCAACGTTGAAGCGATATGCAAAAAGCCGCCGTCAAGGATTATCCCGCAGCGGCTTCTTGGTAATCGGATTCTGGTTACGCCATTCCCAATGATTGAAGCGTTGGCTGATCAACCGCGGCTGTTTCTGCCAGCCCGTTGGCGCGTTGGTAATCTGCGATAGCGGCGTGCGTCTGCTCCCCGAGCAGACCATCCACTTCCCCCTGATAATAGCCTTGTTGTTGCAGTGCGGTCTGGACATTTGCGATCACTTGATCGGGCGGCAAATTGTTATACCCGTAAATCGGTCCGTCATAAGCGTAATACGCATTGGGAGCATAGCCCCACGCTGGTATCCACCAGCCCGCATTCCAGGCATACCATCCACCGAATACGAAGACGACGCGGTTGTGATGGCTCCTCCACCAAACCTGGTCGTGCCATTGTGGCGTATAATTCCGGAAAACCGTATAACTTGAGCCTTGCCAGTTTCGGCTCCCTTGGATGTGCCTGCCTTGCTGGAAGTTTACGGCTGCGACTTTTGTCGGAGTCGTCTTCGTTGGCAGATTGAACTTTTGCGGCTTGAACGGCTTGCCCGTTGCTGTTGCCTTGCCGGTTGCTGTGGTCTTTCCGGCTGTCGTCGCTGTACCGGCCTCCGCTGGCTTGCCTGCGCCTGTTGGCTTGCCCTTTCCTGCAGCTTTGCCGACTTCGGCCGGCTGGCCCGCTCCTGGTGGCTTACCTTTGCCTTTTCCCGCCGGTTTGCCAACTCCCACTTGCCCGCCGGCTCCGGTCGGCTTACCAACACCTGTCGGTTTGCCCGCCCCCGTCGGTTTTCCACCCGGTTTCGAAACCTGTCCAGCTTGCGCACCCTTTTTGTGTTCCTTCTTTTTCCCTTCTTGCGCGCCAGGCGCGAGGGACGCGAGCGCGATACTGCAAATTACAACAAGAAATATTCTCATAAGTTTTTTCTTTCTGCGTTGTTAGACCTTTAGGTGTCTGTATTTATTCAACCCTGGAGCGATGCCTTTAGTTGCTTAGCAAAACGCAAAATAACCAAGCACAATCTCGAAAGCGTCGTCGGACAAAGTCGTCGAACGATAGCGGCGCATCACCATCTTTCCCCTACACAAAGAGCCGCCGACGAAAATCATTCCGCGACTTCTTGTTAATAGGAATCGCGTTACGAC
>WNGQ01016428.1_pt1 | contig 12031 bp, 8 predicted proteins | sample 5407661 | NCBI WGS metagenome assembly WNGQ01 (sample SAMN13153382, study PRJNA577476) | soil metagenome | isolation source: 60 cm soil or saprolite under Garry oak tree replicate 2 | place: USA:California | collected 2016-06-15
CGGCTGCGGTTCGTCATGCGTGTGGTAGGGCCGATACGGCGTGGAACGCTTCGGGTCGAGCTTGCGATGCGAGGCGCGCAGCCAGCCCTGCCCGATGGGCGTATGCGGATCGAGGGCGCCCTGGAACACCACCTCGTTCAGATCGGCCGAGAACACCCGCAGCACGAGAAAGAGATCGGCATCGCGGGTCGAGGACGACACCAACAGCTTCGCGGCCGACGGGCCGGTGATCTCGGTCTCTTGCGCCAGCGGCGGGGTCAAAAACGTGAGGCCGTCGCCCAGCGCGTCGAAAGTCACGCCGGCCCGCCGTGCGACCGGCGTCTGCTGGAGCGAATGCTCGACGGGATCGAGATAGAACTTCGTCCATTGCGTGCGCGCGGGCGGCCATTCGTTCTCCTCGCGCGCGACGAATCGGTCGAGCCGGCGCACTTGCAGCAGCACGCGCGGCTGCCGGCTCCAGCCGCTGTCGATGCCCTTGAGGAAATGGTCGAAGAACTTGCGCTGCAGCTCGCGGCCGTAATCGGTATAGAAATGCGTCCAATGCTCGATGCCGTGCGCCTCGAGCCATTTGTCCTTGGAGGCGGCGCGCACGATGCGTCCAATGCTCGATGCCGTGCGCCTCGAGCCATTTGTCCTTGGAGGCGGCGCGCACGAAACCCTCGAAATTGCCGCGCGGGTGCAGGCCTTGGCCGCCCCAGTTGGCGGCCGAGAACAGCGGGACGTTGATGTTCTCCCACACCGGCGAGCGCGCCTTGTGGTATTCGTCATCGAGTGGATGCGCGCGGATCTCGTCGCCGAAATCGCAGCGGTTTTTTGCAAGCTCGCCGTCCGACAGCGCTTCCGGTCCGCACACCGGCCGGCCGTGCACGCGCGAGCGTGCGCCGCGCTCGCCGAGGCCGTACTGCACGGTCTTGACCTGCATGTCGTACCAGTTCGCCCAGAACACGCAGAGGATGCCGCCGTGGTGGGTCATGTCGCGGTACCAATCCGCGGCGCCTTCCCACACGCACATCGCGGCGAGATGCGGCGGCTGCAGCGAGGCGACGTGCCACTGGTTGATGGCGTAATAGGAGATGCCGTTGAGCCCGATTTTTCCGTTCGACCAGGGCTGCACGCCGGCCCATTCGATACAGGCATAGAAATCCGCCGTCTCGCGCGGCGAGAAATGGTCGATATCGCCGGGGGAGCAGCCGCAGCCCCGCGAATCGACCCGCACGACGGCATAGCCGTGCGGCACCCATTTCTCCGGATCGACCACCTCCCAGTTCTGATAAAGATTGCTGGATCCGGCGGTGACGTCCGGATGGTTCTGCGCCATGCGCTCCCAGGCACCGGCGTAACCGTCCTGGAACGCCAGTCCCTTGGCATACGGGCCATAGCTCAGGATCACCGGATAACGTCCTTCGGGGACGGGCAGGAACACGTCGGCGCGCAGCACGACGCCGTCGTCCATCTCGACCGGTACATCCCAGTCGATCCGCATGCCGTCGCGGATTTCGCCGCGACCTTCCGGTGAAGCGGTGCGGCCGGGTGCTGCGTCCATCGTTGACTGTCCCGTCTCCGACATGCGGTGCTGCTTGCGCTGACCAAGCGCGCGCTATGCTATGAACCGCAGCCGGTCAGGACAATGGAGGATTCTTGATGCAGATCGGGATCGCAGGGCTCGGCCGCATGGGCGCGGCAATCGCGGGGCGGCTCATCGAGGCCGGCCATACGCTCAGCGTCTGGAACCGATCGCCGGAAAAGGCCGGGCTGCTCGAGGCAGCCGGTGCCGCGCTCGCCCGCTCGCCCGGGGAGCTTGCGGCAAAGGTCGGGACCGTCATCACCATTCTGACCGACGCCGCGGCGATCGAGACGGTGTACGACGGCCCTTCGGGTCTCCTCTCCGGCAAGGTGGCCGGCAAGCTCTTCATCGAGATGAGCACCGTCCGGCCTCAGACCGAGATCGACCTCGCCGGCAGGGTCCGTGCCAAGGGCGCCGGCTTCGTGGAGTGCCCGGTCGGCGGCACGGTCGGGCCCGCTCGCCAGGGCAAGCTCATCGGGCTCATGGGCGCCGAGGAGGACGATGCCGCACGCGCCAGGCCGATCCTCGCGCAGCTGTGCCGCCGGCTCGAGCACGTCGGACCGGTCGGCAACGGCGCCCTGATGAAGCTCGCCATCAACCTGCCGCTGCTGGTCTATTGGCAGGCGCTCGGGGAGGCTCTGGCACTCTCCCGCAGCGTAGGCCTCGATCCGAGCCGGCTGATGGACCTGTTCGCGGACACATCGGGCGGCACCAACGTCATCAAGATGCGCGGGCCGGCGGTCGCGACCATGCTCGAGGGCGGCGATCCGGGACCGGTCGGGTTCCCGATCGACGGCGGGCTCAAGGACCTGCGCACGATGCTCGCAGAGGGCAAGGCGCGCGGCCTCGAGCTGCCGCTGGTCGAGCGGACGCTTGCCTGCTTCGAGCAGGCGAGCCGCGACAGCTGGGGCGGCCGCGATGCGGCGAGCATGCCGGTCTACTGGACGGAGAAGGCCGCCAGGTAGCCTTCTTGGCGATGCGTACATTCCCCGTGTACGCTCCGCGGCCTGCGCGGGCCCCGCCATTCGGGAGGGTGGTCTCGGCTCTCGCGCGGAACCCGCCACGCGCGGCTCACTTTCCGCGGCGGCTCGATCCCGTGGGGCTTCGTCCCGCGGAGAAATCGATTTCTCGCTCGCCGCATCACCCTGTTCGAGCACTGACATATTCCGGAGAACACCATGGCAAATGCCGGGATCGTAGGATTGGACTGGCAGCAGCGCATCAATTGGGACCGGTTGCGCAAATATCGCCTCGAGCGGGCGCGGGAACGCATGAAGGCGAACGGACTCGGCGCGCTGCTGCTCATGTACGACGAGAACGTCCGTTACGTGACCGGCACGCTCACCCCGGGCTGGAACCGGTTGAAGCCCGGGCTGCGCTATGCGCTCTTGTGCGGCGACGGCGCGCCGGTGCTGTTCGAGCAGGGCGACATCGGTTTTCAGATCCAGCGGCATTCGCCGTGGATCCCGCCCGAGAACGTGCGCTGGTCCTATGCCTGGATCAAAGGCGCCGCGGGCCCGGCCTCGACCCAGCAGGTGCGGAAATTCACCAATGCCATTCAGGAGGAAATGCGTCGCTACGGCGTCGCCGGCCAGAAGCTCGGCGTCGATTTCATCGACATCAACATGCTGCAGATTTTCCAGGACTCCAACATCCATTGGACCGACGGCATGACGCCGATGATGGAGGCGCGCGCGGTGAAGAACGAGGACGAGCAGGAGGCGATGCGCGTCGTCGGCGCCATCGGCGATGCCGCGCACTGGGAGACCATGAAATTCCTGCGGCCGGGCCTGACCGAGAACCAGGTGACGGCCCACATCATGGAGTTTCTGTATCGGATTCCCGGGATGGAGGATGTCGAGGACGTGATCGTCTCTTCCGGCCCGAACACCTGGCCGAACTGGCGCAATTTCTCCGATCGCATCATCAAGCCCGGCGACATCGTGTTCATGGATCTCGCGGCGTTGACCTGGAACGGCTACAAGTCCTGCTATTACCGGACTTATTGCGTCGGCAAGGAGCCGACCCAGGAGCAGAAGGACGTTTACGCGACCGCGCTCGAATGGCTCTACGATTCGATCGATGCGGTGCGAGCCGGCACCACCACGCGCGAGATCGCGTCGAAATGGCCCTCGGCCCAGGAAGCATGGGGTTATGCGGAAGAGGACCAGGCCGCCGCCAATCTGTGGGGTCATGGCCTGGGGCTTGCGCAATACGATCAGCCGGTGATCTCCCGCATCTGGTCGCTCGACCATCCGGTCGAGATCAAAGCCGGCATGGTGTTCGCGCTCGAGACGCAGCATGGCCATCGCTTCCGCTGGGGCGTGCGCATCGAGGAGATGCTGATCGTGCATCCGGACCAGGTCGAGATCATCTCCAATTTCCCGGTCAAGCAGATCACGGTGGTCGATCCGATCCCCGGTTACGGTGATCACGTGCGATGACGAGTGATGCACAATCTCCGTCGTCCCCGCGAAAGCGGGGACCCATGGCCACAGGTCATGCGAAATCGACACGCTAGTGGTCATGGATCCCGGCTCGCGGCCGCTATGCGGCCTTGGCCGGGACGACGGGCGAACGAGCAATCGGCGATCTCGCAATGAAAACAGCACAGCAGTTGCTCATCCCTCTCATGTCCGAGCAGGCAACCGATCCCGAGCTGGTCGGGCCCAAGGCGGCCAATCTCGCCCGGCTGGGACGCGCGGGGCTGCCGATCCCGGGCGGGTTCTGTCTGAGCGCCGAAGCCTACCGCGCGCAGATGGCGGAGCTCGGTCTCGGTGCCGCGGCGCAGCGGGTCGGATCCGCCGCGCCGTTCGAAGCGCGGCGCGTCGCGGTCGAGCTCAGGCTCGGGCTCTACCAGCGACCGATCGCGCCGTGCATCCTCGAGCCGTTGCTCGCCGCCTGGCGCGCGCTGATCGGGGAGGGGCTCGGCGTGGTTCGCTCCTCGGCGCTCGTCGAGGATCGCGCCGGGGCCACCTTTGCCGGACAGTTCGAGAGCTTTCTCGGCCTCGACAGCGAGGCCGATCTCGTCACTTCGGTGCGCGCCTGCTGGGCGGCGTTATGGTCGACCAATGCCCGCCGCTATATGGCGAACCATGGGCTCGATCCCGGCGAAACCGCCATGGCCGTGCTCGTCCAGCCGCTCGTCGCCGCGCGCGCCTCGGGCGGCGGCCTGAGCCGGACGGTCGAGGGCAACATGCTGCTCAGCGCGACCTGGGGTCTCGGCTCCGCGATCGCGCAGGGCGAGGTGGTGCCGGATCGCATCGTGCTCAGCCGGCAAGGGTTTGTGCGCAAGATCGAGCCTGGACGCAAAGACCATCGCGAGACTTGCGGCCACGGCCGCGGCCCGACGCGCGAGCCCGTCGCCGCCGCGCTCGTGACGGCGCCCTGTCTCGAGCCCGGCCAGGCCGTCACCCTCGGCCGCATGCTGCGCAAGGCGGAGGAGGTGCTGGGCACGCCCGTCGAGATCGAGTGGGCGATCGACGAGGAGGGACCGAAACTGCTGCAGGCGCGGCCGCTGCAGCTCGAGCCCGCGCACGTGCCGGACGAGATCTGGCTGCGCCACCCGGGGCTGAGCGGACATCCCGCGGGCATCGGCTGGGGCACCGGTCGGGCCTGCGTGGTGAATTGCGAATGCGAGCTTTCCCGGGTCGGCCCGGGAGATATCCTGGTGACCAAGGTTGCCGGACCGGCGCTCGGCCACGTGCTCCCGCAGGTCGCCGGTGTGGTGGCGGAACTCGGCGGCAGCACCTCGCATCTTGCCTCGCTCGCGCGCGAGCGCGGCATTCCGATGGTGCTCGGCGTGCTCGACGCGACGCGACGCATCCCGGACGGAGCGCAGGTCGCAGTCGACGGCGTGGCCGGCGTGGTGCGCTGGCTCGTCTGATGCGGGTGTTCGTCACCCAGCCGATTGCGGCAAGCGCGCTCGCCCGGTTGCGCCAAGTCTCCGAAGTCGAGGTCAATCCCGGCGCCGGCAAGCCGATCGACAAGCCGGCGCTGGCGCATACCGGTGACCGTCATTCCCCCGATTGTCGGCGAGGCGACCGCGGACGTCGCCTTCGGCCTCATGCTCGCGGTTGCCCGGCGCCTGGTCGAGGGCGACCGGCTGGTCCGGCAGGGCAGGTTTCCCGGCTCGCAATCCTCGTTGCTCGCGGGCGCCGGCGTCTGCGGCAAGGTGCTGGGCCTGATCGGCGGCGGCGGCCGCATCGGCCGCGCCGTGGCGCGGCGCGCCAAAGGCTTTGCCATGCAGGTGCTGTACTGGGGCCCCCGGCGGATGCCGGAAGCCGACGAGCGCGAGCTCGGCATGGCCTATGTCGGGTTCGACGAGGTTTTCCGAAACTCGGACTTCGTCTCGATCCATGCGCCGTTGCGCGAGGAAACCCGGCACCTCGTCGGGGCGCGCGAGCTCGCGCTGATGCAGCCGAGCGCCTTTCTCATCAATACCGCGCGCGGCGCATTGGTCGACGAGGCCGCGCTCATCCGCGCGCTCGACGAAGGCCGCATCGCCGGCGCCGGCCTCGACGTGTTCGAGCACGAGCCCTTCGTCGAGCCGGAGCTTCTTGCCATGAACAACGTGGTGCTGGCGCCGCATCTGGGCAGCGCGGTCGTCGAGCTGCGGGAGCAGATGGCGAATATCGTGGTCGACAATATCCTCGCCGTGCTCGCGGGCCGCCCGCCGCCGAATTGCGTCAATCCGGAGGTTTACGCGGAGGACGGAGAACGGTCGGTGGAGGCCAGATCGTAACGACGCGCCGCCTTGATCCGTTACCTATCTCTGAATGGAGCTATCCCATGAAGCTGTTTTCGTTCTGGCGCTCGCTCGCGACGTTTCGCGTGCGCATCGCGCTCAACCTCAAGGGCATCGAGCCCGAGGTGGTCCCGGTCGATCTCCTGAAAGGCGTCCAGCGCGGACAAGCCTATCGCGAGGTCAATCCGCAAATGCTCCTTCCCGCTCTCGTCGACGGCGACGGGCCGGCGCTTCATCAGTCGCTGGCCATCATCGAATATCTCGACGAAACGCATCCGCAGCCGCGGCTGCTCCCGGCCGACCCGCGGGGCAGGGCACGGGTTCGCGCGCTTGCCATGATCGTCGCCTGCGACGCGCATCCGTTCATCGTGCCGCGGGTGCGCAATTTCCTCGAGCACGAGCTCGGTCTCGACGAGGCCCGGCGCTTGCAATGGCTGCGGCACTGGATCAACGAGGGGCTCGCCGCGCTGGAGGCGCAGCTTGGCCGCAGCGCGGATACCGGCCGGTTCTGCCACGGCGACGCGCCGACCGTTGCCGATCTCTGTCTGGTCAGCCATGCAACGGGCGCCCAGTATTACGACTGCGAGGTTGCGCCGTTCCCGACCGTGTCGCGCATCGTCGACACCTGCATGGCGATCGAGGCGTTCGCGCGGGCGCACCCGCTCAAGCAGCCGGATGCGCCGAAGTCGGGGGTGCATTAAGAATCTGAAGCGCGTCGGCAAGCGGGCGAGCAATCAGCGCGGCGATGTCGAGCAGCGTTGCTTTCGCCGCGAATGGCGAACATTGGCGTGACGGAGATTAGTGCGATACAATACCAAGACGCGATTTGATGGTTATTGTATAGCATGTCCTCCTTTTGAACTGGCAACGAGCAGTTATCGCCAGCTGACAGCATATGGTGTAGAATGCGTCCGTAGCGACGCTAAACTAACGAGTGAGAGCTACTGGGGCGGGTGAAGGGAGACCGAGCGGCCATCTAGGTCGCTTTCATTACAATTGCCTCGAAGCGCTTCGCGGGTTTCTAGCGAGCCGGTTCCTCATCTCTGGATCGGAACGAGGATCAGGGATAAAATAGGCTGTTTTTGGAGTTCTCTTTTTACGTCGCGCCGAACAGTGCGGGAGTGTCCCGCACGCCAACGGGAGGACAGACGTGCCGAGTGCCGAGGAATGGAATCCCGAAAGCGAAGCCATTTGGCAGGAAAAAATTCCGAGCGGTGAGCGGGCAATCACACTCAGGCATCCCGGATACCCGTTCGTTGACGAGCGGAACGAGGACCCGACACCCGATGACCTGACGGATATCGCGGCCGCCTACCTCCGAAAGGTGGCAAGGCTGTTCGGGCTTCGTGAGGATCTTCTCGCCGCCGAGAGCGACGCGTCCATGCCGCCGCCTGGCTCGGCATTCCGACTGACTTGGCTGCCGATCGACATGGGCGATCGTCCCGGGCCGGACGCTTCGTTCTGGATTCGGCGGTTTCAGGGGCTCCCCGACAATCCGGTTCCGATCGACCGAACAGCAATCCTTCTCGCCGTTCCAGCCGTTGTCGTAAATGACGCCAAGCAGGTTCTCGGCAGCCGACTCGGAATCCGAATTGTCGCGCATGTTTCGACGGCGGGGCCGCCGTGGATTGTCCGCATCACTGGATCGACCTGTTCGGGCGATCTCGCGCGCGATATCGATCTCGAGTTCCGAGCAGTCTCGGCTTCGCTGACCACGTTCTTTGCCGATTTGTTCACGGACGTGGGCAGGACCGCGCTCAAACGCGAAATCGGTGCGGCGGCGCAGTTGGATCCTGGCCTGCTTTGGATCGACGGAGTGCGCATCCGACGCACGCCGGCAGGTTCCCCCGGCGTCGACCTCTACATGTACGCGCAGCGGCCGGAGAATCGTCCCAATGCCCTGGCTTACGCCGTGACTGCGCGGATCGCGGCGCATGCGGGCTTCGCGGCCCAAACTGTCCGGAAGTATCCGCTGTTTTCGCACGCTAGGGTTACGGCAAGACTATTCCGGCGCGATCCTGCGTCCGAGGCAGGGGCTTTCGTAAAAGTGCGGCCGAATCGGGCACCGCCGGCGTTCGAAGATTGCCGTCACCGAATGGTATTGCCCGGAATTGCACTCATCTCGAATGAGGTGTCTCTCGTCGATGATCTCGATGAAGTCGAGGTCACGCAATCGAGGCTCGTTGATGCGGGGGCCGACGAGAGCCATACGCAGGTGGTCCAACGGCCAAACCAAATTCCGCACGCGCGAACCAATGCCTTTGCCGCACTCAGCGCGTATCAGCACGCCCGCGAACTGTTCGATACGATGCGCGCTTACGGTTTCCAGCCAGAGTCGTACTTCCGCTTTGCCGCTTTGCCGCTGCTGGTGCGGTATCGAGCCGGGATCAGACCGGGAGCCGGCAAGGACGGCAAGACCGTCAACGCGCGAGTGGACTACGATCCGCCGGCCCGCGACTTGAGCACCGCATGGGGCACGCAGGTGCTCAGACCGCTGGAGGTCAGGTTCGCGCTCGCCGACACCAAACGCTCGGTATCGCGCCGCCAGCCGCTTGGGCTTGCCTCCGATCCACGCTGGAGCTGGCACGAGTACTGTCACGTTTTGATAGCAGCGTCGACAGGCGCGCTCGAGTTGCCGTTCTCCCATAGCGCGGGCGACGCCCTCGCTGGGATCCTGTCGGATCCAGGTTCGCAACTGACAGGTCGGCGGCGGATGGCGACTTTCCCGTGGGTTTATCTGAACCGGCGGCACGATCGTTCGGTCTACGACGGCTGGAGTTGGTGCGGAACCCATCATCGGCCGGCGCGCTTCCCGGCTGACAGCAGTCTCAGGCTCAAGGGCTATCAATCCGAGCAGATTCTATCGACGTCCCTGTTCCGGCTCTACCGTGCGCTCGGTGGTGATGCCGTTGACGAGAATGGGGACCCCAACCCGGATGCGAGGCAGGCCGCCGCGGACTATGCCGGCTACATCATCATGCGCGCCATCGCATGGCTCGGCCCGATCAGCGGTGCTCCGATCGAGACGCCGGATCAACTGGTATCGGCTCTCATTGATGCCGACATAGCGACGTCGGCAGCGACAGCAGGACGCTTGAAGGGACGCGTCGGCGGCTGCGCGCACAAGGTGGTGCGCTGGGCATTCGAGGCGCAGGGCTTGTATGCGACGACGGATCCGCAGGCGGTCGTCGACGCGCCAGGGGAACCGCCGGATATCGACGTGTTCATCGACAACGGACGGCCGGATTCGGAAGGCGGCCACCCGCGGGGCGGTTACATGCCCGTATCGCTGGATTGGCACGCCCTTCCGGACAATGATCCGCTCTGGCACGCGACCGGCGACGCCTTGAACGTCGACGGCAATCAAGTATCGTCCGTGAAGGTCTGGAATCGCGGCAAATCGACCGCAAACGACGTCACAGTCCGGGTGTCGTACGCCGAATGGCCGGGCGCGCCGAACGATCCCCCTGCTTGGAACACAACGGCATGGAAACCGCTCGCGCTGCGCGGGCCGCAGCCGGTGCCGCCACAGCAAGCGGTGGAATTCGGGCCCTTTCCGGGGCTTCCGGGAGCTCGCCCCTTGCTGATTCTCGCTCAGGCGACGTGCCCGGGCGACCCCGCGAACACCGACGCCGCCACCATGCTGCCATGCTCCACGCAGTCGACGCCGATCGTGGATCTGGTGGCGGGAGACAACAACCTGGGCCTGCGTTTTTGCCGCTAGGTCAGGCCGCCCACTCCGCCTTGCTCTGTTTCAGCACGCTCTGCAGGCTCGGGCAATCGATCAGAGCATCATCCGTGACCGGATTGGCTGCACCCGGTGGCGTGGCTTGGGCTGCCGACCCCTTGGGGGTCGTGAGCAGCGCCGCCACAGCCCCGGCGAACCATCGGCTAGCGTTCGAGTCGGAAGGGTAATGCAGGCCGGCGCGTTCGCGATTCCTGCCGAGACGATCGCCGAGCCAAAGCAGCGGGCCGTTGAAGACGTAATTCTGCGACATCACCATATCGAGCGGCGGCTTCTCTCCCTTCCCCGCGCCAAGGTCGTCACCATACAGCACCGCGATGTCCGGGATCTCGAGCAACAGCAGCGCGATAAAATGACCGAGGAAGGAGTGTCCGCTCGGAAAAGACGGATGTCGCGGCGGACCGAACGGCGGCACGAGGCCTGGACAGATCGTCGAAGCGCGGACTCGGCGAAATAGTTGCTTGTAATAGAAATAGAAAATATTGCCCATGGCGAGACCGCAACGAATCAACTCGATGGTATGAGGCCGGCGCTCGCTGTCCATGCCCAGAAAACTGATCACGTAGGCGGCAAGGCCGTCGGCCTGCGCGTTGATCTCCGCTAGATACCGATCGCGGTCGTCTTCCATCAACACAAACAGCTGGTCGATTTCCTCCTTGATCTTGTCCCACGCGCTCGATGCGCCCTTCCCGTACCTCCAGGCCAAATGAGCGTCCTTGTCCAACCAACCCCTGTCCAGCAGCTCCTGTTCGGTCCATTGCCATTTCTTGTATTCGTAGGCGAACTCGCGTGCCGCCATGATCGAGCGTTGCGATATGTCCTCGGTTTTGAGCCATTCACCGAGATGTGGATCAAAACCTAGCGCCCAAAACCGCAGCGAGGGATCCCAGTCCTCGGTTTGCCAGCGAAGCTTGTCGGCATCCGGGTGAACGAACGTGGGGAATGCTGCATCGGCGTAATTGTCTGGCGCAAAGTCCAATGCCCATGCCTTGAAGCCCAGTTCGAGTGGCGTGGCATAGTAGCTCCAGGGGATTGGCGCCGTCCCGCCCGTGCCCGTCCCCGTTCCTGTGCCTGTCCCTGTCCCGGCTCCGGTTCCTGTCCCGGTCCCCGTCCCCGTCCCCGTTCCGGTTCCTGTGCCTGTTCCGGTCCCCGTGCCCGTCCCCGTTCCTGTGCCTGTTCCGGTGCCGGTTCCAGTTCCCGTACCGGTTCCCGTGCCTGTTCCAGTCCCCGTTCCGGTCCCGGTGCCTGTACCCGTTCCAGTGCCCGTCCCAGTTCCCATATTCGCCTCCCTGTCCTCCGACGCGCGAGAAAGCAATATTGCGCAGGTCTCGCTTGCCGGTAAATTCCCTGATCTTGACTATGCCATCATATCGCCGATCCAATAAGAACAGAAGGACCGCGATCAGTTTCAGGGAGGCAATCCCGCCGATCGGAGACCAGCCACCAGTCGGTCAAGATCATCGGCTCTTTGGAGCGGATACCAAGATGCAAATGCGGAAATTTGAAAGGTGGGATCTACGGCGAGCAAATCTCTCGCTGCGGTCTTCGCGTCTTCATCTCTGCCAAGAATCCCAAATGTTGCCACCAGGGTGCGATGGGTCGCGAGAAAGCGCGGGTTCTCACGTCGGGCCCTTTGAAGCCAACCCACGGCTTGGTCATAGCGACCCGCAATAAATTCCGCAAGACCCGCCACGGTCCAGAAAAAGAAATTCATCGGGTCAAATGGGCTAAGGCGCGAGGCGTTGCGCAATCGCTCCAACGCATCCTCTGGCTGTCCTAGAAAACAATATGTGGAAGCACTCAGCCCCCAAGCAAATGCCGAATTCGGATTCAGGTGCAGAGCACGTTCGAACATTTCGACCCCGACTTGTGGCTGTTTAAGAAGAAATGCCTGTATATGGCCACCGACTGCATGTGCCAACGCATCGGCCGGATCCAGACTCACAGCTCGTTGTGCACACATTTCGGCTGCTGT
>WNGQ01005791.1_pt1 | contig 12027 bp, 11 predicted proteins | sample 5407661 | NCBI WGS metagenome assembly WNGQ01 (sample SAMN13153382, study PRJNA577476) | soil metagenome | isolation source: 60 cm soil or saprolite under Garry oak tree replicate 2 | place: USA:California | collected 2016-06-15
CCCCCTGGATCGTGCTGCAGCGCTGGTGGCCAGCATGGTCGAAAGCGCCCCCGCCACCACCGCTGCAAGCCCTGATGAACTCACTCGCGGCAGGCTGCGGCCTGCACCTCTACCTCCCGAATTAACAAACTACCGTTAGCAACCACGTCAGCGCCCTGTGACCAACCGGCGAGCACGAACACTGATTTGGGCAGATCCCATTCATCTGCTGCATGAAACTCATCGCAGAATCTGCGTCGGCTTGCACACTGCTCGGATATTCACCGAGCTCAGGCAATTTGATGGGACCGCCGGATAGGGGATGGCGAAGTCCTCAACCGTTACCCCACCCATCTGAGCCTTGAACCGGTTGTCGGTGTCGCTGATGACAACTCGGAACCCAGAGGGCTCGCCCGAGCCCGTACTCCCACGAAGAACACCGCCGGACAGGTGGTGGCCGCCGATGCCACTGGAATACCAGGCGTGACGACGCCGAGTGTCGCCACGAATGCTGCTCCATCAACGGGGTGGCATCCCACTGCTCCGGGGAGTACAGCAGCCACTGGGATTTGCTGCCTGCGGGTGGCCGCCCCGGTGAACGTGGAATAGGCGGTGAACACGGTCACCGGGGTTGTGGCCAGCCCGCCCGGCGCGGTGCCGAACGTGAACGACCCGGGGTCATCAAAGAACCTCCGCGCCACGTGCCAGGCCGGGTTCGCGTCGCTCAGCGCGGCCAGCGGCGCGTTCCCGATCAGCCAGTGCATCGGTTCTCCCGGTTCGCCCCCGGCCGGCACCTGCGCCGGCGGGCTCTTTAGTCGGTTAGCTGGACTTCCACTTGCCGTAACCGCCGGCGACCCGGCCCCGGCCGAAGATCAGCACCTGCGGGCTCACCTGGGCGGAGGAGTTGACAAACCACTCGGTGGTGATCCACGCCCCGAAGGACGGGTTGTAGGGCTGGGTCACCTCGTAGTCGCCCCACGCCGACGCGTTCCCGGCGCCGGTCTGGTTGAAGCTGAACGACCACGGCTGGGCGGGCGCCACGTCGTCTTGGACGATGGTGATCCCGGCCGGGAAGAAATGCGTCGTGCCGGTGCCGCCGCCGTAGGTGGCCGCGCATCCCAGGTCCCCGTTGCCGTTCGGCGAGCACCCACCGTAGGCAAACGCGAACCCGTTATTGAACGTGGCCGCCGTGGTGATGTAGGACGGCGCGTGCAGGTGGAAATACTCGTAGATCACGTACGGGAACGGGTCCGACTCGGCCGGCCCGGCGGTGATCGCCACCGTCAGCAGGTCATCCCCGCCGTACGCGGCGTTGGAGTTCGCCGCCCAGTCCGACTTGCCGATCGACGCGGTCTCCCACCGTGGGTCCAGGCGGGTGCACCAGTTGGTGACAACACCGTCCTGGCTGGCGCAGTTGCCGCCCGCGAAGTTGTACGACGCAACGCCGATGTCGTTAAAGAAGTAGGTGCCGCTGTTTTCGGCCCAGTGGAAGATCCGCTCCGAGGTGCCCGACCCTGCGCTTTGGGTGTACCAGTTGGACACCCAGTAGAACATGTCGGCGGAGGACTCCCCGTAGGACAGGCCGAAAGTGAAATTATCCGACCTGGTCAGGAAGTTGTAGGAGAACCCCGCGCAGCTCTTGAGCGCGTCCAGCGGGAACCGTGCCAGGCCGGTATCCAGCCAGCCGGAGCCGTTGGATGTGTAGCGGTTCCAGGTGACGTACAGGTTGTTGTCGGCAAAGGCGACCTTCGGGTAGTCAAGCAGGTCACCGGCGGTGCCGCCGAGCTGCCCCGCCTGGAAATGGTAAGTGCACCACGTGGTCGGGGCCTTCGGGGTGGCGATGGCGATGTCAAACCCCTGCGCCGTCCCCGACCCGAGGTCCAGCGACTGGCGGACGATCATGTTGCGGCTCGGGACGTAGGTGACGGTCTGGTCGCAGCAGAAGTTCGCATTCAGCGAGTACGGGTCCTGGTAGAGCCAGGTCGGCGTGGCCGCCCCGCCGTTCGTGGTGTAGGCGATGTCCCAGTTGGATGTCTGGAACAGCACCTTGCCCGCGCCCACGGTGTCGGGCTCGTTGACCGTGGACTGCGCGCATGACGACGGGCACGCGGCACCCGGGGTGGTCTTCTTAAAGAACGTCAGCGTCCCGGGCGCCTGCGCCGGGACGGCCGTCTGCGGCCCGGCCGGGCCGTGCACCGCCGACGCCAGCGGGTGCGGGCCGACCGGCGCCGCCGGCAGGTTGAGTATCTTGTGCCGGGCGGCCTGCTGCGCCGCCGTGGGCCTGACCGGGTGCCTGCTTACCTGGGCGTGCAGCACCTTCCCGGCAGCTTCGTGACCGGTGGCGGCCCGCGCGGAATGGATCCCCGCTGTCCCGCTGGCCTGCTGCCCCCGCGCCACCGCCGCGAGAACCCCAAGGACGGTTGCCAGCGCCGCGAGCACAGCCAGCACCCGCCACGAGGTAGTGAACCTGTGTGTCATGGACGTGATACCCCCTCTTTCCCTTCGCGGAGCCCCGCCCTGCGCAAAGGCCCCCGAGACCTTTATTTGGCCCGCTCCTCCTTGAAGGCGGCCAGCGCGGGCGACCCGTGCGTCAGCGCCCACGGTTCCTTGTTGTTCACGTCGAACCAGATCAGGCCGGCCAGGTGCCGCTCCCGCGCCCCGGTGAACAGGTCCCGGATCTGGCCGACCTGGGGCGGCCCCGGTGCCACGGCGGTTTCGGTGATCAGGATCGGCTTGCCGGGGCCAGCTTGCGCACCACGTTGATCACATGCCAGAACTGGCCGGCGAACGTCTGCCCCGCCCGCAGGCGACACCCGCCGCCATAGCGGACAAAGCGCGGATTCCCGTTCTTTTCTCTCGATTAGAACGAAACAAGGTATTCCCCCTATTGCACGCCAGGGCACCCGGGTCTTCGGTCACGACCCCTGGCAAAGCATCTGTAAGGATAGCGCTCATCCCGTTAAAAACCCAGATTCTGGCAAATAAACCCTGCAGGACCGCTCACCATCTGGCATTGCCTGGAAGCCCTCGAAGGACCTGACGCGCGGTGGTGGCGCGTGGCCATACCGCATACATATTTGCTATCTCCAAAGCAAATAAGAGCCGGGCGAGATATCCAGCTTGTTAGTAACTGGCTCCCCTGTCGGTCAAAACCGCGATCTGGGGCGACACCGTCAGCGGACTGAGCTACCCCGCCCGTGCAGCCCATCCTCGGCGGCCTGGCGGGCCGCGAGGGTCGCTGAGCCAGCCAATGGGTTCCAGGTGCGGCAGGCGGCGCCATGATCGGGCCGGCCGACCAGGCGATCCCACCCAGGCCGGTCGGCCCATCCATGAAGCACCTGCAAGAGGCACAGCACGCTGCCGCCACCCAGAACCGGGCAATCGGCGCTCGCAACAAGGGCCTAGCAACGCCGCTCCCGCGCGATCCGATTCGGCAGGGAGCGTAGATAACTTCCCAGCCCAGCTATGAAGCGAAGTGTTCTCGCGCCGGAGCTATGCAAGCCTATACGTTGATCGGAATCCTTATACACTTCGGAGGCGCATCACTTCCGGCAGATCTTGTCGACCCCGACGTATATAGCGTCCTGGTCTGCGCCGGCACCTGGAGGGGTAACTGGTCACGTGCCTGAATGGTCTTGATCAGGTGGTGGTGGGCATCCAGGGCTCGCCCTCGGCGAGCGTGACGAAGGCGTCGAAGAAGCTGAGGCCGTGCTTGGCGGCGGTGGAGAGATAGCTGCGGATGGCGCAGAATTGCCGGGCGCCGGTGAGGGTCCGCAGGCAGCCGGATACTTTCTGTTTCAGCTTGGCCATGCCGATGTCGCGTTCGGTTGCGTTGTTGTCCGGGGAAACCCGGAAGTCCCTGGTGAACCGCAGGTAGTCATCCTGGCGGTCGAGCAGGCGGCGGGCCAGCGCGTGGTGCTTTTTCATCAGCGCGCCGGAGCGGGCTGCGGTCTGGCCGACGCCGATCAGGGCGGCGGAGTGGTAGGCGTGGATCTGGGCGCCCAGCGCGGCCGGGTCGGCTATGTCGCGGCCCGGGCTGATCGCCTCGCTGACCAGCGTTTGCATCGCGGTGAGCGCGTCGGCGGCCTGGGCGGCCCAGCACCACTGGCCCTGGGGGGCCAGGTCGGTGACGGCCTGCAGCTCGCGGAGGGCGTGCGCGCAGCACAGCTGTGGCCCGCCGCGGTGTAGCTGTCATAGGGAGCCCAGGCGTCGTGCACGGCGACCCCGCCGAAGGCGGGGAGCACGCCCATCGCCTCGATCGCCTGCTTCCCGCGCCGGGGGTGGACCATGAGCAGGGTGTACTTGCCGGTGCGCGCGCAGTGCACCCAGTGCAGCCGCCCGTCCACCCGGAACCCGGTCTCATCAAACCCCGCGACCGGGCTGCCGGCGATCTGCTCACGGGCATGCTCCAGGAACCCGCCCAGCCGGCCGGCGGCCCGCGTGGTGAGCGCGGCGACCGTCCCCGGCGACAGCGGCACGCCGAACAATTCGGCCAGCGCCTGCGCGGTGCGCTTCTTCGACAGGAACTGCCCCACATACAGGTAGACGATGACCGCGGCGATCCGCGGCCCGTAGCACGCCGGCGCCTGCGCGCCCTGCGGGGCCGCGGCCTTGGTGCGAACCCCGCAGCCGCATTCCCGCTCGATCAGCTGATGCTCGGTCACCACGGCCCGCACCGGCGGCAGGTCGAGCACCTGGCGCCGCTCCACCCCGGTCACCGGCCGTCCCGCCAGGCCCGCGCCGCAGCGCCCGCAGCAGGCCGGCTCATGCCGCACCTCCCGGTCCGGCCGGGCCACCTGCATTAACGTCGTTCCCTTACCTGCGTTCGACATAATTCGGCGGCTCTAGAGGCCGGAGACAAGGTGTGACCTGGGAAGAGCGTCGAGGCACGCCGCAGGGGCGTGTCTCTAGGGGTTTGAAGATCGTTTCGGGGTCAGGCGGGCTCGAGCTCGATGATCTGCTTGGGCGGGGTGATGGCGAGCTTGGCGAGCAGGTCGCGCTGCGGCTTGGTCAGCTCGGTGCGCTGGCGGAAGGTGCCGGCCGGGCCGGTGAAGGTGCCGGCGTGCAGGCGGTCGAGGTGGCGGCGGATGTTGTTCCAGGTGTCGCCGGTGGTGGTTTCGATGATCCGGATCAGCAGTAGCGCCAGCCAGCACAAGATGACGTGGGCGCGGATGCGTTCTTCGAGCCGGTGGCAGGCCGGCCGCAGGTCGATGATCTGTTTCATGTCCCGCCAGCCGCGTTCGACTTCCAGCAGCTGCTTGTAGCCGACCGCGATGTCCTCGGCGGGCAGGTGCGGGTCGCTGCAGCGCAGCAGGTACTTGCCGTCGAGGTTCTCCTCGGCCTTGATCTTCGCCTTGTCGGTGCGGAGCAGCCCGCCGGGGGTGACCCGCAGGTACCGGTTCAGCCCGGGCTTGGTGGAGATACGCCCGCGCAGTTCCCCGCGTTTCATGGCGGCCAGCGCATCGGAGCCGTCGATCAGCTCTTCCAGCTGGGCGACCATCTGGGCGCGCATATGCGCATCCCGCTCGGCGGCCTCGGGGTTGAAGCAGATCACGAACCGCTCATGGTCGCTGATCCGCACCTCTTTGACGCGTGTGTTCCCGGCGATATCGGTGTAGCGGCCCTGGCGGGACAGCGCGGCCTTGACCTCGGCCGATCCGGAGCGCAGTTTCTCCCCGATGATGTAGTGGTGATCACCCGATCGCAGGTAGCGGCGGTTCTGGGCTGAGGAGAACCCGCGGTCGGTCACCCATACGATCTTGGCCAGGGTCCAGTCCCGCATCTCGTCCTTGACCTGCCGGATCACCGCCTGGTCGCTGGCGTTGCCGGGCCAGCACCAGCACCGCACCGGGATCCCGTCGCGGGTGACGGCCATCCCGATCACGATCTGCGGCAGGTCATCGCGGCTGTCCTTGGACTTGCCGTGCGTGCGGAACCCGGCCGCCTTCTCCGGATCGGCGTCATCGTCGCCGGAGGCTTTCTCCCCGCGCCAGTTCCGTGCCACCTCCTCGTCGGCTTCCTCCAGCTCGAAGTACGTCGAGGTGGTGTCGAAGAACAGCAGGTCGACCTCGAGATTCAGCAAGGTGGCGACCTTGCCGAACACTCCGGCCTCCAGATGCTCGCGCGCGTCGTGCAGCCAGTCCATCGCCCGGTAGCAGGCCTGCTCGCCGATCCCGGGCAGATTCTCGATGTGCACGTCGCTGCTGATCCACTCGGCGGCGGCCAGTTTCGAGGACGGCGCCAGCGCCCGGTTGGCGACCAGGCCGAACAGCACCCGCTCGGTTACGGCCACCTCGCGGGGCCGGCCCCGCCGGGGTGTGGCGTCCAGGCCGGTGATGACCTTGCCGATGCCTAGCCGCCGCCACAGCGCGTCGAGCACGAACGCGCCGCCGAACGGCCGTGACTCCAGGAATACCAGGTCAGGGCCGGCGGCGGCGGCGAGTGCGTCGGCCGGGTCCAGCAGCTTGGATAGAGACGCGACCAGCCGTTTGATCGCGGCCCGGTCCAGGGCGTCCTCGCGGCCGAAACTGAACAGCACCCTGGGCACCGACCGGCCCGCGGCCGGGTCCCACTCGTTGTGGGCCAGGTGCAGGTAGCGGACCGGGGTGCCGTCCTTGTTTACCCGGCTGGTCGTCTTCACATACATCGTCTCTAGACGATACCGGATAAACCTGGCTGCTCTCAGCGAGTCCAGCAAAATTCGCGTCTCTAGGCATTTCCGCGCCTGCGAGCGAATGGCGGCACGCTGACCTGCACCTTTAACTCGCCGGAACCTCTAGACAGCCCGAATTATGTCGAACGCAGGCCTTATGCCCGTCCTGCCCGCCCGGCCGGCGCCCGCTCTTCTTCCGCAACGACCGCGGCGCCGGCTTGGCAAGCCCCTCACTGGACGGCGGCTTCGAGGAGTTCCGCGGCGTCTGCCTCAGCCGCGCCTCAAGCTCAGCGATCCGCTCCAGCGCCCGGTCCAGCTCCGCCCGCGCCTGGGCCAGCTCCGCGCGCAGCGACACCACCAGCGCGGCAAGCACCTCATACGGCGGCGGTTCCCGGTCAGCGGGCACCCCCGGCACTACTGCCGGCCAAGATCGCCTACCGCCCGCATCCCCCGCCGGAACGAGGACTCCGGCCCCGCACCGTCACACCCCGGAAATGGACCTGGCTAATTACTTCGACCTGAAAAAGGCCGTGGGGTGAGTCCTGGCCTTGGCTTGGTCGCGTGGGGTGAGGCTGGCTAGCTGGCCAGGGCGCTGATCTTGATCAGGTTGTGGGCGAAGACTCCGTGCCCGCACCAGATCGCGGCTCCCTGCCTGCCGTCTAGGCGGGTGCGGTCCCAGCCGTAGGCGCGTTTGAGGTAGCTGATCCGCCCTTCGCAGCCGGTGCGCCATTTGACCAGCCGGTGGAAGCTGCGGCTGTGCTCGATGGTTTTGCGGGCGGGTGAGATCTTGCCCTGGCGGGGGATCGCGACGGTGCGGACGCCCAGGTCGTGCAGGTCGCGCTCGTAAGCTGGCTGGCCGTAGCCGCGGTCGGCGGTGACCGCGCGTGGCACGTGGCCGGTACGCCGGTGGACGCGTCCGGCCGCCGGTGCTAGTTGCGGGCCGTCGGGGGCGGCGCCGTATTCGACGGCATAGTCGAGGATGATGCCGTCGTCGTTGTCGGTGACCTGGGCTTTGTATCCGAACTCGACCGGCTTGTCGATGCGCCCCTTGCGGATCGGCCGGGCATCGGGGTCGTGCAGGCTGACCAGCCGGGTTGCGCTATCGGGAACCTGCCCGGCCATCCGGGTGCGGGCCTGGGCCACGACCTTGGCAGTGCGCTCGATGATGACCGCGAGCTCATCCAGCGCCCGCCGCAGCTTGCCCCGCACGCGGCCGCTGATCGCCTTGGGCAGTGCCCGGCGGCCGTTGCGCAGCACGACAGCGGCCTGGGCCGCGGCCGTTTCCGCCAGACCGGCAAGCTCACCGGTGACCCGGCGGATCACCTGGGTACTCTCCTCACACGACAGCTTCCCCCTGGTGCGCAGGCTGCTGGCGATCTGCCGCATCCGCCGCGCCGCCGCCCGCCGCCGGTCGGTCACCGTGGTGCCGGTGGCACCGCCCGCCGCCTGCACCCGCCGGGCGGTGCGCACCAGCTTGCCCACCGCCTTGGCCAGCAGCCCGGTGTCGGTCGGGTAGGCCACGTTCGCCGCGATCACCGTGGTGTCGGCCCGCACCCGCGCGGTGCGCAGCAGCTTCTGCCCAGCGGCCTTGGCCCACAGCGCCTCGTTCAGCCCGGCCACCGCGCCCTCGCCGCACCGGGTGGTCAGCTTCATCAGCGTCGTCGGATGGGGCACCTTGCCATCCAGCGGGATCCGGCAAAACCGCCGCCAGGAGATCGAATCACTGACCTCCGCGCACAAGCTCTCAAACCCCAGCCGGTAGCGGAACTTCAAAAACATCAGCTGCAGATAACACTCCACCGGCGTGGACGGGCGGCCGAGCACCGGGTGGAAGTGCGGCGCGAACGGGGCAAAGAACGCCGGGTCATCCAGCAGCGCGTCCACCCGCGCCAGCTCCTCCGGCAGCCGCAGCAGCTCCGGCGGAAGTAACGACTCCCACGAGGACGGCCCATCGCCTATGGTGCGGAACATGGCCTCGATCCCTTCCAGCACAAGGGGTCGAGGCCATCCTCTCTCCGGCAGTGATCAAGGACCACCACCCAGGTTTTTCAGGTCGAAGTAATTACACAGCGAGTAGCCTGGCCGCACCGACTTCGTGATCGCCTGGCCCAAACCTGGTGCCGTGGCAGATGAGGTGCTCGCCGGGCGTGGCCAGGGAGGCACTGTGTTCGGGATCATCCGGCCCTGCCGGCACCGGCTCGGCAGTGAGCTCGCCGCGGCCTGGCAGGCGCATCTGTGCGGGGTGTGCCTTGCGCTGCGTGATGACCATGGGCATTCCGCCCGGCTGGCCGCGAACCATGACGCCCTCGTGGTGTCGGTGCTGGCCGAGGCGCAATCGGTGGCCCCTCCGGCGCGGCGGCCTGCAGGGCGATGCGTGCTGCGCCGGATGCGCCGGGCACACGTGGCAGCCGGTGACTGTGCCCGGTTCGCGGCCGCTGTGTCGCTGATGCTGGCCGCGGCGAAACTGCGCGATCACGTCGCGGACCAGGACGGGGTGGCTAGCCGGAACGGGATGCGCGTGGCCGCGGACCGGCTCGCGCGGCGCTGGGCCAGGCAGGGCGCGGAAACCGGCAGCGAGCTGGGCTTGGATACAGCTGTGCTGACCAGCGCGATAGGCCAGCAGGCACAGGTAGAAGCTGCGGCCAGCCCGGGCAGTGCCGTGCTGGCCGTCACCGAGCCGACCGAAACCGCGACCGCGGCCGTGTTCGCCCACACCGCGGTGCTGGCCGGCCGGCCGGGCAACCAGGCGGCGCTGGCCGAGGCGGGCAGGCTCTTCGGCCGCATCGCGCACCTGCTGGACGCGGTGGAGGACCTGCCCGCCGACCGCGCCAGCGGGAAGTGGAACCCGCTGGCGGCCACCGGAACCCCTGTCGGTGAGGCGCGCCGGCTCTGCGAGGACGCGCTGCTGGGCATCCGGCTGGCCCTCGCTGAGGCCGAGTTCGCCGACGCGAGGCTGGCGCGTCTTCTGCTCGAAGACGAGCTGAGCCGCTCGGTCCGCCGCACTTTCGGCCAGGGGAACGGCGCGCTCCAGCCCCAGGCAGTGCCCGGCGGCCCTCCTCGGCGTTACCCGCCGCGTCCGGCCGCGGCTGCCAGCGGTCACGGTGACACTCCGCAGCAGCCGGAAACCGGGACATCCGGCCAGCCCGGAAATGAGGCGCACGGCGATCTTCCGCCCTCCGGGCAGGCCGCCGCCCCGCCGCCCCCCACGCGGCGCCGGGACCGCAACGCTTGGCAGGATTGCTCAGATTGCCTTTCCTGCCTCGATTGCTGTGACTGCTGCCCTTAATGCTCAGCCACCAAGCGGCAGCCCGGTACCGGCCCGATGCGTAGCGGGCAGCCTGAACCGGCGCTCGCCCAGATGTGGCAAGCGGGCCCGCGGACCTGACCAGTTACCTGGAGGCAGCGGCAACATCCAGATTTCGGTGGCGCAAAACCCCAGCCAAGAGGGTCGTAGGAAAGACCCGCGGCTATCCGATCTCAAAGATGGTGTCCATCACCTCGGCACCTGTACTGATCACGGGCCGCAGCTCACGCCGGTAAACAGCCTCCGTCGTGGCCGTCGTGCTATGCCCGACCAGTCTTGCGATCTCCTCGACCGGGACACCCTGCTCGCTCATGATCGAGACGAATGTGTGCCGCAACTCGCGCGGACTCCAACTGGTGCCGATACCAGCGGTCTGGCAGACCTTGCTGAAGGCGCGCCTGACGTGGGAAGGGTCGAGCGGCGTGCCGACCGCCGACGCGAACACCAAGCCGTGATCCTGCCACAGCGCGCCAGCCAGCAACCTGTCCTCCGCCTGCTTGACTTTGTGGACCTTCAGCGCCTCTACGGCAGCCGCCGGAAGCCGAAGCGTACGCCGCGACTTCCGGGTTTTCACGTCGCCGTGCGAGCGCACCGACCGCCAAACGTCTACATGCGGCGGTACTGGCGGCTCGGCATCGAGGTCGCCGTCAAGGTCCACGTGATCCCAGGTCAGCGCCCGCGCTTCCTCGGTCCGGCAGCCGGTCAGCAGGGACAGCACGATGTAGGCATGCAGCCGTGAGGCCTCGGCAGCCCTAAGCAGGGCCCGTGCTTGCTCCAAGGTCAGCGCTTTGGATGGCCGTCCCTCGAGGCCTTTAGGTGGCGTCACAAGCGCAGCGACGTTCCTCCCCACAAAGTCGTTGGCCTCGGCGTAACGGATCACACGAACTAGGCTGCTCCATGCCATCTGGACCGCTCTTGTGGACCGGCTCGTGGCGAGCTGCGCGAGCGCCGACCTGACGTCGGCTGCCGTGAGCTCCTTGAGCTTCGCGCCTCCTATCAACGGGGCCAGAGGAGCCAGGACCTCACGGTTCGTTGAGACCGTCTTGGCCGAACGGCCTTCGAGGCCGTGGGCCAGAAAGTCATCGACAGCGTGCTGGACGGTGTATCTGGGTGACGAGCGGATCCCCGCCCGCAGTTCGTCATGGACGAGCTGGAGATTGTCCTTGACCTCCGTCTTGGTCCGGCCACTGACCTTACGGCGGATGCGCTTTCCGTCGGGACCAAATCCTCGTGAGACTGAGCCGCGCCATCGCCCTTGGCAGCCGCGGTGATGCTGCGGGTCACGGCAGTCTGAGGCGTGCTCAAAATAGATCGAGTCCTCGCCGTACGCGCGCCGCTTGTTATCGGCCACACACGGAAAGCTAGCACATGGCTCCCAGTTTGGCTCCCATACTGAGCCTTACAAAGATCGACATGTGCTCTGAGCTGGTCGGGATGGCCGGATTCGAACCGGCGGCCTCCTGCTCCCAAAGCAGGCGCGCTAACCAAGCTGCGCCACATCCCGCGGAACCGTACGTAGCCTACCGTCCCGCAGGCCACGGCCCGGTGCCCTGCGACCGGGGCCGCGCCGCGCGCCTGCTGCCGGCCGTGGTGGTTCGGCGCCGGACCCCTTGTCCGGGTACGCTGTCGGTGCTCACCTGGCGCGCAGGTCCAGCCGCCAGGCGCGCGGGCGTAGCTCAATGGCAGAGCCCCAGCCTTCCAAGCTGGTCATGAGGGTTCGATTCCCTTCGCCCGCTCTGACCGTTCCGTCCCAGGTCAAGGGCATGATCATCAGTTTCTAACCGATCTTCAAGAGGCGCGTTTCCGGCCGCGTGCCCGTTGCGTGCCCGATCGCTGCTCCGTGCCCGCTCCCCCGGCGTCCTGTGCCTTGCGCCGGGCCTGACGCAGCAGCTTGCCCATGCCCGCGGCAATGGCCTCGTCTCGCTCCTGGGTGGCGTGCTGGTAGATGAGCGCGGCCCGCGCGCTGGAGTGCCCCATGCGCTCCATCAGCTCGCGCAGGCTCGCGCCCTGGCCCGCCGCCATCGTGTTTCCGGTGTGGCGCAGGTCGTGGGTGCGCCGTGAGGCGCTGAGGTTCGAGTGGAGGTGAGAGACC
>WNGQ01009088.1_pt1 | contig 12026 bp, 8 predicted proteins | sample 5407661 | NCBI WGS metagenome assembly WNGQ01 (sample SAMN13153382, study PRJNA577476) | soil metagenome | isolation source: 60 cm soil or saprolite under Garry oak tree replicate 2 | place: USA:California | collected 2016-06-15
AGGCTCCCCGGTCCTTCCGGGATTTGCTCGAGAATCCTACGATTGAAAACATAGATTCCTGCGTTCACGAAGCCAGTGGGATCGCCATCAGTCTTTTCCGTAAAGCCACTCACACGACCTCCGGCGGTTACCTGGACCGTTCCATATCGCAGTTCATTCTTCATTCGAAGCACAGCTATACTTGCTATCCCGCCGGATTTGCTATGAAAGTGCATTAGCTGCCGGAAGTCAATTTCCATGAAAGAATCGCCGTTCATCACCAGGAAGTCTGTGGAATCTTGGAGAAGCGGTGCGGCGAATTTCACCGCGCCGGCAGTACCCATGGGATGCGGCTCTTTGGAATACTCAATGCTTACACCCCATGTACTGCCATCGCTGAATCCGTTCTCGATTTCGTCGGCGAGATAGCCAGTACAAAGCACCAGACGACGAATTCCCTGGTAACGCAGTTGCCGAACAAGCAATTCAAGAAACGGCCGGTCACCGACCGAGGCAAGGGGTTTGGGTGTGGACGGCAAGACTGATCGCAAGCGCGTCCCCAGACCGCCGACGAGTACAACTGCCTTCGTATCCTGGGTGAGGAAGTCCATCGGAGCTATGTTACTGGAAGGCAGGAATCGAAGACGACTGTTATGTCCCGGTTTCTCTAATTGCTTTCAGGACGGAAAAGAAACATCAAGTCGCTGAGGGGCGATGACAACCGCGGATTAGCTTCACGTGTCTTGTGTCAGAGTGCCAGTCAGTGAACAACGGCCGCTAATCCTGTCGGAGCTGCTACAGACGACGCACCCTGGAGTGGATGGGGATAGGGGTAGGGAACATAGGAATAAGTCCCCGGACAGCTTCCAATGAGACCATTTGCCGTGCCGCCGTCCGTGCCGAGTTCGCAACGGACTAAGCTTGCAGGCTGCGCTGTGGACACAAAGAAATCCCTGTTTGCTTGAACGTTCGAACTGTTACTAACTACGTTCATGCTCGAATCGTTCCCCCACACATACGCTGGACTATAATCTTCATTGACACCTCGACCTATTTGATACAGAACAGGATAGCCAGTGTCCTCTTCGCGCAGTATGATGTTACCTGCACCCAAGTTTGTGGAACCAATTTGGTGATTGTTGAATACGACTCCACTACCGGCTCGCAGATCCATGTAAGCGGATTGATTTCCACCTGACACTATATTGAACGTATTATCGTAGATCTCCCACCAGCGAGCGCCGACGTTCCCAGCAGTGCCATGCTGATCGACCTGCGCCATGTTCAACGTGTTGTGCCGAAATACGGTCCTCGCGCCGTAGTAAGACTGAACTGCGGATGTTCCTAAAAATGAGCAATTTGATGTACAGGCACTGCTAGCAAAGGTGTTATCCTCAATAAACAGCATGTTCGGACCGCCTGGCGTAACGTCATCTGTCCAGCCGCTTGTGTCGGATGGCCCCATCGCTAGGTTGTGTATCATTTCCGAGGCACCGCCGCCCGTGAACGTGTTGTGGTCAATCAAACCCGGGGCGTTATTATAGCACGCGATTACCGTCGGGCTAGCATTGGTAAAAGTGTTATGGTCAATGCGAAACGTAGCATTGCTTTTATTTCCCGATGTCGTGATGTCTCCATTAGTGGCGTTTCCAGGTCCAGTAAATATGAAACCAGTGATCCTTGTACTGACGGTCAGGGATGACTGTATATTGAAGGCATAGGAGGATGTGATGGTTGTGTTGCCTCCGCCATCAACCGTAATTCCCTTTCCGGTGACAGTAACGTTAGATGCCCACGCGACGACGCACGGTCCAGGCACACGTACGGTGTCTCCGTTAGACGCTGAATTGACTGCGTTCTGCACGTCACTTTGCGAGCAGGTGGCTGCATTGATGGTAGTCGCATGGGCGGGCAGGCACCAAAACAAAAGAAGAGCGACGATGATATGTATCCTCATCGAAGACCATTTGGGCACTCTCCAGGAGCAGCGTGTCGCAGCGATCCCTTCCTTTGAGAGGAACAAACCTGAATATCCCTCGATCAGCGCGTCAGGCAAAGGCATCGCCAGCAAACACAGGCCGCGGCTCCTGCTCGTACTGGACTTCCCCCGTAGTGACTTCTCTCCCGAGATCAGCTCCGTACCTCGCGCGTTCATCCTCACACTCCTCGCCACTCCCGCGCCATACAGCGTAAGCTTCCAGGAGACTTAAGGATACTGATTGGAAGTCCAAATCTGGTACAGGTAGTAACCCTGTACGTCGGGGCCTTCCAAAATTCCAGGTCTCTATGTAGAACGCGGTCAGCGAGTATTCTTACGGTTTGGGAATCTCTGCATGGGGCTATTGGCCCAGAAGCACTGCAAACTCCTTACCCCAGCTACTTCTGGCAAGCCCTCTGCGTGGGAATCGGCAGGCTCGGGTTCGCGTCCGCTCTTTGTTACCTAATTGGTTATTTCATGTACACCGTTTATGAGCAAGAAGCCCAGTAGATGTCGACTGCTGATCGACAGCCCCAAAGCTCTTATCTTTTGCGTTTCTCGGCACGACCGAGTCTATCTGACAAGCAACCGTTTAGATCCTCGGTCCAACACCAGTTACTCGGTTTTTGTTCTCTTCGATCTTGCACTTGAGTCGTTAGAGAGGTCTCTCCCCGTTCTTGCTTTTGACTTCCCTTCAGAACTTCTCCTTCCGGCTGTAATAAACGCTGGCCGGCTTCACGTTCCCTATTCTCCGGTGATACCGGCGATGGATGATTGTAGAACTCGGTGAACTCAGCCATCCCTGCCCGGAATTGCTCCGCCGCAGTGGACAGACTAGCAGACTCAGACGCGCCTTCAATCTCCTGTTGAATGGCTCAAGCTTTCCATTCCCTCGTTGACTCTGAGCCACTCTTCAAAAACGACGAGGCTAAATAAAATCTTGTGATTGTCGTGTTGGCCTGACTGATGTTGTTCATAGATTTCCTGCACCGCTGGCGCGGACAGGTAATTATATATTTGTGATTCTCTGTCCAGCAGAATTTCTTCCATTTTCCGGCGCGCTGTGCCACGGAACCAGTCGTCAACAACGTTCACAGCAAATCCCCGCTTTTTCCTTTTCAGTATCGCCGCTGGGAGCAGAGCACGACACACCTGGCGATGCAGCCACTTTTGTGACCCACCCCGTACTTTGAAATTTGCCGGCAACCTTTCAACATATTCCACGATCTCCTTGTCCAGATAAGGCACTCTAACCTCCAGACCATGTGCCATCGAGAGCTTATCTGCATACATAAGCAGCTCATCAGGAAGAGTAGATCGAAGTTCCACGAACTGAAAGCCGCCAAGCTCGTCAGTCTCACTCATGAGGGGAGCTAGATCCTGCCAGCACTCGAGGATTTTGTCGCCTGTATCAGGACCAAGGATTCCGTCCTGAAAAAGCGCGTCGATGTTATTGCCCGGCAGAAGCGATAAAACATGCTGATACCTTCTCATCCGCTCAGGAATATCCAGCGAGTAAATGCCTCTTTTTAGAGTCTCATTTCGCGGCAGTGCATTTATGACCGCAGCTACAGAAGCGCGCATCCACCTGGGGGAACCTCCCCAAAATGCGCCATATCTTACCCCGAGATGACGGCGATAGCCGCCAAACAACTCATCCGGGCCCTGGCCGACCAACGCAACCTTCACATCCTCCCGCGCCCTTTCACAAACAAAATACATGGGGACAATGGAGGACGACGCGATCGGTTCTTCCAAACATGAGACAATTTTTGGCAGCGCTTCCTCAAAGGTCGTTCTGTCCAGCATTACGGTGGTGTGTTCGGAAGAGAATCTAGCAGCCGTATCTGCCGCATCTGTCAACTCATCATCGGAAAAGCTCGAACCATACCCGACCGTATATGTACGCCACGATTCCCCATACAGATTCATCAGAGCAAGCAACAACCCTGAATCGACACCGCCGCTTAGCAGCAGCCCGAGTGGTACATCGCTGAGTAGCTGTCTTTTCACGGACCGCTTGTAGAGTTCGAGCAACTCATCTTGGGCTTCGTCGAAAGACCTCATGGGTGAAAATGGCGTTGGCTTATACTTGTACCACCGCCGCAAACAATGAGTGCCCTTTTCGAACTTCAGCATTGTTCCCGCGGCAAGTTTTCGAACATCTTTGAACAGAGTGTAAGGCGAGGGCGTGTAACGATATCGGAGAAACAGATTTAAAGAACTGGGATCAATTTCGGCACTTTCGTTTGTGCCCGCGGCAACAGCGCGAATCTCAGATCCAAAATACACGCTGTTTGGATCTATTTTATAGTAAATAGGCTTGATGCCGAACGGATCCCGAGCGATAACTAGCCTTTCTTGTCGTGCATCCCAGATCGCCAAACCAAACATTCCGTTGAGGTGATTGAGGACCTCATCACCCCACTGCTTATACCCGTGGACGATGACTTCGGTATCGCACTTGGTATGGAATATGTGCCCAAACGCTTCCAGTTCGCGCTTCAGTTCGGGGAAATTGTAGATCTCGCCGTTGAAAATGACCCAGATGGATTCCTCCGGGTCCGACATGGGTTGGTGGCCGCCTTCAAGATCGATAATAGAAAGCCGCCGAAAACCCAGCCCCAACGGTCCAGCTATATGGTAGCCTTCGTCATCGGGTCCCCGGTGGGCAAGGCTCTTTGTCATCTTCTCTATGTTTCGGCGGAGCACCGGAGCTCGGTCGCCAAAGTTGTATTGTCCGCAAATTCCGCACATAAGATTGGCTAGTTCTTTGTCACAGATTCAAGCTTGCCATTGTGTCTGTCTTGATAGAGGAGAAAGCAAAGACTTCTAAACAATTGGGATTGGGCCCAACGATGCATCGGAGTATTGTCCCAACCGAGAAGGAGTTGGCGGCTTCGAAAGGAGCCGTCGGGCTTTTGCCATCCTTCCAGCTTGAGGACAATCGACAAGATGTCGTCTAATGCCGGGAAACGGCCTCTCAATAACACGGCCAGGTTGATGCACTCCGCATAATCATACAATTCTCGTCGGTAGACCGTCAGCCGGGGTCTGCGCGAGAAAGGCCTGGGCAAACCACGCTCATCGAATAGGCTCGCCACGTAGTAACCCACCCCCCGCTCAATCGCTCTGGTGCATTTACCATTCTTTGTGAGGGGCTCGATTTTTGCCAGTGCTTTGAGCACAAAGCAGGTATGAAAGTGATCTACAAAGTCTCTCTGGCCGTCGGTGGAGTAGTACCAAGAGCCGTCTGCGTTTTGAGATTCGATGACAAAATTCAGGTTTCTTTCAGCGACCTTCCGGTATTGTTCCACCGAGAAATCCTCGGCTGCCCTCATCAGGAGAAACGCTCGGTAGGCGCTGGCATTTATGACTCCTCCTGGGTCATTAGATTCGGGAGTATACGAACATGTAGAAGCGTTCGCGGAGGTCTGGAAATCCTTATAGTCCTGCAGGGCATGCTGAGCGATCGACTCCATTATTAGCCGCCACTTGTGGTTCCCATCCATCTGATAAACCTCGCGAAACGCTTCGTACGCATACGGTACTGTCGTTATGAGGGGCGTCCCGTCCTTGAGGGTTCCTCGTCTCGTTTCCCAATTGAACGGGTACCCCCAGCAATAGTGATCATAGCCTGGACACCGAGTCTCCTTGAGAACCTCAAGAAAATGGACTGCTCGTCGATAATACTGCTCCTCCGCGAGAACCTGCGCGAGGAAAGCGAACCCCATGGCATAATGCGCGTCCGCGATGGGGAACCTCTGCGGTTTCCAGAAGAGCCGGCGCGCGGAGGGCACAAACGCCTCGCAGTAGATCATTGGGGAAACCGCCAGTGTTCCCAGCAGCGGCTTCTTATAGTAAAGGGCCTTCGCGCGGCGCCCTAGATCACTCGCGAAGAAGCTCTGGTGATCGTACGAAATCTCTCCGTAGCGATCGAGCCATCCGACAAACCGGAGGACAGCCGCCCGCACCTTCTCGACCACTATTTTTTCTGTCATTATTCTGACTTGGCCGTCGGACAGTTTTATTAACCCGTTTTGACTTCGAAGCTATCTATTCGCCTAAACCTAAATATTGACCTGAATATTGATTTCAACTTCAGCATTTGTTCTTTACGATGAAATCGCATGAGCTCATCGGAGACAGGCCTCTTCGTTTGACGCAGGAATGCGGATAAGTATCCCGAATACAACGCGATGCCCCCCAGCAGATACGGTCTCTTGGTTGCTCTATACGCAACCCTGAACAGTTCCCATAAAGGGTGCCCACCGAGATAAAAGTCTTTCTCGCCGTAGGAAAACGTTGAAGCAAGGAGCGAGCGTTCAGCCGTTCCCAAGCTTCGGTAATGAAAAAACGATTTCTCTCGAAAGGATCGAGTCGTCCAACCCATCATGCGGGCAGTGGTGACTGCGATCCAGTCGATACCTCCCGCCCTGTTTGCGATATATCCACCCATTTCCTCGAAGCACCGCCGTCGAAAAAGCTGGCAACCTCCTGCGACGTGGTTCTGACCCTCAAAACTGTCGGTTGCCGAACTGTAGCCTTCTTCCCGGAAAATGGTCCCTGCGACTCCAAGATTGGCATCTTCTTCGAACTTAGTTAGGAGAAATTCGCAATAGTCCGCTTCAAAGGAAAGGTCCGAATCCAAGTTTCCGATCACTTCATACTCAAGGTTCTTGACTCTATCAAAGCCGGCGTTGAACGCATGAACCTTCGCGGCGAAGCTTCGATCCCTGTGTATGGGCAGATCAACCAATTCCATCCAGTCGTATTGCGCGAGGTATTGGCCCACAATCCTTGCCGTGGCGTCCGTCGACCCATCATTCACGATCACCCACTTGGATGGCAAGACGGTTTGGCCCACCACCGATTGAATCGTTTTTTCGATAAACCGTTCCTCATTTCGAGCAGGGGTGATGAGGACGTACCGTATGTGACCTGAGGCGGGGCTCATGTTCTACCTCACCATCGCTCTACGGGCACATTCCTGCTGTGTCCAGCTCTTATCGCATTTTGCGCTGAGCTCAACTGGGAGAAGATCTCATCCATGATCCGTGAGGTTCGCAAGATCTCCTTGTAAGGTATGGGTGGAGCCAATCCATCATTAATCGAGCGATAAAAAGTCTGTATCAAAACTTTCATACTATAGCCTGTCTGAAAATCTGCTTTTAGGAACTTTGTCATATTCCCCAAAGAATTGCCGATATATTGTTTGGCGTAGTCCCACGGTGGGACAAACTGCTCTAAATAACTCTTATATCGCAATCCCCTTACTTTGATTACTGTCTGTTGATCATCATCTACAATCAAACCATTCTTCGGTCCATACAACCGAAAATGATGCAAAGAAGGTCGCATTTGCGACGAAAAGGTAAAGTAGGCCGTCACTCCGGTATCATGCAGGATGACTCGCAGTTCATCGATGATCTCTGTCTCTCCAATGCTTCTCAGGAGTGGACTCGTGAAACCGTACGCCAGGACTTCGCGAGAATCACCCGTTAGAAACTCAGCGACCTTGCTGATGCCATGGCTGATGACGTTCTGCAGCAACCCCCCGGGCAACGCCCTCACCCAGTGATGGCTGTCTCCTAACAACGCTTTGGCATAGCTGACGTCGCGGAGGTCGTAGCAATAATAACTCTCGAGATGCACTGGAGGACCGCCCAGATACCCTTCCTGGATCAGTCGCCGCATTCGAAGGGCCGCATGACTGAATTGCGCATTATGGCCCACTGTTAATTTGAGATTCTTGTGCTCTGCAAGTCTTATGAGCTCTTCGGCTTCTGCGGCGTTCACAGTGAAAGGCTTTTCGATATAAACATGGCATCCAGCCTGAAGGCACAATTTGCCTAGCGGGTAATGGCTCTGGGGCGGAGTCGTAAGGTGCACTACATCCGGTTTGGCCTTATCGAGAAGATCTTGCACTTCTGTAAAGTGCGCGCCCACGTTCAGCCGCTCCTGCAGCTGTCGCGCCATCAACACCTCTCGGTCACAGACTCCGACAATCTCGCAGCCTCCGATAATGCGAATCTGCTCCGCATGTTGATCAGCTATTTTACCGCATCCGATTATCGCCACTTTTAGCATCGGCTAACTTGTCTTCCTGACGTACTCGAAATACCTTCTCGATGCTTCCGAAAACGTAACCATTGGTCTCCAGTCAAGACGGTCTTTCAACTTCTGGTTAGTGAACCTATTTCCCTTCCAATAGGCCGCACATCTTCGTCGATTGAAAGTAGGTGGCAACTGGCCTTCCGACCACGTGGAATATTTCTCCCAGGCCCAGCAGAGACAGTAGAAAAGCCAATAAGGAACATAGATGGACTTAAAGCGTTTGCCTTGGCTCTTGTACATTTTCAGGAATTGCCTACTGGTGGGTAAGTCGTCATCCACCACATTGAAGGCCTCACCGTCGACTCCCGGTTTGATACCCGCGAGAACGATGGCCTCAGCGCAGTTATCGACATAGGTCAACGGGATCTGATTCGAACCTCCCAAATGAAAAAATATTCCGAAGGTATCAATTCCCACCCTGGCAGTGAGCTGGTGGGCCCCAGGACCGTAAACCGCCCCCGGGCGCAGGATGACGTAAGGGATGCCATATTTCTGGGTGTATTCAAGCACCAGTTGGTCTTGTTTCAGCTTTGCGAAGGTATAAGGCTCGGCTCGCTCCACCGGCCGGGTCTCTAGCTCACACGTTTCGTCAAGCAATCCCCCGCCTGCGATATTCCAATTCGAATAGATCGCAAACGAACTAACGTTGACGAAACGCTTCAGGCTCCCAAACCTCACCGCTGCGTCAAGCAGGTTTCTTGTGGTCACGACAGAGTTCATAAAGGACCCTGGAAACGTCTTCTCTATTCCTGCAGCCAAGTGCAAGATCACAGCCACATCTTTTGCCGCTTTCGCGCAGTCCTCCCGCGACAGTAGATTTCCGTGTATTACCGCTACCCGGGGCTCTGGCGCAGTCTCGAGGATTGCATTCAGACCGCTCAGACTGCTCGAGGGTCGTACAAAGCAGCGGAGATTGGTGAAACCGGACCGGAGCAATGCAGCGACCACTCTGGACCCGATGAAGCCGTTTGCGCCAGTAACCAATATCGGATCGTCAAGACTAATGATCATATTGTTTTTGTTCATCGCTAATGCCTCGAGCCAACCCAGTTGAGTTCGCGACCATGCCCTGGATGGCAAGCAGCCGGCTTATCCCAACGGTTGTCCGGAAGCGGATTTTGATGGTGGGTGGTTATCGTCCTAGTTCGCGTTAACGCTGGGTTGCTGGGCGTACACCTCACACCGCTCGGTGCTAAGCGATTTGTCGTACGCCTCCTCTGGCTCGTAAACGACAACATGGCTGCCTCTATTAGAGAAGGCCAGCGGAACGCACAAAAGATTCTTGAGTCGCATCCGTAACGCCTGCCGCCGTTCAGGCGGAACGAAGAACAGCATAAAACCGCCACCGCCGCCCCCTAGAGCGCCTGCGTTGCGCCCAGCCTCATAAATATCGTCGAGGCTAGTATTCGAGATACTTTGTGTCAGCGTTCTCTTCACTTGCCAACTTTCGTGCAGCAAATGACCGAATTCATCTAACGAGCGATTTGGATTCGTAATGATTGTCTCAGCTTCGTTGACCATCTGGAGCATCATGTCGAGTTCATGCTTCCGATGTGGTGTCATCCTTATCTGTTCTTTGGCAATTTCTGAAGCAGTTCGCGCAAATCCAGTGAAGAAGAGCGCACAATGTTGCTGGAGCGCAGCCAATCTGTCTTGCGAGGTCAGTATCTGCTTTGCTTCGATACTGCCGTCTACGTTGAAATTGATACGATTGAAGCCCCCATATGCGGCGCTGACTTGGTCTTGTGATCCAACAGCCTCTTCAAGCACTTTCTGCTCTACATGGATGGCATCAGCAGCCAGGCCATGCTTATCACGCATCTGGTCTCTGAGCGCGTACAAGCCCAGCAAAAGCCCCACCGTGAAGGCCGAACTCGTACCCAGGCCAGTTCGAGCGGGCAGGTCGGCGACGTGATGAATCTCAACTCCCTCGTTGACTCCCAAGTGCTGCAAGCATGCGCGCACTGAGGGGTGCTCGATTGCACTATTGGTGGCGACATTTTCGACTTTCGAATAGGAAATACGGCTGTGATATTCGAAAAAGGGTGGTAACCGTCGACAAGTGATGTAGCAACACTTATCGATAGTGGTCGACAATACAGCACCACCGAACTGACGGTACCAGACCGGATAGTCGGTGCCGCCGCCGAAGAATGAGATGCGGAACGGAGTGCGAGTAATTATCATGAGCTTGGTTTTCCATTTCTTATTATAGACTACCGAAACACCCGAAAAATGCGCGGATAGTCCGGATCGAGCGGTAGTCTCAGGTTCGCGAAAGGCAGCGAGGGTTAATTCTCTAAGCCGCTATCACATGATTCCGTCCCAATATTCCAACATGGACTTCAGTGTTTGCTCGATCGATAGCAACGGTTTCCAGCCTGTGTCCTTGCGAATCTTTTCCGCGCTGCCAAATATGATTCTCTCGTCAGAGGGACGCATCAAGCGCGGAACGGGTCGAATCTCTGCTTTTACCGCCGATAAACGGATCGCGGTGCGCAAAAGTTCGCCGATCTGGTATGTCTGGCTCGCACATAGGTTGTAAGACTCGCCTCGCTTCCCCTTCATCGCAGCGAGATAAAAACCGCGCACGGCATCATTTACGTCGAGGAACGCCCGGCGCGACTTCAGGTTCCCGACTTCAATGATCGGCGGTTGCAGACCTTTCTTGATGCCAATCAATTGCCGCACGAAATCCGAAGGCGCATCTTTCGTCTTGCCTGGCCCTGTGGTGTTGAACAGCCTCACGTTGACCGCCGGAATCTTGTAATCCAGGAAATATTCGCGCGCTAACAAGTCGAGGCAAACTTTGCTGATGCCGTACGGGTGCAGCGGCTGAAGCGGCTGCTCTTCGGTGACGGGAACGGCCGACGCTGGCACGTGTCCGTATTCGGCGCTCGAGCAAGCCGAGACAATCACCGGAGGTCGCTTCATATAGCGAGCAGCCTGAAACAAGTGCAATGAGCCCATGACGTTTGACTCAAAAGTCCCCACCGGATCCGTCCATGACACCGTCGGCAGGCTCTGCGCCCCGAGGTGGAATATGTGCGTTGGCCGATACTTGGCGAGGAGTTGTGTGATGCGTTGGCCGTTCCGCAGATCACACTGCGCGAAACAAACCTTCGGCGACCTCGCGGAGAAAGCGCGGCCGCGCAGGAGGTATCCTCCGATTACATTCCACCCCTTGGCCTGGAGGAACTTGATCAAATGAGACCCGATGAACCCCTCGGCGCCAGTTATGAAGGCAGTCTTGTTCATTCGTCTTTTCGATCAATCAAGTTCATATTCCAGCGCTGGCTCGCGCAACTCCGCGGGTTTGGATCCTGAACAGCGCTCTGTCCCAAAACCTTATGAGGGACCACTTGACGCTTGGCAGGAACAGTTGAGCGCGCTTGGCCCAACTCCAACCAAGAAGGGTCTTAATCCACGAGTACTTCCAGGGCAAGCGTGGGGGATCCAGCTGCCCTCCCATCTCTTTCGCGGCCTTATGCATCTGTTCAGCGATGTCCAGCCTCAGCGGATAGAAATCGATGAGGTAGTTTTGCAGGTATTTGAGACAAGCTGCGCGGACCTTCTCGCTGTCCTCCAGCGAACGTAGGTATGAGATGTGCAATCGCATGGAGCGCCATAAGGCCTCCAATTTGCTGTTCGATCGGCCGACGTAACTCAGGCGCATGGTCCCAACCGACCGATAATACACGCGAGCGTCCCGCACGAATCGGATGCCATCGCTCGCTAAGAGGACGCGGCAGAAGTACTCACCATCATCGTCGGAAATCATGCTGGTATCCCACGGACCGGCGGCGTCGGTCAACTCACGACTAACGAGCCACACAGCGGTTTGCATGAACACCCGGTAAGTCAACTTGCGCAGGAGGAATTCAGCGGGAGATAGATCGCACCACAACGCAGTGGGAGTGAACTGTGCCCGGTATGGCCGGTACATGAACTG
>WNGQ01010778.1_pt1 | contig 12026 bp, 15 predicted proteins | sample 5407661 | NCBI WGS metagenome assembly WNGQ01 (sample SAMN13153382, study PRJNA577476) | soil metagenome | isolation source: 60 cm soil or saprolite under Garry oak tree replicate 2 | place: USA:California | collected 2016-06-15
ACGAACCCGAGGAATCGCACCCCGTCCCCCAGGCCCAGCTCGCCCGCGAGCCGCTCGAGCCGCGGCCGGTCGTCACCCTGCCCCGCGATCTCGAGCGTCACATCGGGGCGCGCCCGGCGGGCCTCGGCCAGGGCGCGCAGGGCGATTTCCAGACCTTTATAACGCTTCAGGCGGCCCACGTACAAGAAGGTCGGCCGGGGAGCCCGCGGCGTGGCGGCGTCCGAGCAGAACCACTCGGTGTCGATGCCTTCGGGGATCACCTCGATGCGGTCCCACGGCACCCCGCGCGCCACGAGATCGGCGCGCGTACTCTCGCTCACCGCCTGGAACGCCGCGCGCCGGTACAGCCACGGCAGCGGCCGCTCGCTCAGCCAGACGAGCGTCGCCACCGGAACCGCTGCCTCCTGGAAAATAGTGCTCCCGAACAGGTGATGAACCAGCACCGACAGCGGCAGCCGGGTCATACCCGCAAGATACAGAGGGATCTTGTTCAAGTCCTCGACGAGGACGTCGTACGAGCCCGCGCGCAGCCGCTCCCGCACCGCCGCCCGTCCCCACACGGGGAAGCTGTACCGGCTGCCGGTCCGATATACCTGAATCCCGTCCTGATCCGCCCGCGGCGCGGCGCCCGGCCAGCCGCTCGCCACGAGATCCACCGTGTGCCCCCGCCGCACCAAGCGGCCGAAGATCTCGTGCAGGTGGATCTCCGCGCCCCCGGCGTGGGGATTCTCGCGGTCGTTCCAGTTGACGAGCAGGATCCTCACAGGGCGCCCGACTCGCGCGCCACGGCATCGAGCACGCCGTTGACGAACGCCGGGGCCTTGGCGCCCGCGAACCAGTGGGCGAGCTTCACCGCCTCGTCGATCACGACCCGCGGCGGCGTCTCCCCCTCGGCGAGCTCGGCGAGCGCGAGCCGGAGGATATTGCGCTCCACCACGCCCACGCGCTCGAGCCGCCAGTGCTCCGCCGCGTCGGCGACGCGCCGGTCGAAGTCGGAGAGCCCGGCGATCGCCTTCGCCGCCAGGTCGGCCCCGCGGTCGAAGCCCTCCGGGGGACGCGCGAAGCCGGCGGCGAGCCGTGCCACCACGGTCTCGATCGACGGGCGGCCGGACAGGTCCCAGGCATAGAGCAATTGGAGCGCGCGGGCCCGGGCCTTAGTCTCGGGGCGCTGCACGGGTGAGCTGGGCCAGGACATCGGCCGTCGTGAGGGCCGCGTCGGCCGCCTCGTACCCCTTGTTGCCCGCGGCACCGCCCGCGCGAGCCATCGCCTGCTCGAGGTCCTCGGTCGTGAGCAGGCCGAAGCCCACGGGGAGGCGGTGCGCCAGCGCCACGGCGGCGAGTCCACGCGCCGCCTCGCCCGCGACGAACTCGAAGTGGGGCGTCTCGCCGCGGATCACGCACCCGAGCGCGACCAGCGCGGCGTAGCGGCCGCTCGCGGCCGCCGTCTCCGCGGCCACGGGGAGCTCGAAGGCGCCCGGCACCCAGATCACGTCCACGCGCGCCTCGGGCACGCCCTGCTCGCGCAAGCGCTGGCGCGCCCCCTCGAGCAAACGGGTCGTGACGATCTCGTTGAAGCGGCTGACGACGACGGCCACGCGACCTTCCCGTGGCGCGCGCGGCGAACCCTGGATCTCGGCCACGATCAGTGGGTGAGCAGGTGGCCGAGCTTGTCGCGCTTTACGTCCAGATAGGAGCGGTTTTCGTCCGAGGGCGTCATCACGATCGGGACGCGCTCGACGATCTCCAGGCCGTAGCCCTCGAGCCCAACCAGCTTCATCGGATTGTTGGTGAGCACGCGGATCGAGGAGAGCCGCAGGTCGAGCAGGATCTGCGCGCCGATGCCGTAGTTACGGAGGTCCGGCTTGAAGCCGAGCTCCTGGTTCGCCTCGACGGTGTCGTGGCCCGCGTCCTGGAGCTCGTACGCCTTGAGCTTGTTGAGCAGCCCGATGCCGCGTCCCTCCTGATCGAGGTAGACGACGACGCCGCGGCCCTCCGCGGCGATCATCCGCATGGCCGAGTGCAGCTGCCAGCCGCAGTCGCAGCGCCCGGACCCGAACACGTCGCCGGTGAGGCACTTCGAATGCATGCGCACCAGCACCTTCTTCTTGTCCTGCACGTCGCCGTACACCAAGGCGATGTGCTCGGCCGTGTCCACGTCGTTCTTGTATCCGATGATCCGGAACTCGCCGTACGGGGTCGGGAGCCGCGCGTCGGCCGCGCGGTGCACGAGCCGCTCGTGCGCCAGGCGATAGGCGACCAGCTGCGCCACCGTGATGAAGCTGAGGTCGTGCTGCTTGGCGAACTTCTCGAGGTCGGCCTGGCGTGCCATCGAGCCGTCGGGGTTCAAGATCTCGCAGATCACGCCCGCGGGGTAGAGGCCCGCCAGACGTGCCAGGTCCACGCTCGCCTCGGTCTGGCCGACGCGTTGCAGCACACCGCCGGGCCGCGCCCGCAGCGGGAACACGTGTCCCGGCCGGCGCAGGTCGCCCGGCACCGTGGCGGGGTCGATCGCGACGCGGATGGTCGCGGCGCGGTCGGCCGCAGAGATGCCGGTGGTGACCCCGAAGCGCGTGGCCGCGTCGATCGACACGGTGAACGCCGTCTCGTGCGCCTCGGTGTTGTGCTCGGCCATCTGGGTGAGCCCCAGGGCCTGGCAGCGGTCCGGCATGAGCGTGAGGCAGATGAGGCCGCGCCCGTGCATCGCCATGAAGTTGATCATCTCGGGGGTGACCTTGTCGGCGGCGCCGACCAAGTCGCCCTCGTTCTCGCGGTTCTCGTCGTCGGCCACGATGACGAGCTTCCCCGCGCGGATGTCCTTGATCGCCTGCTCTATGTTGCGGTGCGGCATAGGTGCCTCACGTACTTCCCCAGAACATCGCCTTCGACGTGAACGCGGTCGCCCACGCGCAGCGTTCCGAGCGTCGTGTGCGCGCGTGTGAACGGGATCAGCGAAATCTGTACCAGGTCCGCCTCCGGTCCCGGCCCCGGCAGATCGTTGATCGTGAGACTCACTCCGTCCACCGTGATCGCGCCGTGCGGGATCGCGACCTCGCGTACTGCGCGCGGCGTGCGCAAGTCGTACACCCACGCGTCACCCCGTCGCTCGGCACGCGTCACCACCGCCACTCCGTCCACGTGCCCCTGCACGAAGTGCCCGCCCAGCCGGTCGCCGGCGCGCAGCGCGCGCTCCAGGTTCACGCGCCGCCCGGGCGCATACTCGCCGAACAGCGTCCGGCCCGCCGTCGTATCTACGACGCGCACGGTGAACCCGCCCTTCACCACCCGCTCGACGGTGAGGCACGCCCCGTTCACGGCCACGCTCTCACCCTTCTTCAATCCTCTGTACGTCGCGCGAATCGTGAGAGCGAGTCCGTTTGCCCCTTCCCCCTTCCCCCTTCCCCGGCCTCTCCCCCCGTTATGCGAGACGGTCGCGATGCGCCCTACGGCGCTGACGATTCCGGTAAACATAGCCGCCTATCCAATACCAATAATGTATCAGAGCCCAGGGCCCGGCGCTCCACAGGGACCCAGCGCTGGGCCTGGGCGAGCCTGGACCCAGTAGAATCGGTCCACCAGGCCGTCGGCGAGCAGCTTGGCCCCGAGCGCGCCGCCGCCCTCGCACAACACCGACTGGATGCCCGCCTCGCGCAGCATCCGCAGCCCGTCGGCGAGCGACGTGGGGCGGAACACGCGCACCCCGCTCCGCTCGAGCGTCGTCACGCTGGCCACGGGCGCGGCGAGCGAGGCGACGACCCACGTCGGCACGTCGCGCGCCGTCCGGACCAGGCCGACGGTCTCGTTCAGCATCGCGCGGCGGTCGAACACGACGCGCACGGGGGGCTTGCGCGGAGTCACAGGCCCCCGCACGGTGAGCTCCGGGTTGTCCCCGAGGGCCGTGGTGCCGCCTACCGCGATCGCGTCGAACCCGGCCCGCAGCCAGTGCACGTACTCGCGGGCCGCTTCGCCCGACACCCAGCGCGAGCTGCCCTGCGCGTCCGCGATGCGGCCGTCGATCGAGGTCGCGAGCTTGAGCGCGACGAACGGTCGCTCGGCCTGCTCGCGCGCGAACAGGAACGGAGCATTGAGCGCCGCGGCCTCCTCCGCCAGCAGGCCGAACGCCACGTCCACCCCCCGCCCGCGGAGCACGCCCGCCCCGCCCCGCGCCTCCGGATCGGGGTCGCGGATCGCGGCGACCACGCGCGCCACGCCCGCGGCGACGATCGCCTCGACACACGGCGGCGTCTTGCCATGATGCGCGCACGGCTCGAGGTTCACGACCAGCGTCGCGCCGCGGGCGCGTTCCCCCGCGGCTTCGAGCGCCACGACCTCCGCGTGCGGCCCACCGTACTCGGGGTGGTAGCCCTCACCCACCACGGCTCCACCCTGGAGCACCACCGCGCCCACCAACGGGTTGGGCGCGACGCGCCCCCAACCCCGCCGCGCCAGCTCGAAGGCACGTTCCATCGCCGCCCGTTCGGCGGGATTCTCAGAGGCCACAGGGAGGGTCACCGCTCCACGAAGCGCACGCCGGTCTCACCGGCCACGACCTCGCCGATGATCCACGTGTCTACTTGGGCGCGCGCCGCGGCGGCGACGAGGGCTTCGACGTCGTCGCGCGCCGCGACGGCGATCATGCCGATGCCGAGGTTGAAGACTCGGCGCATCTCGCCGAGCGACACATCGCCGGCGCGCATCAGCACGCGGAACGCCACGGGCCACGGCCACCCGCCGGCGTCCACCAGGGCCGCGCACCCGGCCGGGAGCACGCGCGCCAGGTTCCCGGCGATGCCGCCGCCGGTGATGTGGGCGAGCGCGTGGAGCCGCGTGAGGACGGGGGTCACGGCGGCGGCATAGCTGCGGTGCACGTCGAGCAGCACCTGAGCGACGGTGCGGTCGGTTTCGGGGAACGGGTCCGCGACGTCGAGCCGCAGCTGTTCGAACACGATGCGCCGCGCCAGTGTGTAGCCGTTGGTATGGAGCCCGGTCGACGCGTAGCCGAGCAACAGATCGCCGACCCGCACGCGGTCGCCGTGCAGCGCGGCGCGCTCCTCCACCACGCCCACGATGGCCCCCGCGAGGTCGTAGGAGCCGGGCTGGTAGAGGTCGGGGAGCTGCGCCGTTTCACCGCCCGCGAGCGTCATGTCGTGGGCGCGGCAGCCCCGCGCCACGCCCGCCACGATGGCCGCGGCGGTCTCGGGCTCGAGCGTCCCGGTGGCGATGTAGTCGAGGAACGCGAGCGGCCTCGCCCCGTGGACCAAGATGTCGTTGACGCAGTGGTTCACGAGGTCCTCGCCGACGGTGTCGTGGATCCCGGCGCGGGCGGCGACCAGCACCTTGGTGCCGACGCCGTCGGTCGAGAGCACCAGCACCGGCCGCTCGTATCCCCCTGGCAGGCGCACCATCCCGCCGAACGCGCCGATCGCGCCGATCGCCAGGTCGGTGCGCGTCCGCCTCACGAGCTCCGCGATGCGGCGCTTCGCCTCGGCGGCCGTGTCGAGCCGCACGCCTGCCGCGGCGTACCGATCGGTCACGCTCGCGGCTCCTCGTCCACATCGAAGTGGACCAGGTCCTTGAAGGCCCGCACGCGCGCCCGCACGTCGGCGCGCGTCACCCCCGCGAGCCCCTGCACGCCGAACGCCTCGACGGCAAACGACCCCAGCGCGGCGCCGTACACCATGGCGCGTCGCAGGTTCGGAGGCGAGAGGTCGTCGGTGGACGCGAGGTACCCCATGAAGCCGCCCGCGAACGCATCGCCCGCGCCGGTCGGGTCGAACACCTCCTGCAGCGGGTAGGCGGGGACCTTGAAGGTCGCGTCGCGGTCCACCAGCAGCGCGCCGTGCTCGCCCTGCTTGATCACGGTCATCCGCGGGCCGCGCTCCAGGATCCAGCGCGCCGCGCGGTAGATGTTCCAGTCGCTCGATAGCTCGCGCGCCTCGGAATCGTTCACCATGAGGATGTCGATGTGCCGCAACAACTCGAGCAGCAGGTCGCGCTTCGAGTGGATCCAGTAGTTCATCGTGTCGCAGGCCACGAGCGCGGGGTGCTTCACCTGGTCGAGCACGCCGAGCTGCAGCTCGGGGTCGATGTTGCCGAGGAACACGTAGCGCGCGTCCCGGAATTTCGCCGGCAACTTGGGCCGGAACGCAGCGAACACGCCGAGTCGGGTCTCGAGCGTTTCGCGGGTGGACAGATCGTAGGAGTACTTCGCCTTCCAGCGGAACGATTCACCCTGCGCCTGCTCGACGCCGGACAGGTCCACCCCGCGGGCCTCGAGCCCCTTCAGGGCGCCGAGGGGGTAGTCCGAGCCGACGACGCCCACTACCTGCACCGGGTGGAGGATCGCGCCCGCGGCGCTGAAGAACACGGCGGAGCCACCGGGGGCGTCCGCCGTCTCGCCGAACGGCGTCGCGACCGAGTCGAGGGCGATCGAGCCGACCACGAGCAGAGGCACGCTCACATCCGATCCGGGGCGGTGATCCCCAAGAGGTGAAGGCCGTTGCCGAGCACCTGGCGCACGGCCGCGGCGAGCACGAGGCGGGCTGCCTCCTTGGGCTCTCCCAAGACCCGGTATTTGTGATACCACGCATGCGCGATCCGGGCGAGCTCCTCGAGGTATCCGGTGACGCGGTGCGGCTCGAGCGCGGCCGCGGCGCCAGCCACGAGGCTGGGGAAGTCGGCGAGCTGCTTCATCAAGGCGAGCTCCTCCGGCTCGTCCAGGACCCCCACATTCACGCCGTCCGGGGACGCCGTCTCGGGCGCGCGGCCGGCGACGCGGAAGATGCCGCTCATGCGCGCGTGAGCCATCTGGACGTAGAAGACCGGGTTCTCCTCGGTCTGGCTCTTGGCGAGGTCCACGTCGAACACCAGGTGCGAGTCGCCGCGGCGCATCAGAAAGAAGTAGCGCACGGCGTCGCGGCCGACCTCGTCGACGAGCTCGCGCACGGTCATGTAGCTGCCGGCCCGCTTGGAGACCTTCATCTCGGCGCCGCCCTGCATCACGGTCACCATCTGGTGCAGCACGTATTCGGGGTATCCCTTCGGAATCCCCATCTCCAGCGCCTGCAGACCGATGCGGACGCGGGTGACCGTGCTGTGGTGGTCCGCGCCCTGCACGTTGATCGCCCGCGTGAAGCCCCGCTCCCACTTGTCGACGTGATAGGCGATGTCCGGCAGAAAGTAGGTGTAGTCGCCGCCTTTCTCCGCCCGCTTGCGCATCACGCGGTCCTTGTCGTCGCCAAAGTCGGTGGTCTTGAGCCACAGCGCGCCGTCCTGCTCGTAGGTGTGCCCGGCGGCCGCGAGGCGGCGCAGGGTCGTCTCCACCCTGCTCGTCGCGTACAGCGACGACTCGAGGAAGTAGACGTCGAACTTCACGCCGAACGCTTGCAGGTCCCGATCCTGCTCCTTGCGGAGCTCCTCGACGGCGAAGCGCCGCACGGCGTCCACGTCTTCGCCGTGAGGATCCTCGGGGTGCTGCGCGAGGTAGCGCTCGGCGATCTCCCGGACGTACTCACCGTGGTAGCCCCCCTCCGGGAGCTCGGCCGCGCGACCCGAGCGCTCCAGGATCCGCGCTTGCACGCTGCGCGCGAGGTTCATGATCTGCGTGCCGCCGTCGTTGTAGTAGAACTCGCGCGTCACGCGCCAGCCGGTCCACTCGAGCAGCGACGCGATCGCATCGCCGAGGGCGGCCTGGCGGCCATGCCCGACGTGCAGCGGCCCGGTCGGGTTGGCCGAGACGAACTCGACGTTGACCGGCCTGCCCTGCCCCGCGTCGCTCCTGCCGTAGCGCGCGCCGGCGGCCAGCACGGCCGGGAGCACCGCCGCGAGCTGCGCTTCGGCGAGGAAGAAGTTGATGAAGCCCGGCCCGGCGACCTCGACCTTGCGGACCAGCCCCTCGGGCAGCCGCAGCGCGGCGACGAGCCGCTCGGCGACAGCGTGCGGCTGCTGTTTGAGCGCCTTGGCCAGCGCGAGCGCCAGGTTGGTCGCGACGTCACCGTGCGTGGGATCCCGCGGCCGCTCGAGCTCGACCGCGGGCGCGGGCACGCCCAGCCGCGCCGCGGCGTCCGCGAGCGCCGCGCGGATCGCCTCGTGCGCCGTCACTTGTCGCCGGAGTCTTTTTTCTTCTTGGAGCCGTCGGCAGGCGGCGACTCAGCGGGCTTGGAGTCGCTGTCCTTCTTGTCCTGCTTGTCTTTCTGCTCCGCCTTCTCGCCCGCGCGCTTGTAGTCGGTGATGTAGAAACCGGAGCCCTTGAACACGAGTCCCGCCCCGCCCGAGATCTGCCGGTCGGCTAGCTTGCCGCACGTAGGACACTTCACCCGACGCTGGTCGTTCATCGTCGGGAAGAATTTCTCGAAGCTGTGCCCGGCGGGGCACTTGTACTCGTAGGTCGGCATCAGACAACAACTTAGCCGAGCGAGCCTGGGAGGTCAATCGGCCTTGCTTCACCGCAGGGCCATCCACGCCGCCAGCGTGGCCGTTTTCTCATCGGCGCGCCACGGACCGTCGAGCGTGCGGCCCAGCTCGGTGACCGTGCGCTTGAGCTGCCCCTGCGAGCGCTTCAGGGCGGATGCCGCCTTCGCGTACACGGCGCGCTCGAGCACGATGGAGCACGGCAGCCGCCGCGCCCGCACCGCCTTGTCGAGCGCGGTCCGGAACAGCCGTCCCTCGAGCGCATGGGCGCGGATGTGGTCGTTCGCGATCCTCGCCGGGTCGATCTGGCTCCCGACGACGAGCGCCACGCGGCGCACCACGCACCCCGCGGCGCGGTAATCCGCGATCAGGGTGGCGACCGACTTCCGGGTGACCCGCTCCACGATGCTGCAGAGCCGCCGCTCGATCTGCTTGGCGTCCCCGGCCCGCGCGCCGATGACGGCGTGGTACGGTTGCCGCGTCGTCGGCACCGCGGGATCGCTCAGCTCGATGGTGCGCCGGTCCACCACGTGCGGCGCGCGGGCGGGGCCGGACACGAGGACGGCGGTGGCCCAGCCGGATTTGACGCGCATGCCGAGCGCGCACGCCACCGGCTACGCCCGCCCACGGATCTTGGCCACCCACCAGCGCAGGCCCACGAACAGGAAGCGCCAATCGCGAAAGAATTCGGGCGGCTTGCCCTCAAATCCGTGGCCGATGAATTGGAACACCCACCCGACCACGAAGAGTCCCACCGGCACGGGCCAGAACCCATGGACGAACAGCGCCGCCACGAACAGCGGGACGGACAGGGCGATGAGCGGGATTCCGATCGTATGGCACAGGCGGTTCACCGGGTGCTGATGGCTGAGTGCGTACCGCGCGATCCAGTCGGACATGGGACGATTGCCGAGCATACGCCGTGCTCCACTCCGTGGGGAGTCAGGGACCAGGGGCCAGGGGCCAGGAACGATTCGGGACCAAACCTGCGGGCCGGCTCGGCGGGGCGCAATCGGTCAGCCTGCGCCCAAGAGCTCGGCGAGCTGGCGGTCCTGGCGGCGCGCCAGCAGCAGCTGCGCGCAACAAGCGCCGATGAGGGCCAGGAACATGTCCCATTGCGTGTCCCACACATCCCCCTGGGTCCCCAGGAAGTCCCTCGCCGCTTCGCCCCCCGCGACGGCGGTCCACCACTCGACGAACTCGTAACACGCGCTGATCGCCAACGCCACGCTCGCCGTGAGGAAGAACAGCCACCGGCCCGGACGGAGCGGCGTGCACCGCAGCAGCAGCTCCCGGCAGATCAGCGCGGGGACAAAGCCCTGGGCAAAGTGTCCCAACCGGTCGTAGTGATTGCGGGAGAGGTGGAGCAGGTCCTGCACCCAGAAGCCCAGCGGCACCCGCGCGTAGGTGTAGTGGCCGCCGACCATGAGAATGATGGCATGCAGGAAGATGAGGCGGTACAAGAGCGGCGTCAGAGGGAAGCGGCGCGCCGTCGCGACCAGCACCGGGACCCCGAGGAGAATGGGCGCGACCTCGAGCAGCCAGGTCGTAGGATCGTAGCAGTGGATCGCACTGAGCAGCAGCGCGCTGAGCCCGACGACCAGCAACACCAGCGGCTCTGATCCCCCTCGCTTCAAGAGCCGTTCCCCGTAACGGTTCGCCACCGCGCGCCTGGCCTATCGCGGCCACAGCCATGCGAACGTGCCTGCCGTGAGGAGCGCGTAGATCAAGCCGTCGATCGTCGCCTTGATCGTGGTGCTCCAAGCGCGGCGGTACCAGATCGACATTTGCCACAACGCCGCGGAGTAACCCACGAACGCGGTGACGCCGGCGAATCGGAACACGCTGCGGGCGTCTGCACCTGCCGGCAGCGCGCGCCCGGCGACGTACGCGGCGAAGATCCCGACCACCACGGCGTAGAGGAACCAGAGAGCCAGGGGCTTCCCCATCGCCGTGGAGCCTCCCGGCATCACCGTGAGCATCATGACCGGCCCTTTCTTCATCTTTTCAAGGAACTGCGCCGAGCGCATCTCCGCCCGGCTCGCTGGGCGGGGCATCATGTAGTCGCCCGGTGGGATGGCGAGCGGGCGCAGCGCGTCCATCACTCGGTCTTCGTTCGAGAGCCGCGGGTAATCGCTCTTGTGCCACGGCGTGACCATGTGGATCAGGGAGCTCACCACGAAAACGAGCACTGCCGACAGCACGATGGGAAGCCACAGCGCGCCGAGCCCTGTCATGACGACCTCCGGTTGTGGTGACTCATCACCTTCTGGTTACGCCAGGCGATAGTGAGCGCTTCGCGCACCGCGGCCCGCTTGGCGGCCCGCAATCTGACATGCGTGGCTCCGGCGCGACCCCACGCGCCCTGGACCGGCGCGAACGCCGCCGGCTCGGCCTGGACGAAAAGCTCCTGTTGCTCGGGGGTCAGCTTGACCATGCCCCAACCGCTGCGGGGATAGCCCAGCGTCGCGAAGATCCGGCCCGCCACGCGAAAGTCTGGGTGCCCCATGTGAGCGGCTTGGGACGCCTGTGGCAGACTCAAGGCGATGGTTCGGAACTCGCGGGCGGTCATGCGAAATGGGGGCCCCTCACCCGCGTTCGTCGGCGGTGGGACCGTAGATCGGCGGCAGCGGCACGTCGTTGAGACGGAGGTACACAGTGAGCTGGCCGCGATGAACGCGCTCGAGCAGCCTCCGCGTCGTGGCCATCTCCTCATCGAATTCCGGCACCAGCGCTGCGGCGATGGTCATGGGTTAACGCTGGGCGGTGGCCAGGTCCCTGACTGCGGCGGCCAGCGTTCGTACCTTGGCCTCGCCTGCGGCTCCCGGCGCGTCACCGTTCAGCTGCGTCGCCAGCTGGGCCAGCGCCGCGCCCCGCTCCTGCCCCGAGAGCTTTTCGGCATGGGCGAGCGCCGTCCTCGCCGCGGACACCTTGTCGGGCGCGAGGCCGTTAGACCGCGCCAGCTGGTCCAGGTAGGCGCGCGCCACCACGAAGCTCGGCGGCCATGCCAGCTTCGGCTGGTCCTGGACGTTCAAGAAGTCGAAATGCACCAACTTCGCCGCGTCGATCTCATTCTGCGACAGGAATCCGCTGGGCTCGAGCTCGAACACGTCGAGGCCGCGGGAGATCTCGGAGCTCACGATGTAGCCGTTGTACCAGTACGCGGACCAAGACCCCGCGCCGACGAGCTTGGTCGAATCCATCGGGCCGCGGTCGAAATAGGCGATCTCCACCGGGTGCTGCGGATCGGTCCAATCGAACACGGAGATGCCGCCCTGATACCAGCCCTGCACCATGACGTCGCGGCCGGGGATCGGGATCAGCGATCCGTTGTGGGCCACGCAGTTTTCGTTCGGCGTCTGCGGGGCCGACAGCTTGTAGTAGCTCTGGAACGTCATCGTGCTGTCGGCCCGCGTGAAGATCGCGTCGGCGCCCCACTCGTGTTTATCCGTCACGCGGCACCGGGGCTGCAGGCCCCCACCCCATTCGTCGGTGAAGAGCACCTTCGTACCGTCATTGTTGAACGTCGCCGAGTGCCAGAAGGAGAAGTTGGAGTCGGCCACCGCGCCGATCCGCCGTGGGTGGGCCACGTCGCGGATGTCCAGGAGGAGGCCGTATCC
>WNGQ01005795.1_pt1 | contig 12024 bp, 11 predicted proteins | sample 5407661 | NCBI WGS metagenome assembly WNGQ01 (sample SAMN13153382, study PRJNA577476) | soil metagenome | isolation source: 60 cm soil or saprolite under Garry oak tree replicate 2 | place: USA:California | collected 2016-06-15
CGTTCATCGGCCTCGTGCCGAGCTACGCCCAGATCGGCGCAACGGCGGGGATTATCCTGTTGTTGCTTCGCCTCATCCAGGGCCTCTGCCTGGGCGGCGAGTATGGCGGCGCCATCACGTACGTCGCCGAGCATGCGCCGGACGACAAACGGGGCTACTACACCGGCTGGCTGCAGACGTCGCCCACGCTCGGCATCGTAGTGTCCCTGGTCGTCATCATCGTGACGCGCGAGGTGCTGGGGACCGAAGCGTTCACGGCGTGGGGATGGCGCATCCCGTTCCTGCTGTCGCTCCTCATGGTCGCGATCGCCATCTACATCCGGCTACAGCTCCAGGAGACGCCGATCTTCCAGGCCATCAAGGCGAAGGGACAAACGGCGGCCAATCCGTGGCGTGAGGCCTTCTGGAGTCAGAACATCAGATACGTGCTGATCGCCAGCATCGTCGTGATCGGGGAGGGGGTCGTGTGGTACAGCGGCCAGTTCTGGGCGCTCTATTTCATCCAACAGGTGCAGAAGCCGGATGTCTTGCACCCGGCGATCATCACGGGCCTCGCGCTGCTCATCGCCACACCGTCGCTCATCTTCTTCGGGTGGCTCTCGGACCGGATCGGTCGCAAGCCGATTATCCTCGCCGGGTTCTTCCTCGCGGCCGTCACGTACTACCCGCTCTACACGGCGCTCGGCAACGCCGCCAACCCGGCCGACATCAACTACCCGCTGTCGATCTTGATCGTCGCGATCATGGTCTCCTATGTGGGCATGGTGTACGGCCCGATCGGCGCGTTCCTCGCGGAGTACTTCCCGGCGCGCATCCGCTACTCGTCGGTGTCGGTACCATATCACATCGGTAACGGCTGGGGCGGGGGACTGGTGCCGGTCATCACGACCGCGGCGTACGTGACCGCGCAGGCAGCGGGGCTATCGATGTCCCAGAGCCTGGGCCACGCGCTGGTCTATCCCATCGCCGTGCCAGCGGTCGCGTTCCTGCTCAGCCTGTTCCTGATGCCGGAGACGCGCAAGATCAGCATCTGGCAGCCGGCAGAAGTGCGGGCGGGCGCTCGGGGTTGAGTGAACGGCTGGGGCGCAGCATCCCGCGCCCCGGCCGCGGCTGCACCGTCACTTCACGATCGTCAGCCCGTGCGGCACCGCGCCCGGGAACACGTAGGCGTACAGCAACACGATCACGCCGACGATCGCGCCCAACGCGATCGAATGCCAGAACACGTGCCGGAAGATCGTGCCCTCGTTGCCCACTTGATTCGTGGCCGAGGTCGCGACGCAGATGGACTGCGCGTCCACCATCTTGCCCATCACGCCGCCGGCCGAGTTCGCGGCGCACATCAGCACCGGGTCGAGGTTGAGCTGCTGGGCGGTGATCCGCTGCAGGCTGCCGAACAGCGCGTTCGACGACGTGTCGCTGCCCGTCAGGGCCACGCCCAGCCACCCCAGGAACGTCCCGAAGAAGGGGAACAGCCACCCCGTCCGCGTGAACGCCAGCCCCAACACGGCGTCCAATCCCGAGTAGCGCGTGGTGAACCCCAATCCCAGCATGAAGGAAATGGCGATGACCGCCAGCTTCATGCGCTTCAGGGTATGCCAGAAGATCTTGGCGAGCTGCCCGGGCGCCACGCCGAGGACCAGACCCGCGACGATCGCGGCGATGAAGCATCCGGTCCCGGTGGCCGATAACCAGTTGAAGTCGTAACGCGCAGCCTCCGGCGTCAGCTTGGTCACGACCGGGGCGGCGCGCGTCACCGCGTTGTGCAGCCACGGGACGTTCCAGATCGGCGTGGTGGCCCGGTTGATCGCGCCCTTGATCGCCGGTAACCCCCAGACGAGGACGGTGAGCGACAGGATCGCGAACGGCAGCCACGCCTTGAGGATCTGGCCGGCGGTGTGCGTGCGAGGGGCCGCCGGATTGCCGCTCATCCGTCCCGCCGGCACCGCCGCGCCCTCGTTCGCAAACCGCCAGACGCGTTTCGGCTTCCAGAACCGCAGGAAGACCACCGTTGCGATGAGCGAAACGACGCCCCCGGCGATGTCCACGAGGTTCGAGTCCACGTGGTTGGACCAGAGATACTGCGTCAGGCTGAAGGAGGTCCCCACGACGAGGATCGCGGGCAGCACTTCGATGGTCTCGCTCCATCCCACCATCGCGCGCACCAACCAGAAGGGCACGATGAGGCCGGTGATGGGCAGGATGCGGCCGATCATCGCGCTCAGGTCGGATTCCGGCAGCCCGGAGACCGCCGCGAGCGTGTGCACCGGCGTCCCGATCGCCCCCCACGCCACCGGCGACGTGTTGGCGATCAGATTGAGCGCGGCGGCGTGGAACGGCTGGAAGCCGAGCCCGATCATGAAGGCGCCCGCAATCGCGACCGGCGCCCCGAATCCCGCCGCCCCCTCGATGAAGGCGCCGAAGCAGAACGCGACCAGCAGCAGTTGCAGCCGGCGGTCGGCGGTGATCCCCGCCACCGACTCCTTCATGATCTCGAACTGGCCCGTAAACACCGAGATGTCGTAGAGGTAGACCGCGGCCAGGACGATCCACGCGATCTTCAGGACGCCGAATGCCACTCCGTAGAGGAAGCTCATGCCGGCGAGCGGGAACGGCATCCCGAAGATGAGGACGGCGACGGCGACCGCCGTCCCGGCGCCCGCGATCGCGCACCAGTGCGGCTTCACTCGGAGCCCCGCCAACAAGCCAAACAGCACGAGGATCGGCAGGGCCGCCACGAGGGTCGAAAGGATCCAATTGTGCAGCGGATCGTACACCTGGGTCCACGCCATGGGTCACTCCTCTCCTGAGCGTACGCCGACGCGAAACGCCTGTGCCGTGGCGCTCATCATGCTTCAACCCGGCCGCTTACGCTAGACGCAGGACCCAGACGACGGCGCGCAGCCGTGCCGACGCATCGTGGCTGTGTCCGGCGATCCGAAGCGTGCCGCCCTCCGCCTCGGAGACCGCGGCGGCGGCGCTGTGCTCGCCCCCGTCGAGTGTCCCCAGGTCCACCAGGCTCCCGTCTGGAGTGCGGAGAAACGCATGGGTGACGGGCTGGCCCCGGCGGTCAGTCTCCCCCGTCTGGCTCACCCCCACGATGTAGCCGGCATCGTTGATGTCGTTGGCGCAGCTCGTCCGTCCGCCCAGGGTTCCCAAGTCCCCGATGCCGGCATCCGCGGTCCACCGGAACGCCCGACCGCTCCCACCCACGACCTCGCTGCGGTTATTGATCGCCAGGGCGATGCTGACGGTCCCGTCGAGTGTGCCGAGGTCGCTGATCCCGTCCGCCGCCGTCCAGCGAAAGGCGTGCGGCTGGCCCCCGCGGCTCTCGGCGAAGCCTACGACTTCCCCCCCGTCGTTCACGTCGTGCGCCACGCTCGTCGTCCCGCCGAGGCTCCCGAGGTCGAGCATCTTCCCCGGCTCCGGAACGAAGAACGCGTGCTTCGCGACCGCCCCCGCCCCCGCCCCCGCCCCCCGGACGCGGCTGTGCCCGGCGACCTGCGCCAGCCGGTTGAGCGCCAGGGCCTCGCTCTCGTTCCCTCCCAGGGTGCCGAGATCGAAGCTGAGCCCCTCGGACAAGAGGAACGCGTGAAAATCGCCGAATCCGGTGTCTCCGCCACCAACGATCTCGCCCCGCTCGTTGATGTCGTTGGCCGAGCTGTGGACGCCGATCGAGGGACCGAGGTCGGTGATCCCCGCATGCTCGTCCCAGCGGAACGCCCGGCTGCGACCCAGCTCGTCCCGACTCGTGCCCACTACCTGCCCCGCGCGGTTCACGGCCTTGGCCTGACTGACGGCGCCGCCCAGCGTGCCCAGCTCGCGGATCGCGACTACCGGCGCCCGAGCTCGGTGCTGGCCCACAATCCGGCTTGCACGGCCGTGTCGGGCGTGGGCCCGTCGAACCGGCGCACGAGAATCGCGGGGCGACCGTTCCGACGCACGGCGACCATGTGGAAGATCGACACCTCGCCAGCGGCGGGGCTGTACCTCAGGCGCAGCTGCGCCCCGCCCGCTTCGCCCGCCGAACCGAGCGGTATCGCCGGCTGCGCGCGGGCGTTGTAGTCATCCACCCACGCCTGCAGCACGTCCATCGCGTCTTTCTGCGGTGCCTGCTGGGCCATGCGGCGTCCCTTCCTTATCTATCGCTGTCTAGCGGTGGTTCGAGTTGCTTCACGATCACGTCCCCCTGTCCGCTCTCCAGCAGCTGGTAGCGCAATTGCCCGAAGACGTCGCCGTCCACGGCCTGCGCGCAGTAGGCCGGGAGCCAGGCAGGATAGTGACCGGGTGTGCCCCAGCCGCTCGTGTCGAAGGCCGTCCGCCCATCGGTGACCCGAAGCAGCGCGAGGGCCGCGTCCCGGGCGGCGTGCAGCGCATCCGGCTCGAAGCTCGCGGTGCCGAACAACAGTCCCACTTCGGCACCGGCTTCCTTGACGTGATCCTTCAGCGACTCGACCTCGGCGCGCCCGAGTGCGGTCTGTTGCCGCCGGCAGGCGATCAACGCCCGCCGCTGCCACGGCGGTCGGCTCACTACACCTTTCAGTTCAAGGAGATAGCCGCGCTCGGGCTCGGGCAGTGTCGCGCGCCGATGGACACGCAACTCGCCGACGTCGAGCCCGATCTTTCTGAGCTCGCGCACGACGAGGATCTCGAAGGACTCGGGTGTGAGCTCCGGCAATTCCGGCATCGGCCTCCCCTCCCCTCCCCGCTCCCTCCCCCTCCCTGTCGCGCGGACACTACGGCACCGGCGCGAGTGCCGCCAGACCCGGCTGATCGCTGGCGGCATCGGGGGTTGCGCCCTCAGAACACCGCCCCTATATCATCGGGCAGGTCGTCACGACGGCTGTGCGCACACCCGACCGCTCAAACGGGGAGGACTGTATGCAGGTCAGTCGACGCGATTTCGTGCGGCTCACGGCGAGCGCCGGTGCGGGAACGGCGATCGGCGGTCTGGTCGGACTGGGGGTGACGCTGGCCCCGGCCACGGCCCGAGCGCAGGAGCTGCGGATCAAAGACGCGAAGACGACGCCGAGCATCTGCCCCTTTTGCTCCGTCGGGTGCGCCACGCTGATCCACACGGTCAACGGGAAGATCGTCAACATCGAAGGCGACCCGCGCAGCCCGCACAACGAAGGCACGTTGTGCCCCAAGGGCGCCGCGATCTATCAGCTCCACATGAATCCCAATCGGGCCACGAAGGTCCTGCACCGCAAGCCGGGCGCCGGCGACTGGGAGGTCGTCGAGCTCGAGTGGGCGATGGACCGGGTGGCCGAGCTGATCAAGAAGACGCGCGACGAGACGTTCATCGAGAAGCTGCCGAACGGGAAGCTCGTGAACATGACGCCCGCGGTGTTCGCGCTCGGTGGCGCGACGCTCGACAACGAGTTCAACCACGTGTGCCAGAAGTTCTGGCGCGGGCTCGGGGTCGTCGCCATCGAAAATCAGGCCAGGATATGACACAGCTCTAGCGTCCCCGGTCTGGGGACACGGTTCGGTCGGGGCGCGGCGACCTTGTATCCGCGCAACCTCGAGCACACCGACTGCTTCGTCATCATGGGCTCGAACATGGCGGAGTGCCACCCGGTGGCGTTCCGCTGGCCGATGAAGGCGAAGCTGAACGGGGCGAAGCTGATCCACGTCGACCCGCGCTTCACCCGCACCAGCGCCGTCGCGGACCTGCACGTGCCGATCCGCGCCGGCTCGGACATCGCTTTCCTCGGCGGCCTGATCAATTACGTCATCCACTCGAAGCGCTGGAACACGGACCCCTTCTTCAAGGAGTTCGTGGTCAACTACACCAACGCGGCCACGATCATCGGCGACGACTTCAAGGACACCGAGGAGCTGGACGGCGCCTTCTCCGGGCTCGTGCAGTTCACAGAGCCGGCGTTCTGGCCCTACAACGGACTCCTGGGTCGTTATGACAACGCCTCGTGGGGGTACAAGCGCGGACCGAAGGCCCCGGGCCCGGCGACCAAGGACCTCATCGCGAAGCGTGCGGGCCCGCCGTTCGACGACCTGGTGCGGTCGCTCAAGCCGGGGCCGGCCGAAAAGGATCCGACGCTCCAGAACCCGCACTGCGTCTTCCAGATCCTGAAGCGGCACTTCAGCCGCTACACGCCCGAGATGGTGGAGCAGATCTGCGGCTCGCCGAAAGAGAAATTTATCAGGGTGGCGGAGCTGCTGCTCGAGAACTCGGGGCGCGACCGCACCAGCGCGTTCGCGTACGCCGTGGCCTGGACCCAGCACACCTACGGCGTGCAGATGATCAGCTGCTGCGCGCTGCTCCAGCTGCTGCTCGGCAACATCGGCCGGCCCGGAGCCGGGGTGATGGCCCTGCGCGGCCATGCCGCGATCCAGGGCTCGACCGATGTGCCCACGCTGTACCACAGCATCCACGGGTACCTGAACGCCCCCTCGGCGCTGCGGCCGCACGAGACGCTGCGGGACTACATGGCGGCCGAAACGAGCCCCACGAGCTACTACGGCAACCTGCCCAAGTTCCTCGTCTCGTACCTGAAGTCGATGTACGGCGCGGCCGCGACCAAGGAAAACGACTTCGGCTACGACTGGCACCCGAAAATCCTGGGCGACCACTCCCACATCGCGAGCTTCGCGGCGATGGCCGACGGCAAGGTCAAGGGGATGTGCTGCGTCGGCCAGAACCCCGCCACCTCGCTGAACGGGGGGGCGACGCGGCGGGCGCTGCGGGAGCTCGACTGGCTCGTGGTCAAGGACAACTGGCTCACGGAGACGGCCACGCACTGGTATCTGGCCCCCGAGGTGAAGAGCGGCGAAGTGAAGATCGGGGACATCAAGACCGAGATCTTCTTCTTCCCCGCGACCCAGATCGCCGAATACGACGGGAGCTTCACCAACACGCAGCGGATGCTGCAGTGGCACTCCTTCGCCGCCAAGGCGCCTGGCGACTGCCGCACCGACAGCTGGTTCTACCACAACCTGGCGAAGCGCCTGAAGAAGGCGTACGCCGGCTCGAAGCTGTCGCGAGACGAGGGCTGGAACAAGCTCACGTGGGACTTCGATCCGGATGCGGGCGAGGAGCCGCTGTACCCCGGGGAGCTCAGCGCGCGCAAGGTGCTGCGGGAGATCAACGGCTATCAGACGGCCGATGCGAAGCAGCACCTCAAGGGCTTCGGCGAGCTGAAGGACGACGGCTCGACGACGTGCGCGTCGTGGATCTACTGCGGCTGCTACCCCGCGTGGGATCAGAACCTCACCGCGCGGCGCGAGCCCGACCCGCCGGGCGTACCGGGCGCGCACTTGAAGTGGGGCTGGGCGTGGCCCGCCAACCGCCGCGTGATGTACAACCGGGCGTCGGCGGACCTGAAAGGCAACCCCTGGAGCGAGCGCAAGCGCTGGGTGTGGTGGGACCCGACCTTCGTCAACCCGCCCGATCCGAAGACGGGCAAGGCCATCCCCCGGGGCAAGTGGCTGGGGTACGACGTGCCAGACTTCGGCGCGACCAAGGCGCCCGACGCGCAGCCGAAGCCGGACGGCATCGGCCTCGACGCCCTGTCCGGCACTCAGCCGTTCATCATGCGAGCGGACGGGAAGGGCTGGCTGTTCGTCCCGGCGGGCCTGGTGGACGGCCCGCTGCCGACGCACTACGAGCCACACGAGTCGCCGGTCAAGAACCTGCTGTACAAGCAACAGACCAGCCCCGTGCACAAGGTGTGGGCGCCGGGGAAGCCGTACAACCAGCTCGCCGCGGTGGGCGACCCGAAGTTCCCCTACGTCATCAGCACGTACCGGCTCACCGAGCACTATCTGGCGGGCGCGATGAGCCGCTGGCTCCCCTGGCTCGCCGAGCTGCAACCGGAGCTGTTCATCGAGATCGGCCGGGACCTCGCGAGTGAAAAGGGGATCAGAAACCTCGACTGGGTGCACGTCACGTCGCCGCGCGGTCGGATTCGCGCGAAAGCGCTCGTGACGGACCGCATCGGCGTGATGAACGTCGGCGGCAAGCGCATCCACCACGTCGGCATGCCGTGGCACTGGGGTTGGATGGGTCTGAGCACGGGCGACGTCGTCAACGACCTCACCTCCTGGGTCGGCGACCCCAACGTATCGATCCACGAAGGCAAGGCCTTCGTCTGCAACGTGGAGAAGGCGTGATATGCCGGAGCCCATGGGATTCTTCACCGACACCACGGTTTGCATCGGCTGCAAGGCGTGCGAAGTCGCGTGCAAGGAGTGGAACCAGCTCCCAGCCGAGAACGGCGGGATCCGGGAGCTGAGCGGCGACAGCTACGACAACACCCGCCGGCTCGACGGCATCCATTGGCGGCACGTCCGGTTCATCGAGCAATTCAAGGGGCCGTACGACGGCCGCTGGCTGATGATGAGCGACGTGTGCAAGCACTGCGTCCAGGCCGGATGCCTCGAGGTGTGCCCCACCGGCGCCATCATTCGGACCGAGTTCGACACGGTGGTCATCCAGTCGGACGTGTGCAACGGGTGCCGGGCGTGCATCGCCGCCTGTCCGTTCGGCGTGATCGACATCAATCCCGTGTCGGGCACGGCGCAGAAGTGTACGCTGTGTTACGATCGGCTGAAGGTCGGCCTCGAGCCCGCGTGCTCGAAGGCGTGCCCCACGGACTCGATTCAGTTCGGGGCCATTTCCGAGCTGCGCACGCGAGCGCAAAAGCGCGTCGAGCAGCTGCACGCGCAGGGCGTGCAGGCGAACCTGTACGGCGCGGACCCGAACGGGGCACTGGGCGGGCTGAACTCGTTCTACCTGCTGGTCGACCGGCCGGAGGTGTACGGCCTGCCGCGGCATCCAGAGCTGCCGGCGAGCCACCTCGCGCAGAGCGGGTCGTTGTCCGTCGCGAGCGCCGCCGTCCTCGGATTGTTGGCCATCGTGGGCCTGCGCAAACGGCGCATGGACGAACAGAGCCGGGGAGGACCCGGCAATGTCTGACACCTTCTTCAGCGGCGCGCCGCACTGGACCTGGTTCATCATCCCCTACTTCTTCGTGGGCGGCCTGGCCGGCGGCGCGGCCTTCCTGGCCGCGGTGCTCGACTGGTTCGGCAGCCCGGAGGACCGCCCGGTAGTCCGCACCGGGCACAACGTCGCGGCCGTCGGCGCGATCCTCTCGGGCCTGCTCCTCACGATCGATCTGGGAAAGCCGCTGCGTTTCTGGCACATGCTGTTCCAGTCCGAGAACCTGCCGGCGATCATGTTCAAGGCCTGGTCGCCGATCTCGTTCGGGGCGTGGGCGATCCTGCTCTTCGGACTGTGCTCGGTGCTCTCGGTGCTCGGGGCCAGGGCGGACGAGGGAAGGCTGCAGAGCGCGGTGCTCCGGCCCGTGGGCGGCATGATTCGCGGGGGCGTGGCCAAGCTCGTTTCGGGCCTCGGCGGCCTGCTGGGCATCTTCGTCGCGGGGTACACGGGGGTCCTCCTCTCGGTGACGAACCGGCCCATCTGGGCGGACAGCCCGTGGCTCGGCGCCCTGTTCGTCGCGTCGGGCGCGTCCACTGGGGCCGCCACGCTCATCCTGCTCGGACCGCGGCGCGGCGCGACGGAGCAGGCGGTGCACCGGCTGTCCGCGTTCGACACCCGGGCGCTCGTCGTCGAGTTGCTCATCCTCGTGCTCTTCCTCGTATCGCTCGGCTCCGTCAACCGGGTATGGCTGAGTTTTTGGGGATTGCTGCTGGTCGTCGGCGTGATCGGATTGGGGATCCTCGTGCCGCTCGGTCTGCACGTGAAGCCGACGAGCTTCGGCGGCCTCGCGGCGCGGCCGATCGCGAACGCGGCGAAGCTGGTGCTGCTCGGCGGCTTCCTGCTGCGACTCGCCACGATGCTCGCCTCCGAGGGCATCGAACGCTATCGCGTGGCTGCGGGGATCTAGCATGACGATCACACGTCGCTGGTGGTGGGCCTTGGTGTTGACCGGCCTGGTGGGCTGCGCCAGCCCCGAGGCGACGCGCGTGCGGGGGGGCGGGCCCGGCGCCGATCCGGGCAACCACGACCCCGTCACCGAATTGCACCAGGGCGCCAAGATGTACTACCGGACGCCCTGCCGCACCGTGAAGGTGAAATGCTCTGGCCCCATGCCCGTTTTCGGCGCGCCCGGAACGTAGAGCTGCAACAGCGGGTGGCGGAGGCCCGCCGCGAGCGCCCCGAGTCGGAGGCGTGGCTCGGGCTGTTGGAGGCGGCGCTGGGTGAGAGCGAAGCCGGCGCCGGCTGGGACGCCGCCGTGCCGCGGGCCGCCGTGGAGCGACCGGTCAAGGCGCCGCTGTTGGCACACGCCGGCATCGCCGTCGACGGGCGGGCCGCCCGGAGATGGGTGCGCCGCCTGTTGAAAGTCTCCGACCGGATGAACCCCCGGACCATCGACGCCGTCGCATTGCTCGAAGCCGCTGTGTGTCAGGACGACGCCCGCAGCGATGCGCTGGCGGTTGCGGCGGGCGCCGACCCGCACGCGCTCCGCGTCGTGGGACAGATGGCGGCGTTGCCGCTGCTGCAGGCGTGCGGGCGGGCGCTGGGACGGGACCTGCCGGGCTCCTGGTGGGAGGGGTATTGCCCGCTGTGCGGGGCCTGGCCGGTCGTGGCGGAGTACGCGGGGCTCGAGCGCAAGCGCCAGCTGCGCTGCGGGCGGTGCGGCACGGGGTGGGCGGTCCCGGCGCTGCGCTGTGTCTTCTGCGACGAGACCGACCATGAGAGCCTCGGCTACCTCACCCCCGAGGAAGGCGAGCAGATGCGGAGGGTCGAGGTCTGCGGAACGTGCAAGGGCTACCTGAAAGCGGTCACGACGGTGCGCCCGCTCGCCCCCTGGGCGATTCTCCTCGATGACCTGATGACCGTCCATCTCGACGTCGCGGCGCTGGAGCGCGGTTATCACCGTCCGGTGCGGCCGGGGTACGCGCTCGAGGCGCGGATCGCCGAGCGGCGGCATTCGTTGCTGCGGTCCGCCTTCGGCCGCTCCGGAGTCGCCCCGTGAGCGGCGGCCCGGGAGGGGGGGGGACGTGGGGGGCCCGCCCGAGCGACGTGTGCCGTGAGCTGCTCGCGGCGCTCGAGGCATCGGAGGGCAGGCGGCAGCGGCGCAAGCGCGACACCACCCCCGATGCGATCGGCCTCGGCATCAAGCGCGACCTGCTCGAGCGGGCGGTCGCCGCCGACCCCGAGCCGGGCGAGTTCGAGGCTTGGCTGCTCGAGCAATGTCTGGCCGCCGGCGGCGCCGAAGGCGGCGTGCGCGCCATGGCGTTGTCGATCTTCGAAGAATGGCGGCTCGCCCAAGAGGCGGAGCCGTTCCGCGAGTGGCTCGCTCGGGGCGCGCCCTCGGACGATGCGCCTTCCGGGAAGTCCCCGTCGAACTCCAGCCGTTAGCGAGGAGCGCCATGTACCTCCGTATCCCCCTCCGGCTCGCCGTCGTGCTCAGCGCGACCTGCCTCGTCCTGGCCGCGTGCCGCGGAGGTGCGGCGCGAGGGCGGGCGGCACGCGCCGCCGTCCCGCCGCCCGAGGTCGTCAAGCCGCTCCTCGTGCCCCCGAGCCCGTATTACATCATCTATTCTCCGCCAGTGAACCTGGCGAAGCCGCCCGATACCACGGCCCACGTGCGGAAGCCGCGGGGTTAGCTCGCATCTGAACTAATCTTTCTCGAGGAGGGGATGTCATGAGTATCCGAATGGCATCACTGTGTGGGCTCGCGGTCGCGTGCGTCTTGAGTATCGCGGGTGCGCCTCCCGCGACAGCGCAGCAGGTGGTGAAGTTGGGGGAGGGCGAGACGCTTACCATCGGCGGCTTCGTCAACGCAACCCTGTTCAACGACCGCGGGCTGTTCAGCAGCTTCGGGCAGGGGCAAAACGCTGAGATTGCCGCTTGCCCAGTCCTGCCGACACCGGGATGTACGGTCGCTCAGCCGGGGGTCAACCAGGGTATCTTCGACGGCGACGTCCGGAACACCCGCATCAACTTCACCTTCAACGCGCCGCCAGTGCTCGGGAAGTGGGCACCCCGGGCCACGCTCGAGGCCGACTTCTTCGGGGCGTTCAACGGTGTGC
>WNGQ01005797.1_pt1 | contig 12023 bp, 12 predicted proteins | sample 5407661 | NCBI WGS metagenome assembly WNGQ01 (sample SAMN13153382, study PRJNA577476) | soil metagenome | isolation source: 60 cm soil or saprolite under Garry oak tree replicate 2 | place: USA:California | collected 2016-06-15
TTCGATGCCTTCGAACGCGACGGTGTAGACATGCGCGACGGTCATGGCCCCTCCCAAGGGCAATTAGAGCACGGTCTTGAGGGTTTGTATCAATCCCTAATAGGGGCCGACGGGTTCGTTTATAAGCACGGGCTTGAGCGGCAAACGCTCGCTCTCAGATGTAGACTGTCCCCGCAGCATGGAGAAGAATCATTGATCACATTATTTGCGCCATCAGAGGGCGCTGACCCGATATGGATCGATCTTTACCAGCCAAGCGATGAAGAAAGACACCAAGTAGCGAGCCGGCACAAAGTCGATGTGCCCTCCAAGGACACGCTGAGCGAAATCGAATCTTCCAGCCGGCTTTTCAGCCGGGACAGAATGGTATGCGTCAGCATGCCCCTCATTCCTTCGCGGGAAAGCGCCGATCCAATGCCGCCGCCGCTGGGATTCGTCCTTGCGCCAAACATACTCGTTACGATTCACTTCTCCGAAGTGCACGGAATAGATCGCGCGGCCGCGTATTTCAAGACGAACAACCCTCCACCGAGCAGCGTCCATGTTTTTGTTTCAATCTTGGAGGTCATGGTCGATTACACGGCGGACCTTCTCGAACACCTCGGTCAGGACGTGACCAAAATATCGCGGCGCTCTTTTCGTGAATATGCCAAAGCGCCGGGCCACGGTCCCAAAACGAGCAAGACCCTGCGTGCTACCTTGGTTGAAGTGGGAACGGTCGGCGAACACCTCTCCGAGGTGCGCGATACTCTCCTCGGTATTCAACGCATTGCATCGTTCGTGTCCGAGTCGGCACGCAGCTGGTTACCCGAGGACGCCTATGTCCGGTTGCAAACCGCGAACCGTGATGTGGTGTCTCTAACGGATTTCGAGACCCATCTCTCGGACAAAGTTCAGTTCTTGTTAGATGCTGTTCTTGGGTTCATCAATACGGAGCAGAACGAGATTTTCAAGGTTCTCACCATCGCGTCGGTGGTGGGGATTCCGCCGACTCTGATCGCAAGCATGTACGGGATGAACTTCAAAAATATGCCCGAGCTGAGCTGGGCGTGGGGTTACCCATACGGATTGGCTCTGATTGTTATCAGCATTGTGCTGCCTATTTTGTGGTTTAAGTCCCGCGGATGGTGGTAGGCGCGGCTGATCGCGTCAATGCAATTCGCGCGGGATGGCCTGCTCCCGGATCAAGTCCGGGACTGGCCGGCTATGGTGAGTTTGAAATTGAGTGCCGCGTAAACCCGATCCAAAACGGGCGCTAGAATGAGTCGCTTCTAGTGACGGCCCCGTCACATCAGCGAGACGCCGGGGTCGCCCATCAGGGCGCGCTCATCGCCAAAGCGAAACTCCGCCTGGCCCTCGGGATGGCTGTGATAATTGCCGATCACCATCGGAACGGCGAGAACCTTGAAGTTCGGATTGTCCTTCAGCATCTGCCACCAGGCGAGATCGGCGCCGGCCTGTAGCAGCGTTCCATCGCGCAAACGCCAGGGGAAGCGGGGCATTCCGATATGCGCCTCCATCCGCCATATGGTCGCCGGACCGAGCGTGCCGCGGATGCCTGTGCCGCTGCCCAGACGCGTGAGCGTGCCCGGCTTGGGCGGCCACTCCGGCAGATAGGGCAGGCGATGGGCCGGATAACACGGCTCGACCCTGTCCGTCTCGGCTTGCGAATAGCAGACCTTCCATTCGCCGCCGGCGGCCACGGCGCGGTTCTTGAGCAATTCCAATTCCAGCATCTCGACCGCGTCGGGCGCGAGCCGGTCGTCGAGATTGAGATTCATCGCCAGCGGCGTGCCGACCAGCGAAAGCGCCACATTCCACGCCTGATAGATGGTGAGGGGTTCCTTCACACAAATGGCGCGCGCGTCCAGCCAGGGCGGGGGTTCATCGCCGGCATCGAACACATAGATGGATTCGATCGGCACCGTCTGCCGCGCCAGATTTTCCATATGTCCGCGAAGGAGCTCGTGCCGGTTGGGATCGCCGCTCCATACCGCGCAAATCACGCTGGTGCGGGGAAGCGCCCTCACGTCGCGGCGTTTGAAAATATAGTCCTGTTCCAGTTTGGCGAAGAACTCGTAGCCCTTCTCTTCCATCAGCTTCGGGATGGCGGGGTCGTCCCAATTGTTTTCGATGGTGAGGACCTTGATGCGAAAGCGCTCCGGATCGAAATCGGAAAGGATGGCGAGCTCCGCGCCCTCGGTATCGATCGAGCAATAGTCGATGTCGAAGAGCGAATGCTTGACAAGCAGCGTGGAGAGCTTCGTCACCTTTACCACGCGTGTGGTGCGGCTCTGTCTCATCGCTTCAATCCGCTGCAATTGGCGCGGATCGAATTTGGCCGCAAGGCCGCTGAACATGCGTTCGTTCGGGCCATTGCGATCGTCGGTCTCGAAAAACTCCGCTTCGCCCTCGAAATCGGCAATGGAGATATTCTCGCAAATCGCCTTGCGCGTGGCCTTCAGCTTGGCGAATGCCGAAGGGAGGGGCTCGACGCACAATCCCGTCCATCCCATCGTTCTTTCGAAGAAGAGGGTGTTGCTGAGCGTTTCGCCGTCATAGGCGCCGATGTCGAGAAAAACGCCGCCGCGTCTGCCCCGGAAGAAATTCTCCAGAAGAAATCGGTCCTGCCCAACCTGCGAGTAGAATCTCACCGCAAATATCCTGAGATGTCCGCCATTTGCGGAAACGAAGACGAGGGTTGCGCAAGCTTGGCTGCGAGGCCCGTCGTGGTCAAGCGACCAGCCGCATCAGAGCGCGCTGTGAAAAGGCGCCGCGTATGGAGGTTTAAACGGATTCGACGGCGGACACTTCCGGGATGTAGTGGCGGAGCATGTTCTCGATGCCGTTTCTCAGCGTGATGGTCGAAGACGGACAGCCGGCGCAGCTTCCCTGAAGATGCAGGAACACGGTTCCCGAGCCACCGTCGAAACCCTTGAAGATGATGTCGCCGCCATCGCTGGCCACGGCCGGGCGCACGCGCGTCTCCAAAAGCTCCTTGATCTGAGCGACGATGTCCGCTTCCTCGCCCTCATAGGTGGCTTCGGTTTCCGCCGCTGCCTCGCTCTCGAACAGCGGCAGGCCGCGCGTGAAATGCTCCATGATCGCGCCCAGGATCACCGGCTTCAAATGACGCCAATCGCCTTCGCGCTTGGTCACCGTCACGAAGTCGGAGCCGAAGAACACCCGCTCCACTTCGGGAATCGCGAAAAGGCGCGCGGCCAAAGGCGAACGCTTGCCGGCGTCGGCATCGGGAAAATCCACCGTACCTTGGACCATGATTTCGCGGCCCGGCAGGAATTTCAGCGTGGCGGGGTTGGGAGTCGTTTCGGTCTGAATGAACATGGCGCTGATATCGCGCTTAAAAGGCGCAAGCACCAGGGGAACACAACAGGAACACTCTAAGGTGTGAGATTTTCTATTTCGCTACAGCCTAAGGGGTGCAGCGCGGGAAACGCCAAGTCGGCCCGCGTCAAAACATTTCCACCGAACCATGCGCCTTTGGCAGAGCATCTGCGGATTGCGGCTGCGATTTCGCGATCGCCTCAAGCTTGATGTTCAGCGCGAGCTGGCGAAGGCGTCCGCTGACCGGCCAGAATTGGATGCGGCGCGCCTCGCGGCCTCGGGTGCTTCCTCCCAGAAGCGGTATCGCTTCGCGTTTCAGATAGAGTTCGGCGAATTTGGCGTTCTTTTCGCCGATATCCGTGAGGCCATCGGCCATGCGTCCGCCTCCGAAGAGCTTTGCTTCCAGCCGCTCGCGCTTCGCGCCAATGCTGAGCAGCCCGTTCACCAACAGCTCCATGGCATTGGCGCCATAGCGCAACGACGCAGAATGATCGCCTTCATCGGCGTCCGGCAGCAGGAAATGATTCATCCCGCCGACGCCTGCAACCGGATCGCGCAAGCAGGCCGAGATGCAGGAACCCAACATCGTCGTCAGCACCACGCGCGGGTCTTCGCTGATGCGGCATTCACCTTGGTGAATGTGGATCAGCCGTTCCGACGACGCCGGGGTGGATTGTTCCGTCATGTCAGGGGTCCGATGACCGCCTCGATCTTGCGTTTGAGCGCGTCGACGGCGAATGGTTTGACCAAATAATTGTTCACCTTCAATTCCAGCGCCTTTTTCACAATGTCCGTCTCGGCACGGCTGGTCAGCAGAATGAAGGGGATTTTTTCAAATCCGGGCTTGGTCCGGAGGGCGCGCAGCAGACCCAATCCATCAAGCTTGGGCATGTTCAGATCGGAAATCACGAGATTGGGAATTCGTGCGGTGATCTCGGCGAGCGCTGCCTCGCCATCGCCGCATTCCACAAGATTGTGATAACCGATATGCGTCAGGCTGGAATAGACCAGAGCCCGGATCGAGGGTTGATCGTCCACGATCACGATCCGTGTGGATGAATCATTGGGCATCAACTTGCCTCCCTAGCTTGAGCGTTGGTGAGCTTGAGAATCTCGATAGCGAGCCTTCCCAGAGGCACCTGCCGCTCTACCGCGCCAATCTCAAATGCGGCCTTGGGCATTCCGTAAACCGCGCTACTTGCTGCGTCTTGCCCGAGCGTGTTTGCGCCTGCCTCGCGCATGGCCTTCAGACCATTGACGCCGTCTCGCCCCATTCCACTCATGATGACGCCGACCGCATGGGCGCCGGCGACGCTGGCGACCGAATGGAAAAGAACATCGACCGATGGCCTGAATCCGTTCACCGGCTCTTTGTCGATCAGCCGGCAATAATAGCCGTCCGGGCCGGCTATGAGTTCGAGGTGGCGCGCCCCCGGTGCGATATAGATCATGCCCGGGCCGAGCGGCGCACCATGTGCGGCCTCCTCGACCCTGGCCGCCGAGAGCCTATTCAAACGCCCGGCGAAGCGCTTGATGTAAGCGGCGGGAATATGCTGAACCACCAGCACGGCAGGACCATTTGCGGGAAATTGCGAGACCATTCCCGTCAACGCCTCGACGCCGCCGGTTGATGCGCCGATCGCGACGATCCGGCCATCCCATGTAAACGGGGCGGTCTTCGGGCCGGCATCGTTGCGCGCTCGCGTCGTCGGCGCCCCGTCGGCGATAGATCTCGGGGTCGGTTTCATGTGCCTTGGGATTCCTTGAGCCGGTAGGTCGTGTAGGCCTTCAATTCAAACGGCCCCGACAGGGAAATCCGTTCGGAATGGCCGATATAGAGCCAGCCTCGCGGCGTCAGAAGGGTGGCGATGCCATCCCAAATCCGGCTGCGTGTGTGCTCCTCGAAATAGATCACCACATTGCGGCAGAAGACCGCTTGGTAGGCCTGCTTCATCGGCCAATCCGCCTTCAGATTGAGCTCACGGAAGGTGACCAGCGCGCGCAATTCCTTTCCGACGCTCCATGTCTTCTCACCGTTGATGTCCGCAGCCGGAACGAACCAAGCGGCGCGCTGCTGACGGCTTATCGGCCCTAATGCAGCTTCGTCGTAGATGCCCTGATGCGCGTGGGTCAGGACCCGCTTGTTGATATCCGTGGCCAAGATTTTGACGTCGAGGCGAGACGCGTCGCCCATCATCGACAGAATTGTCAAGGCGATGGAATAGGGCTCCTCTCCCGTGGAGCAGCCGGCAGACCAGATCCGCAGGGGAGCGCCGCGGCGAACCGTGTCCAACAAATCGGGCAAGACATGAGTTTTAAGATGCTCGAAATGATGCGGCTCGCGGAAAAAGCGCGTCACATTGGTGGTCAGCGACGCAACCATATGTTGGCGCTCCTCGGCGCCGTGCGGTCCTCCAACCAGCTCGCAATACTGCTTGAAACTTTCAACGCCCAGATTGCGCAAGCGCTTTACCAGGCGTGAATAGACCAGAGGCGCTTTGGCTTCCGCCAAGGCGATCCCGGCATCGTGGTTCGTCATGTCGGCTATCTGCCGGAAATCGCCAGGTGTGAAAGAAAACTCCCTTCCCGCAAAGACATCCGGGACGACATTCGCCATCGGCTTGTCGGAATAGGTCATGCGGCGGTCTCATCCAATTCCGGCACCAGCTGGTTCAGCGTGATGAGACAAAGCATGCGATTTTCAACCGTCAAAATGGCGCTGACGAGGTTGCGTATCGCTTCGCCCGCGAGTTCGGACGTCGGCTGCAGTTCGGCATCGGTTACGGCGATGATATCGCACACCGAATCAACCAAAAGCCCGACCAGCTTCGTGTCGATCCAAACCACGATGATGACCTTCCGGCTCGCAAGATCGTTCGCCGGCAAGCCAAGGCGCACGCTCATATCCACGACCGGAAAGACCGTTCCGCGCAAATTGATCATGCCCCTGATATAATCGGGCGCGCGCGGCAGCGGCGTTGCCTCCGTCCATCCGCGGATCTCGCGCACCGCCATGATGTCCAGGCAGAATTCCTGCTCACCGAGACGGAACGAGAGCAGCTCCCTGCGCGGCGATTCCGATACGGCCGATGCCTGTCTCATGATCTCATCCTGCAAGGCGCTGTTCGACGGGCCCCGACCAGCGCCCGTGCGACAGCAGAATGGCGTTGACATCAAGGATGAGCGCCACTCGTCCATCGCCCAGAATGGTGGCGGCGGCAATCCCCTCTACCAACCGGTAATTCGCCTGAATGCTCTTGATGACAACTTGCTGCTGACCCAGCACGTCGTCGACAAGCACTGCCGCGCGCCGGCCGGCATCGTCTTCCACCAGAAGGATGACGCCACTCACCGCCGCTGGCTCCGTCCGGTAACCAAGCGCATGGCCCAGATCGATAAGCGGCACATGCTCTCCACGGACGCTCAGGATTCGGGCTTGCGCCCCCACGGAGCGGATCGCTTCGAGCTTGGGATGGATCGTCTCCAATAGAGTGTTGAGCGGCACGATGAAGCAGCGCTCGGACACGGAAATCAGCATGCCATCCATCACCGCGAGGGTTAGCGGCAGGCTCAGGACAAATGTCGTGCCTTGACCAGGATTAGACAGCACAGAAATCCGTCCGCCCAACGCCTGCACGCCGCTTCTGACGACGTCCATGCCCACGCCGCGTCCAGAAAGCTCGGAAACTTTCTTGGCTGTCGAAAAGCCCGGCAAGAAAATCAGCTGATCGATTTCATGTTCGCTCAGCACCGCGTCTGCCGAAATCAATCCGCCAGACCAGGCGGCGGCATGGACGCGAGCCCGGTTGATGCCACAGCCGTCATCGGCGATCTCTATGATGATGCGCCCGGCGCGATGGGCGGCGGATATACGGAGCGTTCCCTGCGCCGTCTTGCCGCTGGCAAGGCGTTCCTCGGGGGCTTCGATCCCGTGATCGATGGCATTGCGGATCATGTGGGTCAAAGGATCGATGAGTCGCTCGATCACCGTACGATCCACTTCCGTCGATTCGCCCTCGACAACCAGATTGACCTGTTTGCCCGTGGCAGCTTCCACTTCGCGCACGAGGCGGGATAACCGCTGGAAAACAACCTTCAGCGGCTGAGCGCGGATGGCCATGACGCCATGCTGAAGCTCTCGCGTCAGCTGATGCAGCTCATCAAGCGGCAACTCCGTTTCCGCGGCGCTTCCCGAGCCGATTCCCGCCAGGCGCTGCGCCAGTATGGTGTGGCTCACGACCAGTTCGCTGGCCAGGTTGATCAGACGATCGACCCTTTCGACATCGACACGGATGGTGTCCCCGAGACGAGAAGAGGCTCCCACCGCTGGAACCCGATCGCTCGAGACGGTCGGGCGGGGGCTGTCCGTTTGCTTGGCGGGCGTCGCGGCGTCCGCAATTTTATGGCTGTCCGTACCCATAGGAGCAGCCGAGCTCGATTCATGGAGCCCGATTTTCAGATCGCATTCGACTTCGACGAATTCGAACACCCTGCGGATGTCCTGCTCGTCTGCCGTCGACGTCAGCGAGATCGTCCACAGCAAGTAAGCTTCCTCTGGCGCCAAGTCCTCGATAGAGGGGAGCTCGCTATCGTCCAGAGTCGCATGGATCTGTCCCAGATATTGCAGTTCGCGCAGCAGAAACAATGGCTCGTTGGCGCTGGCATAAAGGCTCGCATGCGGACGAAATCTTATGGTCCAGTGACGTTCTTGCGTCGTGGTAGACAAAGACGCCTCGCCATCGGCGGGGAGGGCGGTGAACAAGACTTCCTCCGGAGGCTCATGCTCCAAAGCCTCGCCGATGGCCGTCTCGTGCGGAACAGCCGCGCTCAGCGCGGTTTCGATGTCTCGACCGGCTGCCGCCTCCATCTGGGAACCATCGCGCGCGGCGCGTACATGATCGGCGAGCACGTCTGCCGCCCTCAGCAGCAAACCCAAAACCTGAGGGTCGAGCGCCAGCTGGTTCGAGCGGATGGCCGCCAGCACCGACTCCATCCGGTGGGCGAAGTGCACCATGGAATCGAGGCCGAAACTTGCGCCACCGCCTTTGATCGAATGCGCCGCACGAAAAACCGTATTGATGATTTCGGGATCGGTCTCGCCGCGCTTGAGGGCCAAAAGGCCGGCCTCGAGCTCGCCGAGCATTTCCTCGCATTCTTCAAAGAAACCCAGCTTGATCCGTGCAAGAACCTCCGGCGCTAAGGTGGCTGGTTCGCTCACATCACGCCGTGACCTTGCGGATTGCTTCCGCCAGTTTTCGGGGATCAAACGGCTTCACGATCCAGCCCGTGGCGCCGGCGCGCTTCGCCCGCTCCTTGATGGTAGGATCGCTTTCCGTCGTGAGAACGAGGATCGGAGTTGCCTTGTAGCGTTCGTCGCCGCGCACATTCTGGATAAAGCCAATGCCGTCCATGCGCGGCATGGTGATATCGGTGATGATGACATCGGGCGGCTCGATCGCGAGCATTTCCAGTCCGTTGATGCCATCTTCGGCCTGTCTGACCCGATAGCCGAGGCCAGAGAGCTCAGACAGCAACAAATCGCGAATGGTCGCCGAATCGTCCACGGTCAGTATGAGTTTGCTACCGCTCGTATCCATCTTCTTTCCTAGCTCGCAAACGGGGCGGCGCCGTAAAGCGACCACCCTTTTGAGAAGACCGCTGACGCATCTTCAAGCGCGATCGGCACATTGTCCGATGCCCAGGTGTTGCGGGCCGATAGGAGCACCTGCAGGCAAAGACCGCTCAAGCGGTTGACGCGAGAGGCGTCGAGTTTGACCGGCTGACCGCGCAGCGACCGCAGTCGGGAAAGAAGCAGCGGCGCTTCCTTGCAATCCAAGGCCGCCGACAGCTGTAGGACCGCGAACGTCGCCTTGTTGGTCATGGCTCAGAATTCTTCCCAACCCACTTCGGCGGGTGCGATTTTTCTTGCTGTCGCCCCGTGGCTTCTCGCACTGCGAATGGCGACATGGCGCTGCTTGATGGGCGCCGCTTGCGCCGGAACAGGCGCGCGCGCCGGCTGCCCGGACGCATCGCCGATCTTGAAACGCGAGATAAGCGCGGCAAGCTGCTGCGATTCCGACGCCAAGCCGAAACTGGCCGCCGTGCTTTCTTGGACCATCGAGGCGTTCTGTTGCGTGACCTGATCCATCTGGTCGATGGCACTGTTGACTTCGTGGAGACCCGAGGCTTGCTCCTTGGCCGTCGTGGCGATGTCGGCAACGAGCTTGTGGATTTCCCCGATGGTGCCGACAATCCGGTCGAGCGCTTTGCCGGTTTGCCCCACGAGCTGCACACCGACGCTGACCTGATCGGTGGACGTCGAAATCAGGGCCTTGATCTCTTTGGCCGCCGAGGCCGAGCGTTGGGCTAGCGCACGCACTTCGCTCGCGACAACCGCGAAACCTCTTCCCGCATCGCCGGCGCGAGCCGCTTCGACACCGGCGTTGAGAGCCAGAAGGTTTGTCTGGAACGCGATTTCGTCGATCACGCCGATGATCTGGGCGATCTTTCTCGCCGATTGTTCGATCTCGTGCATCGCGCCAACGGCTTGGCTCATCACCTTACCGCTGCGCTCGGCATCCAATTTCGAAGCCGCGACAGCGTTGTTGGCTTCGCCCGCGCCATCGGCCATGCGCCGCACAGCGGTGGTGATCTCATCGAGCGCCGCCGCGGATTCTTCCAGGCTCGCCGCTTGCTGCTCCGTGCGGCGTGAAAGGTCGTCAGCCGATTGCGAAATTTCGTCGGTACCTGCGCGCATCCCGAGCGCAGATGTCTTGATCTGCTGCATGGCATCCTGCAGACGACCCATCGCACCGTTGAAATCGTCATGCAGCTTCTGGAACTCTTCCGGAAACGATTCGCTCAGTCTGAATGTCAATTCGCCCTTCGATAACGCCTCCAATCCTGTCGCGATCGAAGCGACGACAAAGGCTCGGTGCCGTTCGGTGATGGCGGCGGCTTCGTCGTTCTTTCGGCGCGTCTCCTCGGCCGCCTGGCGCTGCGCCTCTGTCTCGGCCTCAAGGCGGCGCATCTCGATGGCGTTGTCCTTGAAAACCTGGACCGCGCGGGCCATTTCGCCGATTTCGTCACGCCGGGAGGTCCCCTGCACTTGGGTGTCGAGTTCACCCTTTGCGAGACGTTGCATGACACCGGAAGAACGGACCAGAACCCGCCACACTTTTACTTCGAAGAACACCGCCGATGCCGACATCAGAAGGGCGATGGCGCCAAGAGCCGCGAAAATCAAAAGCCGCGCCTGCTGATAGATGTGGGCGGCATTGGCGCTGGCAACGGAGTTGTGTTCCGTATCGGCATCGGAGATTTCATTCAATGCATTTGCAAGAAGATAGAAACGGCTTGCGGAATTCCGGAACCGGTCGGCTGCTTCCGACTGATGGCCGGTTTTCGCAAAAGCCAGCATCGGCTCATTGCCGGTCAAATATTGGTTCCAAAGTTGTTGCGCCTTGTCGAGTGCCTCGGGAGATTCCCCGTTCTGGAGAAGCGCGCGATACGCGGCCACCTTGGAGAGAAACAGATCCGAATTCGTCTTCAGATCGGCATCGGCGTGTTGCGCCATTTCGGGCGAGACCGAAAGAATACGAAGCGCTTCGCTGATGCGATAATCTCTTGCCGCGCCGCTCATTTCTTCGGCCGTGCGGGACCGGGGTGTCCAGACGGTGTTCATGATGTTCGATTGATTGCTGACCAACGCAAGTCTGTCGGTCGACAGAGCTCCGAGCGCGGCGAAACATATGAGTATCAACCCATAGGTGACTCGCATCTGGCTCTTCAGCGAAAGCTTCATCGGGTTTCCATAACCTCGAAAATTCGCGCCCTGCGCTTCCTGGAAGGCCGGCCGCACCTCGGGAAAATACGTAAACGAGCGCTTGCGGAGTTCATCGCAACCCTAGCGAACAAGCCTTAAGGAAACGTCTGCGAAAGGTTGGCGAAACCACCCGCGATATGGCGCATTGGTGTGCCCACAATGTCCCTTCGCCACATCTTGGTGTCAGGGTTTGTTAACCCGCGCTCCTTACGATTACGGCGCGCTCCAAGATGCATTCGCAGGTAGTGCACGGGTCGCGTCTGATGGGGGTGAACGCCAATGATCCGCGAACTCGGTCTCGCCGCTGTTTTTGCATCAATTGCGTTGCCGTCGCTGGCGGCGGCCCGCTGCGATCAACCCTACGCACCCGACGTGCGTCTCGCCCCCAACGCGACCAAGGAACAGATTTCGACTCTGCGCGACGATGTACAGACTTTCGTCGCCGCATCGGATGTTTACCAGGCATGCCTGAAAAAAACCGTGGTCGCGGGCCTTGAAACGCTGATCACCGCCAACCAGAAAGAGAAAGAGCGCATCGGCAAACTCTTCAACGCTCTGGTCAGTTCTTATAAGCAAGCGAACGCCGCTTCGGGCAATGTGGAACTGGTTTCCCGCTAGTGGCTTTATCCGGTCTTGCGCTGGCCCACCGAGGCGTTTGCCTGACGTTCTTCGCCGGGATCCACGTGAAAATCGATCACGCAGACGCCGCCCTGTTTGAGCACGCCCACGCCTTGTTCTAGCGCGGGCGCAACATCCTCAGCAGACATTATCGGGCCGATGCCGACGGCGCCTTGGGCGCGGGCGAGCATGGCGATGTCGGGCATGGGGTCTTCCATGCGCAATCCGATCCAGC
>WNGQ01007233.1_pt1 | contig 12019 bp, 14 predicted proteins | sample 5407661 | NCBI WGS metagenome assembly WNGQ01 (sample SAMN13153382, study PRJNA577476) | soil metagenome | isolation source: 60 cm soil or saprolite under Garry oak tree replicate 2 | place: USA:California | collected 2016-06-15
CGGTGCCGGCGCTGATCGCCACGCTGGCGCGGGCGCTATTGCGGGAGGACGCAGGTTTCCATGCCTATCAAGCGCTGGACGCCGGCGTGCGGCAGTTCGGCGCCTGGGGCAATACCGACGAAGGGCGGCATATCCTGATCGCCGTCACCCGCTATCTCGCTGCGCATTCGCCTATGGAACGCGCCGAGCTGCAAACAGCCGACATCGCCCGGCGGCTCATGCGCGGCGGTGAGCTGCATCAGGATACGAGAGCCTGACATTGGACGACGCTGCCGCCCGCGGCGGTGGAGGAGCGGATCTTGCGCACTACCGTCCATTCATGTCCGCGGTACCCCCAACCGTAAATTCAACGCGCCGGTTGCGTCGTGTCACCAGCGGGCTTGCGCGCGCGATCAGGCTCTCGCGGTATGTGCAACGCACGAGTAATCTCATGATTGCACGATTGCTCAGGAGGGCATCATGAAACTTCCCCGTCGGAAACTTCTGCATCTCGCCACGGGCGTTGCCGCGCTGCCGATGCTATCGCGACTGGCTGGCGCGCAGAGTTATCCCTCGCGGCCGGTGCGGATTGTTGCGGCGTTTGCGGCGGGGGGCGGCGTCGATATCACGGCGCGGTTGATCGGCCAGTGGCTTTCCGATCGGCTGGGACAATCCTTCGTGGTGGAGAATCGACCGGGAGCCGGCGGCAACATCGGCACCGAAACGGTCGTCAATGCGCCGCCTGACGGGCATACCTTGCTTCTGGCCACGCTCCCAAACGCCGTAAACACGACGCTCTACGAGAAGCTCAATTTCAACTTCATCCGCGATATCGCACCCGTCGCAGGCATCATTCGCGTAGCGATGGTCATTCTTGTGCACCCATCGGTTCCAGCCAAGACCGTTCCCGAATTGATCGCCTACGCGAAGGCCAATCCAGGCAAGATCAACATGGCGTCGGCCGGAGCGGGAAGCGCACCGCACATGGCGGGGGAGCTTTTCAATTTCATGGCGGGCGTGAACATGGTCCATGTCCCCTATCGCGGCCAGGGGCCTGCGCTGGGCGATTTGCTCGGCGGGCAGGTGCTGGTCTTTTTCGCCACCACTCCCGGGACGAGCGACTTTGTCAGAACGGGCAAACTACGTGCGCTTGCGGTGACGAGTCCAACGCGGGCCGAAGGTTTTTCCGCGCTGCCGCGGGTGGGAGATTTTGTGTCGGGTTACGAAGCGAGCCAGTGGTACGGCATAGCCGCTCCGAAGAACACGCCGGTCGAGGTTATCGATAAGCTCAATCGCGAGATCAACGCCGCTCTGAACGATCCTGTGATGAGCGCAAAGTTTGCCGAAATAGGCGGCGAGCCGCTTGCCGGCTCGCCCTCCGCGTTCGGTCAGCTCATCGCCGAGGAAACCGAGAAATGGGGCAAGGTGGTGAAGTTTACGGGGCTTAAGCCGGAGTGATGCGCAGGCGGCAGACCCATTTCCATAACGATAGCATCCGCCTCGCGCCGAATGCATCCTCACCGCCAAGGGCCGTGAGCTTGGGCCGATCCTCAAAGCGTGGCGCTGATGCGCTGCCCTGTGCCGAGACCGACTCCGACCTGTGCTGCTACCTTTGCCCTTTCTCTCTCATGAGGACCAGGAGACGCTCCGTTACGGGGTCTAGGCTGGCCGCAGCCTCTTCCGTCATGGGGTTTAGGTGGGGCGTAACGTCTTCGGTCTCCTCACATACTCCCCGATCGTCGGATTGGCCCTTCGCTTCCGCCTCTCGCTCTAACCGTTGCTCACGAAAGGACGAGGACAGATCCAATACCCTGGTCCGCCTCCCTTGCTGCTGCTTGCGAAAGACCCTGAAAACTCTAATCCTGTCGCCCTCGACGGCAAAATCCATGTCGCCATTTTCACTAAGCCGTTCTTTCAAGGCGTCTCTAACGGAGTTCTTGGCCTTTTGAGCTTCGGTTCTCAGAGCTGAAAGCTTGGTGGATTTGTCTACGTACTCTTCCCAACCCTTGAGCGTCTGAACCTTCTCTATGGGTAGAAAGCCAATCGTCTTTGTCTTGGCTTCGTTCTGATCTGCCATGTCCTTATCCTCTTGGAACATGGCCCTTGTGCCAAAGCATGGTTCACAGATGGTTAATTGTAGCGCAACGATGCCTGCGCCAAATGCCAGCTTCGAGACGTGGAATCGTTGACGCAGTTTCCGAACCTCGTCGAATTGGCAAAGCAGTAAGTTGTGACTGGCAGCCGTGGGGGAATTAACTGTCTCTAAACTATGCTTGGACACGCTGTTGCCCATGCCGAATCAACCCGCTGCTGCGAACGCTCATCACCTTGCGACCCCATTTCCCGGATCCCAGCCGTGGGAGGCGCCCGATCCGCTTCCAGTCATGCGGCGGGAACTGAAGCTGTTGCTCATCGAGATGAACGTATTGCGCGTGGAGGTTGAACAACTGCGGGCAATGGAACGGGAAGCGCGCAACACAGAGGAATTCCTCTCGGCCTCCGTCAACCGGCTCATGGAGAGCCGAGATCACTGGCGACAAGAAGCGGAACGCTTCCGCGCCTTAATCGCGCAAGTGCCGCCATGGTCGCTATTCTGGTGGAGATGCGTTGACGCGTTCAAGACGTGGCGAAAACCAACCGACCGCGGGCTGCACTGGGCCTGAGCAGCAAGTAGCTCGGATTGAGCTTTAAGCGCATCCACGCGCGTCTTCGAGGCGCTATGGCAAAATCCTGGATGTCGCGCTGCAATGTGAGCTCCTCACGAACGCCGTTCGCGGCGCAACCTATCTTCACTTAACTCTACCTGCCTTCACTTAGACTCTAGCGTGACGCCACCGGGCATTCTCGGATGTCGCTTCGCTCCATCCGAGCTACGCTTACTGTTCAAGCTTCGTCGCCGCATCGAGGTGCGCCACGCCGAGTGACCAGCGCTCCAATCGCGAGCCGCGCCAACATACGAAATTATTGGCTGCGCAAGCGCCACGCGCGAGTTCCATCTAGCCGCCAAGCAGTCACATTTTCATGTCAGACCACGTAAATCGACCGGGAATTGTGCTGGTAAACGGGGGGCGCGCATGGCACTTAGCTTACGCGATGTTGAGTGCGATCCGATTGCGAACCGCGCCCTCAACGAGCTTATGCATCACTATGCCGTCGCAGAAGAGAAGATCCGATTGGTTCTGACCAAGAAGGCAGGGGACATGAAGCTCTTCTTGTATGACCTCGACGACCTTCATCAATTGGATTTCATCCATAATCAGCAAATGGCGAAGGAAATCGAACGATTGCGCGTGCTATCGACCACGACCGTCCAGCAGCGGGAGAGCTGGAAGGTCCGTGCCTTGATGGCAGAGACGCAGTTGCTCGAAACCACTGCCAAAACCAGCAACAATGGTGGCCGTCAGAATGTCAGTGACGTCAGGTATGCTTCGCTCAAGCGCTATCTGGCAAAGCGGTTCCACCCTGATTACGCCCCAGGACAAGGCATCGAGAAGATTGTTCGAAACGAGATCTTCAAGGAAATCTGGAACGAGATTGACCGCCTCGATCAAGGACTCTCGGCCACCCGCTTCGCGACGGCGCGATCATCTTCGGCGGCCTGATCGGGCGGACGTTGCGCTGGATGCCCTGGAACAACTGAAAGGCATCTCCGGCTGTCCCAACTGATCTGCAAACTCGCCTTGGCAAGCCAACCGTCACGCGAGTGGAATGACGACGATTTCGACGATCGGCCTGTACTGCGCCCTCCGCGAGGCACCCTTCGTCGTCCCGCGTGACTACATCGAACAGTACGGCCGGCGTGACGAACTGCGCCGCTACCGCTTGCACCGCCGTGCAATCGACAACGCCCCTTTTTTTCGTCGCTGGTGAGGCCGGCGACAAGCTGCGCCCCCAACATCTCTGGCTACCCGCGCAGCTCAAGCAACTCGTATCATGCAGCAAATGCGGAGCGGACCGAAACAATTGCGCGCTCTCGCGGAGGAATTGCACGCGCGCCAAGAAGCGAAGCGCGAGATCGATCTGGTCCATGATCCATCGGCTCAATCCGATGAAAGACAAAAATCGGATCGCAGCGGCGAAACAAGTCTATGACTCTCGCGTCCGCCATTTCAGCCGCGCGACATATCTTAGCAATGCGTTTCAGAATGTCCGCTGATTCAGAAGGCGCGAACTGCGCAAATATAGCCCTGGAGGTGACGGCATATTCGTGCCGATTTTCGCGGGTTTGAAATTCAAAGCGAACACTTTCGGCGCGAGCGACATCGCCAGCCTTGATCGCGTCGATGAAGTGACAAAGAAGCGTAAGGGTCGGTATGCACTCCAAACTCGCGAAGCAGCGCGCGCGTAAACTCGCGTCGACAGTGTCCACTACAGCAAAACGTGAACGCTGCCGTAGAGATTCGATCAATGACCCCTCCATGTTCTTGGCTGTGATGGCGCGCTTCGCCATGTTGTTGCGAACCTCGCGGACAGCGAGAACGGTCCGATCACGAACAACCGAGGTTTCCCTCTGCAACTCGTTTGGCCCAAGGCACAGCTCTTCTAGTGCGGCAATTTCGTCTTCGCCCTTCGTGATCGCGTAATCAACGCGGGCGTAATCAGCGAGTTGGCGTCGCTCAATCTCAAGCACTTTTGGTAGCAGCGTGGCCATACCTGGCTACCCGGCAAGGAAAAGCATCTGAATGCCTACCTGTCGACCTGAGCCCGCTTATTCGTGCTACTGCGGGCGGGCGGCGCCTCCGCCTGCCGGAGGGGCGGCGGCAGTTCAGGTCCCTCCGCAGCCGGCTCGATCTTGGTTTCGGTGAGCTGGCGCCGTAGGTCTGCTGAGAGTCCCGCAGAGGTGCTGATGGGAGTGAAGGTTGAGCCGTTTGGCCCGCCGTTATAGGCCATCAGGCCAGCATTAGTCGCGACGATGTCGCCGGGACGCAATGTCGGATCATCAGCAACGGCTGTGTTGACGAGGCCGAAGGCGTCCCTGCCGTTGCAGGTGCAGCCGGGGACGATCTTCTTCCGGTACGTGAACGCGGTGGCAAGCTCCGAGTAGCGCTTGCCGTCTGGCGCGACCGCGTGGTCGATGGCGTTGCCGTTGTAGATCTTGGTTGCGCTTGCCGGACACATGGAGCTGCAGGTCAGCGCCGAAGTTGCCCCGCTATGACGTTGAATTGGGAAGTAACGTCCGTCGCATAGGCGCACACAATAGGCGAGGCCTCCCTCGGAACGGGTCGCTTCCGAGCTGCGCAACGGGGCGTTCGGATCCGCATAACTGGTGACAGGAGAATTCCACAGGCGGCCGAACAGCGCCTCGAAAATGTTTTGGGCAGAGGCCGTGGCCACAGAGGTGAGAAGCGTCGTGACCGTGATGCCGGTCACGAGGATGCCTTTGACGCCGCGGCTCAAGCGGGTCTGGCGACGGATCAACAAAGCGAAAGGTCCCCCGACTCGCGCGCCGACGATCCCCAGGCGCGCCATCTTTCAATAGCTTCGGCGACGGGCGGAAATATGACCTAAGAGCGCCGGGAGTAAGACGTTTGGGGAAACTATCGCGGAGGAGTTGGCGTCGTATTAAGGTACGCCGCTGCGGCAATCGAACATGAGCGCAAGCCACTGCCGCTTACGGGACCACGCCATCGGCGCGATGGCGTGGAAGCGAGCCAAAGGCTGGTAAATGTCAACCTAGCTCTTCCTTCGAAGGAGAGATCTTGCTTGTCTCTCTGAGCCAATGATCAAGTCACTCATCATCGCCATAATCGCCTGTCTAGTTTCGACGGTCGTCACCGCCAAATCGTACACGCAGCGGAGCGCTAAGGCGCAGCCTCGTTCGCAAATTGCATGCACCGTTGTCGGCTGTATTCCCGTGCCCGTCGGATGTGTGCCGCGCCCCGGGCGCACATGGTCAGGCTTGCCTTCGGGATTTGACGTTATCGTCTGCCCGCCCGGGGCCAGACCAGTGCGCTAAACGCCAGCGTGTTGGTGGTTACGCTCGTGATCAAACGCCAGAGGTCGCCCTGAAGGCCTGTCCAGTCGTCGAGCGATAGCGCACCGCGCCGCAGCGGAGCGGCCGGCGCTGTCGGAACGCGGGCGGCCGCCGTTACCTGGTTAGGTTGTAGCGGATGTAGGAGTCGCGGTTGGTGGGATTAAGCCCCAAGCCCCCGTTAAGTGGAAAAGAGTGATTAAGTTGGTTGATCTGCGCGCTGGGGTTATTGACGGGCGGTGGAATGTAGACACCCGCCGATGGCTGGGACAGCGGCAGCGATGGCGTGCTTAGACGCGCCGGGGCGTAGGAACCGCCGCTGCCGCGCGCGGTGACGCGGGGGCGTTGCGCGCGCGTGGTTGCCTGCTCCTCCCCGCCAGTAGAGCCTTTCTTGCAGTCGATCCCCTGCATGATGATCGGCGTTCCATCACACGTGGTGATCGGCGTCGCGGTACGCTCGGCCCTATGTTTCTTGGGGCGCGCCGACGCAGTTGTAGCCGCCCCAAGGACAAGAACGGCGAGGACGAGGGTCACCATTCTGAATAACGGCACGCTCATGTTGTATACATAAGCAGTTCCTACCGGCGCGCGCTAGTGGCCGGGTCGGGAGAAACGTTTTTTTATTGCGCCCGGTAAGACGATCTTTGACGTGGTTGAAAGCCCGCCAACCGTTCGTCTCGGGTTTTCGTGGATGTCAACGTCACGCACGTGTTGATCCTGGGCCGTGCTCGCGTCGAACATTGCCCCGCTTTGAGCCAGAAGCAGACGTCGCGCCGCGACTGAGACGCGGCCCGCCTTACCCTTCAAGCGGACGTGCTGGTTCGCGGTTGGGCGACCTACTGCGCGCGGCCAATGAAGCTGCGCCGATACTGCCCAGCGGATGTGCGCGTAGTCTAAAGATGGCCGCGGGCGATGGAGGCTCACCCGGTCGTCAGGACTTGTGACGCTCTGGCACTGATCCCAATCGCCAGGGCGGCTTTTTCATACCAACCGAAGGACCTGAAATCTGTCCGTCGGACGCTGCGTAACCGCTTTCCTTTGGGTCGATGCTTCCGACGGGATTTGCTCTCCGCTTTACGCGATACGCTCTGACTCAAATTCGTCTCCCTTGGGCGAGAAGCGCTCGTTCTCGTGGCGCCATGGAGACATCAAATCAATGGAGGATCGTCGCGTCAAGGGAAACGCATAAACCCAAGGCGGCGAAATGCTTGGCGGCGCGCGCCGCGAGCGGCCGAGCAGCCTGCTACCGCAGCGTGCTGACCTCGCGCCGGTTCATTCGATCACCTCGTGGGCAGACCGGCGGGTCTTTCGGCCGAGATTTAACCAGTGCGGGGGTGCGCTTAGTGCCTGCGGCCCGGGCGTAAGTCGGTGTTCTGCACGGCGACGGTCCGCCACCACCCATCAAGCTTGCGCACCACTCGGGTACCGATGCTGGTGCGCTCGCTCTCGTCGATATCGCCGTAGATGTGGAACCGCGAATGCATCACCGCCACGTCCGGCGCGAGAAAGCGCACGTGCATCTCCGGCGTCTCGCGGGTACTCGATCGAAACGGCCCGTTGGGGCCGTGCAGGCGCCGCATCAAGTCCCGGAAGTCGGCCCGGGTCTTGGTCCATGCGCCGTTGACGGTGACGAACTGGGCGTCGTCGACCAGCGACTCGACCATGGCGTCCGGGTCGTGTCGGCCCCATGCCCGATTGAACCGCAATTCAATCTCGCGGATCGCATCTTCATCTGCCTTGGTCATCATGACCTCTCCGGTCTTGCCGCGGTCCATGCTCCGCGAGACGATGTCTCCGGCGTGCACGGGTTGCGCGCATCTATTCGATCACCTCGTCGGCGAGCGCGAGCAGCTTGTCTGGGACTTCGAGGCTACGGTGCTCGCCTATGCGCGACCTACTATTTAACGCCATTGACGGCGACGATGTTATATTTCGCGTACTTCTCGCCAATCTTGAGTGCAGCCTGAAATTCGGGAGAATTGCGCCAACCTTGTAGCGCCTCCATGCTTTCCCACCGAATGATCACAACTGGCCCGTCAGGGAGGTTGCCGGAAACCCGCGTTCCTGGTCCTGCCGCGACATACGCGCCACCATGATCTTTGACCGATTTCTGAGCAGGCGGAACGTATTCCTTTGCGTAGCCCGCCTGGTCGCTGACCTCGTTGATGGCGATCATATAAACCGGCAGTTTGGCTTGCGCATGTAGAGCTTGGATGGCAGCGCCACCAAGTGCCGCCCCCGCCAGCATTGATACGGCTATGGTCAATCGGGTTTTCATTACGGTCCTCCAGTAGTCGTCGTGCCGCGAGGATTCTGACGTTGCCCTCATTTCTTATCCGATTCGAGCATCGCGTCCGCCGGCAGATGCTTCGCTGATACAAGCTTGCCGCCGCTACTTGGTTTCCGGCTTCTTGTCGCCGGCCGCCTTCTGCGCGGCCTGAAGTTGCTCCACGGTCTTTTGCAGCCTGGTCACGGCGCTTTTGAGCGCGACAATCTCGGCGTCGGCCGCGTTCAGCTTTTGCGAGGCCTCGAGCGCATTCTTGTTCACGAGCCGCTGCAGAAAGTTGATGTTGCTCTGAAAGCACCCCGTTCGCTTGTCCAGCCCGGAGGTTTTCGTGCAGTCCTCTATTCCCGCGATATCCTGCGCGCGAGCGGCGTCGACTGCGACGATGATCAGGCTCAAGCCCAGCACCACGATTCTGACCATGTTACTCCTCTTCGTTCCGTCCCGATCACGCAGCCAGCTTAGCCGCTGGCGATGGAGAATGCTTGGATCGTGTATCTTCACAGTTGGGCTGGGAGGCCCCTATGGCGATGAACGCCAATCGGGGCGTCCCCGGGGCGACGGGACCTAAACCCGCGCGAGCATGAGCATCTGGAATCCCGCCACATTTCAATAGGACATCACGCGGCGGCCTTGCCGGCCCCGGATGAATTGGATTTTATGCAACTGGCACCATTCAATTCCGATGCGGGATCCCAGATGCTGTTGTTTCGCTTCTTCTGTTTCCAGATCGTCCTGTTGGCGTCCCTTGCCGTTGCGATGTCTGACGCTTTTGCACAACGCGAGGACATGTCGATCGGCGACCAGCCAGGCTACATTCCCAATGCTGCCGATGAAGAGCTGCCTCTGCAGTTTCGGCGCCAGACCGTTTTTTACCGCTCCACCGAGGCTCCCGGCACGATCATCGTTCATACGGCCGAGAGGTTTCTCTACGTCGTGCAGCCGAACGGGCGTGCCATCCGCTACGGTATCGGCGTCGGTCGCGACGGCTTTCAATGGCAGGGCCTGCTGCACATCACGCGCAAGCAGGAGTGGCCCGACTGGACTCCACCGCCGGAAATGATCGAGCGGCAGCCCTACCTGCCCCGCTTTATGGCCGGAGGACCTGGCAATCCCATGGGCGCGCGTGCGCTCTATCTTGGCACCACCGTCTATCGTATCCACGGCACCAATCAGCCGAAGACGATCGGGAGTGCGGTTTCGTCCGGATGCTTCCGGCTGGTCAATGGCGACGTCATCGATCTCTACGAGCGAATTCCAGTGGGGACCAAGGTTATCGTCCGGCAGAAGCCGGAATTGTGATCACACGATGCAACCTTCAGAAGCGAGATAGAACATGCCGAGGCTCTTCGCGCTGAACTTTCGATCCGGCCTCTTGATCGGTTTTGCCGTTGCGATCGCAGTTGCGGTGGCCGCTATTGCTCTCGAGCGATACGATACGCAAACTCTGAAGAGAACCGTGCGTCGGGACGCGGTGCTGTGCGGCGTCAATACCGGCCTCCCCGGCTTCTCGAGCGCCGACGAGAAGGGAAACTGGTCCGGCTTCGATGTCGATTTTTGTCGCGCCATCGCGGCTGCGATTTTCGACGATCCCAGCAAGGTCAAATTCGTCCCGCTCGATGCGAACGAACGCTTCACGGAACTGCAGAAGCGCAAGGTGGATGTGCTGTCGCGCAACACGACGTGGAATCTGTCGCGCGAAACCAACTATGCTTTGCATTTCGCCGCGGTCTCTTACTACGACGGCCAAGGATTCATGGTGCCCAAGTCGCGCGAGGTCGAGAGCGGCCTGGAGCTTGGTGGGGCCAAGGTCTGCGTGCAGTCCGGCACGACCACGGAGTTGAACCTCGCCGATTATTTCCGCGCCAACAACATGAAGTATCAGGAAATGAAGTTCGCGAAGATGGACGATGTGTTCAAGGCTTACGATGGCGGGCAATGCGACGTTTTGACAACCGACGTCTCCCGGCTTTACGCGCTGCGGCTCAAGTTTTCGAAGCCGAGCGATCATGTCATTTTGCCGGACGTCATTTCGAAGGAACCGCTCGCACCCGTCGTGCGGCAAAAGGATGACGACTGGTTCTTGATCGTCAAATGGACGTTCTACGCGATGGTCAACGCCGAAGAGCTTGGAATCACGTCTGCGAACATCGATGAGGCGCTCAAATCCACAAAACCGGACGTCATGCGGTTTGTCGGCACCGAGGGCGCCTATGGCGAGGAGCTCGGCCTCACCAAGGATTGGGCCGTGCGCATCATTCGCCACGTTGGAAACTATGGCGAAGTTTATGAGCGCAATGTCGGCACCGGCTCGGATCTCGGCATACCGCGCGGACTGAATGAATTATGGAATGCCGGCGGCATTCTGTACGCTCCGCCGATCCGTTAGTTGCTTCCTCTCATTTCGCATCCCCCTGCTGCCATCCCAGGGTCGTCCGCTGAACCCGCAATTCATCAGCAGTTCCAAAGCCTTGTGAAATTTGTGCGCCGCATTTGAACCAATTTGCCTACCGGTCCGACTAATAGGGCGGGAACCGGGAGGCGTATCATGCAAACCAAGCGGTATTGGCTGGACTACGATCCCGTAGCACTCGCAGTGCTCATCATCGGTATCGGCGCGATTGAACTGCTCGCATTGAGCATTTGACCTCGCGACCTCTATTGCCGTTCGCGGCGCAGGGACTTTGGTCCGTTCGCGTATCGCAAGCACGCCGCGTCGAAAGAAATTCGCGCCGTTTCACTTCACCTCGCGCTTGAGGCTGGGCGCGTACTCCTACAATCGAGATTGATCCGTAGCGGCAAATCAACGTCCGCTTAGTCGCGTCAAAGACGATCAGGGCCGGTCGTCGGTCTATATCCGCGGCACCCCCAAAGGCTGACGTCGTTTTAAGCGTCCGCGCCGCCGCAGCGGTCGGCTGGGCGCGCAGGCGCTGCGGGAGGCGCAATGGCATGATACGCTGCCCCCGCGGGACAGCCTGGGGACGCCATGAAACTTCCCCACCGTAGGCAATTCTTGCATGTGGCCACTGGCGCTGCCGCGCTAGCGGCCGTGTCGCGGATCGCTCGGGCGCAAGCCTATCCGTCGCGGCCGGTGCGGATCATCGTCCCCTTTCCTGCCGGCCAAGCAAGCGACACCGTCGCGCGGCTCGTGGGTCAATCGCTGTCGGAGCGGCTCGCCCAGCCCTTCGTCATCGAGAACCGAACGGGCGCCGGCGGCAATATCGGCACCGAAAGCGTCGTGCGGGCAACGCCCGACGGCCATACGCTCCTGCTCGTCGGGCTGTCGAACGCGATGAACGCGACGCTCTACAAGAAGCTCAATTTCAATTTCATCCGCGAAATAGCGCCGGTCGCGAGCATTGGCGGCGCCCCTTATCTCATGGTGGTCAATCCATCCGTTCCAGCCAAGACGGTCCCGGAGTTCATCGCCTACGCCAAGGCCAATCCGAGCAAGATCAATATGGGATCGTCCGGCAGCGGGTCCGTGTCCCATATCTTCGGCGAACGGTTCAAGATGATGACCGGTGTCAACCTGGTCCACGTTCCGTATCGAGGCGGTTACGTTCCCGATCTGCTCAGCGGACAGGTGCAGGTCGTTTTCGGCACCATATCCTCGTGCATCCAGTACATCAGGGGCGGCATGCTGCGCGCGCTGGCGGTGACCACTGTGACCCGTTCGGAGGTGCTGCCGGATATTCCGACCCTGGCCGAATTCGTGCCGGGCTACGAGGCGAGCCAATGGTATGGGGTCGGTGCGCCGAAAGACACGCCCGGTGAGGTGATCG
>WNGQ01008027.1_pt1 | contig 12019 bp, 12 predicted proteins | sample 5407661 | NCBI WGS metagenome assembly WNGQ01 (sample SAMN13153382, study PRJNA577476) | soil metagenome | isolation source: 60 cm soil or saprolite under Garry oak tree replicate 2 | place: USA:California | collected 2016-06-15
GCGTAGACCTGCAAGGCGGCGCTCGCATCGCCCAGCGCCAGGTCGACACGCATCAGGCGCCGGCAGGCCTCTTCCGAGAGCGCATCGAGGGCCAGCCAGCGCGTGAGCGTGGCGCGGGCCGGCTCCAGCTCCCCGCCGCTCTCCTGCCAGGAGGAGAGCCACTCAAAGAGGAGATGCAGGCGCACCTGCCACTGCTGCTGCTGCTGCTGCACCCAGGCGTCGAAGCCGCTTTCCTCGCGCAGCCAGAAGCCCTCGAGGAAGGGACCGCGCACCAGGGCGAGGGCCTGCTGCACCTGGCTGACCAGGGCCGCGCGTTGCTCCTGGGAGGGGAGCGTGGAGTGCCGCTGGGCCTGCTGATAGGCCTGCTGCACCACCTCCAGGTCCAGCGCCAGCGGCGCCTGCGCATCCAGGCCAAGCAGCTCATGTTCACTAAGCAGATGGCTGTGCGTAGGAGCAAAAGGATCGCGATCGGCCAGCAGGCGGCGCAGCAGCGTCAGGGCGTTGCGCAAGGCCGTGCGCGCACCCTGGGGCTCACTGTCGGGCCACAGCAAAGCCGCCAGCTTGCCGCGAGGGTGCAGACCCCCTTCGACGGCCAGGTAGAGCAGCAAGGCCTGCGCCTTGCGCAAGGCAAAGCTGAGGCGGCTGCCCTCATGATACACTTCGGGCGGGCCGAGCACGGCCACACGGAGCAAACTCATGGCAGGTCCTCTTTCGCATAGGACGACAGACGTGACGAACTGGTGCTCAAAGGCGGAGCAGCGCCTCTGTGCGTTGCTGTCGTAGGGCCCAGTGAGCTATCTCTGAGAACCATAGAGAACGAGTCGGGGTTCACGGCGTCCTGACCCCTCTATCTGAAGGTAGAGTACCATGCAGGATCGTGCAAGGTCAACAACCAGGCAGTGCTCCACGCGGCTGAAAAAGAAAATACTGAGAGACTGATGCATACCTCTTGACAAGCTTTCCAAGGAAAGACTAATATATCCACCAACGATATATTCATGGAAGAGAGAGAAAACGGTTCTCCGAAGATCCCCTATTGATCGGCGAACGTTGAAAGGATGCGCTCTTGAACCCATTGACTCCCCCTGTTGTCCTGGCGGCTGACGCTGTTATCGACCTCCAGATGCATACCATCTTCAGTGATGGCACATGGACTCCTGAACAACTGATCGACTATCTGGTAAGTGAACAATTTGGCCTGGGCGCGATCACCGATCATGATCGTGTAGACACGGCTTCGGAACTGCAACAGCTTGCGGCGGAGAAACAGCTTCCACTGCTGACTGCCGTGGAAATGAGTACGTCGTGGAGAGACGAGCCAACTGATGTGCTTTGTTATGGGTTTGATCCAGAACAGAATGCGTTGCAAGATCTGGCACAGGCTATTGCCCACCCTCAGCGAGAGAACACCAGGGAGGTCTGTGAGAACCTCCACAAGGTCGGTATCTCCTTTCCAGATCCGCACGAACTGGATGCTCTCCTGGCAAAACCGAGTGCGCAACAACCACACGCCCTGGTGGCCCTCTTAAAAATACTGGGCTACGGAGCAGGAGAACCATCTGCTGGCAAGATGATCACGGATGCCGGTTTCTTCTGGGCCACCAAGGACCTGGCTTCGGTCTCCGATGCGGCTCACCGCAGTGGAGCGGTCTGTCTTATCGCCCATCCTGGACGAGGCGATGGATATACCTGCTATGATGCCCACTTGCTTGATGAGCTCCGACGGGAGGTTCCCATTGATGGCTTCGAGGTCTATTATCCTGCTCACACGCCTGAGCAAGTGGTCATGTATCGGGAATATGCTCAGACCCATCGGTTACTGACCAGTTCCGGTTCAGACTCCCATGGTCCAGAGAAGAAACCCATCAAATATCGAGCTGAGTTGAGCCGCAACCTCCTGGAACGCCTTGGTGTCCGGATCACGTAGAAGACCTCTCAGGTGTTGCAGCACAGAGCTGTGCTCAATCCTCGCACCTTAAACCATCAGCAACCCGAGCAAGGTGGCAAAGCCTTCTGGGATGCCTCACAGTCTGATCATCACTTGACCAGCCGCCCTGGAGCGCGCATTGCGAGCGAACCGTTCTTGCCAACCGAGGCGGTAATGCGCCCGCTGCGCACGAGAGAGAGGCGCAGGCGTGACGAAGCGCCGGGCCGTGGCCAGGCCGATGCCGCTGTCGCCGCCCGTGATGACAGCGACTTTTCCTTCAAGTTTGGTCATGATTTTTTCTCCTCTTGAGAGCATTTCATCACACAAAGGCCCTCCAGCAGGGGTTTGGACCACCCCCTTCAATTGACGAGCCCGTGCCCTCTCTAGTACCAGTCTAAGGAGGAAGTGTCACGAATGCGCAATGAGCATCGTCATAGGACGGGAAATGCTGTCATCGGTTTGATGCCTCTATTGCGCGACGAACAAGTGGTGAACGCATTGATGCTCTCTTCATTGATAGGTCCCTTCCTCGCTACTCAAGCGAAAAGTTCGTAGCCTCTGGATATCTTTCAGAGTAAGCATACATGACAGGCCTCTACTTCTCCTGTGGATAGAGCCACGAATGTAAGAGGCGCGTCGTAAGTGGCAGTCCGACATACGTCAGCAGAAAGGCAAGGAACACCGTCACAATACCATTCGTGATCAGGAGCGGCCAGCTATGCAGGAAAGCGTTGAGAATGAGGAGAATGATTAAACTAGCCAGGTAGGACGATGGCATGATCGCAAGAAACAGCTTCCACTTTGGCGGTGTCGTGTCCAGCAGATCAGGAAAGGTGAACCATGCCTCCAGCCCGCTCGCCGTTTGTGTGTAGGGAGTCGAGAAGACCGCTGCCTCTTGCACCAATTTGGCCCGATCTTCCGACTGCATCCAGGCACGCTCTGCGGCTTCATCAGCGAAACGATGGATTACATAGCGTGCCTGTGAATGTCCCTTTCCGAGCGTAAGAATAGTCACTCCCTGATTGCCAGGAAAGCGCTCACTTGCGGCGATAGCGCGTTGAACCCAGGCATAGAAGTCGTTTTCATGTCCGGGTTTGAGCGTTCTTCCTTCAACGAGAGTCACAGGCTTTGAATTTGCAGGCTCTTCATGGATGGGTTGTGTCACTTTCATCTCCTTATTGAGACATGCATGTTGCTCCGTTCATCGCCAGGACGTTCTTTTCTCTCAAGAACGTTTGGTTTTCAGGAAGAAGCGGGTCACCTGATTGGCACCACCGCTCAGCACTGGCATAGGCAGGATGCCAGTGCTGCTCTTGTTTATAAGAGGTGCTCGATTCTGATCGGCAATTCGTGGAAGCGGCGGCCGGTGGCGTGAAACACCGCGTTGGCGATGGCAGCGGCAGCACCGACTTGCCCAATCTCTCCGCAGCCTTTGACGCCGAGCGGATTGACGACCTCGTCGCGTACCTCGACGAGGTCCACTTCGACGTCGGGTGCGTCCGCGTTCACCGCGACCAGGTATTCACCCAGGCTGGCGTTCGCCCAGCGACCACGTTGGCTATCCATGTAGGTAGCCTCCAGTAAAGCCTGGCCTAGTCCCCACAGCATTCCGCCCATGAGCTGACTGCGAGCAGTCCTGGGGTTCAGGACGCGACCAGGGGCGAAGACTCCGACCAGACGCCGGACGCGCACCAGTCCAAGATCGGCGTCGACGGCGACCTCCGCGAACTGGGCGCCGAACGTCGCGAGGCCATAAGGGGTGTCCAGCGGTGGGGGTGTCCAGCTTCCCAGCGCCTCGGTGTCTTGCAGGCGATGGCGCAGGAGGAGCTCTCCGTAAGTCTCCCCGCTGTCCGGCCGGTCACGAAGCATCATCCGCCCATCGCTTACCACCACCGAGCTCGGATCGGCGTTATGCAACGGTGACCTCTCATCGGCGATAGCCTGGGCGATGATCTGGTCACGTAACGCGATGGCGGCGGCGTGGACCGCGGCACTCACCATGCCCGCGCCCGCCGAGCCAACGGCGGCCGATGTGGTGGGCAGATCGGTGTCGCCGTACTCGAAGTGGACGCGGTCGAGCGGGATGCCGAGCCCGTCCGCGGCAACCTGCGTCATCACCGTCGCCATGCCCATCCCGAAATCCTGCGTGCCCGCCCCAATGACGGCGCTGCCGTCGGCGTACAGGCGCGCACGCGCGCACTGGGTTGGCATAAACAGAGCCACCGGATAGGCGGCCGTCGCCATGCCGGAGCCGATTAACCAGTTCCCGTCGCGCTGCGAACGGGGGGCCGGGTTGCGCCCCTGCCAGCCGAAGAGCTCGGCTCCGTGCTGGTAACATTCCTTCAAGCCCTTGCTCGACCAGGGGTTGCCGCTGGCGGGGTCAACGTCAGCGTGGTTGCGCAGCCGCAACTCCAGAGGGTCAAGGCCGAGCTCGTAGGCAAGTTCGTCCATGGCGCACTCCAACGCGAACATCCCGGTTGTCTCGCCGGGGCCACGCGTAAAGGTCGGCGTCATCGTGTTGGCGTGGATGAGCCGGTAGATGCCCTCGTAGTTCGGGCAGGCATACAGCTGCGCGGACATGCCAAGTGACGGCTCGGCCCAATCGTCGAAGGGCGAAGTCAGCGAGAGCTTGTGGTGGCGGAACGCGGTGAGGTGGCCCTCCCGGCTCGCGCCGAGCACGACCTGCTGTTGCTGCTCCTCGCGGTGGCCACAGGAACTGAACATCTGCTCGCGGCTCAAAGCGAGTTTGACCGGGCGTCCAATGTGGCGGGCGGCGAGCGCGGCGAGCGTCACATGGGGCCAAATCATCGCCTTGCAGCCGAAACCGCCACCGATGAAGTGCGTGATGACCCGAACCCTCGACGGCGAGAGGCCCAGCAGCGCGGCGACCGTCAGTTGCGTGGCGGTGATGCCCTGCGTCGAATCGTAAAGGGTCAACCGGTCGCCGTCCCAGACTGCGGTGGTGGCTGACGGCTCGATCGGGTTGTGGTGGTTGGCGGCAAAGCGGTAGGTCACGTCGATGCGCACGTCAGCCCCGGCGAGACCCGCCTCGACGTCGCCGCGCTGCTGGCGCCCGGGGATCAAGCCTCCGAAGATCCGCTCGGGCTCATAGGCGTGATCGCGCCCCTGGTCCAGGATCGTCGTCGACGGCGTCTCCTCGTAGCTGATGCGTAGCAGCGTCGCGGCATGTTGGGCACGTTCGAGCGTCTCAGCAATCACGATCGCGACGGGCTGACCGGCGTAATGCACGACCTCGTCTTGCAGCGGGAAGAAGGTCTCGCCGGGAGCGGCTTGGCCGACCAGCGAGGGCAGCAGTGGAGGTTGTGCCGCAACCCGTCCCAGGTTATGGTAGGTGAGGACGGCAAGCACACCCTTAGCCTGCTCAGCCTCACTCGTATTGATATCACTGATTCGTCCGCTCGACACGTGTGCGCCAACGAGGACGGCGTACGCCATATTGTCTAGAGCGATTTCAGCGGAGTAGCGGCCGGCACCAGTCACCTTCGCACGGCCATCCACACGGGGAATGGACTGCCCGATTGCAGCACTCATGCTCTACCTCCCATCATGGTGGCCGTCTCCAGTGCGCGGACGATGGTCCGCTCTGCGAGTTCGACCTTGAACGCGTTGAATCTCCGAGGCACCGCTGCAGCGAGCTCCTCGCGTGCGGCTTGGACGAAGCTCGCCCGCTCCGCCGACGCCCCGACCAGGATCTGCTCAGCTCGACGCGCGCGCCAGGGCTTGGTGGCGACGCCACCGAGTGCCAGACGCACCTCGCTGATCACTCCACCCTCGATGCGGAGTGCCGTCGCTATCGAAACCAGGGCGAACTCGTATGAGGAGCGATCACGTACTTTGATGTAGAACGATCTGCGCGCGAACGGGAGAACGGGTATCTCAATCGCCACAATCAGTTCGCCGTGATCGAGCGGATGCTCGCGGTACGGGGTGTCGCCTGGCAGGAGGAAAAAATCGTCGATGGCAATGGCACGCTTGCCTTTCGGTCCTTCAGTATGCACGATGGCATCGAGAGCGACGAGGGCGACCGCGAGGTCGGAGGGATGGGTGGCGATGCACTGCTCGCTGGTACCCAGGATCGCGTGGCCCCGGTTGATGCCCTCCAGCGCGGCGCAGCCGCTGCCCGGCTCGCGTTTGTTGCAAGGGGAGTGCGTGTCCCGGAAGTAACTACAGCGGACCCGCTGCAGGAGGTTGCCCCCCATCGAGGCCATGTGGCGCAATTGCGGCGAGGCGCCCAGGACAAGGGCCTGAGCGATCATCGGGAAGCGCTCTGCCACAGCGGGCGCTTGGGCAACATCGCTCATCCGTGCGAGCGCTCCGATGCGCAGGCCACCATCGGCAAGCTCTTCGATCTGCTTGAGCGGCAACAGATTGATGTCAACGAGACCGCTGGGCTGTACGACATTCAAGCGCAATAGATCAATCTCCGTCGTGCCACCTGCCAGGAACGCTCTTTGGGGATCAGCGCTGACGGTGGTGATCGCGCTGGCGACATCGGTGGCGCGGGTATAGCTAATCGGCCGCATGGTGGTTTCCTCCTCCCGCGTCGCGGACCTCGCGGATGGCAGCGCGGATGTTGGGATAAGCGGCGCAGCGGCAGAGGTTGCCACTCATCCACTCACTGATCTCCGCGTCGCTGGAGGCGTGTCCTTCTTCAAGCAAAGCAACCGCAGACATGATCTGACCGGGCGTGCAATAGCCGCACTGGAAGGCATCATGGGCAAGGAAGGCGCGCTGCATGGGATGCAACTCCGTACCCTGGGCCAGGTCCTCGATGGTCGTCACCTCATGGCCTTCGCAGGTGATCGCAAGCGTCAGGCATGCCAGGACACGTCGCCTGTCAATCCAGACGGTGCACGCGCCACAGGTCCCCTGGTCGCAACCCTTCTTGGTGCCAGTAAGATTCAGGTGTTCGCGCAGGGCGTCGAGCAAGCTCGTGCGAGGATCGAGCAGGAGGGGAGACACGTGACCATTGATATGGAGCGTGATCTCCACAGGCTCAGGACCCAGCATGCGCAAAGCATGGGTCCTCTCTTTCATTGTCATCACTCTTTCCTTTCATCTTCCTCTCTCCCTCTGGGAGAAAGGGGGAGTCATGCACCAGGAGACCTCTGACGGATTCTTCCCTGTATTGCTGGCGGCTCCCGCTCCGTGTTCAGCGAAACAGTTTGCCTCCTGCTGCTCAAGCGAGAGCTGGGGCGCGCCACTGCTGGAGCAAAGCATGCACCAGGGGTATCACAGTGTGAAATGAGGGCATTTCCTCACTCCAAGGCCCACCTTGGCAGGGTTTGGGGCCACACCTCAGGTGACGCACCTCGCCCTCTATGGTGCTAGTATAAGGAGGAAGCGTCATGAAAACGTGATGAGCAGCGTCATGGAGAGTGGCCTTCCTGTTCAGACAGGAAAGCGGCTGATTAACGTGCGGACGACTCCAGATGGAGTCACTGTGCAGTTTGAGGATGGCTCTCTGGCGAACGGTGATCTGCTGATTGGAACTGATGGTATCCACTCACGCATCCGTACCTTTATTGACGCTCAAGCCCCCATCCCGAAGCTGGTGGGATTGATTGGAGTCGGTAATCATCAGCTCGCTCACAGGCGGGCTGGTGGCCACGGTGCTTTCTCCTCGGCTGGCGTACTTTGCCACCATCCCGTTGGTGACCATTTCCCTGGGCGCCTTGCTCACCTTCAAAGAGCCTCACCTGCATCACGCTGAAGGGCGCACCTCTCTGAAAAGCCATCTGCTGGCCATCTCTCAGACCCTCTTCCAGCCCGGAAAAACCCTGCGCATCGTCACCGTCTTACTGGCCACCTCGCTTTTACTCTCGGTGATCTTCGAGTTTGGCCCGCTGTGGCAGCTTGCCCTGGCCGCCCCGGTCGGGCTTTATGGCCTGGCCAATGCGGCTGTGCTCTCGGCGGGAGGGGTGGGCTCGTGGCTTTCGGTTCGTCGGATGCTTTCGAAACCGGCCACCATCGTGGGGGTTGCCGGACTGCTGATGGTGTCGAGCCTGGCCCTGGTCATCGTGAAACATGCCGTGGTCGTCATCCTTGCCCCAGGGGTGCTGGTCGCAGGAGGAGTTGGTGTCAGCATGGTCTTTACCCGGTTGCTGCACGACTCCCTCTCCTCACGGGTGCGGGCGGGAGCGGCCTCCGGGGTGAGTGCCCTCTCCTCGATCGCCTTTGTGCTCTTCGCGCTGATCTTTGGGGTGGTAAGCCAGCACGTCGGCATTTTTCACGCCGGATGGATGGTGGTCACGGCTTCGCCCTGGCACCGGCCGTTGGCCGTACCGTAGCCGACCAGCTCAACGCCAAACCAACCCCCGAGCTCAACGACCTCAGTCCCACTCGCATCACCAACTTCGACCCCGGCCACGTCGAAACATTCATCACCGCGACATCTCAAACCACTAATCTGGAATAAAGGGAGGGAAAACAGAGGAACTTTCAGGGATAGGTATTGTGCAACATCGCCTCGGAAGCGGCTTCGTACTCGTAGGGGCGGGGGAGGCTGGGATGAAGGGAGGGGACCCTTGGGTCGCCCTGCGTCCTGTCTCCCTGTCGCACCGCATTCCCACCATGGGCGACCCAAGCTTCCTTTCATTAGCCACAAGCATTGCATAGCATAGACGTGGCGAAAGGAAGCCTGGGAGGCTTCGTCACATGGATTTCAAACCTGCTCCCCGCCTCCCATCCACTCCTCTCCCGCCCCTACGCATTCAACGATCTGTCCCCAAAAACCTCACTATTCCCACGTGATGCGCAACGAGATGAAAGCAGGCAAGCAAAGAGAAGTCTGACGCCATTGCGAGAAAGCAGAAGAGCAGAAAAGTCGAATGGAAATGAGAGAAACATAGACACCTGTGAATATGAAAGGTGTACCAAGCAAGAAGGTCTTCAGAAAAAAGAAGCAAAGGGTGTTTCTAAGCGTTTACGCAGCAGTCACCAGGCCACTGTGCAAATACTGGGCAAACGAAGCAGGAAGCCCATAGATGGTGATTTCAAGTGGCGAAGCGCTAGCAAGACGAGCATTGCGAGCCATGCGCTCGTGCCAACTGAGACGCCAATGCGCCCGTTGTGATCGCGTTTGCACGTCAGAGGACTCAGACTCCTCCTTCTTCTCTTCTGGTTGAGGAGAGCCAAAGGTGAGGGTGACGGTTTGGGTGCGAAGTAAACGCACCCATCGACGGCGTATTTGACAGCGTGGCCAATCGCCCCACAGAACTGGGTGAGGAGCGGGTCGGGGAGGAGGCTGAGCCGGAGCGGATGCGGTGGAAGCGAGGGGCCAAACCACGGCACTGACTTGCCGTGGCTTGATGGTCGTGGTGGATCCTTGACACTGCTCTCGAAGAGGACAGGGACGGCAATGCGTAATCAGAGCACCGTAGACCATGCGCACAGAGCCGTTGCGCTCAGGTCTGCACTCTTGCACCCTTAAGGGATGACCAGCCGGACAGCGTAACGTTCCATCGGGTTGGAGTGCAAAGTCTGCTCCGGCAAAACCCTTCGTGAAAGATCGGCGGGCCCATCGGGGAGGTCCGTACAAGATAGGTTCGCTGGCTTGCTCACAGGTCTGCTCAGGAGCAGGTTCGCTGGCTTGAGCCCGAGCAAATGCGGTCAAACGCATGGGAGAGGACGAGAGGTGCTCTCCCAGATCGAGACGAAGATTCCAGAGCCATTGATTCAAGATTTGCCAAAATTCCTGACCACAAGCGGTGTGAGAACACCACCGATCCGGGTCCTGTTCCCGATCTTCATCCGAGAGGACCGTCTCAAATGAGCCCCGATGCAAATAGAGATCAAGCACATCAGCACAGGTGAAGGCCGCCTGCGGCGCAGTCGTGAGAAACAGTTCATACACCGTCTCCGCACGCAGGACCCCAATCGGCGGTTTGCTGGTGGATGTGGCCGGGTGAGTCGCAACGATCAAGCGCACACGGGGGCCCGAGGGCCTGAGGGCTATGTCGGGGCAATCGAAGAGGGCACGGGTCGCACCACTCTCAGGATGGGTCGTGTAGTGATCGGGTGGCTGCTTGAGACGGGCAGCCACCGCAGGCAGATCGAGCAGGCCATACTCTTTGCAACGCACGATGATTCCCATCCCGGACGCCAGGAGCGAGCCGAGAACGCCTGCTGTGCCATACAAGCCATCCAGGCGGACCAGCCGAGAACGCCTGCTGTGCCATACAAGCCATCCAGGCGGACCAGGATGTGAGACAAGGGCAGACACAGCCAGCCCGCATAGCTGATGATGGTCTCACAGGCCCGGACTAATTCGCCACCATAGTCCCCATTGCCAGGCCCCCCGAAGGTGCCCAGTTATGTGCCTGGAGAACGACCGTACGGGTGCGCACGACCTCTCCGCGTTTGCGCCCATTGTAGCCTTTCGCGCAGACTGCCGCAAAGCGACGATGAGGGGCAGGCAACGACTCGTGTTGAGGCAGGGCGCGTTGACGGGCCGCTTTTCGGGTTCCATCGACATCGACGATCAGCCAGGACTGCTCGCACCGATCCCTGATCCCACCGGGATGAGCAAACGGCGTGCGGGCTAGCAGATCCTCCTGGAACAGGGTGCGCAGGCTCTCCACACTCGCTTGATCGAGTGCTGCTAAAAAGCGCGAAAGAGCCGAGGGCGACGGCAGATGGTGGCGACCAAAGAGGGCCATAAACACCTCGGAGAAGGGATGGAGACGGTCATAAAACGCTCGTAAGGTTGGCTCACCGGAAAGAGGATAGCCGATGAGGACCACGACAAAATCAATGAGATCGTAAGACCCCATGCGGGCGCGGGCAAAACGCACCCGCTCGGCAATGGCGGGAAGAATGCCTGTCTGGCTGAGTATCTGAGCAAAGGCGGTCACTTCTCCCAACCAATCAGGGGTTGAAGGCAGCGAGTCGGGGCTGGTCTGGATTGTTACGGCAGAAAGCATCATACTGAAAGGGTGTCCTCCTTTTGAGAAAATAATCGTTGTTTCTTCTCTCTCAGGAGACACCCTTTTTTACGGTTCCGCCAGTCTCTCTTGCTCAGCTATGCAACCTCGTTGCGCATCCCGTGGGACTTGTGCTTCCAAGAGAGGCAAAATGCTTCACGCGGCCCTCGCAACACGGTCGTCTTCCTGGACGATAAGGAGGGCTTGTTTCCTTGCTCGAACCACCCTTGCTCAAAGCACGAGGAGGATTCGATCTATTTTCGTACAGACTGGTCGTTTCACCTGACGCTTCAACATGATCAGTTGCTCTCGTAAGAGGGCATTTTCCGCTCTGAGCTCCGACTTGCTTGGGCCAAGGTCTGCCAGGGTTCCAAGCAGGAAGGAGGAACTGAGCGGTTTGGTCCATGCACACAGCGAGCACAGAGGATCTTCACAGAAGTACCTACGAGCCACTTGAGACGAGAAAGAAGCACCATGAGCTGCTCCTGGAGGCAAGACGCGTTGATGTTCTTGTTGCACAATGAGCATCTATTTACCCCCTCACATTTTACCCTGGTTGCACACCCATCTGCAACCAGTGAAGGCTCGCTCTATCACTCTGACGGTAGCTTTTCCCGAACAGATGTGCCAGGTAGCCAGTACAGGGTGTTGAAAGGCCAGGCTGTCAATTTTGACAACGGATGTCTGAAGGAGCCCATACAGGCAAAAGGGGACCCTTCCCTTCTCGTCACATCTCAGCCGCCATGCCTTTCACCAAATACAGCAGCGTCCGCAGATCCCCCACCAGAAACGTCTCGTGTACATGCATGGGCCTTGCCTCGCCCTGGCGGTTGACCCAGACCGTTGTATAACCAAGCTCGGTGGCAGGGACGATGTCGTAGTTGAAGCCGAAAGCGGCGTGCCAGATCTCCGAGACGGGCAGGTCCAGGCGCTGGCGCGCCAGGAGAAAGCCCTTGTGCGAAGGCTTGTAGGCGCCTGCCTGCTGGGCGGTGATGATGTCGTCGAATTTGACGCCAATGGTGCGCTCGGTTTGGGCGATGATCTCGTCGTCAGTGTTCGTGATAAGGACCGTCTTCGTCAGCTTCTGGAGCTCAAGAAGGGCCTGGTGTGTGTCGGGGAAAGGCGGCCAGCTGCCCATAGCGGTGGC